>Ga0206831_1120_pt2 | contig 16769 bp, 19 predicted proteins | sample Alteio_BWOrgCont_73_FD_152876 | JGI IMG/M metagenome (GOLD analysis project Ga0206831, IMG submission 152876) | Enriched cells from forest soil in Barre Woods Harvard Forest LTER site, Petersham, Massachusetts, United States -... | ecosystem: Environmental > Terrestrial > Soil > Temperate forest >...
AAGAAACGTTTGCGTTCCGCGTCGTGATCGAATAATTCGGCGTAGCGGCCCCAATTGATGGCGGTTTCCAACTGCCGGACGGTTTCTTCCTCGCTGAAGTGCTCGTCGAGAATATCGTGAAAGAATTCGTCGGGAATCGAGTGGTCCGACTTAGACTCCAGAGCGCTCTTGATCTGTTTCAGAAGCGCCACGTGTTCGAGCGCAGCGTTGCGGAATAGTTCCTTTTGGCGCAGGATGTCTGCGTGGGCAAACTCCAGGCCGGCGGGGGTCATCTCGGCGTCGCCGTCGGTGAGCTTCACAAATCCCAGGAGAGCCGCCCCTTCGACGATCGGCAGGAGATCGTCGATTTCGAACGACAACAGATCTGCCAAGCGGTAGACATCCTCGCGGCCATTGTGATCGGCGAGGATTTCCAGGAATCCCGCGATGCCGCCGGTGCGGGCGTGCGGGAGCATGGGGTATTTGGCCGTGGATGCGGGTCCGGTGGCAGGGAGCGCTGGGTCGGAGTCCGGTTGCGTGAGAACCTTATAGATGTAATCGACGATTCGAGTAAAGAGGGGATGCTTGCGATCACGCGGGCGAGGAAGGTCGACACGAAAGTCCGTTCGGATTCTGCCCGGGTTTTTGCCGAGAACCACGATGCGATCCCCCAGCAGGACGGCTTCCTCGATGTTGTGCGTCACGATGAAGACCGCGCGAGTCGGCATTTTCTTGTCTTCCCACAACTCCAGCAATTCACTGCGGAGGTTTTCAGCGGTCAAAACATCCAGCGAGGAGAATGGTTCGTCCATGAATAGCACTTCGGGTTCCACCACCAAGGCGCGAGCAAAGCCCACACGTTGTTTCATCCCGCCGGATAGCTCTTTTGGATACGCCTTCTCAAACCCATCCAGGCCGACCGCGTCGGCCATCCTGAGGCTTCTTGCGAATCGGCCTTCCGGTGAGACGCCGCGGGCTTTCAAGGGCGCCTCGATATTTTCAAGAACGGTGAGCCAGGGAAACAGCGCGAAGCTTTGAAAGACGATGGATACGTTTTCACAAGGTCCGTTGACTGGAGAGCCGTGCCAAAGCACCTGGCCGGCCGACGCCGAAGAAAGACCGGTGAGCATTCTGAGCAGCGTGGATTTGCCCGAGCCCGACGGTCCGAGCAGCGCTAGAATCTCGCCTGGATAGACGGCTAAGTCCAGTGGAGCGATAACTTGGATTCGATTCTCACTCGGCTGGTCGTAGAACTTTTCTATCTGACGAGCTTCAATTAGTGGCTCCGGCACGCTGCTTATTATCGCAGCCAAGGCGGGTTATACCAAAGTTCATGAAATCGTCATTGAAGGCTGGGCAAGCGAGACCGGACGCTCCCGACGCTTCGCTCTAAGTGCGCTATCGTAAAGGGTTCGGCAAATCCTACTTCGGGAGCTTGCATGACCCCACAAGAAGTCCTCGAGTACGCCAAGAAGAATGGACTGAAGCAACTCGATCTGCGATTCTGCGACATTCCCGGCTTGCAGCATCACGTGTCCTACCCGATTACCGAGCTTTCGGAAGATTCTTTCCAGGAAGGCTTTGGCATGGACGGATCGAGCATCCGGGGCTGGGCCGCGATCAACGAAAGCGACATGCTGTTGATTCCGGATCCGAATACCAGGTTCGCGGATCCCTTCTATGAGGTTCCGACGCTGGTGATGACCTGCGATGTGATCGACCCGATCACGCGGCAAAGCTATCAGCGCGATCCCCGGTGGATTGCGCGCAAAGCCGAGATGTATATGAAGAACACCGGTATCGGCGACACCGCCTATTTCGGCGCCGAAGCCGAGTTTTTCATCTTCGACAACATACGCTTCGATCAGGATCAGCACTCGGGATTTTATTTCATCGATGCCGAGGAAGGCCGCTGGAACAGCGGACGGGAGCAGAACAATCTGGGCTACCGGCCGCGCTATAAAGAAGGCTATTTCCCAGTGCCGCCGACGGACCATTATCAGATGCTGCGCAGCCAGATGGTGGAGACGATGATTCAGTGCGGGCTGAACATCGAATGTCATCACCACGAAGTGGCCACGGGCGGGCAGTGCGAAATCGATCAGCGCTTCGACACGCTGGTGAAATCGGCGGACAACATGCTGGTTTACAAGTATGTGATCCGCAATACGGCGTATCTCCACGGCAAGACGGTTACGTTTATGCCCAAGCCGCTGTTCGCCGATAACGGCAGCGGAATGCACACGCATCAGAGTATTTGGAACGATGGTAAACCGCTCTTTGCCGGTGACGGATATGCCGGACTCAGTCCGCTGGGATTGAATTACATCGGTGGTTTGTTGAAACACGCCCGGGCGCTTTCGGCGATCATCGCGCCGACCACGAACAGCTATAAACGGCTTGTTCCGGGTTATGAGGCGCCGGTGAATCTTGCGTATTCGCGGCGCAACCGATCGGCGGCGTGCCGCATTCCTATGTACTCAGCCAGTCCGAAGGCCAAGCGCGTGGAGTTCCGGCCGCCGGATCCATCGGCGAATCCGTATCTGGCTTTCGCGGCGATGCTGATGGCGGGGCTGGATGGCGTGCTGAACAAACTGGATCCGGGCGAACCGCTCGACAAGGATATATACGATCTATCGCCGGAAGAGATGGAGAGCGTGCCTTCCATGCCCTCGTCGCTCGAAGAGGCGCTGGATTGCTTGGCGGAGGATCACGAATTCCTGCTCAAGGGCGACGTCTTCAGTGAAGACCTGATCGAAACATTCATCGAATACAAGCGCAAGAACGAAGCGGACGCGATTCGTTTGCGGCCGCATCCCTACGAGTTTGCTCTGTATTACGACATTTAACCCCGATACCATGACGAAGCGTTCAATCCGAGATCTGGATCTCAAAGGCAAGATTGTTTTCATTCGTGTGGACTTTAATGTCCCTTTAGCACCGGGAGGGCAGGAGATCACCAGCGATAAGCGGATTCGGGCGTCGCTCCCGACCATCCAATATGCCCTGGATCACGGCGCGGCATTGATTCTGGCGAGCCATCTGGGACGTCCCAAGGGGAAAGTCAATCCGGAGATGAGTCTTCGGCCGGTAGCGGTGCGGCTGGCGCAGTTGCTGGGACGTCCGGTTGCGATGGCGCCCGATTGCGTGGGACCGGAAGTGGAAAAGATGCGGCCTGCTCACGGACAGATTTTGCTGCTTGAGAACCTGCGCTTTCACGCGGAGGAAGAAAAGAACGATCCCGCATTCTCGAAACAGTTGGCTGCGCTGTGCGACGTGTATGTGAACGATGCGTTTGGATCGGCGCATCGCGCGCATGCCTCGACGGTAGGGATGATTCAGTTCGTGCGAGAAGCGGCTTCGGGTCTGCTGATGGACAAAGAATTGGAGTATCTCACCAAAGCAACTAAGAACCCGGATCGTCCGTGTGTGGCCATTCTCGGCGGCGCGAAGGTGTGCGACAAGATTGAGGTGATCGAGAATCTGATGAAGGTTGTCGATCAATTGCTCATCGGCGGCGCCATGGCTTACACATTCTTGAAGGCGCAAGGTAAGTCAGTGGGTAAGTCGCTGGTAGAAGATGACAAGCTGGGTTTGGCAAAGGAACTGCTTGCTCGTTCCGGCAACAAGATCATGCTGCCGATGGATCACGTGGTAGTTGATGAGCTGAAGGAAGGCGCACCGTTCGAAGTGGTTGCAAATGTTCCTGAGGGAAAGATGGGAGTGGACATCGGTCCGGTGACCGTGGAGGCTTACTCCGCAGTGATTGCGAAAGCGAAGACCATCATCTGGAACGGTCCCATGGGAGTTTTTGAAAAGCCTCCCTTCGATCGCGGAACCGTCGCGCTCGCGAAGGCAGTGGCGTCCTCTGGCGCTATTTCGGTGGTCGGCGGCGGCGACTCAGAGAAAGCCATCAAATCGGCCGGCGTGGCGGATAAGATTTCACACGTTTCCACCGGCGGCGGCGCTTCGATGGAGTTTTTGGCGGGGATTGAGTTACCGGGCGTCGCGGCGTTGCCGGAGAAGTAACTCGCGGTTAAAAAAATAGGGCGATTCCGCATACGACGCCCGCAGCGACAGCCCAAGTTGATAGCAGCGAATGATCGATTAAGAAACCGGCCAGGGCGGGCGCTGCGATTGCCGAGATAGAGTTCAGCGATTGAGTCAGTCCAAGAATTACTCCTTGCTCGGACCGGCCGGCCCTCTGCGTGATCAAGCTGGTGACAGTGGGACGAATGATTCCTGTACCCGAGGATGCCACCGCCGCCGCAATCAGCAGCAGTGGAATTGAATAAGTGAATCCCAGCCCGACTAACCCGACTAAGCCAAAGAAGAATCCGGCCCGCGCCAAACGCGCTTCTCCTACTGCTTTCACCAAGCGGCCGATCAAGCCGCCTTGTAAGATCACGCCCAGCAAGCCGAGAAACGCATACACATAGCCGACTTGCTGCGGCCCGAACGCTTGGCCGTGCCAGCTATAGCGCCGCTCGGCAAACAGCGCAAACCCGGACATAAACATGGAGAACGCAAATGTGAACGCGAAGAACTGCCAAAGTAACTGCCCGAGGCCAGGTTCGCGAAAGTAGCGCACATAGTTACCCCAATCGAGCACGGTAAACTTACGCGGGGTCAAACTGTCCCCGGCCGATGGAGTAACAGCCGGTAACAGGAAGTAAGTGGCCAGAATGCTTGTGGCGGAGAGCCCCGCTGCCACGAAGATCGGGTATTGATAGCCGAATTTCGAAAGAAAGCCCGACAGCCCGGGTCCGATCAGGAATCCCATGCCGAACGCAATTCCGATCAGCCCGAACGATTTTGCGCGGTCTTCAGGTTCGGTGACATCCGAAATATAAGCCTGCGCTAGCGATAGATTGCCAGCGGTAATTCCGTCGATTGCACGCGAGAGAAAGATGACCCAAAGTGCGTGGGCATACGCCAAAATAATAAACCCGATGAAGGTGCCCACTTGGCTGACGAGCAAGAGCGGCCGCCGTCCCATGTGATCCGACAGCCGGCCCAGCATCGGGCCCGCAATTAACTGGCAAAAAGCATAAAGCGATACCAGCAGTCCCACCACCGCGGGCGATGCGCCGTAGTGTTCCGCATAGAACGGAAGCAACGGAAGAATGATGGTGAGCCCCAGAACATCGACGGAGACGATCAGAAATATCGGAAGGAGCGGAGATTTACGCAAGAGAAGAAAGTACGATGGTAACAGATGCTTGCGCCGGTGGCGCTCCATCTCGCCTATGGCCGATCAACTCTATCTTTCTTACTGGCTGCGAAACTTCAGCGAGCCGACCATGCTGCGGCACTACGAAAAGCTGCTGCGGCTGTTTCCGTTTTCGCGCCTTACGACACAGCCGTCGACGTTCAAGGTGATCGCAGTGGATTACAGCGAGCCAGCGGTGCTGGAGATTCCCTATCCTCCGCCTGTTCCAGTGGATGACATTTTGGCCGCGGCTAAGGATTTCCAGAACCCGGACTCTTGTTATCGGCTGGAGACATGGTGGGACTTATGGCATTTCACCGGCGAATGGAAACTTGAGCCCACGCGCGTGGCGCTGTCCTGTTTTGGTCCCGAGTTCGATCAGGGAACGGCCGGCTTCCACCCCGCACAATCCGCCGTCACGGAATTTCCAGGGTCTCCCGAAAACTCCGGCGCGAATTGCGCGCTTGAGATTGAGTTTGGCATCGACGCTAATTTTCTTCCGCAGCCGGAACTGCCCGATAGCCCGCGCGTGATTCAATCGAACATCAAGAGCTTGCTCAAGCTGGTACACGATTTGGATGACGCGCTGCCGGTGGAAACGCGCATGCTCTGGTCGGAGTCTGGAGAGAATTTTTCCGAAAAGCTCCATCAAGCGCTTTTGGCAGTCGAGTAAAAAAGCCCGCTAGCTCTCAGGATTCCGTGACATCAGTTGCTGTACGGCTTCCGCCAACATTTTCGGCACAAACGGCTTCTGCAGGAAGGCCACTTGACGTTGCAGCGATTCCGGCAGATTTTCGATGAAGAAGGGCGAGCCGCTGCACACCAATATGCGAAGCCGCGGGCGGATTTCCAGCATCCGGGTGAGCAACGTGTCACCAGGCATATCGGGCATGCCGAGATCCGCGATTACGAGATCGTAACGATCGGGAGCGGCCTCAAAGCTGCGCAGCGCGTCAAATGACTTAAGGTGGGTTTCCACTTCAAAGCCGAGCCGCTGAAGATATTTCTCGATGAGCTGCAGCAGGGGTGGCTCATCTTCCACCAGCAATATCCTGGTCGCCGCCACGATCAGCGCACCGACTCAAAAAGATCGCCCAAGCTAAATGCCAGGCCCAGGCTCACGCGGTTGGAATCGTTCTGCAGAATCGCATTCTCCGTTGTGTAGTGGCGGTAATCATAGCGTACATCCAGGTGAGCGGCGCGCGTCAAGTTGTAGAACACTTCACCGCCTGCTTGCAGGTTGTTGTATTTGCCGAGAGCCTGTCCTAGCGCGGAAAGCTCGTTGAAAGCCGCGTTGCCGCGCAGCTCCCACTTTCTCCCGGCAGTGTATGAATAACCAATGGTCGCCGAAGTCTGGCGCGAGGTGAGATAGTAGCCGTTGCCGGGCGTCACGCCCATCGCATAGTCGAACGCGAGCGACGACGTATTGAATCTTCGGACCAGGCGAGCCTCGGTGACCGGGAGGTACGACACGCGGGAAAATGTGACCGTCGCGAAGCTTTGGCCGATCAGAGCGGCGGTTGCCGGATCGAGCGCAACTTGCGTCAGGCCAAGCGTGAACACGCGAGCCACTCCCGCCTGCGTGCTCAAGTCCCAATGACGCGTGATGGCCGCCGAGTAACCGAGCGCTGGAATCTGTAGGCGGGAATTTCCGAAGGCGCGTTGATAATCGAAGTAAGTGTTGTTGTAACTGGCTGAGATTGTCTGGCGGGCCGTTAACCGGTAAGCCACGCTCGCTCGCGCGCTGTATCCGTTGAGGCCGGCAAGCAACAGCGACTGTCTGCGAATTACGAATCCGTCTCCGCCAAAAGCAAACGACAGCCGCTCGCTCTTTTGCCAGGTCAGATCCGCTCGCGATTGCAAATAGTTTGTGCGGTTGTCGAATAACTGGTTGGCGGGCAGACCGAGCAGATCCACGGTTGAAAGCGGCAGGTAGGTGAACGACCCGTTGGCAAGCGTGGTGGTCCCGAGCGTGTTTTTAATATCCAAAACGAGATGCCGCTGAAGCACACGGCTGTAGGCGAGTTGGAAAAATTGGTCCAGTCCATTAAAGGCGCTGGCGTTAGCGTAACGCCGATACGCGCTCCGGTACTCGATAGTGAGTTTGGCGCGGCGCCATTGGCGCGAAATGGCAGCCCCAAAGCTGGCTTCAACGCCAAAACCCCCTTGAGTTGCAAGAGGCGTTTCGAAGCTGGGCGCAATGACGGGCACAAGGGCTGAATCATAAACGTTGCTGAACTTGGCGAACATGCCAAACTTGAGCGGCTTGCCGGCGGAATCCATCAAGGCGGAGTCCCGGCTGAGAATGGATGGTCCTTCGAAGGTGGGTGGTTCCTGCTGATCCGGCGGGCTGGTATCAGGCTGGTCTTGCGCCGGAGCGAAGCCGGCCAGCAGCAAAGCCAGGACGAAAATCCGCAGTCCCAGCTATATTCCTAATTCCTTGTCGTAGGCTTAAGTCTGATCCCCCGCATCCCTAGTGTCAAGCTGGCTATGATCGACAAGTATGCGATTTCACACGGAATATCGGAATCATGCAGCATTTAGTTAGTTGGCTAACATGTCGCGCTCTCAACGCTATCCATCTAGTTATCAAGTAGATACGCCTATTTTTCCATCTAAAATCGGGTCCGTTTTGCCGAGTTCTGTAAGGCTCATATCTACCCAAAAACGCTACCCAAAACGCTACCCGATCTGGTATGATGATTCACATGGACCCTAACATCGCATCTAAACCCACCAAACTACCGAAGCCCCACAAGGGCATTTCTCTGTACTGGAAACGCGACGTAATCTATTGCACGGTGCGGCATGAAAAGCAGCCGCATGTTTTCTGCACCGGAACCTCGGTGCCCAAGGAAGCCGCGAAGTTCGCCATGCAGAAGTCGGCGGAACTCAGGACCGGCACCGCCATGCAAGCCAAACAGGGCATCCGAATGGGTGAACTCTTCGAGGACTACCTTGCATCCCTTCGCCGTGCTGAACGCGCCAAGGGTCAGGACAAAGGCATCACGCTCGTAACGGAAAAGTACAGCTATCGGGCAGCTAGTCTCATCAAGTGCCATTTGTCCGAACTGGCGAACCTCAAACCGGAGCAAATCACGTCGGATCGCATTTCGGGCATGGAGGACCGCAAGACTGAGGAAGGCTATTCGCTGGCGACCATCAACGGCATCAAGCGGACGCTCAATGCGGTCCTGAGTCTTGGACGCAAAACGTTTGTGATGGCGAACGGTCGCCGCGTCCCGAAGGTGGATCGCAACATCGTTTTCGATATCGCCATCGACACGAAGGCTGAAGAACGCTTGGCACGCACAGGCACCGTTCCTGACGACGCCTATGAAAAGCTCATGGCAGTTCTCCCCGATTGGTTCCAGGCGTTCTTTGCGGCGGCTATGCACACTGGGATGCGACCCAAAGAGATTCGCGCGATCCGTCCCGAACAGATGGACTGGGAAGCCAAGATGATCCATTTGAGAACGGGTGAAACGAAGAACGGTGAGGCGCGTGTGGTTCCTATGTCCGACGAACTCTATACCATCCTCCGGGACTGGGACGCTCAAACGAAGCGGGAGTTCCCTGGTGTGCGACCCGCGACATTTTTCCATAAGAATGGGAAACGGGTCCCTGGCTATCGTATGGCGTGGGAGCGGGCTTTGATTAAGACCGGGTACGCGGTGCCGGTGCTGAATCCCGATGGGACGCCTAAGATGGCGATCTCGTGGCAGAAGACTCGTCGCGGCAAGCCAGTGACGCCTTATCAACTCCGGCGCAAAATATGGAAACACACGATCCTGTTCTATGATGCGCGTCGGACCCTGGTCACCAAGCTGGACCAGCTAGGTTTGCAAGAGAAGGACATCATGCGGGCGGCAGGGCACAAGACATCCAAGATGTCGCGCCGGTACAACCAATCCAAAGAGAGCGCCAAGCTCATGCAGGCAGCGGTGAATGGTACTGCAACCGTTCCTACGCCCTCGGTGCCGGTGAAGGTGGTTGTCGGCTGGAAGGCGGAACTCAAAGAACTCAAGGAAGCCTTTGAGGACGGGTTGTTGCCAGAGGACCTTTACAAGATCGAAGCCGCGAAGGTCATGGCAGCGCGGCGTTAAAAAGGAACTCCCTGCGATGTTTCCACCGCAGGGAGCTTGTTAGGGTTCATCTCGTCACGTCAGGTCCAGTCACAAACCCATTATGTTTAGCCGCTGCGCCATGTCACGTTGGTGTAGGGTTCAGCCGCATTGTTGGGTGTTGTTAGGTCGTATTCAGTGATGTGTAATTCTGCCGCTCGGTCTCGTTAAATGCCGCAATACTTAATGCTGTCTTGTTTTGCCGCTTCGTAGCACGTAGCGATGTATTGTCATGCCGCCGCGTATTGTTGTTTTGTCTAGTTTTGTCTAGCGTGATAACGTCTAGTTTTGCCGCTTCGTTCTGTTGGGTCTAATTTTTTATATTGCCGCCAAATCAGGTGAGGCATGGAAATGTACTGTTAAGCCGCCGTGTCAGGTTCAGGAATGTCTCGTTAAGTATAATTCTGCCGCTGTGTCTTGCTGGAATTACGCGTCATGTTGCCGCCGTGTTTTGTCGCGTCACGTTCAGTCAAGTCTTGTTATGAATAGCCGCACTATCAAGTTGCACCGTGATTCGTTTCGCCGCCGCGTACCATCTGAATTTCGTCATGCGTAGCCGCTTCATCATGTGGTGGGTTATTCAATCATGCCGCTTAATGCAATCCTGTGCGATCCTAGCTATGTATTACCGCTCAGTGCCGAATAGTGAAATGTCATTTCGTTTCGCCGCTCGGTGAAAATGTGAACGAAGGCGTAATGCCGCTTGATCCAACTTCATGTCGTATTGCCGCTTCACTGTCGTTAGATGTGCCGTCCTTCGATGTTCGAGCCTTCCGGCGTTTTGCGACCCGAACCCAAATCAAACCTAGCTGGCTGCTAGAACCTTCTCAGGCTCCGTGATCTTGACGACCTTGCTAGACTTCTTCCGTCCATTTGTAGCGCGATCCACGGTGAGCTTTTCGATGCGGAATTTTCCACACTCCCACGACTTCGCCGATCCCCAACCGATGTTCATTGCCGCCGCGAAGATGTCTGCAATGTCGTCGTCACTGACCTTGGCTCCATCGAAGAAGCGGAACTCAAACGAGACGTGCGCTCCTGGCGGGCAGGTTTCCGCCAAGGTGATGATCGAGTTTGGACCAGACGGCGTGTTTACGCGTCCCCTGAGATAGTCCATCTCGGTCTTTACAGGCTTTCCCTTGGCATCGCGCAAGTAGATGCGGTTCAGGTTGTAGCTGCCGGGAAGGTCAACGGCTGACGTTCCCGTTGCGCGTACCCGTCCCATTTCAGCCATGTCGCCCTTGACGCCTTTGACGGCAACGAAGAGACCGACGCGGGATGCGGCTGCTTTCAAATTTGCCTTGAGCATCCAGTCACCTAGGTAGCTGCCGTATTCATCACGACGGATCAGGTTCACTGAGCTTGTCTGGACTTCAGCCAGTTCGAGTACGGGTGTGTTCTCTTGCTCTTCGGGTTCGGTCGTGATCGTCTTCGATCCGGCACCCGTGGGCAGTGTGATGTACTGTTTGGTCCCGAGTGGCTTACCGAACTCATGGGTGACGATTGAGCGCAATGCTTCGTCGGCTTCGTCGCCGGTCAAACCCATCTGGTATTTGATGAACGCGCGGAGTCCTTCTTCACTCGCGGGGAGACCGCCGACGATTCGGGTGGTGGTCACCGCCTCAATGTGGCAGGCAACCGTCATGGCTTCAAATTTCTTGTTCAGGTCGTCGTAGCTGTAAGTCTTCATTACTTGCCTACCAGCTTTTTGGACTTGCTTGCCGGAACGTCCACGCGCCCGTTAATGGTGTGCATCAGCTTTACTGCGCGGATGCGGTTGGTGGTGTCAGCGATGATGTTGCCGCGTTGCCGAACTTGATTGCGGCGGGCGGATGTCAGGGCTTTCAGGTCTTCAAGCGTGATCTTTCCCGACTTGAAATCTTTGATGTCCTGGTCAATGTCTGTGATCTCCGTTTCGATGGCGACCATCTGGCGGTTTGATAATTCGATCTGTGGATACTTTGTTAAATTAGTTGTCGTACTCATGTGTGTTTGTGGGTCCTCACCCGTTTTTCTAAAGTGTATTTGTCATCACCCTCCGGTTCTGTCAAGTTCGATGACGATTACTTGACTAGCTGCCGCAATCTCTCTGCATGGTTATCCGTAATCAGCGTCCCGTTTTGCCTCACGAACGCTAGACCAATCTGAGGATTATTCAGCGTTGATCCGCGTCCCAACATGGCGGCAATCTGTTCCCGCTCAGCGCTGGTAAAATCGTTCGTCGAACATGCGCCCATGACCCGATCTCCCAGGCGTCCCGATTCGACCAGCCGGTTTTCAATTTTGAAAAACCACGGCTCAAGCTGTGCCGGTGTCAGAACCCAGGTCGATTCAAAAGTGAAAGTGGTCCCTGAGTACTCTCCGCGCCCGATGATCCATGTGCGCTCGCGCCATCTCTCTAGGGTATGGGTCGATACATCACGTCCTGTTGTGACCCGATCCTTGGTGGTGCTTTTTAATTCAAATGTTCGCCCCTGGTCATCTTTGGCATCAGTGCCGCTACGCCCGCCGTCGCCGGGTTCAAGACCGAACAATGCGCGTAACTGATCTTCACGCGTGTGGTCCTGAGGCTGGCTACTGGCTGGCACCGTCCTTTCCTGTGATAGTGCCCTCGGTGCTATCACTGCCGCCCATGTCGAGGATGTCTAGCTCTTCGTCGGTCGGTTCTTCGTCACGGGAATCTACCTCATCCCACCGACGAAAAATCTCTCTGGCTTCCTCTGGCGTCACCAAGTCGTCGGGTCGCGTCCTGCCACGTGCTATCTCGCGCAACACGCTTTCGGTGTCCCACTGTTTTTCTGTTACTGGTTCTGCCCTTAGGAAGGCAACCAATTCTGTCAATTCTTTTTCCGTCATGACTGGCTAGCACCGTCCTTCGGTGAAGATCACTGGGCACTCTCCAGAATTTTGTCAGCGGCAGCAAGCATCAGCGTCGGCAGATCATTCTCATCGTTGTAGGTCTGTCCTATACCATAGGCAAGGATGTGAGCAGTGATCTCAAACAGCGAAATGACACCACCCGAATTCGCAGCGATCCGATCCGCCACTACTTCGGGATCATAATCATCCCAGTAGCTATTTGCCGCCCGCAACAAATCTATTAGCGATAGATCGACGGCAGAATCCTCTTCGCCTGGTGCGCTCGTGTTATCAATTGCGTCGGCAAGTACCCGCCGCGCAAACTCCAAGTGATCGTGGATCACTTCTACTTCGATTCCGTCGATGTTCATGCAACCTCTCTCTTGCTTGCGGCTTCCATTTCCTTCTCAGCGGCTTCCATTTCCTTCTCAAGGTCTTTCGAGTGCTTTTGAAAAAACTCATCGGTCATCAGTGGCGCTTCTGGACCCAAGAGATCCACTTCGCCGGTCTCCCGGTTGACGAGGGCTAGGGACGTGCCTTCGGGTAAGTTGCCAAACTCGATGATCTGCTCTGCCATCCACTGGCGGACGGCGCTAATGTTATTCACTAGGTGAGCCTTGAAATCAGGGTTCGGATGTTGATCCGCCCGACCAGCGAACTCGTTTAGATAATCGTCATAGACAAACATCAGGATGTGTTGCGCCTGCTTATTCGCTTCCCTGATCGCGTTGCCGTGGTCAAGCAGATCGAAGATCGCGGCGAACTCCTGACGATGTTCGGGACTGGGTTGCAGCGGTTCCCGATTGAAGAAACAATCTTCATCCAAGACACCCCGCGCAAATAAATCGTACCCCGAGAGAACAAGATCGGCTTCGTAGTCCAACCACATCTTTACTTGGTTCGCACGCACATACAGGTCTAGGGTAAGCATCGCTACCCATGATGTGGGGATCATTTCGACGGTGACGACGCGATCATCAGTCTCCGCTGGTGGCAATATCACCTTGCATTCGTTTTCTGACTCCAGGCGCTCTTGAATCCATTTGCGAATCTCATCACCAGGAAATTCATCCCCTGGATTTGCGGCGGCGTAGTCAGCGGCAATATTGTCAACGATATCCTGTGGTGCATCACCTGTTAGACAGCGCCAAAAACCTTCCTTGATTATCACCGGGCGAATCTCCCCATCATCCATTTGCAACCGGGCAAACTTCATACCATTACGCCGCTCGTCGTGATCGTCGAATCTGATCTTCAGCGGACTCTTTGTGTCTGACCAGGGCACTCGATAGCCTTCTGGCTGTGCCAGTTCCGCACGCTTGCGCAGCTTCAACTTCTTCTTCTTTTTCTTGAAAGTGAATACGCCCATGCTATTTGGTCACCTTCTGTGAAAGACGCTGCAAGATGTCCTTTGCTTCGTCCTGGGTAATCATGTCGCCCGGTACTGTTCGTCCACGAGCGATCTCCTGCAACACTGAGATGTCATCTGGATCTAGTGTGTCGATGTCTACGTTAAATGGTGCAACCCACATGTTATTGTTCCTCGTTGATTAAGCCGGGAGCGTGGCGTTTAACCCTGCGGATTACTGACTTATTGGTGTCTTAATCCGGCTGGTTTGTGTTGCCGTTGCTTCCTGGCTATGACTTAATGTACCACGATTCGGGCATATGTCAACTCGCTGATTAGATGGGATTTAGATACGATCTTCTTGACAACTTAGATACGATCTTCTTGACAAACTAGACCAAATGAAATCCCGTGATAAAATGGGTATATTAATATGTTGCTTAACTGGTCTACCCACATGCTAGATGACATCCTGTCATCCCTAACCGAACTCGATAGAGCCGTCCTCGTTTTCTACCTTAATTGGACTAACCCCGGTCAACCCTCCGATAGGACCGTCTATCGTTACCTGGGTATTTCCACGTCGGCAGAATATCAAGGCGCGATCCGGCGCATCTTAGGCGGCTTGCGCGAGCAGCTAGGTTCAATGGGGATCGGGTCATCATATGACCTTGACTTCGACGGCAGCATCACCAGCACATTCCTGGAGGATGTTGAAATTTCAAAATGGAAGGCGAAAAGCATTCCACCCGAGAATGGCTACCTCGAAAACGGTCGCAACAAACTATACAGGGTGACGCTGCCCGATGGGACGCCTGTGATCGTGAGAAACCTACGGCAGTTTGCGGCTGAGCATAACCAGCCAATAGCGAACTTGTATCCAGGCGGCAAGACTTCCAAAGTCACCAGGACCGGCTACAAGGTCGAGAAGCTACCCTCCGAGACGCAACCTTCGTTAAACTAGATCGGGCGCGTGCGGTTGTGGAGCTTGGGCAAATCCCAGGACCCGCCTGTTAGGGCGGCATGTATCAACGTGTGCGCCCGTTCACGCAGTCATAGATATTCTTCTATGGACTACAATCCCCACACTCTCGATCTCTCTGCTTACACGCGGGTGGGTCGCCGCATTCAAGAAGCCCGCGAGTCAATCCAGGGCACCCTCGAACCCTACATCACTTCACTGGACGAATTCAAACGCACTACGCAAGCCAAGACGGACGTTGCGGCGAAAATGATAGCGTTCGGGTCGCACCGGCTGGCTACGCAGGCTGAGATTGCGGAGTTCCTTCGGGATCGCGAAACCCGAACTCAAATCATCCTCGAAGAGAGCAAGAAGCAAAAGTTACAAGTTGTCGCTAATGCAGCAACCATTAGTGCTGTAAGCGCAGCCGATCTCGCGAAGGCTCTGGACAAGAACAAAGATTCCGTCCTTGGCACCCTCGGTGGTATTGGCGGCTTCACTGGCAAGTTCGTCGGGAGCGAGAACGTAACTGTCAAAGGCGGCATCATCACCACAGACAAGCCCGCCGTTGATACTACCGACTACAAAAAGAAGTATGACGCCCTGGTCGCTGACATCAACGCTTTCACACCGACGCTGGAGTCGATCAAGCCGGGTATGAATCCGCTGCTCAAGGATGTGATGCACCGGCTGATTACCCTGCACTTCACCGAAGAGTATGCTTCACCAAGACGGCGCAAGGCAACAGACGACGAATCTACATACTAATCGTACCCACTATGGCGTCTAGCGCAAATCAAAAAGTCCGCAGACGCCGGGTACACACTCTTACGACGGTTTTAGGAACCGCGTAGTTAATCCCCGTCCTCGCGCAACCACTCCGGGGTGTCGTCTTGGTCGTCGAAGAGTTCAGAGCACAGTGCGTTGAACTCTCGAAAGAAGGGCGGTGTTTCGACATCTTCTTCTGGTCCCATCACTGAGGCGAGCATGTCATGCGCCTTAATTAAGCCCGGTGCAATCGCTCTACGATACAAACCGTAAAGCTCTCTCAACCGATCCACCAACGTTTCGTTACGCTCTTCGGCTCTACGAATACGGCTGTGCAAATCCTTGACTTCTGATTCAAGTCCGAATCTTTCGTCCTTGGCGTATGCCTGCAATTCCGACGCTGGTATCATTGCATCCGGTGCAAGATCGTCAAACACTTCGCCAATCTTGCTCATGCTGCCTTCACCCACGCAATACCCTTGTCGGTCGCCGCTGTGACGGTCAAGGGCGTCGCTGCTCTTTGGATCGCCCACCTACGCGTTTGTGCGCACGACATGCAGCGCGGTCCTGTTGGTGATTGTTTCTCTCCCTTGCAATCAACACAGATGAATTTCTCCGGGTAGCGAATCTTGCAGCTTGCCTTTAGGTCGTCCTTGTGATTCTGGTAATAGCTGTGCATGTAGGCGTTCCACTCTTCGGGGTGGTCCTTGCGATACTGGCGTTGTTCAAGTATTGATAGACGCAACTCTTCATGCGAGCACCTTTTAACCCGTCTCGGACTGAGTGACAAGTTTTTCTTCGTGGAACATCGCTGGCAAAGCGTTCCTTTGTTGCTCTTCTTTTCGCCGGAGCAACCGGCACAGATGTACTTCATAGTTCGTTTACCAACTGCTTGACGAATGGGTCCTGGCACAACCTCATGACCGCTGCTTTCGCCTAAGGAAAATTGAGACCACGGTCGCGCATCAGGTTCCAGACTTCCTTTAGCAGTTCGCTCTTGATGTCGGTTTTGAAACGGTAGTCTTCCAGGTCGCTAATTTCCAGTCCGATCATATCCAAGCTCTCGTAACAACTCATCGATGGGTCGCAATTCATCTAGGTTCACTTCGTAGTTTCTCCATCCACCATAGCCGCCGTCTCGTGTGGTACCAGCAACCGTGCGCCGCATATCGAATGTGGAACGCGGGAGCCAGCCCATGACTTCGCCTGTGGCACCTTGTAAATCGCAGCGAACGAACACGTAGTAATCTGCCGTGAGAACAACTTTTCTGCCGTTTTCCTTAACAGCTTCAAAACGCCACTTATCTGCCTTCGGGTTGTTCTTGGCTTTAACGTCGAGTTTTATGCCGTTGATAGCGAAATCGATTCCGCCGTCGCCACCTTCGCGATATTTGAGATCGGGTGTCCGGTCCACAAGTTTGCCAAATGCGAACTCCCCAACTTTGCCAATTAGCTCCGCACCCTCGGGAGCTTTGCTGTTGTTAAGGTCCGACGACGCCTTGTACTTGGTGGCGCATT
>Ga0206831_1177_pt1 | contig 16632 bp, 14 predicted proteins | sample Alteio_BWOrgCont_73_FD_152876 | JGI IMG/M metagenome (GOLD analysis project Ga0206831, IMG submission 152876) | Enriched cells from forest soil in Barre Woods Harvard Forest LTER site, Petersham, Massachusetts, United States -... | ecosystem: Environmental > Terrestrial > Soil > Temperate forest >...
CCGGAGCATCAAACGGATTTTATTTTCACTATGCTGGCGGAAGAGCTGGGATTGGTACCCAGATCTGGCTGTTTTAGAATTAATACAAAAGGCACTAATACAATCATTAGCGGCGGTATTATCATCGCCCTTAATTCAAAAAGCACCTATGGTAAGCTGTTAGTAATTGGCATTATGTCCATGCTGTTTGTTGATATCTTTGTCAATGTAGCGATGGTGATGGGGCTGATTCCAGTGGTTGGGGTGCCCCTACCTCTTTTATCCTATGGCGGTACGATTATGATGACGATGCTATGCGGTTTTGGTTTGGTATTAAATGTGCATATTCATCGTAATATGGTGATTAAGCAGAGTGATTTTGATCGGTTCTAACCTAAATAGTGATTATTAAAATATGGTGGTTTATTCATTACATAAGCATAGTTTGATAAAAAAGAGTTGTGGAAAACGAGAGTTACTGCATAATAAGACCATATGACCTCATCTTCCGCTAGCCGCACTATTATACTCCATCCTTCACTGAAGCAGCATCGTCATCAGGCCGATGATCAGGCGCGGCTTGAGGAAGCGATGGGGCTTGCCTTGGCGATTGATTTGGAGATTGTCCAAGCGGATATTGTACCGCTGGCGCAAATCACTCCGCGTAGCTATTTAGGAACGGGTAAAGTTGATGAATATAAAGGGCTTATTGCTGGTAATGCGATAGGGTTGGTGATTATTGACAGCAAAGTCTCCCCCATTCAGCAGCGTAATTTGGAAAAAGCCTGGAATTGTAAAGTAATTGACCGCACAGCCCTGATTCTTGAGATATTTGGGCAACGTGCCCGTACGGGTGAAGGCAAATTACAGGTTGATTTAGCAGCACTTGAATATCAAAAAAGCCGGCTAGTGCGATCATGGACACATTTGGAACGGCAACGTGGCGGGTTTGGCTTTCTGGGAGGGCCGGGCGAAAAACAAATTGAGTCGGATCGGCGCGTGATTAATGAACAAATCACCAAAATTAAGCAAGAGCTTGAAACGGTGGTTAGGACACGGGCATTGCACCGTCAGGCCAGACGTACAGTGCCCTATCCGATTGTGGCGCTGGTGGGCTATACAAACGCTGGAAAATCTACCTTGTTTAACCGTTTGACCGGGGCGGAAGTCTTAGCAGAAGATAAATTATTTGCAACGCTTGATCCGACAATGCGTATGGTAATATTGCCGTCTAAGCGCAAGATTATTCTATCGGATACGGTTGGTTTTATTTCGGATTTGCCGACAGAGTTAGTGGCGGCTTTCCGGGCAACGCTTGAAGAAGTCACAGAAGCAGATTTATTGCTGCATATACGCGATATTTCCCATCCCTATAGCAATCAGCAAAAAGAAGATGTGCTAAAAGTGTTGGTAAATCTAGGGCTTGAATCCAGCCTCGATAGGCGGTTGGTAGAAGTTTTAAATAAAGTCGATATGCTCTCTACATCTCCTGATACAAGTTTTGATGAAAAACGATTTGCAGTTTCTGCTCTATCAGGAGAAGGGTGTGATGCATTGCTTGCCCATTTGGATAGGCTGCTTGGTCAGGCAGATCATCATGTGATGGTAACGTTACCAGCCACTAACGGCAAGCTGCTGTCCTGGATTTATGATCATGCCGAAGTCATTGAGCGTCGTGATATTGATGATGCGATTACTGTGGCGATACGTATCGCTGACAAAGAATATGGCAGACTACAAGGCTTGTCAGAGACGCAAGCAAAAATTAAAATGAGGCATGCATGACCATTATTACCAGCAATGAAGCATTGGCTGCTTTATGTGCGACCCTTCATCACGAAAATTTTATTACGGTGGATACCGAATTTTTACGAGATAAAACCTATTATCCACAATTATGTCTCATTCAAATTGCGACGGAGCAAGAAGGTTATGCTATTGATGCCTTGGCTCCTGGCATTGATCTTACAGTGTTAGGTGAGGTGTTTGCTAATCAGCAGGTGATTAAAGTTTTTCATTCAGCCAGGCAGGATATTGAAATATTGCTTGGATTATTTGGAGCCGTGCCGACGCCGTTATTTGATACGCAAGTGGCTGCAATGGTATGTGGTTTTGGCGAATCAGCCAGCTATGAAACACTGGTCTCAAAATTAGTGGGTGCAGCGATCGATAAAAGTTGCCGTTTTACGGATTGGTCGCAGCGGCCCTTGTCAGAGAAGCAATATCAATATGCCTTATCCGATGTAACCTATTTACGCGTCGTCTATAAACGGCTTATTGAAATGTTGGGAGCAACAGGGCGTGCTGAATGGTTGGCTGAAGAAATGGCCAAACTGATCAGCCCAGCGACCTATCACCTTTCCCCAGAAGATGCCTGGAAGAAAATCAAAATGCGCAGCTCTTCAGAGCATTTTATTGGTTTGGTCAAAGTGCTGGCAACTTGGCGTGAACTAAAGGCGCGGCAAATGAATTTGCCACGTAATCATTTACTGAAAGAGGCCTCATTACTTGAAATAGCTGCGGCTGTTCCTATCAGTGTTGCAGAGCTGCGTAGAATGCGTGGCTTGGGTGGTTTTGCCAATAATGAAGCGCTAGCAATGGAAGTCATTACTGTTGTCACCGAATATATGCAACTTCCCAAGAAGCAAGCTGCACCTAAAGAACCGTTCAAGCAAGGTTTTCCTACCAATACGCCGCTGGTAGATTTATTGAAAGTATTGCTTAAAACCCAGTGCGAACAGCATAATATTGCAGAAAAAATGGTGGCAGGCAGTGATGATCTGTTGGCGCTTGCCCATGCGACTGCTGATACTATTGATCAATTACCAGTCATGCAAGGCTGGCGCTATGATATATTTGGTAAGTTAGCGCTCGACTTAAAAGCCGGAAAAATTGCCCTTTCAGCGGATCATGATAAGATCACTTTGGTAGCTATGGATACCAAATGACTACTAATAATATACGCGGCATTGGTTGGATGTTACTCCAATGCCTAGTATTTTCTTTGCTCTCGGTAGTGACGCATTATCTGTCACAAACATTGCCTGTAGCGGTGATGTATAGTCTGAGTATGATGGTGGCCTTGACGATGATGTTGCCAAGCGTGCTACATAATACTAACGCAACGCTCCGCACTAGCGGTTTAAAGTTTTATCTATTACGCACTGTTTCGGGTGCAGCAAGTATGCTGGTCTGGTTTTATGCATTAAAATTAGCGCCGGTGACTGAAGTGACGGCTATTAGCTTTACGACCCCGCTGTTCACATCGCTTTTTGCCGTATTGATTCTCAAAGAAAAAATGGGGATAGGGAGGGGAATCGTGCTGATAATAGGATTTATTGGCGCAATCATTATGCTTAATCCCGGTATGGTTCCAGATATGCAAACAGGGGCATTGCTGGCATTGCTGACTGCATTATTATGGTCGATATGTGATGTTACCATTAAACACCAATTGCGTAGTGATGGTTATAATACACAAATTTTCTATATGTCATTGCTGATGTCGCTCATTACCCTACCACTGGCGCTTCTGCAATGGCAGATGCCAACAGTGGAGCAGGGCGCTTTGATTATCGTGCTTGGGCTGTTATTTTGGCTGAATTTCCACTGTTTGTTTCGTGCCTATGATTATGCGGATCTTACTGTGGTCATGCCATTTGATTTTAGCCGTGTCATTTATAGCAGCATACTTGCCACATGGCTTTTTGGCGAACATCTCGATAAATGGATGATTAGCGGATCCTTAATTATCGTAGCAAGCACGGTGATGCTGGCTTGCTACGAACGCAATAAACATTCAACTAATTAACTGGTCTCAGACCATTGTGATTATCAAAGGCTAACTCAGTTTGGTTAGGGTTATTTACTAGTACCCGCTCTAACTTCTTTTTATATTCCGTAAAGCGTGCCAGCTCATTACCTGCTAGTTTAAGGCCAGGGGAGACCTTAATGCTGAGTGGATTAACCTGTTTATTATCGATGAGGACTTCATAATGCAAGTGTGGCCCAGTGGCTCTGCCGGTGGAACCGACATAAGCAATGACATCACCTTGTTCAACGCGATCACCACGACGTAAGCCTTTAGCAAAACGGCTGGCATGGGCATAGGCAGTAGAGAAGGTATCATTGTGACGGATACGTATATAATTACCGTAACTGCCTTTATGGCCTATTTCCTCAATGACGCCATTACCTGCGGCAAAGATAGGGGTGCCGGTAGTCGCAGCGAAATCAATTCCTTTGTGCATGGTACTATAGCCAAGTATGGGATGCATGCGCATACCGAATCCTGACGAGATATGGGCGGCGTTTAATGGTGTGCGCAGCAATTCCTTGCGAACACTATAGCCTTCATCATTGAAGTAATCGGTTTGGCCAGCAATGGTAGTATGTTTGTATATATTGAAACGTTTCCCACTTAAGGTCAGTGATGAGAAAATAACGTCTCCCTTACGAGCTAGTTGTCCATCTTCAGTATAGTAATTCTCAAAGACAATATCAAATTGATCTCCTGGTTGGATATCACGCTGAAAGTCGACATCATAACTATAGGCTTTAATAATATCCCCCATAATAGCGGCAGGGATTCCCATTTCATCAACGGTTGCCATGAGGCTGCTCGAAATAACACCATGTTTGCGAATAACATGACGTTCAATAGGAGTTAGTGCTTCTGTTAAAGAAAAACTATTATTGGCAAGCCGGTGTGCGGTAATTTCTTTTTCAGGCGAAATGCGTAGTTTCAAGGATTCTAAGCGTAAATTACTGCCTGCAGTGATATGCGAACTATCAGAAGGAATATCAAATGTCAGGGTCACATTTTGACCAATATGAAGTTTGGTTAGATCATAAGAAGCAGAAATAGTGCTGATCACATCTATGGCATCATCATTATTAATGTTTGCCTGTTTGAGGATAGTCATCAATGTATCACCATCTTCCACACGTAAGGCCAGTAAGTTAGGCTTAGTAGAGGTGGGCTGAAGCGTAGGAAGCTTCCAGGTAATCATGGCTGGTTCTGGTTGTTGAACAGATGTAGGGTGTTGCCCGTAAATTAAAGCTGCTAGAATTAGGCAGAGCAGCAAACCCCCATATATTGAGAGAGAGCGTGCGTTAAAGATTTGTGGATTGTTCATCAATACCTCATTTCATTTAGCTGAAGGGAGCTCACTCTTTTAGAATACAGAACACTACACAATACCGACTGGCCAAGTCTGTTTCTGTATTCGGAAAGAGGCTATAAAAATCATGCTGCGATTAATAGACACTATATGAGCAAGAGATAAAAGCAAAAAATGCAAAAAAGACCAGAAAAAATGCATTTTTTATGATTTTTTTACTGCAGCGCAACAAAAAGTCAACAAATTCAATTGGTTATGGTAATTTCTATCGTAACCAATTGAATTATCAGTGTTTTTGTTGTTTAAATTTCTGCGGCCACATAATCAGATAATTTATTGCTATGATTACGTACGGGATCTACCAGATTTTGCTCAACATAATTTAACAATAATGCAACACTTTCTTCGATAGAATTAGTCGCAGTATTAACAGTTAGGTCTGGATTTTCGGGTTCTTCATAAGGTGCCGAAATACCGGTAAAGTCTTTAATTTCTCCAGCGCGGGCTTTTTTATAGAGGCCTTTTGGATCACGGTTTTCGCAGGTTTTAATATCTGCTTTGACATAAATGCTATGGAAAGTATTTTGTGCTGCTGCTCGTGCTTTGTAGCGATCAGCACGGTAAGGAGAAATGAAGGCGGTGATTACGATAACGCCAGCATTGGCAAATAAGGCGGCCACTTCACCGACACGACGAATATTTTCCTGGCGGTCTCGTGGGGAGAAACCTAAATCGCTATTTAAGCCGCCGCGAATATTATCACCGTCGAGCACATAGACTTGATAGCCTTTAGCAAATAAATGCCGCTGTAATTCTTGGGCCAGGGTTGTTTTCCCTGAACCCGATAAACCACTAAACCAGAGCACACCGCCTTTATGACCGTTAGCATAATCGCGTTGGGTAGAGGTGATGCGATAATCCACCTCGTGAATATTGGTTGATTTTACATGTATTTCTGAGCGTTGGTCAGGAATATCTTTCATTGAGATAATACCGCCACCGACAGGATGGAAATCTTCCAGTAATACGAAACGGCCAGTTTTGACGTTATTAGCATAATCATCAAGTGCTATTAGGCCTTTGACACGGAAAGTGACCTCTGCTACGGCACCACGTTCTACGGTCTGTATTTCTGTATGCGATAAATCATCTGTATTGACGACGGTATCAATGGTTTTGACTTCGACTGTCCCTTCGCTGGTGTTGAGTTTGAGTTTGTAGCGATTGCCGACAGCAAGTGGTTTTTTGCCTAACCAGAATAGTTTTGCTTTAAAGATATTGGTCAGTAAAGGCGCTGATTTCTTATGGCTGATGACGTTACCGCGTTCGACAAAAATCTGTTCGTCTAGGGTAATGCCAACGGATTGTCCGGCACTGGCAGAGGTAATATCGCTACGGGCAGGCCAGCTTTCAATTGATGCTACACGTGCTACTTTATTGGTAGGCGAAAATAATAATTCATCGCCAACAGATAAAGTGCCGGCTTCAATGCGTCCGGCAATAATGCGGCGCTCATCAAATTTATACACATCCTGCACAGGAAAGCGTAAAGCTTGCTGGTGGAGTTTTGGGGATGCGGCAAATAAATCGAGTGCTTCAACGACACTTGGGCCTTTATACCATGGCATATTGGCTGATTTTTCAGTAATCAAATCGCCTTCCCGTGCGGAAATAGGGATAATATAAGTAGGTTTTACACCAATGCCCCGTAAATATTCGGTAAACTCACGTTCGATTTCCCGGAAACGTATCTCGGAATAACCAACCAGATCCATTTTATTCACAGCAACAGCAATTTGTTGTACGCCGAGCAAATGTAGTAAATAACCATGACGTTTGGATTGTTCTCTGACCCCTTCTTTCGCATCAATCACTAGTAGCGCCGCTTCACTGCTTGCTGCTCCTGAAATCATGTTTTTCAAGAATTCTTTGTGCCCTGGTGCATCAATAATTACATAATCACGCTTAGCGGTTTTAAACCAGATTTGTGAGGTATCAATGGTAATGCCTTGGTCGCGCTCGGCTTGCAACGCATCCATCAGGAATGAATATTCAAATGGCATACCGCGTCGTTCGCACATTTTTTGAATAGACTCAAACTTCCCGTCCGGTAAAGAACCCGTATCATGGAAAATACGCCCAACCAGCGAAGATTTGCCATGGTCGACATGCCCGACGATGACGATTTTAAGTTGGCTGCGCTCGGCTTGAGATGCAGCAGCGGGGAGGGAGGAGAGTGCGGTGTTTTTCATGATAATGTATTAAAATTGAATATTAACGATATATTTTCTTATGTTAGAATAAATTGATTGCTTCTATGTGTGATGCAAAAAGCGATCATCACATATAACCATCCGCCCTTAGCCGTTCAAACGCATCTTCTGTTTCATTATCCATCGCCCGTCCTGATCGTTCAGGTACCTTGGTAACACGCAGTTCGGCAATAATTTCTTCAATAGTTGAGGCACTGCTTTTCACTGGGAAGGTAATGCCCTTTTCGCCGAGGGAACGGAAACGATAAAGTTCTCCGCCCTTTTCAGGGTTAGGGCGGGCGTAATAAAGTGGTACGACGGGAATGCCTTCACGTTGCATATAGAGCCAGATATCAAGCTCTGTCCAATGCAGTAGGGGATGTACACGGACATGGATGCCAGGTTTGAAATCGGTCATGAATTGATCCCAGAATTCAGGCGGTTGGTCTTTGACATCCCAGGCACCTTCGGTATCGCGTGGGCTGAAGACGCGTTCTTTAGCACGTGTGCCTTCTTCATCGCGACGAATGCCGGCAATGATACCGCTGAATTGATGCTTTTCAATTACTTGTTTTAAGCCGCCGGTTTTACGTGCAGCAACGCGTGCGGCAGGTGGTAAGGTAGGATCGGTTGATTCAAGTGGTGGGCAAATTTCAGAAATCAGGTTGATATTCCACTCTTTCTGGTAACGGTCACGGAAGGCATAGACTTCATCCATTTCCAGTTCTGTATCACAGTGAATGAGTGGAAAAGGCACGTTACCAAAAAAGGCTTTGCGTGCCAGCCAAATCATGACGTTACTATCTTTGCCAAATGACCAAAGCATCGCCAGCTTGTCAATTTTGTTGAATGCTTCACGGAAGATATAAATGCTTTGTGCTTCTAAACTGTCTAAATGGTCCATCTGTTTTCTCTTAATGTATTCAATAGTTCTATAAATTTTACAAATTCCAATCAGGCACATCTTGTACATGGATGCCGCATTCGGTTTTTTGTGCGCCATGCAATCCAGCAGTATGTGCCCATCTGCCGGAACGTTCATCATCACCAGGTTTTACAGGCGTAGTACAAGGCTCGCAACCGATGGATAGATACCCCTCTGCTACCAACGGATGTTGCGGCAAATCGCGTAGGGCAAATTCGTCCTTAAGTCGTGGCTTGTCCCAGGTGGCGAGTGGATTGATCCGGTAAATGCCGTCATCAAACAATTCAATCGTTTCCAGCCCTTCACGTTCTTTGTTTTGGTAACCCTTACGGCCAGTGATAATGGCTTCAAAACCTGACTGCGCCAGTTCGCGTTCTAGCGGTTCCACCTTTCGTATCCAGCAGCAACGGTTAGGTTGATGTTTCCATAAATCTCCCGCTTTATCAACATTATTAATCAATTTAGGATCGGGACGTAATAACCGTACATCAGTGAGGTGAAAGAAGTCCTTTAAGCGTTTAACATAGTCAAGGGTTTCTTGAAAATGTTTGTCGGTTTCAAGGAATAAAATAGGCACATCACGACTGACCTCTGCCACTAATGCAATGAGTAGGGCAGAGTCAGCACCAAAGGAAGAGACAAGGGTGATTTTATCTTTGAACTCGTCATAAATCATTGCCCCAAGCAGCGCATGGGCATCAAGTGCGCCGTGGAAAGATTGTAACCTGGTGAGTGAAGCCGTCATAATGTTTTAAGCCATCCACTAGTATCGATAATATGCTGTAATAATTGCTTTACTGTATTAAAATCCTTTCCTTCTGCTTTCCAGGTTAGGCGTTTTATTTCCAAATCGTCAACGCGTGCTCCCCATTCATGACCAAATAATTGTTCCAATTTTTGTCGGATGGCTTTTGCCAGGGCAGGTGTTTTGCCAGCAGTGGAAACAGTGAGCAATAAACTGCCGCGTCGTACTATGCTTGGAAAATGAAAATCACACCAGCGTTTATTATCTTCAACATTGACTAAAATGCGCTTACTGCGGGCAATCGAGGCAAGACGGGCTGCCAGCGTTTCATCTATATCAACAATCATGACCAGGGAGACTGTATCAAAATCAGCCTCATTTGGTAAATTGGCAGGCGTATAATGGGCAATATGCGATGCCCCGGCTTGTTTGAGCAGGGTAAGCCGCCTGCTGGCAGCATTGCCTTCACCAACCAACATGATATTGAGGTGAGAGAGATCAAGGGTAATGGGAAACATCTAGTTATTTACCGGGAATTTCTTGACTATAAACTCGTAACTTTTACGCATTTCGGGGTAATAAATTTTGATATGTTCGTATATTTCGAGTGCTTTATTTTTTTTGTAGGTATGTGATGTTTCATTTCTATCTTTCATCATATCAAGCCATAGTTGTTCATTATCTAGCCAGCCAGCAGCATAGGCTTTTTGCAGTGCTTCTTTAGGAAGTGTTATATTCACACCCTCATATAGCAATAGATGTTTTAATGCTTTCCAAAATAATTCTACCACAAATTCAAAGCGCTGGATGGCTGCATCTAGCACATAATCTTTGACATTAAGAGGTTCATCAAGGACTTCTTTCAATCGATCAAGCGCATTCCCGAGTTCACGCAATGCTTCCAAATATTTTATATTACTCATTTTGCGTAAAGTACCTTCTGATATTCCTCTATATTATCCCTAAAACGCCCACTGGGTTCTGTATCCAACCTGATGCAATCAATTTCAAGTAATGTATCAGCCTCATCAATAATATCGACTATTTTGTGCCAGTCAGCCTGTGTTGCCTTTGGGCACCAAATTGCTATATCAATATCAGCACGTGGTGCATTATCTCCGCGTGCACGCGAGCCAAACAAAATAATCTTCTCAACAAACGGCAATGCTATTAATTTCCTGAAGAAAGTATAGTCGGTAATCTCACGTTCCGTCATTATGATATTTTTACCTACGCTGCCCATTTATAGCTAGTCTTCAATATCTCTTTAGCGGCCTCAGCTACCTGTTCTACCCCAACACGCGCGCAGAAATCACCAAATCCTTCACCAGATAGTTTATTGCTAGCATAATTAGCAAACATCACATTCAGTGCCTCGGGTATTTCTTTGAGCGGCACTTTATCAAACACTGCTTTGTTTAAGCGTGTGCCTTCAAAATCGCCACCAATAAATAAGACGTAACTGTCAGGTGTTCTGCCGACAATACCGATATCTCCGACATAAGGGCGTGAGCAGCCATTTGGGCAGCCAGCAATGCGGATGGAGATACGTTCATCCAGTATACCGTTTTTTGCCATGACTTTTTCAATATCGGCTACCAACGGTAATTTGACACGTTCGGCTTCAGCCAGTGCTTTGCCACAAGTAGGAAGTGCTACACAAGCCAGGAAGTTTTGATAGACACGGGTCAAATCTTCCTTGAGCTTAATGCCGTGTTTTTTCAGTTCTTGGGTAATGGCCGTTTTTTCACCAGGTTCAATGTTGGATAAAATGATATTTTGATCGGCAGTAAGGACAATCGGCATTTTGTAGGTGCTAATAACACTACGCAAGCCGCTGCGTATAGCTTCACCTTCGCGGTCAATAATACGGCCGCTGGAAACGGGAATCCCCAGAAACCATTTGCCATCGCCTTGTTCATGCCATCCTAAATGATCATCCACTGCAAATTTAGGCATAGCAAGCGGGTCGTCCAATTTACGGCCTAGATAATGCTCAAAAGTACTGCGTGTCCAGGCAATGCCTTTTTCTTCTACTACATATTTGAGTCGTGCATGTTTGCGGTCGCTACGGTCACCATGGTCACGTTGTAATTTAATGACGGCTTCTGTTGCAGGAATAAGCAATTCTGGTGGTACGAAGGCTATGGGCGAAGCAAGGCGTGGATAGGTGTTTGATTTGTTATGGGTCATCCCTAAGCCGCCACCCAAAGCAAAATTATAGCCTTTGAGGTTACCATCTTCAAAGAGTGATAAAATCGCTAGGTCATGAGTCATGACATCGATGCAATTATCTTCTGGGGTGCTAATGCCAATCTTGAATTTTCGGGGTAAATATTCTGCACCATAAAGCGGCTCTACTTCAGTACCGGCACTGGTATCGACTTTTTCACCATCCATCCAGATTTCATGATAAGCTGATGTTTTAGGAGCAACTCTTTCTGCAATTGCAACTGCATCGCGTTCGAGGGAGTGATGGATCGCATCTTTAATAGGGGCAGGGCAGGCCATAATATTACGTACTACGTCGCCACAGCCGCCGAGTGTTGAGAGTAATGCTTGATTTACCGAGGCAATATGGGCTTTAAGGTCGCCTTTGACAATACAATGAAACTGGAATGTTTCACGGGTAGTGATACGTAAGGTGCCATTGGCGTATTGATCAGCAATTTTGTCCATTGCCAGATATTGTTCAGCGTTGATTCGCCCTGCTGGGATTTTGAGCCGTACCATAAACTCATATTCTTTCTCCAGCTTCTGCTGTTTACGGGCGGTGGCGGTATCACGGTTATAGCCTTGGTAGGTACCATGAAATTTTAGTAATTCATAAGATTCTTCCGACACAAAATTGGTATTAGGGTCAGCCAGTTCTTCAGCAATGTGCCCTTTTAGGTATTTGCTGTCGATTTTCATGCCTTCTTGTGCAGAGAGTTTTTTGTCGTCGGACATATTTCTATTCAATTATGGTTTTATATGTGGTATTTAATTAACAAACATTATAACGTTATTTTTTGATTCTTCAATCTAAAAATGTAAAATTATTTAATTCACATTCTGTAAATGTATTTCTATGCCAAAAACTCCTCTGCGTCTTATCCTAGCTCAGCCACGCGGCTTCTGTGCGGGTGTTGAGCGTGCCATTGAAATTGTCGAGCGTGCTCTGCAGAAATATGGTGCGCCTGTGTATGTACGTCATGAAATTGTCCATAATAAGTTTGTGGTGGATGATTTGCGCAGCAAGGGAGCGATTTTTGTCAGTGAGTTAGATGAAGTACCTACCGGTGCAATTACAGTATTTAGTGCACATGGTGTATCGGAAAAGGTTGAGAATGAAGCAAAATTACGTGATTTGCCGGTAATTGATGCTACGTGCCCATTAGTCACCAAAGTACATAAAGAAGCGCAGCGTAATGAGGCGGAGGGAAAGCAGGTCATATTAATTGGTCATGCCGGTCATCCTGAGGTGGAAGGGACATCCGGTCGGGTGAAAGGGGAAGTTTTGCTGGTCTCAACTGAAGAGGATGTCAGCAATGTACAGGTGATAGATCCGTTGAAGCTGGCTTATGTCACCCAAACAACACTCAGTGTTGATGATACTTCAGTGATTATTGAGAAATTGAAAACACGTTTTCCAGCTATTGTCGGTCCAGAGCTGCGCGATATTTGTTATGCTACCCAAAATCGACAAAATGCAGTACGTGACTTGGCGAAAATTGTTGATGTGTTGTTGGTCATTGGTAGTGTTAATAGTTCTAATTCCAATCGTTTGCGAGATCTTGGTGAGGAAATGGGGGTGGCTTCCTATTTGATCAATAATGAGCATGATATTCGCCCTGAGTGGCTGCATCATGTAACAACAATAGGTATTACTGCGGGTGCATCAGCGCCAGAGGTGTTAACTGCCAGGGTGATTGATTATTTGAATGATCAATATAACGTGACATTGGAAACAATGGACGGTGTGATTGAGCGTACGAAGTTTAAATTGCCCAAGGAAGTGGAGAGTCTTTAGCGTGTCTTTGTGTTTCTTGTGGGCAATGATTACACATTGACATTTGTAGCTTTGATATTAGAACTAGTAGCAAGGTTAACGTAATCGAGTCCGACAGCGTTTATTATTAAACAGAATGATTTTTCTACTCGCATTGTTTGTTTCTTTGATGATATTGGTATCCTCCATGAGAAATGGTGATCCTTATATTACGTTTATGATTCAGAAAAGGCTGCAAGAACTTGTTAGGCGCTTAGAAGATAAGATTAATGATGAGAAATAAGCGTTTTTTGCAGAATTCCTGTTTTTTTATCCCAGTTCTTTACGTTGCTGCTACGTTCTTGGTAGTTGTTCTTAGCTAAAATCATTGCGGCATACAGAAGTATTTGACACAATGTTTCTATTCTGTTAACAGAAGCGTTGTTACGTAAGTACTCAAGCGTTACTGCAAAACGTTTTACCCTAGAGTCAGCTTATACATTTACCTCAATATTACTTGTAACACAGTCTTCTAATATTTATCCCCCCTCATCCTTAATAAGCCATTTCACATGACAGAAACCATTCAAAATACCATTTATTTAAAAGATTTAAAACGTAAATCCCCTGACCAATTGCTTGAAATTGCTGAAGAATATGGCATAGAAAACGCAAGCTCAATGTTGAAGCAGGATATTATTTTTGCACTACTGAAAAAAATTGCTGAGCAGGACGGGATTATTGTTGGTGAGGGGGTGCTTGAAGTATTGCAAGACGGATTTGGTTTTTTACGCTCTCCGGAAGCAAATTATCTGGCAGGACCGGACGATATTTATGTTTCTCCCAGCCAAGTTAAGCGGTTTGGTCTTCGTACTGGTGATACGGTTGAAGGGCAGGTGCGCGCACCCAAACAAGGCGAACGCTATTTTGCTTTATTAAAAGTCACGCTGATTAATTTTGAGAGTCCAGAAAAATCAGGTCATCGTATTAATTTTGATAATCTCACCCCACTCTATCCGAATGAGCGGTTGCAAATTGAAATTGATGATGCGACCAATAAGGATTTAAGTACCCGCATTATTGATTTAGTCTGTCCGCTAGGTAAAGGACAGCGTGGACTCATTGTAGCACCACCACGTACAGGTAAAACCATGCTGATGCAAAATATTGCCCATGCTATTACCGCGAACCATCCCGAAGTATTTCTGATTGTATTGCTGATTGATGAGCGCCCAGAAGAAGTGACCGATATGGCACGTTCGGTTAAAGGTGAGGTTGTCAGTTCTACGTTTGATGAGCCAGCCACTCGACATGTGCAATTGGCGGAGATGGTGATCGAAAAAGCCAAAAGATTAGTGGAACATAAGCGTGATGTGGTCATTCTGCTAGATTCGATCACACGGTTGGCGCGGGCCTATAATACTGTTATTCCTTCATCAGGGAAAGTATTGACAGGTGGTGTTGATTCCAATGCGCTGCAAAAGCCAAAGCGTTTCTTTGGCGCAGCACGCAATATTGAAAATGGTGGTTCGCTCACTATTATTGCTACAGCGCTTATTGATACGGGTTCACGTATGGATGAAGTCATCTTTGAAGAATTCAAAGGTACGGGTAACTCTGAAATTATTCTTGATCGTAAAATTGCGGATAAACGTGTATTCCCAGCAATTGATGTAACAAAATCTGGTACGCGTAAAGAAGAATTGTTGTTTGATAAAGGCACATTGTCTAAGATGTGGGTATTACGTCGTATTCTCATGCCAATGGGAACGGTGGATGCAATGGAATTTTTAAACGAGAAATTAAAACTTTCTAAAAATAATAATGATTTCTTTGACGCAATGAACTCATAGGAGAAGCACATGTCTGGTCGTAAAAAAATAGCATTGGTGGGTAGTGGCAATATTGGTGGTACCCTAGCGCATCTAATTGGCTTGAAAGAGCTAGGGGATGTCATATTATTTGATATTGCTGAAGGATTGCCGCAAGGTAAGTCACTCGATATCGCCCAAAGTTCAGCCATTGAAGGCTTTGATGCGGCAATCAATGGTGTCAATGATTATAAGGATATTGCAGGCAGTGATGTGGTGATCGTTACTGCTGGTGTGCCTCGTAAGCCAGGAATGAGCCGTGATGACTTAGTGAGTATCAATACCACAGTGATTAAGTCTGTGGCGGAAGGTATCAAAAAATATGCGCCGAATGCTTTTGTTATTGTTATTACGAATCCGCTTGATGCGATGGTATGGGTAATGCGTGAAGTAAGCGGTCTGCCTCATAATAAAGTGGTTGGGATGGCAGGCGTACTGGATTCAGCACGTTTCCGTTATTTCCTGGCTGAAGAATTTGGGGTATCTATTGAAGATGTGACAGCATTTGTGCTGGGTGGGCATGGTGATACGATGGTGCCGCTTGTACGTTACTCGACAGTAGCGGGCATCCCGTTGCCGGATTTTGTCAAAATGGGCTGGACAACACAAGAAAAACTGGATGCAATTGTGCAGCGTACCCGTGATGGCGGGGCTGAAATTGTTAGCCTGCTCAAAACCGGTTCAGCATTTTACGCGCCTGCTTCGGCAGGAATTGCAATGGCAGAATCGTATCTTAAGGATAAAAAACGTGTGATGCCTTGTGCAGTCTATTTAGATGGCCAATATGGTATGAAAGGTGTGTATGTTGGCGCGCCCGTGGTGATTGGTGCAGGCGGCGTAGAAAGAATTGTTGAAATTGAACTCAATAGTGAGGAACAGGCAGCATTCAATAAGTCAGCAGATGCGGTGCGCGGTCTGATTGCGGGGATCAAGCTTTAAGAGGTTCTAGGTGCTAGAGAAAAAAATCTTAATCTCTAGAGCCTGGTCCTTTCTCTTATTCCTTTTTTATTGAAAAATAAAGAAACCCTGTTATGTTGCTTTAGAAAATTTAACCATAAACTTAACAATACATAAGTAGCATTATGAATATACATGAATACCAAGCCAAAACCATACTAGCAAAATATGGTGTGCCGGTGCCGCATGGCATTGTAGCCTATACGGTTAAAGAGGTTGAAATTGCAGCCCAGCAGCTCACAACGCCGGTGCTGGTAGTCAAAGCAAAAATTCATGCCGGTGGCCGTGGTAAGGCTGGCGGGGTGAAGGTGGTCAAGTCCGTACAGGATGCTGTCAATGCTGCCAAAGGCATGTTGGGTGTGATGCTGGTTACACACCAGACAGGCCCGGAAGGACAAAAAGTACGGCGTGTCTATATCGAAGAAGGCTCTGATATTGCTAAAGAATATTACCTGAGTATTGTGGTAAATCGTGACAATAGCCGTTTGACCTTTATGGCGTCAACAGAAGGCGGTATGGAAATTGAGGAAGTGGCAGAAAAGCATCCTGAGAAAATACTCCATGTATCCATTGATCCGGTATCAGGCATGCAGGCTTTCCATGCACGGAAATTAGCATTTGCTCTGGGGTTCCAGGGTGAACAGGTCAAAAAATTCACACATTTTGCGTTATCACTTTATGATGCGTTTATAGGCACAGATGCTAGTCAGATTGAAATCAATCCATTAGTGCTTACCAAGGCTGGAGAAATTGTTGCGTTAGATGCCAAATTTAACTTTGACGATAATGCGTTGTTTCGCCAAAAAGAGG
>Ga0206831_1178_pt1 | contig 16627 bp, 13 predicted proteins | sample Alteio_BWOrgCont_73_FD_152876 | JGI IMG/M metagenome (GOLD analysis project Ga0206831, IMG submission 152876) | Enriched cells from forest soil in Barre Woods Harvard Forest LTER site, Petersham, Massachusetts, United States -... | ecosystem: Environmental > Terrestrial > Soil > Temperate forest >...
GGCAAAAAAAGCAATCCCCACTAAAAAAGTTAAGTAGCCATAATGCTCAGCAGAGTAACCTAAACTGTTTTCAATTAAAAACGGCACAATTAAATTAAACACCACTAATAAGCACCACGCTAAACTCATACAAATACTGCCACTCAAATAAACCGGTTGCTTGATGATGGTCAAATACTCGGCAAACATTTTTCCAATCGAAGTTTTATTTGTCATCGCGCGATGAGTTTCCGGCAATAAAAATAATACGATGAGAAAGGCTAAAGCTTCATAGCAAAAGATCAAGATAAAATTAGCATGCCAACCAAAATGGACTTGTAAATAACCCGCGATTAAAGGCGAAAGAATATAAATCAACAAGGAATAAAACATACTTGCATAAGCGGTGATCCGATTTAACATTTTGCCTTCAAAGGTATCACCTAACAAAGCCGGCGCCGTTAATGAAATACCACCGGCACCAATCCCACCAATGATTCTACCGATGATTAACTCAGTGCCAGTTGAAGCTAAGATACAGATTACATTGCCGATTAAAAAAATTACTAACCCGCCTAGCAAAATCGGGCGACGCCCTAAGCGATCCGAAAAGGGCGCTAACAGCAGTTGCGAAACCCCTATCATAATTACAAAAATCGTGATGCTCCATTGCATCACATTGATTGAGCTGTTTAACGCGTGCACCATCGCAGGCAATGAAGCTGAGTATTGATCGACCGGAAAAGCCGATAAATTAAAGCTCAGAATAATTAAAAAAATCAGCAGACCAGTGTTAACTTGTTTCGCCATTTTAGAGTCCTCCAAGAAAATCGGTAAAATCGATAATTTTTGTAAAATATTCCGCCGCCATCACAGCCTCATTGACGCCATTAACATGAATTAATACCGGCCAGCAGGAATAGCCACGCGGTAAAGCGATATTGCTTATTTTTTCTTTTACTTGATCAATCACACTGCCAACCATTTCTTTGCGCGAAAATTTTATTTCGCAAACAAAGAGCGCATTATATTTGGTTTGAATCAGGTAATCAATTTGACAGCCTTTTTGACGAGTTGTTTTGTGCTGAAAAAATGGGTTGTCAATCACTATGTCACTTGCTTGTATACCAAGCGCTTCCCAAATCAAGGCGCGATTCTGCAGCATCAGATTTTCAAATTGCAAACTCATGATGCCATCCCAATTCGGTAAATTCGCGATCGAGCGCTCATCAAAATGACCGCTGGCAATTTTGCCTTTATTGGGCGCAATATACTTCAGATAAAAGCGGACATAGTTATCACTGACCCGATAATGGCTCAGGCGTGATTCAGAATAATTTTTTAAATCCCAGGTGAAATCGCGTTTAACAAATCCAGTTTGTATTAAATCGTTTAAATATTCACTCACTGAACCACTTTTTGCGACTTCAAGCGCTTTGCACACTGCGTTAAATTCATGTTGGCTTTCGAGTAAAGCCAGTAAAATACGTTGATAGGTGTCGCTCTTTTTTGAAAACAAGTCAGTAAATATATCTGCAAATTCGCGAAACAAAATGCCGTCCGGCATAAAACACAAACGGCGAATCATTTCATCAGCCGGTGTATTAGGGATGAGTTCTTCTAAATAACGTGGTATTCCACCGGTAACGGATAAAATTTTAAATTGTTCATAAGCAGACACAGGAGGCGCAATTTTTTTTATAAATTCACTGCTTTCAGCCAGCGATAATTCTTCTAGCTGTAAATTCAAAGACACGCGTCCCATAAAACCAGAGCTGGTCAAAATATTTTTTTCAATCCAGGATGAAATGGAACTACACAAAAATAAAATCAGTTCAGGATTTTGTTTAAAGTGAATATCCCAGGTGTTTTTGAGTTTACCCAGCAATTCAGCTGAGCCGGAGGCCATCCAGGAAATTTCATCTAATAGAATAATAACTCGTCCGGTTTGAATTTGCGAAGCGAGTAAGGAAAAAGCATCTCCCCAATCGTTAAGTTCGACAGCCGGGATATGGGTTTGTTCAGCCAATTGACGCATGAACTCATCACGTTGTCTTTGAGAGGAAGTGGTCTCGGTAGGAGGCAACCCTGAAAAGCGTAAGAAGCGCCATCCTTTGGCAAATTCTTCTACTAAACGGCTTTTACCAATACGGCGTCGACCTTTTAGGACGACTAAACTGGCAGATTTTTTTTGTAGTAAAGAACTTAATTTCTTGAGTTCTTTCTTGCGTCCAACATAAGTGGGTTTTATCATACGTACCTCACGAAACCTGCAACTGTCGATTATGTGAGGTGGAATTATAGCATGAATCTACCTCACGTAACATACAATTGCAGGTTTCGTGAGGTAATAATTTCAAGGTATTTCACCTCACGAAACCTGCAACTGTCGATTATGTGAGGTAGGCTTCACTTAGCATTCCGGTAAATTAACTGCCAAACCGCCCAATGACGTTTCTTTGTACCGACTTTGCATGTCTTTACCGGTGCGCATCATGGTACGGATCACTTTATCGAGCGACACTTGATGCTCGGCATCTTCCATTAAAGCTAGTTCAGCGCAATTCACCGCTTGCACGGTGCCCATCGCATTGCGTTCGATACAGGGAATTTGTACCAAACCACCAATCGGATCGCAGGTTAAACCCAAGTGATGTTCCATACCCATTTCAGCGGCTTTTTCGACTTGCTCTACCGTGCCACCCATTACCGCCGTCAGCGCACCAGCTGCCATTGAACAAGCGACACCCACTTCACCCTGGCAACCGACTTCGGCCGCCGAAATAGACGCATTCTTTTTGTATAAAATACCGATCGCAGCAGCCGTTAATAAAAAATCGACAATGCCTTTTTCATCAGCACTTGGTACAAAATCTTTATAATATTTTAACACCGCAGGAATAATACCCGCGGCACCATTGGTGGGTGCAGTCACCACACGACCACCCGCTGCGTTTTCTTCATTCACGGCCAGCGCATAGAGATTCATCCAATTGAAAATTTGTGCTTGCTGTTGTGGTTTACCTTGCCGATCGAGTTTGGCAAATAATTTTGGTGCGCGGCGTTTTACATTGAGGCCACCTGGCAGAATAGCGTCTTCACTGTGGCAACCGGCATCGATGCAATCAAACATCACACGCGCAATATTCAGCATGCCCTCGATCACTTTTTGCTGGGGCCGCCAAGTGCTTTCATTGGCTATCATTAACGCCGCAATCGTTAAATTATTTTTTTCACACTGTTCGAGTAATTCAGTTGCTGTGTCAAAGGGATAAGGAGGAAGAGCTTTATCGCTGACTACATGATCCGCATCAAAGTTATCATCATTTAAGATGAAGCCGCCGCCAATGGAATAGTAGGTCTGTTGCGCTAAAATTTTTTGCTCGAGATCGTATGCTGTGCAACGCAAGGCATTGGCATGACGCGGCAAAAATTCGGTTTTGTGAAAAATTAAATCGTGGGTATAGTCGAAAACAACGCGATGTGCACTTAATAAATTTAAGCTGTGTGAAGTTTTAATATGTTCCAGGCGCGACAGCACAGTGTGCGGATCAATGCGCTCCGGCAATTCACCTTCCAAGCCCATTAACACGGCTTTATCGGTACCATGCCCCATGCCAGTCAAAGCGAGCGAGCCATATAAATCAATCCTCACACGCTGGATTTGGCTTAAACGATCGCTCAAATGATTGATAAAATCAAAGGTCGCCCGCATCGGCCCCACGGTGTGCGAACTCGACGGCCCGATGCCGATGGAAAACATTTCGAAAGCGCTGATGGACATATATAAACCTTTATTTTACAAATATATAGTTTACCGCCCTTTACCATGAAAAATAGACAAAGTTTAGCTATTTTTCATGGATGATGATTATCTTATTGTTATATAAGGATTTTTAAGCTGACACTTCATCCGGCTGGTAGGACTTTACTTGGGTTTCAATAAACTTGATGATTTCGGTGGCGATATCTTTGCCGGTAGCTTTTTCTAAACCTTCAATGCCCGGTGAAGAGTTGATTTCGAGTACCAGCGAGCCGCGTTCGGCGCGAATTAAATCGACGCCCGCGACATTGAGGCCCATCACGTTGGCAGCATTAACGGCCATGATTTCTTCTTCAGGCGTTAAAGTAATTTGCTCCGCTTTGCCACCTTGATGTAAATTGGCACGAAATTCGCCTTCCGCGGCGTGACGCATAAAAGCACCGACGACTTTATCACCAATCACAAAACAGCGGATATCGCTGCCGCCAGCTTCTTTAATAAATTCTTGCACTAAAATATTAGCGCCCAATTGTTTGAAGGCACCGATCACACTGCGTGCCGCGGCTTTGGTTTCCGCTAACACAACACCTTTACCTTGCGTGCCTTCGAGTAATTTAATAATCAGCGGCGTGCCACCGACCATTTTGATCAAATCTTCAGTGTCATGCGGTGAATGCGCAAAGCCAGTAATAGGAATCGGAATTTTTTTGCGGGTTAATAATTGCAGGGAGCGCAATTTATCGCGCGAGCGAGAAATGGCGATCGAGCGATTTAAGGTATACACGCCCATCATTTCAAATTGCCGCACCACAGCGGTGCCATAAAATGTGATCGAAGCACCAATGCGTGGGATCACCGCATCAATATTTTTAATAATTTCGCCGCCGCGATAGTGAATTTCCGGATGCCGCGCCGACATATTCATGTAGCAATGAATCGGATTGATCACGCGAATTTCGTGATGCCGCTCAGCCGCTGCCTGCAGCAAACGCTGATGGCTATAAAGACAGGGATTTTGTGCGAGAATGGCAATGTTCATAATGTTCGTTTATATAATTTCGCTACTTGCGATCTTTTTAGTTTGCCTTGGCAATAGGCCCGCGCAGGATCGATCGTCACCCAGCCTCGCATTGCTGCGCGACCTAACAACATGCGAAAAGCCAATGCACCGCGATCGGTTAAGGTTAAATCAATCTCGCGCTGCACATCGCCCAGCACCAGCAGCGTGCGAATCACATACCGCTGTTCGCGCTGTCCACCGGAATTCATTATATAACGTCTGTCGATAATCGGTGCGCGGCAAGTGACAAATTTTTCACTGCCCTGCATAGGATGTACAGAAAATTCAATCCACGGCTCACCCTGCTCGGTGAAAGGATGAATATTAAACGCGTGCAAAGCGGAAGTTTTGGCGCCAGTATCAATCTTAGCTTTAATCGCGGGTAAATTTAACGATGGCAAACTGCACCATTCTTCCCAGCCAATCAGCATTTTATCCATGCTATTTTGCGGCGCTAGTCATTTTTACAGTATCTTTATTTTTATTAACTGTTTTTGCAGTCTCTTTGCTTCTACTGGTGCGAGCCGCATTTTCAACGCCGGAGAGCCATTCTTTTTTGACTTCAAATTCTTGGGCAATTTTTTCCAACAATTCATCCTCAGGAATTTTGCCATTGAAAATAGCACTCACTTGGTAGCGCTTCAAATCAAAGATCGTCGCGAATGCTTCAACCCGTTCACCGTGTTCTTCTGGCAATTCCGCATCATCAAGAATTTTAGTTAAGCGTTGTTTAAACAAAGTCGTCATATTTTTTTATCCCCTACTTGAGCTCTTTCTCACCGCGCGCATCATACGTGATTTTTAGAAAAAGGCAACAGGGGAATGAGTTGTGGGTTGTCAGTTGTCAGTTGTGAGGAAAAACAAATGGTAAGACGCGATACACAACAAAAAGATCTCACAACTCACTCCTCACAACTCGCAACTTAATATGGGATATAATTCCTCAATTTTCAAATTCAAGGATTTAACAAAATGAGTTGGCTAAAACGTTCTTCTCCTAAAAAAGTGGCCGATCCGGCTACTAAAAAAGGCGTGCCAGAAGGGGTGTGGACCCAATGTCCGTCCTGCCAGGCAGCGCTATACAGTGCCGATCTCGAAAAACAACTAAACGTGTGTTCAAAATGCGATTATCATTTACGCATCACAGCACGCCAGCGCTTGGATTATTTTTTAGACCCCGACAATCGCGAAGAATTAGCCCTCGAGGTTACCCCCCGCGATGTTTTAAAGTTTCAAGATAGCAAAAAATACAGTGACCGCTTGCAAGCAGCGCAAGCAGAAACCGGTGAAAAAGACGCTTTAGTCGTTATGCGTGGCACAGTGAATGGGCTGCCACTGGTAGCCAGCAGCTTTGATTTCAATTTTATGGGCGGCTCGATGGGGGCTGCCGTAGGCGAGCGCTTTGTCCAAGGTGTCAATGCGGCTCTCGAAGCTAAACTGCCCTTCGTCAACTTTGCCGCCAGTGGCGGCGCACGCATGCAGGAAGCTTTAATTTCTTTATTTCAAATGGCCAAAACCAGCGCCGCACTCGCAAAATTAGCCGAAGCTAACTTGCCCTTTATTTCCGTCGTGACTGATCCCACCATGGGTGGTGTGTCCGCCAGCCTGGCGATGTTGGGCGATATTATTATCGCTGAACCCAATAGCTTAATTGGTTTTGCCGGCCCCCGCGTGATTGAACAAACCGTGCGACAAACTTTGCCGGAAGGTTTTCAGCGCAGCGAATTTTTATTGCAGCATGGCGCGATTGATATGATTGTTTCGCGTGTTGACATGAAGGCGACGGTTGAGCGCTTGCTACGCAAGCTTGGTTGTGAGTTATGAGTTGTCAGTTGTGAGAAAAAACAAAAGTCACTTTTCACCTAAACTTCCTCCAATGCCAACTACAAAGATCTCACAACCCACAACTCACAACTCACAACTCTCCCGCCTTCCCGACTGGCTCAACCGGCTCACCACTCTTCACTCCAAAACAATTGACTTGGGCCTTACCCGCATCAAAGAAGTTGCCACCAATTTATCCCCCCCTTTTGCAAAGGGGGGTAGGGAGGATTTAACCGATTTTTCTATCCCCGTCATCACCGTCGCTGGTACCAATGGCAAAGGCTCAACAGTTGCGATGTTGGCGGCGATTTATCAAGCCGCCGGCTATCGCGTTGCAACTTATACTTCTCCGCACTTACTCGATTTTCGTGAACGTTTGCAAATCCAAAATGAAATGCTCGATGAAGCCACATGGTGTGAAGCGTTCGCGTACATCGATGCTGTACGAGGCGAAGTGAGTTTAACTTTTTTTGAATTCACCACACTGGCGGCATTGTGGATTTTGCAAAATAAAGAATTGGATGTGATTATTTTAGAAGTCGGTTTAGGGGGCCGCTTGGATGCAGTGAATATTGTCGACCCAACTATCTCGGTCATCACTACCATTGATTTTGATCACATGGAATATTTAGGTGATACGCGCGAAGCGATTGGCCGGGAAAAAGCTGGGATTTTTCGTGCTAACAAACCGGCCGTGTGTGGGGATTTTGATACCCCTGACAGCGTACGCGAAACTGCTGCACAGCTTGGAACAGAATTATTTTGTCAGGGCAAAAATTTTCACCACACTCAACATGAGCAACAATGGACTTGGCAAACTCAAAACTTAACTTTAGAAAATTTACCGGTCCCCGCTTTACCGCTGCAAAACGCGGCCACGGTTTTACAAGTCATACATTTGCTGCAAGCCCAATTGCCTGTAACACGCACAGCCATCGACCAAGGTTTACGCGCAGCCAAATTAGCCGGTCGCATGCAATGGCTGAAAACTCATATCCCAACTGTGGTCGATGTCGCCCATAATCCACATGCGGCGCGATTACTGGCTACACAATTGGCGGCAGTACAACCTCAACCCAGACACTGGTACGCAGTGGTTGGCATGTTGAAAGATAAAGACATCGCTGGCACCTTAAAACCTTTAATGCCACTGATAAAAGCGTGGTATGTAGGCAGTTTAACCGGTGAACGAGGCGCTTCTGCCGAACAATTGCATACGATTTTGCAACAAGAGCAGCAAGCAGCACAGACTTTCGCTTCACCTCAAGAGGCCTATCAAAAGGTTTTGCAGGCAGCTTCAGAAAAGGATGCTATCATTGTCTTTGGTTCGTTTCATACGGTGGCTGAAGTATTGCAAACAAAATGATGTCGGCTTGTTCGCTTGGCTTACGCCAAGCTCTCGTAAGCCGACCTACTTGCTCACAACTCACTTCCCACAACTCACAACTAAATTATGAGCAGTGAAGATTTAAAAAAACCCAGCGGTTTACGCAAACGCATTCTCGGGGCGATCATTTTAGTGGCGCTAATCGTGATTTTTTTTCCGCTATTATTAGAACATGTGCCACAAAATATTTATGTCAATGAATTAGCTAAAGAACCACAAGCTCCCCCCATTAAATCCATCGCGCTTGGTGATTTTACTAACCCTCCCGCTGTGGCGAATTTAAATCAACCAGTGCAAGCCTGGAGCTTGCAATTAAGTGATTTTGCACAAGAGGCTTCTGCCAATCAATTAGCACAACAGTTACAGAAACAAGGTTATCCGGCTTATGTGCGAGCATTTATGGAAAACAAAACTACTCATTACCATTTATTGGTAGGGCCCGAAACGGATAGCAAGAAATTGCAAGCCTGGATCAAAGCGTTGTCACAAAAAAATTTGAGCGGGACGCTAATTCCCTATACATCCCAGGAGTTATAAACTGACATTTAGATTATTTTACGTCATTCCCGCGAAAGCGGGAATCTAGGCCCAAACATGAGTGGCCTGGATCCCGGATAATTGCTGCGCAATTTCCGGGATGACCAATCCAGGAAACAAAATGAATTTCGTCGACTATTTAATTCTCATTATTATCTTACTGTCTCTTATCCTGGGGGTAGTGCGTGGTTTTGTGCGTGAACTGATCGCGCTGATCTTCTGGATATTGGCCTTTGGTGTAGCCATTTATTTTTCGCCCTGGCTGGCTGATAAATTAGTCAATAGTATTTCACAAGCCAACGTGCGGATCGGTGTATGCTTCATTGGCTTGTTTATTATCGTTTTGTTATTAGGGGCATGGTTTAATTCAGCGGTTGGCAAATCGATGAATCCTTCCGGCCGGAGCACCGGTAATCGTGCTGTGGGAGGATTGTTCGGCTTACTTCGCGGAATTTTATTAGTAAGTGTTTTGATCTTGGCCGGTCGAGTGATTCATCTGGATGAAAACACGGGCTGGCAAGAATCAAAATTGATTCCGTATTTATCATTTGTATCGGATCAAGTCGATAAACTTTATAATTTACAAGTCACGCGGTACGCTAATGGCATTGTTGAAAATATGCATAAACAGGCCGGAAAATAAATCCCCCCTGCCCTCCTTTACAAAAGGGGGGATCCCTTCGGGAAAAAATAATTATCAAATCATTATTTGGAGAGCTAAATGTGTGGTGTGGTTGGAACAATTGCTTATAGCCCCGTTAATCAAGATCTGTTTGATGCATTAACAGCTCTGCAACATCGCGGCCAAGATGCAGCCGGCATGATGACGTGTAAAAACAAACGTTTCTTGTTGCGTAAAAGCAATGGCTTGGTGCGCGATGTATTTCATACCCGTCATATGCTGCGCTTACAGGGCAATATGGGCATCGGCCACGTTCGTTACCCAACCGCTGGCACGCAAAGCGAAGCTGAAGCACAACCCTTTTATGTCAATTCGCCATATGGAATTGGTTTAGTCCACAATGGTAACTTAACCAATACCGAACAACTCGCCGCTGAAGTTTTTTCGGAAGATTTGCGGCACTTAAATACGGATTCAGATTCCGAAGTATTGCTCAATATTTTTGCGCATGAATTACAAGTGCTACACAAATTAATTTTAACGCCGCAGGATATTTTTCAGGCGATTCGCAAAGTACATCAGCGCTGCAAAGGCGCTTATGCAGTCGTCGCGATGATCGCCGAGTATGGCATTGTGGCGTTTCGTGATCCGCATGGTATTCGCCCTTTAATTTATGGTCGGCGGGAAACGGAGCAGGGTTTCGAATGGATGGTCGCTTCGGAAAGTGTCGCGCTGGATGCTTTAGGCTTTGAAATAGTCGCGAATGTCGCGCCGGGAGCAGCGATTTTTATCGATTTAAAAGGCCAGTTGCATGAACAACAATGTGCTGACCACCCTCAGTTATCACCGTGTTTATTTGAATTTGTTTATTTAGCCCGCCCTGATTCGTTTATCGACAAAATTTCCGTCCACAAAGTGCGATTACGGATGGGTGAAAGACTCGGGGAAAAAATTTTACGCGAGTTCCCCGATCACGATATCGATGTAGTGATTCCTATCCCTGACACCAGCAAAACCGCAGCTATCCCTCTGGCTTATAAATTAGGCGTTAAATGCCGCGATGGATTTGTCAAAAATCGTTATATTGGCCGTACTTTTATCATGCCCGAGCAAACGCAACGGCGCAAATCAGTACGGCAAAAATTAAATCCTATTCCACTCGAATTTAAAGATAAAAATGTTTTACTGGTTGACGATTCCATTGTACGCGGCACCACGTGCAAAGAAATCATCCAAATGGCCCGCCAATCGGGTGCCAAGAAAGTTTATTTTGCTTCCGCTGCTCCCGAAGTGCGTTATCCCAATGTATACGGCATCGACATGCCCACCCGCGCTGAATTACTCGCCGCTAATCATGATGTAGCCGAAATGACGAAAATTATCGGTGCCGATTGGTTGATATTTCAAGACTTGAAGGTGCTAGAAGATGCTGCTCGAGAAGGCAATGCCGACATTGAGCAATTTGATGATTCAGTGTTTACTGGCCGTTATTTGACTGGTGATGTTGATGAAAAATATTTATCTAAACTCGCTGGTGAGCGCCATGCCAACCGAAATGAAAAATAAACTGAGTGTCTGTTTACAATAAATCAAGTATGGTAGACTTCAACGCAGGAAAAAAGGAGTTGCCATGCCATATTCTATTGCCACACATTGTTTGATTCTTCGCTTAAGTTTAGCATTGTGTTTGTTGAGTTCTGAGGCCTATGCCGCAAGTCCCTCGCCCTGGTGGATGACAGTGGAAGGCGGTTATGCCTTCAATACAGCAAGCGCTAAGACTACCGTCGAACCAATGCCAAAGGTGCTGCCTCCCAATGATAACTATGTTTCTCAAGCGCCACAAAATACCGGTTTGCTCGGTATAGGCGCGAGTTATCAATTTACGCTGCCTGAACGGCAAAATTTTCCAACCTCCTGGTTGCGCACTGATCGGCTCGGTTTATTTTACGATTATTATTTGCCTACGACCATCAATGGTGCTATTTACAAATCCCAAGGCCCGTCCGCGCCGTATACTTATCAATACACCGCTGTTTCCAATGTCGTGTGGCTCGATAATCAAACTGATATCATCAGCTGGCGTAATCTCACGCCTTTCATTGATATTGCTGTGGGGGGTGCCTTTAACCGCAGCAGCGCTTACGGCGAAGCTGCCGTGTCACCCTATCCACCCCGTATCAATGCCGCTTTTGCCAACCAAACCGATGCTCAATGGGCATGGCGAGCCGGCGCGGGGATCGACTATCTTTTGCCCTTACGCAACACTCCGCTGCACCTGGGTTTAGCTTATCGCTACAGTGATTTAGGGAATGTCAGCACCGGCAAAGCGTCCGCCACTTATCCTACCATGACACAAGTTCTGACCCAACATCTGGTAGCAAATGAAGTGATTTTAAGTTTACGTTATGCAGTTTAATCCTACACGGAGGTAGTCCCATGTTAAAAAGCTTATCCCTTAGTTTACTGCTCGCGATGAGCAGCTTATTTTTTGCCACTGGATATGGCTTTGGAATAGACTGCGCAAAGCCCACGATTACCGGCCCGAGTGGAACACAATTTAGTTTTACTTGCACCAACACGGAGCCAGTAAAAGGGGGAGCCACTTTTTTAGGTTTTACGGTGGCACCCGTTAACATTCCCGCCGGAACTTCCTTCAGTGATGTAAACACCGGCGCGTGTGAAGCTCCTGATTATGTCATTCCCCCCGGGGCAACCTGTAATGTCAGCTTTACGTTTACTGCACCGCCGGGACAATATCATCGATTGGATTTTGATGATAACTATCGGGGCGAGACTCATCTGGGGATATTTTGTAACACGCCCAAGGGCTGTATTAATGCGAGCATCTGGGGTGATTTGACAAGCATTGCGATTACCCCGGCCGATGCGAGTTTAATTGCCGGACTTAAACAACAATTTACTGCCACCGGAACATTTTCCGATCACTCGACCCACGACATCACCGATAGTGTGCAATGGGGATCCTCTGATACGAGAATCGCTACAATCAGTAACACCGGTTTAGCCTATGGCGTTGCACCCAACGATACATCCGATATTATCAGCGCAACAGACAATGTTAGTAATACCACGGCTTCCACTCCACTCACCGTCACGCCCTGGCAAACCTATTATGCTAATGGCCCGGGATCGTTTGTGTATAGAACCTTTGTCGATACTAATGGCATTATTTACGCCGCTACCAATGGTAACGGTCTGGCCGTCAGCCGTGATCAGGGTCAAACCTGGACCAATTACACCACTGCAAATGGGTTACTCAGCAACTTCATTTTAGATGTTTACGTGACAGTCAGTGGCAATACCACTACGATCTATGTGGCAGTAGATGGTGGGGGCGTAGCCATCAGCAGCGATGGCGGCAATACCTGGACCAACACCCTGCCTCCGGTCGGCCCTGACAAAAATGTTTTCAGTATTTACGTAGCGGGCGATGCGATTTATGCGGGCAGTGATAAAGGTGTATCCGTCAGCACTGACGGCGGCCAAGACTGGACCCTTTACAGCGGATCCGGAGCACCTACCGCTCTCACTTATGGCCTTTACGTCACCGGCAGTGGTGCTAACGCCACAATTTATGCCTCGACTTATACCGGCGGCTTATCAGTGGGTGCCAACAATGGCACGAGTTGGAGCACTTACAAAAAAGAGAATACCACAGGCTTCGGCGGCGATTTTGTCTCCGGCGCTTATGCCATCGGCAGTGGTGTTAACACAACAATTTATGCGGCAACCGATGGTGGTTTATCAATCAGCTCTAATAATGGCGCCAGCTGGAGCACTATCACCACCGGAGATGGCTTGGCTGGTGAAAAAGTGTGGGGGGTTTACGTGACAGGAAATGGCCCGACGACCACAATTTACGCCGCGACTGTGAATGACTTATCGGTCAGCCACGATAATGGCGCAAATTGGACCACTTACTTAAACGGCGATAATGTGGACGGCATTTATGTCACCGATAACGCCATTTATGCCTCCACACAAAATAACGGTTTATTAGTCAGCACCGATGATGGTACAAACTGGACTGCTTACACCATTAACAACAGCATCGCCAGTAATAGCCTCAATAGTGCGTATGCCGCACTCAATAACAATGCCATCTCCCTTTATGCTGCAACCGGTAACGGTTTATCGGTCAGCTACGATAATGGCGCAAATTGGACCACTTACGCACAGCCTGTTATAGCCGACAATTTTACCCTGGGTGTTTATGCTCTGAGCAATGCGATTTATGTGGCGACTGTCAGCGGCTTATCGGTGAGCCTTAATAATGGCGCAAACTGGGCCACTTACGATAGCAACACCCCTGGCTTTGGCAGCAATTATGTGCCTGGTGTTTACGCAATAGGCAATACGATTTACGCAGCGACCGGTGGCGGTTTATCGATAAGCCCTGATAATGGCGCAAGCTGGCAAACTGATACAACCAATAATTTCAATAATGGCCTCAGCGCTGTTTATGCGGTCGGCAACACTATTTATGCAGGGGTGCAGGCCAACTTCTCCGTACGTCCCTACTCTCCTGGCAGCTTAGCAGTCAGCCTTGATAATGGTGCTACCTGGAATACTTATTTAACTTTAGGCAATCTTTCCGTCTCCATCAGCGGTATTTACGCAGTGGGCGAAAACATTTATGTCGCAACCAATGAGGGCTTACAAATTAGCACCGATAATGGCGGACACTGGACCACCTATTTCAACACTCATTATGTCTCTGCTGTTTATGCGCTGAATGGCACCATTTATGCCGCAACCGATCAAGGTGTAGAGATTAGCACCGATGGCGGTACTAGCTGGCAACTTTACACCGACGCGAATGGCTTAGGTGCTAATTCTGCTTCCAGTGTGGCGGTGCTTGATTTGGGCGATGGCAGCCCGGTTATCTATGCTGCTACATCCAGTGGCTTATCAAGAGGTGGGGCTTATCTCAATACTTCTCTGGCAAAATAGTTATGCTATACTATTTGGACAAAAAGAGGTTTTATTTGCTATGAAATTTTTGCAACGTCTAAGTGTATTGTTATGCATCATACCTGTATTGGGTTTGGCGCTTGGCACCGGTAATATCATTGTTAATTCTAAACTCTATCAACCTTTAGATGCCAAGATCCCGTTGACTGGCCTTAACAGCAACAGTGGATTCGCATTAAGCGAAATTACCGTTAACATCGCCTCACAAGATCAATATAATCAACTTAATTTGCCGATTCCGGCTTTAAAAGGTCAATTTAATTTTCGCATTGATAACGATGCACAAGGCAATCCTTATATTTTCGTTACGACTGACGCTCCCATCGAAGATCCCGATTTTGAATTATTGATTGACATTAATTGGCCGCGCGGGCAATTGTTGCAACACTATACTTTGCTGCTCGATCCGCCGGATTATGATCAATCCAGTGTAACAACACCCGCCACACAAAATACCGCGAGTGCACCCGCTGTTGCAGCGTCTCCTGTACGGAATGCCGCAACAGTAACACCCGCTGTTGCAGCGCCTGCTACACAAAATGCCGCCGCAGCAATGCCTTCCGCTGCGGCCTCAGCCACACAAAATATGGCGAGTAATGCTGCACCGGCAAATGCAAGCTCTGCAGCTAGCAATGCCGCCATGTTGGCCGCTGCGCAAGCGGCGATGAGTAAAAATATGAGTAATGCTGCACCGGCTACTGCCCAATCTGCAGCCCATCCAACCGGGGTGAATTTAAGTACCGTAACACCGGCTGGAAGCTCGGTTCAAATGATGCAATTAGCCAACCCCGATAACGCTGAAAATAATGTGCAAGTCACCGCTATGAAAGTAGAAAATGTAGCTGTTTTAGCAGCTCGTTTGGCAGCATTAACACAAAGTTTACAAGACGCGCAAAAATCTAATCAATTATTGCAAACTCAGATACAACAATTGAGTAAACAAAATCAACAATTACAAATTTTGTTGAATCAAGCGGCAAAGAACTTAAAAGCTTTGCAAGCTAAATCACCTCCACAAAATACTATTCAAGGATTGACCAATATGAATTCAACAATGACTCTATGGTGGATTTTACTATTATTATTCTTAATCTTTATCATTGCCTATATCGTAGTGAGCCGCGGTAAAAAGTCGGACTTACATCCTATCGCGCCAGAGCCCAATAACACGCCGGAAACAGATACGCCGGCAGAAGTTGAACATCGGTCCATTTCTTTAGGTGATAGCGTTGTCGTTGAAGAGCCAAAAACCACAAGTGAAACACCAGAAACTAATACTGCTGTAACTCATAGTCCGGAAGAAATTTTGGAAGAAGTTAAAGCGTACATGACTTATGCACGTTTCACACAAGCTGAAACAACTTTATTGGCAGCCGTTAAAGTCTATCCTGAAGAAATAAAATTATGGCAACAATTGTTAACTTTTTATTTAGAAACCAATCAGCGTTCGGGTTTCACTGCCATCGTATCGCAAATTCCAGACAGTTTAACGGCTCCCGATAGCGATTTACGTAAACAGATTGAACGTTTAAGTAAAGATCAAACTTGGGGCCGTAACATTCCCACAGAACATGCTGGAGCCTCTGAAGTAAAATTAGCTAGCTTTAAAAGCGATGAACCTTCTGCATCTGGACCACGTTTATCAAAAGCAGAAACCACTTCTGGCAATACGGATTGGTTGGACGAACAATTTACTGGTACCAATAAACCAACCGAGACACCTGCTAATAATGCAGTGGTCATGCCAGAGCTAGAAATGGATATCGCTGCAACGACTGAGACAACTGATACTACTAATCAAGCCGATGATGTAGATGCTTTTTTAAGTGATTTTAAATCCGGCAATCCCAATAAAAAAGTGGATGAAAATATTTATGTTGATGACGGTATCGGTGGCAGTACCGAAATTAGTTTAAGCGAACCCAAACCTCAACAGTACAAACCCAAAACCGGATTACCCGATGAAAAAGAAGTAGATTTATCAGGTGAAGACAGTCCAGCCAGCCGTTTGGATTTAGCGCGTGCTTATATCGATATGGGTGATATTTTAGGCGCGAAAGATGTTTTACAAACGGTCTTAAAAAGTGGTGACGAAGCACAACGTACCGAAGCTCGCACCTTGTTGGCGGAATGCGAAAAATTGGGTTAACCCAAGCGAATTTGGAAAAAAGTCTCATGACTACCAGGATCGCGGCTGGCATTGAATATCTTGGTACTGCTTACTGTGGTTGGCAACGTCAAACCGATGTAGTGCCATCGGTACAAGCCGCGGTAGAAGAAGCTTTCTCCAAGCTTGCAAATCATCCCATCGCTGTTATTTGTGCCGGGCGCACCGATCGTGGCGTGCATGCCACAGGACAAGTGATTCATTTTGATACCACTGCTACACGCACTGATTATGAGTGGCTATGTGGTGCCAATGCCAACCTTCCTGCTGATATTGTCGTTACTTGGGTCAAA
>Ga0206831_1181_pt1 | contig 16347 bp, 15 predicted proteins | sample Alteio_BWOrgCont_73_FD_152876 | JGI IMG/M metagenome (GOLD analysis project Ga0206831, IMG submission 152876) | Enriched cells from forest soil in Barre Woods Harvard Forest LTER site, Petersham, Massachusetts, United States -... | ecosystem: Environmental > Terrestrial > Soil > Temperate forest >...
TTTGGCCGTAAAAGCGGGGTGCCGGGAGATTTTGGTCGGGTTGGGTGGCAGCGCGACGACGGAAGGTGGAATTTCATTGGCGAAGGCCATTGGCTATAAGTTTATCGATAAAGTCGACGATGAAATTTCGTTAAACGGAGAAGGATTGGCCTTTTTGGCGAAAATTGTACCGCCAGCTAAAATGCCCCAAGCGAGCTTTGTGGTCGCCACTGATGTCGAGAATCCGCTCTTCGGTCCGCGCGGTGCCGCCTACCAATTCGCGCCGCAAAAGGGAGCCGATGCCGCCATGGTCAAGCGACTGGATGCCGGTCTACGACGCTTGGCCAGGATCGTGAAGCGCGATCTGGGGAAAGACCTCGCCCATGAACTGGGCGCGGGTGCGGCGGGCGGATGCGGCTATGGGCTGATGGCTTTCTTTAATGCCAAGCGAGAGAACGGCTTCCAGTTGGTGCGACGGCTGACCAAACTCGATGCGTCCATCCGCCAGCATGACCTGATCATCACGGGCGAGGGCTGCTTTGACCGCACGTCGCTTCTCGGCAAAGCGCCTTCGCAACTAGCCGACTTGGCGCGAAAACTGAAACGCCCCGTCTGGGCCTTCTGTGGCCGACTCGATTTGCCGCTGGCGAAGTCACCCTTCGACCGCATCGCCGCCCTCAGCACGCGGGAAAATCCCGGCTCCCACCCCGACACACTCACGTCCGCGCAGCACGCGAAACGACTCGAACAGTTGGCCTATGAGGTGGCCGTCGTCTTGCCATTCGAGAGGAAATAAGTACCTTGAACTCATGAGCGTTCTTGAATTGGAACAAGCAATTTCACAATTGCCCGCCGAGGAACTGTCCAAGTTCGCAGCGTGGTTCGAGGAGTTCATGGCCGACGAGTGGGATAAGCAAATCGAGCGGGATGTGGCGGCAGGGAAGTTCGACAAGATTTTTGCGAAGGCGGATGCGGATATTGCCGCGGGACGCTTCACACGGCTCTAGAGTAATCGGATTATGAAAAGGGCTACTAACAGAAATTCGCTGTGGAATTTTCCGCCCGATATGTTTGCGCTATCGGGAATTCCGATCTTCGCGACGATGTTTCTTGCGTCAGAGATTTTCTTTGTGGCTGGAAATCATCCTCGATTCACAGTTGAAGCGGCACTTCTGGTGGCGATGATCGGCGCAGGTCTGCTTTTCTGGGCCAAGCTTTCTCTTTATCGTGCGGGAATTTATCTTTCGTTCGGTCCGCGTGCGATACCCGAATCCCAACGTGCTTTTTACTATTGGGGAATGGGGCTTGCACTGAGCGGTTGTTTGCTGGCCGGGATGTTCATTCCTCTTTGCGGAACGAAATAGCGGGAGACAGCGACGGTCATAGACCGCCGCTACAGGCTGAACTGCTCCTTCGACAAGTTTGAGATAAATGGCTTTAATGAGGGTGTCATGAATTCAATCGTACGTCATGTGGGTGGGCATCGCTGGGATGGGGTGCCGGTGCTCAATTACAAGGAGGAGGGCAGCCACTTCAAGGCGATCTCGCGGCAGGTGCTTTTTGAGGGCGGCCCGAAGCTGGGCGCGGAATTGCGCTATTTCGAGATCGAGCCGGGCGGGCATTCGACGCTGGAGCGACATGACCATATCCACTCCGTCATGGTCATTCGCGGGCGCGGCCGGTGCCTCGTGGGTGATGCGATTTATGAGATCACGGGTAACGACCTCGTCTATGTCCCGACGATGACGTGGCATCAGTTCCGCGCCGATACGAGCGAGCCGCTGGGCTTTCTCTGCCTCGTAAACGTGGATCGCGATAGGCCGGAGCGGCCCGACGAGGCGAATGTGTCGGCGCTGAAGGCGTTGCCCAAAGTAGGCGAGTTTATCCGGCTTTAGCCTCGACTAGTCGACCACGCGCTCAGGTCGGTAAGGGCAACTCGGACAATGGCAGTAGCCGGGAATCCTCGACGGCGGCGGTGCGGTGCCCAATGCCGGCAAGGTAGGCTTCATTTTGGGCGAAGGCCATAAAGGCTTCGACCGAGTGTTGGCGCACCAGCATCGCGCAATCCCAACGCTCCCCCTCCGGACCGATCAAGAAGGGTCCTCCGGCCCCTAGAAAAATCGATTCACCTCCGCTCGCCGTCAAATACGGCAGCGTGTAAGCAACATAGAGGTCATAAGCCGCTGCGCCGCTGATGGGCTCGGCCGGAGCCAACTCCGGCGAGGCTGAATAGTCGGCGACCGGACGAAAGCGAAGAAGGTTCAGCATAACGACAGGCCCCGTCATGCGACGCATCATGAACGCACGCCCCGTTTCGTGAGTCGGCTCAAGGTAGGTCTCGTTCATCATACGAAGTGTGAGCGACTATCCAACAGCTACAGGGCTCCTTTTGAAATTAGGACCTGCGCTCGGCCTTGAACTTCTCCACCAGCGCCTTGGCGTTGGGGAAGAGCGCGGGGCAGCAACCGATCGTCGTACAAAACGCCTTGCTGAAGTGGCTCAAGGACGAGTAGCCGACTTCCATCGCCGCCTCGGTCACGTTATGGCGTCCACCGAGGAGCAAGTCCGCCGCGCGTTCCATGCGGATTTGGCGCACGTATTGCGGGATGGTCATGCCCATTTCCTTGGAGAAAAGGCGGCTTAAATAGAATGAGCTGCACCCGACCTGCGCGCCGAGCGCCTCGATGTCAGGCGGATCGGCCAGATGGCTGCGCAGAATCGCGGTCGTCCGCTCGATTCGCTCGTGGGCGACCCGCTTCTGGCGCTGGCAGAAAAACTCCTCCTGCGGCACCGGCTGGAAAAGAACCTGGGAAAGGAGCTCGAGCGTCTTGGCCTGATACCAGAGCCTGTGCGCGGCGACCGGCACGGGCGGCTGGCGCAAGGCCTGAAAAGTAACCTCCTGCCCCGGCGACATCGCGCCGACGGCGGCGGCGGACCCGCCCCGATTGATCAGCCAGCGGCGGAGCGCGGGATGAAGGTCGTCCTCCATGGAGTGGATCTGCGTTTCGACATATTGCCGCGAAAGCTCGATCGTGATGAAGGAATGGGTCTCGCCCTCGCTACGATGGGCCTTGAGATCGGCATTATGGTTGCAATAAAAGCCGACGGTATGCGGCTGGTACCGCGCCTCGATGCGGCCGTCATGGACGGTGCCGGTGCCGCGCAGGTTGAGGCAAAGCTCTACGCTGTCGCGGTGAAAACTGCGGCCCCAATTGACCTTATCCTTGGCCTCGAATTCGTGGTTCTCGACGCTGACCCCCTCTCGCGCAAAGGAGCCGTAGAGCTGTCGCCAGCCCTCCTTCACTTGCGCCCAAGCGCTGCTTTCGTACGCGGTTGCCATAAGTCGCTCATGATCAGCGTATGGCAAATGAGGGGAAAGTCAATGTGGCGGACGGAGTGGTACAGTTTGAATCGGACTACTTCGCTGGAACTTGCGCAATCAAAGCTTTCACCCTGGCGATGTTGTCGTCGGTGGCGGGGACAAGTTTAGTTACGAGCTCGTGATCGGGGGCATTCTCCTGATCGGGAGCGTATATGGTCTTCGCCTCGAAGAAAATATATGTTCCACCTGCTTTGGGAATTTCCTCACCGGCGAAAACGCCAACATTTACCAAGCTCCGACCATCGAAAGAGCCCTTCATGACCTGTGATGCTTCTATTTTGATCTGGTGAAACGACATCATGCTTTCCGCAAAAATTGCCTGCGGAGGCCCTGCATCAATAATCTTACCTAGAAAAACAATGTTCCATTCGGAAAGATGATCTTCGGGCTTAAAAAAGCTGCCGGGGAGCTTGGGATCGTCAGCGCGACCAACGCTATTCACCAGCAATGAGGCCAACGCAACCAACAGAATCGCTCGCGAGGCCATGCCTTAATCTAACTGAGCGATGACTTCATCCAAGCTCCAAACGTGACCGGCAACGCCCGCTTTCATCGTGGGAGTAACAAGCCGGAGGCTTGTCACAATCCTAGCCGGCGGTAAGACCGCAGCAGCGGTCGCCACCACCGGTATGGTATCCCCAAGGCAACCGACCCCGGCAGGGGTCGCACAGGCCAAGGCGAGTTGTGCTATCCCTAGCGGGATAGGCTCTCCTTCTGGAACTGTACCGGTGGTGTCGCCCGCAGCGGACTCAACCACCGGCTAGGATTGTAGCATTCCTCCGGAATGCTGAAGACAGGATACCTCTCACTCAGAGCTTCACGTCGAAACGGCAACTTCCTTGAGATCGGCGCGCTTGTTGTCGTAGTTCGTGGAATAGGCGAGCATTTCGGGATCGGGTTCGATGCCCTGATTTTGGCAATAGGAGCGGTAAAGATCAGGCCACCAGTTGCGGTGTTCGGTGAGGCCTTGATCCTTCCACTGTTTCCAACCCGCGAGCACTTTGCTCCAGCATCGGTCGCCATAAGCGACGGCTTCGGCGCCGCTCACCATGTCGGACACGTACCAATCGCGCCCGATCTTGGCGTGAAGGACTTCATCGGCCCAGTCGAAGTCCTGGAACGTGGTGCTGAGCGGAAGCTGCGATTTCTGGGTGACCTCCCATTCCAGCCGCTTGCCCGTCTTGGGCATGAGCCCTTGCTCGATATAATAAAGCACGGCGTGGCGCTCCTTCGCGGTGAGTTGCTCGTTGAGGGTCCGTGACCAAGTCGAGTTGATCATAACGAGCTTGGGCCAGTCGAGCCCGAGGCTGACAAAGCCGACTTCGCCCATCATGGCGTGGCGCGCCTCGTCCCAAAGTTGCCGCGTCATGTCGCGATAATAGTCCCACGGTTTGCCCTTGGTTTCGAAGATGATGCTCGACATCATTTCCGGCACATCGACTTCGCGCAGGCGCTTGTAAAATAGCATCAATACCTTGAGATCCGCCGGCTTCGTCGCGTCGTAAAGAAAGACCTCGGCATTCACGCCCATGTTGTAGGGATCGGGGAAGCGATTGTCGCGGATCGGCTCGCCGTTGAAGACGAAAGGCTTGGAGGAATAGTAACGGCTCGGCTCCGTCTCGCGCGCCTTGCCGATGCCATCGATGCCGCCGGCCACGGCCAGGCAAATATCGAGAAGCGAGAGCCACTGGGCCGACTTTTGGCGCTGTTGCGGCGAGACCAGGGATTTGACCGCCTGCTCGCCATAGGCACACATGTCCTCCACGTCAATCAGGGCGAAACGGCAAAGGCGAATGGAGGGTGCATCGGCCAGCGGATGGGTCTGCTTGATATAATTCTGCAGCGCCTCGCGCAGCGCCGGGAGTGCCTTTTCATACATCCCGAGGACGCGTTCTTCGGTGGAGGGAGTGGCCAAAATCTCATCGAAAAAGACGCCCAGGGCCGGGTGCTGAACCTTCTCCAAGCCCAACGGCGGCTCGCGCATTTCACCGACGCGATGACGGAAATTGGTATCATTCTCCGCCGCCAGATGCGAGTGAAGGCTCCAAGCCATCTTCAATTCATAAATCGGCTCGTTGGCGATGTGGGCCATGCAAATCTGGTGCAGCCGCCAGAAGATATAGTGAAAACGTTTGAGCCGCTTGACGCATTCCTCGACCGAGAGACCGGGTTGGGCGGCGCGCTCGAAATCGGCCAGCCCGGCGAGCGCAGGAAGCCCCTTGTAACTCTGATAGTTCAGTGGAGAGGACGTTGTTTCTACCACAATCGGAGTTTAAGCGCTTCCGCCGCTGGGAAAAGCCATTTCTTGATGTTTCCGGGCGCGGGCAACCTGCCGCTTTCCGCATGGTCATCGCCAACCACTTGCGCTAATTATTAGTAATATGGCGTCATCATGGATTCATTACCCGGAGCAGGGTGTGGTCATCCTTTTGCTGATCGCGGCGAATGCCTTCTTCGTCGCGACGGAGTTCGCCTTTGTCAAAATCCGCGAATCGCAGCTCAAGTCGATGCGGGTGAAGGGGAAGAAGGACTGGCGTCTCGGCCTGGCGCTGCGGGTCACCAAGCATCTCGACCGCTATCTCTCGGCCACGCAGCTCGGCATTACGCTGACCAGCCTCGGCCTCGGCTGGGTGGGCGAGCCGGTCGTCGCGGGCTGGATTGAGGGTCCGCTCACCGAGTGGGGCATCGTCAGCACGACCGCGATCACGTCGATCGCGTACGGCCTCGCCTTTGCCGCGATCACGTTCATCGACATCGTATTCGGGGAACTGGTGCCGAAATATTTCGCCATCCGGCGACCGCGGGTCGTGGTCATGTGGTTCTCCGCGCCGCTGATTATTTTTTACAACACGGCCTATCCGTTCATCTGGCTGCTTAACCGCACCGCCAACCGGCTGCTAATGTGGATGGGCATTCCGCCGACGAAGGAATTCGACCACGGGTTCAACCAGGAAGAGCTGCAATACGTGCTGATGAACTCGCGCCACGTCCATCCCTCGGACGACCTGGTGAACAAGATCATGCTCAAGGCACTCCGGCTGAAGGAGACGACGGCGGAGCAGGTGATGCTGCCGCGCGAACAGGTGGTGGTCTTGTGGCGCGACAAAACGCTGGCGGAGAATCTGGCCATTGCGCAGAAGTCGGGCTACAGCCGCCTGCCTTATTGCGGCGACACGCAGGACCAGGTGCTCGGCGTGATTCATGTGAAGGAATTGCTCTGGCAGTATCAGGTGCTGGGCGCGCAGACGAAGCTTTCCGACATCGTGCGGCCGATCCTGACGTTCCTCGCCAAGACGCGGCTGCCGGCGATGCTCGAGCTGTTCCGCAAATCGCGCAATCACCTCGCCCTCGTGCTCGATGCGGATGAAAAGATGATCGGGCTGGTGAGCTTCGAGGATGTGCTGGAGGAATTGGTCGGCGATATCCGTGACGAGTTTGATATCGAGAAGGGGCCTTTCTTCGAGCGGAGCAAGGAGGCGGTGCTGATCGACGCCGATCTGCCGTTGCGCGATCTCGCCAGCGAAACGGGCTGGCCGTTGCCGACGCAGACGACCGAGACGGTCGAGAAATGGGCGTTGCGGCATTGGGGCCACATTCCCCATCCGGGCGACCATATTGATATCGAGGGTTTTCAATTGATTGCCACGGAAGTCACGCTGCGGCGCGTCCGGCGGCTGCGGGTCATCCGCAAGATTACGCCGCGACAAATCAACCTGGATGCCGAAGCGGTGGAAGAAGAACATCATGAAATTTCCTGAGACTCATCCCGTCGTGCTTGGGACGGTGCGGACCGCCGCCGGCCTGCGCTATCTCGCGAAGAAAGAAATCCCGGCCGATGCCGTGGAGGTTCGCATCGACGCGTTGCTGGCGGAAGAGGTGCCGTTTGAGAAAATCGAGGCGGCGTTGCAAACGAAAAAGCATCCCGTGTTGCTCACGCTGCGGATTCCGGCCGAAGGCGGGCAGATCGAATGGAACGTGAAAGAGCGGCGGGAACTTTTTCTCCGGCTGCTGCCGTATGTGGAGGCGATCGACGTGGAGCTGGCCACGGCCCGTGCGATGCAACCCGTGATCGACGAAGCGCGGCGCACCGGAAAAACCGTGGTGCTCTCCGCCCACGCCATCGAGACGCCCGCCAAGCCGGCGCAAATCGCGCGGTGGATCGAGCAGTTCGATCCCCTGCCCGCGACGATTCTGAAGATTGCCGCGCGGATCAAGTCGTGGCGCGATTTGCAACAGCTCGCCGCGCTGTTAGTGAATCGGCCCGAGTGGCCCATCGCGGTGATGGGGCTGGGCCCCTATGCGCCGCAGTCGCGCTCGGTGCTGACGGCGCTCGGTTCGCGCCTTGTCTACGGCTATCTCGACCAGGCCGCTGCGCCGGGCCAGCCCTCCGCGGCGGAGGTCCGGAAAATGGTGCTCGCGGTGCGAAATCTCGAAGGATAACTTGCCGCGCATGAACGAGTCGTCTCCTTACGCGCTGCCCTTCGTGGTTCCACCCGGCCAAGGCAAAGTCATGAACGCCTTCGGTTCTGAGCTGACGTTCCACATGACCGGGGAGCACACCGGTGGCCGCTATATGATGGCGACGATCCTGGCGCCGGTCGGCAATCCCGGCCCCCCGCCCCATTACCACGAAAACGAAGACGAATGCTTCCTCGTCCAGGAAGGACGCATCAGCTTTTTCATCGCTGGCCAGTGGAACGAAGTCGAGCCGGGTTCGATCGTCTTCGCGCCGCGGCTTTCGGCCCACACGCTGAAGAATGTCGGCGACACACCGGCGCGCGTGCTTATGTCCGCCTCGCCGGCCGGCTTTGAGGTTTTCTACGCCGCCTGTGAAAAGGAATTCCAGAAGCCCGGCGGCCCCGACATGACGCGCATCACCGAAATTAGCGCCCAGCATGGGATTCATTACGTGTAAATGGGGACGATCACACCTCTCCAAACGCCATCATCGGTTCGGCCATATCCTCTGCAGCCCCAACGGGGCGCCTTAGCCCGAGCCCAGGGCAACGCCCTGGGTATTCTCCAAAAAAATCGGCAAGCCCTATAAGGGCGACCTAACACTGCTCAATCCCAAACATACCGTTCGTCATAAGCAACCTGATGTCACACCAGAAAGGCGCGATATTCTTCCTGAAACGATTTCTGGCGATGATGCTCCGATTGGTTCGCAATATAATCGCGAACAAGATCAACATTCGATTCACTTACGGCAAAGGCTGCATATCCCGCCTGCCATGCGAAAGCGGAGAATTCTCCATCCTGGTTTTTAAGCCATTTCGAGGACGATTTCTTCACCTCTTCGACGGCTTGGCTCACACTCACCGTCCGCGCGAGTTCAAAGAGAATGTGCACATGATCCTCCCTTGAATTAATGAGAACGGGGGGACAATCCATTTTCTGAAGTACAACGGCCATATAAGCGTGTAGAGATTGTCGTATCCGATCATGCAGGGAGGCATCGCGACTCTTCGTGCTAAAAATGAGATGAATATGAAGACGGGCCAGAGATTGCGACATGTTTTGAATCGCCCTTTCAGGGCTTGAGCTTCTAAATCCGAGTTCACCGGGGCGTTGCCCCGGGCTGGGGTTGGGGCGCCCCGTTGGGGCTAAAATCTCTCTGCGCTTTCCGCTTCTTCTTCCGCAAACTTATCGGAGCCACGGCAGCAGGCCAAGCCAGGGAAGAAATTATTGCCCAGTGCAGGACTTTTGCCTGTTCAACGCAAAGGGACTTCTCTAATACTGACCCCTCCTATGCCTGCAAAAATTTACTCTGATAAAGACGGTGATCTGAACGTACTCAAGAACAAGACCGTGGCCGTGATTGGCTTCGGGTCGCAGGGCCATGCCCATGCGCTCAACCTGAAGGAAAGCGGAGTCAAGGTCATCATCGGCCTTTATCCCGGCAGCAAATCGATCGAAGCCGCGAAGAAATTCGGCTTCGAGGTTTACAACGCCGCCGAGGCGGTGAAGAAGGCCGACATCATTTTCGTCGCGGTGCCGGACATCACCATCGCGTCCGTTTACGACAAGGACATCAAGCCGAACCTGACCAAGGGCAAGACGCTGCTCTTCTCGCACGGCTTCGCAATTCACTTCAAGACGGTGGTTCCGCCGAAGGACATCGACGTGATCATGGTCGCGCCGAAGGGACCGGGCCATCTGGTGCGCCGGCAGTATCAAGAGGGCCGCGGCGTTCCCGCCCTCATCGCGATTTTCCAGAACCCGAGCAAGCAGGCGAAGAAAGTCGCGCTGGCGTGGGCGAAGGGCATCGGCGGCACGCGCGCGGGCGTGATCGAGACGAGCTTCAAGGAAGAGACCGAGACCGATCTCTTCGGCGAACAGGCCGTGCTGTGCGGTGGCGCGAGTGCGCTGGTGACGGCCGGTTACGACACACTGGTGGCCGCCGGGTATCAGCCTGAGATGGCCTACTTCGAGTGCCTGCACGAACTGAAGCTGATCGTCGATCTGATGTACGAGGCCGGCATCTCCGGCATGCGTTTCTCGATCTCCGACACGGCCAAGTATGGCGACGTGGTCACCGGGCCGCGCATCATCAACATGGCGGTCCGCGCCGAGATGAAGAAGGTGCTCACTGAAATCCAGAACGGCAAGTTTGCCAAGGGCTGGATCAAGGAAGCCACGACCGGCAAGAAGAAGAAGTACCACAAGCTGCTCAACGACGGCACGAAGCACCCGATCGAGAAGACCGGCGCACGTTTGCGCGGGCTCATGCCGTGGATCGGCAAGAAGAACGTCGGCGGCGCACAGGCTTCCTACTAACTGCAAAGTCGAAACAAAGAACGGGCTGGCAGGATGAAAGCGAAAACACTTCTCATCCTTCCAGCCCTTTTCGTGGGCGGATGGGCCGTCGCGCAGACCAACGACAATCCGGTCTACGTGCCCCCGCCCGCCGCGCCGAAGCCGCATGTAAGCGAAGTGCCGCAGCCCGAGCAGGCCGCCTCGCCCACTCCAGACAGCAACGTCGATCCCGCGAAGATCGCCGATTTTCAAAAGCGTTTTGCGGATGGCAACACCCTGGAAGCGGCGGGCAAGCCGGCCGAGGCGCTCGCGATTTACGACGGCATTCTGGCGGAGGAACCGAACGCCAAGGGCTCGCTTTTGCATGCGGGAAAAATCAGTTTCGCGCTCGGCGACCTGACCAAGGCGGACGAGTACCTGGAAAAACTGCACGCGCTGGTTCCCGACTTTCCCGAGGCGATCGAGCTCCTGATCCAGATCAACCAGGCGTTGAAAAAGGATGTGAAAACCGAACGGCTCGTGCGTAGTTTTTGCGAGCTGCATGACAGCGGGAAGATTCCGCAGTTGACCCAATCGCTTTGCTTCGTCCGCGAACGAATCCACGCCGATCCGCAGGATATCGTCATCAGCCAGTTCTTCGATTATCACCAGTCGCCGAACACGGTGTGGATGGCGGAAGTCCTCGACGCGAGCGGCGTGCTGAAGCGGCGACTGCTTTTGAACTACGACGACAATGCCACGCGCGCGCTCCGTGGCCAGGATGCGAAGTATGCCACCACCGAGGTTTTCACGTGGTACGAGCACATCCTGAAGGACCAGAAGGTGACGGAAATCGACGCCTACCTGCAGATTTTCGCGCTGCCCGATTATCAGAAATTCCGCAGCGCCATGTTCGTCATCCTGGCCAATCCGCCAAAGCCGATCTACTCCGCGCCCGTAACCGCCACGCAATAAGAGGGGCTATAGTAAATTAAGATGCCGTGCGCAGTCATTAGGTAGCCGTCGCACTCCGTGCGACGGGCTCGTTGGTCTTCGCAACCTGATAACAGGATCGCGTCAACCTACCGCGCCCCGCGCACGGAGTGCGCGGGCTACCTAAATGCGGCCCGAGACCATGTGCACCATAATTTAAAATGCGTTAGCGTCTCGGCGGCGGCACTGAGGTCGGGACGAGCGGGCCCGAAACCCCGAAGCGTTTCGCGTCCTCGGGATAAAGATTCCGCAACGAATCGAGCTGGGACTGCGCCTGCGCGTCCTGCCCGTGATTGCTATAATATTGGGCCAGCTTCAGCCCGACGCGAATCCGATCGACCGGGGCAACCTCGCTGGCCAGCGCCTTCTGATACGCTTTCTCGACCACCGGACCCGCGCTTGAATCGTTGAGGTTCACCAGCAGATCAGCCAGTCCCTCCTCCGCCACCGCGCCGACGCCGGGAACGTCGAGCGCCTGTCTCAGGCTGTCCGGCTTGTACGCGATCCGTCCCGCGAGGATCTCGCGCTCGACCTTGAGCAGAAGCAACCAGTCGTCGTGACTGGTATGGTGAAGGCCCGCCTGCGCCAACGCGGAGTCGAGCGGCTCGCGAAACGGGCGGTAAAGCGGATCGCCCACCACGGTCAGCATCCACGAGAGCGCCCGCTCCGACGCGTAGGCAGCCTCGGCAAAGCAATCGCCCTGGAGCATCCGTCGCGTAAAAATATCCACGTGCGGCGTGAGTGCGAGATAGGGCTCATAGACCATCCCCATGGTCGCGTCGGCCCCGTGCGCAATCAGCGGACCGACCCAGCCCGCAGTATCGCTGCGCACGGTCATGGCGCTGAAGGAATGCAGGTGGTACGCGATCGCGCCGGGGACAAAACGATCGGGCGGCGTGATCCACGGGCCAATCGCGCCATCGTGATACCAACCGAGGTAAATCGCCACCTGGTTGCACGGATCGGTGGCCGGGAGCACGTCAGGCTTGTCATCGAACTTCACATCCCAGCCGTCGCGGGCCAACTGGTCGCGTGCGCCGCGCATCCAGATATCGCCCGAGGTGTAGCCATCCTTCACATCCGTGAAACCCCGCGAATCGACAACGGCCAGTCCCGCCAGACGGGTTTGCTCCGCCCGCAGCGTGTCGTCAATCATCCGGCGAACATCGGTCGGAGTCGGGCCATCCAGCCGCGTCACGAAAACCATATTCACAGCCAACGCGGGACAGGCGTGTTTGATCCCGGCCACTTGATCATCGAAAAAAATATTCGGGACATAGCCGCCCTTGGGGAGGCCGAAGACGGGAAGCAGCGCCAGTTCGCTATCGACCGCCGCCGCGTTCGATTGCAGTTCAGGCTCGGTTTCCATGCCGTCCAGATCGCTGGGATCGGGGGCGATTTTCAGCGGCACACCCCGGATCAGCACGATTGCCCAGATGTCATTGTGAGTGGCCACGAGCACGTCGAGATAATGGTCGCCAATTCTCGCCCGGCGGGGACTGCGCGCCATCCAGTTCTTCTGGCAGAGGTAGGAAACAATCGGCGAACGGATGTCGTCATCGTACTGCTCGCGGGTGATCTCTTCCGTCAACGGGCACGAGATCGCGAGGACGCGCTCGGCGGGGATGTTACGGCGCGTCGCGTAATAGTCGGCGAGCGGCTGGCTGTCGGGATCGTCCTTGTTATAGACCACGAGCAAATGGTCGGCGAGGCCCTGGGTCTGGCCGATCTGCGGCACGGGAACCTCGGGAAATATCTCGGAGCCACTCGGCGTTACCTCCGGTGCGGCGTTGGTGGACGAGGTGTCGGGGCGCAACGAAAGATTGGCCAGGCCGGGCTCGGCAGGCGTCGCCAGCTCCGGGTGGCTCTCCAGGAAGGGCGCGGCGGCAGCATTGGTCGGCGGTGGGGGAGTTGGCGATTCCGGAGCGGGCGCAGCCGGGGCTGCATTCGTTTCGGGAACAGGCGAGGCAGCGGGCGAGTTCGTGGAGGCATCCGGATTATCCGCCCACGCACCATGGTTCAAAGCGATGCCGAAAACAAAGGCCCACACCCAGCCTTGCCATCGCCAACTGCGTGCTCCGACGATGTGGTTGTCTACCCGTTTCAGAATGGCTCCAATCGGTTTCGAGATTTTCCAACCTATCCCACGAAGCCGCCATTGACGAACCGATTTATCTCCATGGATTCGATGTCATCTCAATCGAGATCAAACTCGAGCTTCATCCCGTCGTAGGCGACCTCGATCCCGGCCGGCAATTCCCGCATGCGATCGACGTGCAGCTTCTCGTGCGTCTGGTGGGTGAGAAATGCGCGGCCCGCGCCGACGGCCTGGGCGACTTCCACCGCGCCGCTCACGGTCAGGTGAGTCGGATGCGCCTTGTCGCGCAAACCGTCGATGATGAGCACGTCCACGCCGGAGATGATGCCACGGATCGTCTCGGAAACGGCAGCGCAATCGCTCAGGTAAGCAAGCAACTTGCGCCCGTCCCGCGAGAAGAGAAAACCGAGCGTGGAAACGGCGCCATGCGGCACGGGCAACGGCGTGATGTCGAGCCCGCCCAACTCGAACGGTCCGGTAATGACATTCGGCAACACGTGCACATATCCGGGCACGAGCGTTTTCGGATTAAAGGCGTAAAAGAAAATCCGCTCCAACTGCCCCAGCGTCTCCGCCGAGCCGTAGATGGGCAACGCGCCGCCCTTGAGATCGCAAAAGCGGCGCAGATCGTCGAAGCCCATGATGTGATCGGCATGAGGATGCGTGAAGAGGACGGCGTCGAGATGATCGAGCCCTTCACGCAAGGCTTGCTGGCGCATATCGGGCGTCGTATCGACCAGGATTTTGGCCTGCGGCGTGGCGAGGAAAATGGACGAGCGCGTGCGGTTATCCCGCGGATCGGGCGAGAGGCAGACCTCGCACCGGCAGCCGATCATCGGCACACCCTGCGACGTGCCCGAGCCAAGCACCGTCACGCTCAATTGGGGTTTGGAAATTCCGGCCGACATGCGTTCGAGAATGCCCGTTGCCCCTGCGATTTCACGTCAAAAACGTAAATTCAATCTTGTTTTCCTCCGTCGCCGCTTTAGCATCCGAATCAAGTATGCGACTTCTGGCCGCCATCGGCGCGCTCTGCTTTCTGGCCACCGGCTCCCTCGCCACGGCGCAAGTACAAGTCTCGGCACAAACCGAACGGAGCGATTTTCTCCTCTACGAGCGGGTCGATCTGGTCGTCACCGTGGTCAATGCCGGCGAGAACGATCTCGTCCTCGATAATAGCGAAGGGCACCCGTGGCTCTCCTTCCTCGTCTCCAAACACAACCGACTTCCCGTCCGCCAGGAACGTGAAAGCACGTTTAAATCGGTCAGCCTGAAAGTCGGCGAAACCAAAACGTTGCGAATCAACCTTACCCCGCTTTTCTCCTTCCGAGAAGAAGGCGACTACACCGCAGCCGCCGTCATCGACCTGCCCGGCGAAGGCCAGATCATCTCGGATAGCGTGCCCTTCACCGTCCTCAAGGGCCGCCAGGTCTGGAGCGAAACGCGTCCCGTCGATGGCACGCAGCGCGTCTACTCTCTCGTTCGATTCTCGCCCCAGCCCGATCTCACCAAGCTCTACTTGCGCGTGGAAGATCCGAGCGAAAATACGGTGCTCACCAATCTTGCGCTCGGTGATGTCGTTGCCTATATCGATCCCGACGTTTCCTTCGATCCCCAGGGCAACCTCCACGTCATCCAGCCCATTGCCATGAGTACCTACCTCTACACCCGGGCCAATCCCGCCGGAAAGATCGTGCATCAAGGCATCTTCAAATCCGCGCCGATGGCCGGCCTGCCCGGAAAAGTTCCGCCGCGCCTGAGCAAGCTGGACGACGGCAGTGTTGTGGTACTCGGCGGCGAGGAAGAAGATCCCAACACCCCGCGCGAAACCCTTTCCGAAGGCCAGAAAAGCGCCGGCGGCCCGGTCGAGAAAAAAATAGACGCGCCCGCCGTCGATTCGTCCCCCGCGCCCACCGTTGGACAAGGTCCGGCCCTGCCACCCGCTCCCGTCGCCGGCCCCTAGCCTGATCTCCGGCACGCATTTCCGCGCCCGGACCATCCATCGCCAGTTAGGTACAGCCCTCTGCTTGCGCTCTTGCGTACAACTCGCCTGCTGAATCTCACGGTAAAAGGGTTGATTCCGTTTCTTCCGTATGATTTACTCTCACTTCCCTACCAATTCCGGAGTAGCTCAGTGGTAGAGCGATCGGCTGTTAACCGATTGGTCGTAGGTTCGAGCCCTACCTCCGGAGCCCTTTCGTACGAGGCAATTACTCAATTTACGTGATAAAATCGCGCTTTAGCTTCATAGCACGAATAATCTATCCGGTTTTTTCAAGTCTGGACGGCTTGTGCACGGGCCAGTAGCATGTTGCGGACGGCAGCTTGGATGCGTTCGACGGATTGCCGGCGAAAATCCCATTTTTCTCCGCGCTCGGGTTGGGGCACGGACATGGTGGCATTGGCTTCAAAAAGAAGGATTTCGCCCTGTCGGTTGAGACTGAAATCGGCGCCAGCGTAGTCGAGGCCGAGGGCGTCGCGAATTCTCTCCAGGGATTGCATGGCTCGCGTTCCGAGGACGCTTGGCATGTCTTCCAGAAACGCCTCGTCCTCGGCGCGGTGTTCGGTCGAATGAGCCATATCGGCGCTGTAATAGTGGACCATCCAAGCTTGGGAAACGGCTTTATGGAGGGGATAGAGCTTACCGTCGATCATCATGACGCGGTATTTGCGAATCTTGCCGTCATCGTCACGCGCATCGAGATATTGGAGCACGGCCAGTTCGTGTCGCGGTAGCTGCGCGACGGCGTCTGGCAAGCTATCCGGGCTCTCGACGCGTAAAAAATGCGCGCCTCCGTGAAAACCGGGAGACCTCAGCAAAATGGGAAAGGAAAAACCGTCGCGCTCCAGTATCGGCACTGCATTCCTTCCCGCCAAAATCTCCCGGGACAGGGTGATGATGCGAGGTGTTATGACTCCATCAAGGAGGCCCAGCTTCCGGGCATTTTCGGCACGGCCCGTGGCTCGGATTCGATCAGGCAGATTGATCACGGGTCCCGAGGTTTTTTCCAGCACTCGTTCCGCGGCCTGAAGCGAGGTTTCGCAATGATCAGCATCGCCAATCGCGTTGATGATCAAGTGACGTGGTGGCAAGGGCATCGCTGGATCATAAAAATCAGGTATGATACGCAGCGTCACAAAGGTCTTCCTGTCGAGC
>Ga0206831_1079_pt2 | contig 16338 bp, 8 predicted proteins | sample Alteio_BWOrgCont_73_FD_152876 | JGI IMG/M metagenome (GOLD analysis project Ga0206831, IMG submission 152876) | Enriched cells from forest soil in Barre Woods Harvard Forest LTER site, Petersham, Massachusetts, United States -... | ecosystem: Environmental > Terrestrial > Soil > Temperate forest > O...
AGATCTTCTCGCGCATATCCAAACAGCTTCTCCACCTGCGTGTTGACCAGGACGACCTTTCCCTCTTGATTCACCACCACCACTGCATCTGGAGCTGCTTCTAGTAGTCCTCGAAACTTCGCTTCCGATCGCTTGCGATCACTGATGTCCCGAGCGATGGATGAGGCCGCAGTGATGCGGCCAACGGAATTCTTGATGGGAGAAACGGTTAGTGCGACATCGATTAGCTTGCCGTCTTTTCTTCGCCGGACAGTCTCCTCATTGATCACTTTGCCTAGTTTGAGCTGCGATATGATGTTGGATATCTCGTCGGGGCGGTCCGGTGGTAGCAGGAGGGAGATCGGCTTACCTATCACCTCTTCGGCTAGGTATCCGTAGAGTCGTTCCGCTCCTTTGTTCCAGTTAACGATGATCCCTTCCAGCGACTTACCGATAATCGCGTCATCCGAATAATCAACGATGGAAGCGAGTTGCTCCCGGCCCAGATCCGCTCGCTTTCTCTCCGTAATGTCCCGAATGGTGCTGGAAACCAGAGGTCCCTCTTCGGTTTCCAGTGGGCTGAGGCTGATCTCAACGGGAAACTCGCTCCCATCCTTGCGCAGCGCGTATAGCTCCACGCCTGCCCCCATGGATCGCACGCGAGGATCGCCAAAAAAAACCGTGCGGTGCCCTGAATGATTGCCCCGGAATCGCTCCGGCACCAACAACTCAATGCTTTGCCCCAGCAGATCTTCTCGCGCATATCCAAACAGCTTCTCCACCTGCGTGTTGACCAGGACGACCTTTCCCTCTTGATTCACCACCACCACTGCATCTGGAGCTGCTTCCAGCAGCTCTCGGAATTTGCCTTCCGCCACGATGGTCTTGGCCGCCGCGCGCAGATTCTCCTCCGCCAGCCGGGATTCGGTCACATCCCAGGTCACACCGGTGAGCCGGTTTGGCTGTCCGGCATCGTCATAATAGACTTTTCCGCGTGCGGTCACGTGTCGGACGGTTCCATCGGGCCACACGACGCGGAATTCTGAATCGTATTTTGCGCCATGTTCGACGGCGGCGCCGACCTCTCGCTGGACACGCTCGCGGTCGTCCGGATGAATGTAGAGTGCAAACTCTTCAATTCGTTTTGGAAATTGACCGGGCGGGAGTCCGAAGAGGAGTGAGCAATTCTCATCTGGCGTAATAATATTCGCGGCGATTTCCCAACTCCAAACAGCGATTCCCGAGGAACGCAGCGTGAGTTGTAAGGCTTCCTCGCTTTGCGCGAGCGATACCTGGGTGACTTCGTATCTCCGCTGGAAGCTCACAGATTTGCGTTTTAGGGCTCCGCCAATCACGGCTACGCCAAAGCCCACGCACAAGTATAGGAGCATATCCGCCCATTCATTCGCACCCTTCAGTCCGAAATTGCCGCGCGGAACAACCAGGAAGTAGTTTGCGGAAAAATATCCGAGGACGACCGCGAATAGCGCGGGACGCAGACCGCCATACCATGCGGTCAGAATGACGGACAGGAGTATCACTCCATAGGGATTCAGATCCGTGCCAATGATAGGGTCGAGCAGGCGTCTTACCGAGATCGCGAGAATAACGCTAACGAACGCAAAACCATACAGGCGCGTATACAACCGAAACCGCGAGAGGGATAAAAGTTTTCCGCCTTGATCGAGCGCTTCCTGAGCCTGATCGGCCCCTGACTTTTTGGGGCCGTGCTTGCGCTCAAGAACGGACACCAAAATAGTGACACTCAATATGCCCATACTTAGGCATACGATCGTCGCTAGTCCCATTACAGATACACTCATGGCGTGTGACAGATCCACAGGGGCAATGGATGCCGTAAACGAAACTGCGGCCATCCCTGTGTAGTGCATCGCGAGAATAGCGATTCCCATCACAAACGCGCTGATCAGGCTCCTCAATGAATACGGCTTCGTTTCACTGCGTGCCCCGAATAACAGCCTCAACGCGACCAGCGAGATCACGATTGCCAGGGCGACAGAAAGTGCCACAAGTGGCACGTTGTACGCGCACATTGCCCGAAGGCGCATCGCAGCCATTCCGATGTAATGCATCGCGGCAATACCGGCACCCATCACGCCGGCACCGGCCACCGACGTCCACCAACTCAGTTCCTGACGACCCGCAAGGAGCAATGCAAGGGCAGATGCAAGGACGGCTGCTAGCAGCGAGATCAATACGGTGGGCCAGTCGTAGGCGACCGGGATTTGCAATCGGTGGGCGAGCATACCGACGTAGTGCATCGACCAAATGCCTTGTCCCATCGCAAGGGCCCCGCCGGCAAGCCAAACAAGGCGAACCTTGCCGCGTGAAACCATTACGCGGGCCGTGAGATCGAGTGCAACGTAAGAAGCGCAGATTGCGATAAGAACGGAAAGCGCCACAAGGCGGTAGTCATAAGAACCAGTCAGCTTCATCGCTACCAAATGCATGATCAATTGTCCCTTAAATGCGCGGGTATCCGTGCAAGGGCCTTCGGGCCGCCTAAAACCGGTCATTCCATGAGGGGAACAGTGCTGATATGTACATCGGCCTAATGTTAGAAAACTTTAATATTCAGATGGGTTGTGCCCCAGTCTGACACCAATTTCAAGGTGGTGAAAAGATGCGTCTCCTCAGATGGCATCCACGGACGCCCGACCAGGCAATGACCTTGGGTCTCCCGAGTCCTCATTTTCGACGAATTGAAAGCTGAATCGCCGATGCTGTGAGCCCGAATCTTCAGCACGAATTGCGCGCATCCAAAAATGTCTGCAAGGATTTTCGGGGACTAATTCGTTTGGGGATGGCACATCAGCAATCGCCAGGAAGCTCCAGAAGTTGTTCGGGAGATCTAGAGTTAGGCGTGCATGTGGGTCGCATTCATTGCAAACATAAGAATCGAACCAAATGCTCAAAGGACTTGGGTCGAGTGCCTGCCCATAAACCACAAGGAAATCCATTAACTTCCTCGAGTTCAGGCAATTCCAGCTATTGCCTCGCGTTCGGTTGACGAGCGCGACGGGCGGATGGATTTCGGGCGTCAATGGCACGCGCCGCGTGCTCTACCGCCTACAGGAAATTGTCGATGCTGAATTTACACTCGTTATTCCGCGGGTCTCGTGGCATTCGTTGCGCCACTCGAACGCAACCATACTCGGCGAAGTGGGAGAGTCACTGAAGACCGCTCAGGCGATTCTCGGCCACTCCGATCTTGAGACAACACTGAACACTTACACGCACGCTATACGCGAATCGCGGCGTCGCGCAACGGAAAAGGGCGCTGAGGTTTTGTGCCCAGTTGTGCCCAACTTCGGTGAGGTGACTGCGAAAAGTGCTGTTAATTAAGGAGATGGTGAACCGGGTAGGACTCGAACCTACAACCCGCTGATTAAGAGTCAGCTGCTCTACCATTGAGCTACCGGTCCAGGAACATTTTATTTTAGCACGACTGCGGCGGAATTCAGGCCGCGCGTGGCGCACAAACTCAAAAATTAATCGCGCAATTTTTCGGCGATATCTTGCGCAATTTGCCTTGCTCGCTGCACGTCATTGGGGTCCAGCGATATGGCGGCTACCCGCGGGTGGCCTCCTCCGCCGTATTGTTCGGCCAGGCTGGCCAGATTATCCTCGGCGGCGTCGGGATTCCAGGGATTGGAGCCGATGGAAATTTTTGCGCGCGAGGGCGAGGCCAGCACGCTCACCGTGTAGCGCGCGTCGGGGTACAGCATGTAGGGAATAAATTTGTTGTAGCCGTCGATGGGCAGATCGGTGATATCAAAATAGAGCACGCCGCCGCGAGGTTCGATGCGTTGTTTCAGCAACTCGATCGACTGGCGATGCTTTTCCAGCAACGGGCCGAGGTGTTTTGCGATGATTGGCAGCTCAATCATTTCCGCGAGCGAACGCTGCGAAAGATCCGGAATGATCTTGGAAACCAGTCCCTCTTCGGGTGCGGATTCGATCACCAGCGCCAGTTTTGTGGCCGGCTCAGCGACGGAGACAGCAGATTCCGGCGTGGGATATTGCGCGCCGTCGATGATGTCGCCCCAGTGAATCAGTTCCGCGAGCGGCTTCACGTCAAAGCCGAATCGAGCGCTGGTCACATCGGCGATCAGCTTGGTGCAGGATTTGTATTCGGGGCGATAAAACTTGTGGCCGCCGCGGTCCAGACGAAAATGCTCGGCATCGGCGGGGGTGAGGAAAGCGCTCTGATGATGATCGAACCACCAGGTGACCCGGGGCGAGCTCGAGTATTTGAAATCGACGATAACGTTTTCATCGCCGTCAAACAGAGCTTCCGGGAAGGGATGGCGCGCCTGGTGGGCCATCCCCGAGAAATGAAATTCCGCGTTCGGCTGGAAGCGCTCCCGAAAAAAGCGGTAGAACACCGCAGCCGACGCTGCGCCATCGAAGCAGCGGTCGTGAAAACACAATCGAACTTTTAGCGGATCCGCCAATTTGGGCCTGCGCTCCCTGTCCAGCTAAATGTCAACACAAATGGAAAGCCCTAAACGATGGACGGGACTGGCAAGAATGTCAAGGCGAAAAGGAAGAGCGTCAATTCTCGAATGGAAATAAAAACACGTTTGCCAGCTCCACAACCCCAGCCACTCATTGCAAGATGGCGGCGACGGACAGCGGAAAAACTGTGGATCGAACTGTGGGCCGATGCAGGGAGCGGAACACGGCACTACTTGCCGCTGAAGCCCTTGGCGATGCCGGCAGCTATGGGCACCTCGAACATCTCATGCTGATAGGCCTTCACCATCAGCAGAATCCAGAGAATGAAGGAAACCAGGCCGATGAGGCTGAACAAAGCTGAGCCCAGGCCGATTCCGCCCCTGAACATCAATGCCGCGCCAAAGAAAATTCCAAGCACAATGTTGAGAACGTGCAGCCCGCCGAACACAACGATCGATTGCGCCGCGTGGAAGCGCACGAAGGGGCGTTTGTCGATAAAAAAGAAAATAATCCCCGTGACCCAACCCAGCAAATAGCACATGAGCCCGGCCACATTTTCAGACATTCCCGTTGTTCCTGATTGCGCCGCCGGAGCCGATGCCACGACCGCGTCCGCAGATTGCGCCTGGCCGCACTTCGGGCAAAACCCAGCGCCTGCCCCTACTTCACTTCCGCACTTGCTGCAAAACGCCATTGTGTTTCTCCTCTCTGCGCGCAATCAAAGAAATACCGGGCACAGTGCACAGTGCGCGAAGGCTATCACTGCTGCCCTTGGCGCACAAGCGCCACTGTGCAAATCCCGACAGAGAGCAAACCCGACGGAATTTAACACAGAGGGCACAGAGAACACAGAGAAGACCTGTAGCGATCGAATAACGCCCGGATGGCCGAGCCTCTCTGTGGCCCTCATGTTTTTCTCAGTGTCCTCTGTGTTAAGCCTTTCTCGTCACGAGGCAAATAAATTGCCATGAAATCGATGGCCAATTCTGGCGGAGAGCTGCGAGTGCTATACTTTCTGTCGACGCGGAAGTGGCGGAATTGGCAGACGCGCCAGCCTTAGGAGCTGGTGGCCGAAAGGCCGTAGGGGTTCGAGTCCCTTCTTCCGCACAGGAATTTTTCCAGGCGCATCGCCAAATTCCAACCATATTGATAATCGGGGCCTGGGCGCCGATACTTCGCCGCCCGATAAGGAGGGTGTTCACACGGAAGAAGAAAATTTGAATCTATACTTTTTTGACTTCTTGAATTTTCACTCGTTCTTGAAGCAGAAGACGCCGCAACATACGCAGGTCATTCAACAAACGGTTGCTGGATTTGACATGTTCATCCAGCTTTCGCAATTTGAAGAGAACGAGGCGCAGGGCTTCCACACGCCGCGGCAGCTTGGCGGCATCCGTTGCGTCGATATCGCCTTCGATCTCGCGCTGGACTTCCAGAACCGTTTCGGAAAGTATTCGGAAATACTCCTGCGTGTTTTCGACACTGTCAAATGGAGTAGCGGGATGGGATTCCAATGTCAGCACCTTCTCCGACGAAAGTAAATCGGCACACTCGGTGGCAAAAGCACGGATTTCAACTCAGAGGGCACAGAGAACACAGAGAAAACCAGGAAAGATTGAATAACGCCCGGATAGTCGAGTCTCTCAGTGGCCCTCTTGCTTTTCTCGGTGTCCTCTGTGTTAAGCCTTTTTCTTCACGCGTTAAATAAATCGTCCGCGTGACGGATTTTTCCGTGACGGGTTCGGCTGGACGTCCGCTCCCCGCAGGCGTGCGCTCGGGGCTACGATTCACGGCCGGCGGGCTGCAATACCAGCGCCGGAGCCGTGGGGCGCGAAGATCCAAGTACCCAGACGCCCTTCTCGATATCGAATTGTTTTACAACGTGAGCTGGATTGCCGGCGACCAGTGAGTACGCGGGAAAACTTCGGTTGACCAGCGAGTTCGGCGCTACCACGCAGTTGGGTCCCAGCGTTAATTCGCCCTGATCGCAGTGGATGACCACTCCCTGCCCAACCCAGGAGCCCTGACCGATTCTGATTTTGCCGCCCTCGGTCACTCCTTGCTGCCGGATGGTTTGACCGACATTCCTGTATTCGTGGCTATGGTCTTGAATCAACACGGCCGCTTCCAACACCACGTCGCGCTCGATGTGAATGCCATTCTTGGCGGACAGCACGGACCGTGGGCCGACAACGGAACCATCCTCGACGATCAGGACCGGATCGCCTTCCTCTTCCAGCGGCACCTGCACGCGAAGCTGCGAGTCTTTATCGAGGAATACCGAACGTCCAAGTTTGATTCGGTGCGCATGTGACTTGGAGAGATCGCTCCTGTAATGAATCGTCAGGTTGGATCCAACGGCGGAGAACGGGTAAGTCTTACTTACCCAAAGGCTATAGAGATGGATCGACAGTTGACGAAGCAGAACTAGCGGATCCTTAAGGGTGGTGAAAATTCCAGAATGAGGCTGTCCTTGAGCCTCAGCCCTCGGTGCATTTTCTTTCGGGGGTTCTTCACACTCTCCGACGGTTTTGGAGCCCCCGCGAACAGCATTGTGATTCTGAGCCATACCCTATGAGCAGGCAATCAGTGGTCCATAGAAGGGGCCAAGGCGGAGGAGTTGCGATATCCGCGACAGTCCGTATAATACTAAAAACAAAAGACATCTAAAGCAGAACAAGGCGTTTCCCCTGGCTACGTAATTCATTTTCACCCGGAAAACGGGGCACTAAGAAAATGTTTGTCCTATTTGTGAAAATGGAGTGAATCGCCTCCCCGAAGTGATACATCTCGAGTGAAAATCGGCAAGCGCGGCTCTTTGGGGGTTAGCGGAGCCAATTGGCACCTTTCCCCAAAATGCCGGAAATGCCATTCCGGAACCGCGGATCGAGTCCTGCTTAGATAGCAATTTCCTCGCGTTCGGACCCCAGCTGTTCAGCCTCATGGCCTAATTTTTCGATTGGAATGTTGTGGTCGCGAACCGCAGCTTCCAGGATTTTGCCGTATGCAGCGGCCATGGATTCAGCGGTTGTGCGGTCGAGAACATTTGTGTTGTATGCAAAATCACTGCGGACAATCTGACCATCGGCCTCCGTTATTTCCATATAGAGGTCAAAGCCGCCCGATCCCAGCAGGGGCTTTATCACCCAGGGTTCAAGGGTTGATCCGGCAAACTCCACGGTGCTGCCAGGGACGCCCTTGAAAAGAAGGCCGAGTCCACGCGAGCGATCGGAAAGGAAATTGAAGAATGCCTGAAACACCGGGCTGTGCTGAAGGTTGCGGTGCAGTCGCAGTCTATTCAAAATCAGCGCGAACGGAAAATCCTGGTGCTCCAGTGCCCCCATCACCGTTTCGTGGGCCCGCGCCAGGCACTCCTGGAATGTGGGGCTACCGGAAAGGTCGGTGCGCAGAGGCAGCAGGTTAATGAAGTAGCCAATTGTGTCGGCCCAGCGCGGATTCTCGCGCCCGGAAGATGACGTGCCAACCACTAAATCATCTTGGCCGCTGTATTGATAGAGCATGACCAGAAAAACGGAGAGCATAAAAGAATAAGGGGTGGTCTTGTGTCTCCGCGCTGCTTCACGTACACGGACCAAGATGGACGAATCCAATTTGAAGGGAACGATTTCCCCGCCATCGATAACCACTTTGGGGCGCGGCCGCGAGCATGGCAATCGCAACACAGGCAGATCACCGCCAAGCTTTCGATTCCAGTAATCCCAATGGCGTTTTCCTTCAGGGCCCTCCACCATTTTGGCTTCCCACTCCACGAACTCTCGAAACTCCGCTTGCGGCTTTTGCATTTCAATTTCTGTCCCTTTGAGTTCCGCAGCATAGAATTTTCTCAAGTCCTCAAACAAAATTCGCGCGGACCACATATCAAACACCAGGTGATCCACCTTGATGTAAATCGCATCGGCCTCAGGCCGCCGGAAAACGAATACTTGAAACACGGAACGTTCCAGATCGCAGGGTCGCTGGAATTCAATGGAAATCTTGTGGCTCAATTCGGCGTCGCTCCAGGCGCTTGCGTCGATAAGAAAAGCATGTGGAATTTCCGGCGAGAGGATTCTCTGTACCGGAGGGGCGTCATCGGGCTCGATAAAACCCGTTCTGAGGGCCACGTGGCGTTCCGTGACTTTCTTCACCGCGCGCTCGAATGCGGTCCAATCCAAACAGGGCGATGCCTTCATGGTGAGGCTGAGGCAGAATCCCGAAGTGTCGGGCAGGAGTTTGTGACCGAATAAAGACTGCTGCTGGATGAAGGACAAGGGATACTCGATCACATCAGCCGTATCGGAAATTTCCGCCAGGGACACGTCTGCCGCATCGGCCGGAATTTCCGTGGCGATCTGCGAGGCAATTTCGTCCAGGCTCGGCCCCTGTAACAGTCGTACGGATGGAATGCTCACCCCAAAGTCAGCCCCAATACGGTTCTTGAACTCCAGAGCCATCAGGGAATCCAGGCCAAAGTCCGTGATCGGCGGCTGCGCACTTAAGCTAGATGCGGCTACGCCAAGGATGGGCGCGAGGGCCTCAATGAGATAGCGGATCAGCCAGTCACGGCGCTTCTTGACCGGTGTGATTCGCAGCTCATTGAGCGGCGTCTTTCCGGCGCCGTCAGCATTCTGCTGTGCTGGGATTCGCTGAGCTTCGTGCGTTGTGGCTAGCGGCAGTTCCGACGCAATCAGCGAGGCAATTTCATACAAGCTGGGACCCTGAAGCAAACGTACCGAGGGGATGCTCACACCAAAGTCGTTGCCAATGCGGTTTTTGAATTCCAGTGCCATCAGCGAATCCAAACCAAAGTCCGTCAACGGGCGGTAGGGGTCGATGCTGGAAAGTTCGATTGCCAGGATTGGCGCAACAGCCGCAAGAAGGTACCTGACCAGCTCGCTCTTTCGTTCTTCTGGGGAGGCGCTGCTCAGGTGACGGAGGGATTTTCCTGCGGCCTCAACAACCGCATGGCGGGGCAAATTGATTTTGCCCGATTCGGTCGAGAGATGTTCCAGCAGTGGCCTCTTCGCGGGGCCTTCATAAACGGGCCCGAGCACAATCCAGTCCATCGCGCCAATTGCAATCTGTGGGTCTGGAATAGAAAGCGCGGAACCCAGTGCTGCTAATGCCTGGCGGGGATGCATCATGGTAATTCCCGCGCGCCGGCCGGTGCCGCTGCCGATGCGTTTGCCCATCCCTTGTCCTTCCCATGCCCCCCAATCCACACTGAGCGCGGGAAGAGCGAGTGCCTTGCGGTAATGCGCCAGCGCATCCATGTATGCGTTTCCGGCGGAATAGGCCGACGTGCCGGCAGAGCCAGTGAGTGAAGCCATGGAGGAAAATAAAACAAAAAAATCCAGTTGCATGCCGGCGGTTAGCTCATGAAGATTCCATGCACCGGCAACTTTGGGAGCCAGTACTTTTTCCATTCGCTCACTGGTTTGTCGCTCAAGGAGGCCATCGTCAAGAAAACCAGCGGCATGAATAACACCGTTGATCGATCCCATGTTGCGAATGATTTCCTGAAAAACCGCGTTGAGTGACGTCTTGGACGCGACGTCCGCCGACAATACTTCCACACGGGCGCCCTGGCGCTTGAGATCATCAATGGCTTTCTGTGCTTCCATCGAAGGTGTGCGCCGCCCGAGCAACACCAGCTTGCGCGCGCCATGTTCCACCAGCCAGCTTGCCGCTTCCAGTCCGAGCGCCCCAAGTCCGCCTGTGATGACGTAACATTTCTCTGCGAGAAAATGTGGTTTCACAAAGGAGGGAGCACTGCGACGAGCCAAACGCGCCACATACCGTTGGCCATTGCGGAAAGCCAATTGGTCCTCCGCATCGCGCACTGAAATTGCCGAGAATACTTCCGACGCACTCTCGCCGGATCCGGTAGCGGGGTCAAGATCCAAGAGGCCGCCCCAGGAACCGGGATGTTCTAATGCAAATGTTCTGCCCAATCCCCAAACCTGCGCCTGTGCCGCGTTTAAGGCGGATCGCGCTGCTGCAACGGGCTGCGCGCCAGAGGTGATCAGCCAAAGTCTTGCCCTGCTTTCTTCCGAAAGCATTGCCTGAATCGTCTCCAACACACTGGAAACGAGACCAGATCGGCCAGCTGGCCGGTCCTCGCCATTACGAATGTCTGTGCCTGGGCTATCCAACGATGACAGGTGCAGCAAACAATCGTAGGGCCCGGTTCGAAGAAATTTGGTGACGGAATCGTGTGGATCGGCAACATCCGCAATGCCGCCCGCCTCTTGAAGCTTTCCTGCCAATTCCTTCGCGACGCCTCGACTGTCCGGCACGATGAGCCAGCGCACCGGTTTCGAGGAAATTGCCTGAGCCGGAGCCCTTGCTGGTCGCTGCGGTTTCGCTTCCCAAATGAGTTCGTAGTACCAGTCGTCTGGAACCCCGTCGGTTGCAATTTTAGTTTCTTCATTTGCGCGCGCTGCAAGTTGTCCAGGACGGCGTAAGGTGTTTTCGACCCAGTAGCGCTGGCGTTGGAATGGATAAGTGGGCAGCGCTACTCGCCGCCTTCCGTATCCGCGATCGAATCCTTCCCAATCTATTTCCGCTCCGCGCTCATACAACCGGCCCAAACTCTCCAGGACCTGTTCCCACTCTCCTCGCCCCTTCCTCAGCGTCACCGCCCACAATTGCTCTCCCTTCCCGCTTCCCTTTTCCCTTCCACTTCCGCTCTCCTGGCACTGTTTTCCTAGCCCCACCAGCGTCGTCCCGGCTCCTACCTCCACATACACTTGCTGCCCTAGCTCCCTCAGCGTTTCCATCGCCTTTTGAAATCTCACCGGCTCGCGCACTTGCTTCCGCCAATAGTTCCCGCTGATCTCTCCCCGCCCTACTTCCTTCCCCGTCACACTCGAAATCAACTTCACCTTCGGCGCTGCGTACTCAATCTTCCCCGCCACTTCCTCAAACTCTTCTTCCATCTCCGCCATCTGCGGCGAATGAAATCCGTGCGACACCACTAACCGCTGCACGCGCACTCCTGCCTTCTTTAACCTCTCTTCCGCTATTCCTACTTCCTCTGCATATCCCGAGATCACCACGCTCTCCGGCGCATTCAACCCTGCGATCGATACCCTCTCCTCCAACCCCGCCAGCGCTTCCCGCACCCTCTCTTCCCCGCTCATCACCGCTGCCATTGCTCCTTGGCCTTTCACTCCTTGCATCAACCGCCCGCGCGCCGCGATCAACTTCAATCCCTCCGCCAGGCTGTACACTCCCGCCACGCACGCTGCCACATATTCCCCAACACTGTGCCCCAGCAGCACTCCCGGCTCTACTCCCCAACTCTTCCACATCTCCGCTATCGCATATTCCATCGCAAACAGCGCCGGCTGCGTGTACTGCGTCTCATCCAGCAACTGCGTTTCTTTCCCCCACAGCACTTCCCGCAACGGCTTCTCTAGCTCAGTTTTCAGTAGCTCCTCGCACTCTTCCAGCGCTTTGCGAAATACTCCTTGCGTCTCATACAACTGCTTCCCCATCCCCGCATACTGCGAGCCTTGCCCCGAAAACAAAAACACAGGGCGCATCCCTGCGCGCTCCTGCACTTCTACTCCCGCCTTCTTCTCTCCCAATTTCTTTCTGACTTCCTCCACCGTCGCGCCCACCACCGCCAGGCGATGCTCGAAATGCGCCCGTCCCGCATTCGCCGTATACGCGATATCTCCCAACTCTTCCTTGCTCTTCCCCAACTCCTGCTCGTAGCGCTCGGCCAACTCCCGCAGCGCCGTCTCGCTTCTTCCCGATAGCGCCACGATGTGCAGCGGGCGATCTTCGTGCGCTTCGCGCTTGCGCTCTTTCCGCGACGGCGCTTCCTCCACCACCATGTGCGCATTCGTTCCGCTAAACCCAAACGCGCTCACTCCCGCCACGCGCTTGCTTTCTCCCTGCTTCCATGGCCGCCCCGCAACCGGAATCTCCACCGGCACTTCGCCCCAGTCAATGTGCGGATTCATCTTCTGAAAATGCAGGTTTGCGGGGATCTCTTCATGTTGCAGCGACAGCACCACCTTGATCAGCCCGGCCACTCCCGCAGCCGATTCCAGATGTCCCACATTGGTCTTTACCGAGCCCACCACCAGCGGATTTTCTGGAGTGCGTCCCGGTCCCAGCACGGCCGCCAGAGCGTGCGCCTCGATCGGATCGCCCAGCGATGTCCCTGTGCCGTGCGCTTCCACGTAGCCAATCTCTTCGGCGTTCACTCCGCTGCTCGCCAGCGCCTGGCGAAGCAGAGCTTCTTGAGCAACTCCGTTGGGCGCCGTGAGGCCGCTGCTGCGCCCATCCTGATTCACGGCCGAGCCGCGAATGACCGCCAGGATGTTGTCAGAATCGGCCAGCGCATCCGACAATCTCTTCAGCACCACAATGCCGCAGCCTTCGCCGCGCACGAATCCGTCCGCTCGCGAGTCGAACGCCTTGCAGCGCCCGTCCGGCGCCATCATGTGGGCCTTGGAAAGTGCAATGGTAGTTTCCGGCGTCAGTGTTAAATTGACGCCGCCCGCAACCGCCACTCGCGATTCCTTCAGTCTCAAACTCTGGCAGGCCAGATGCACAGCGACGAGAGATGCCGAGCAGGCCGTATCCACCACCATGCTTGGACCCTGCAACCCGAGCGTGTAAGAGATGCGCCCGGCGGCGATGCTGGCGGCCGTGCCACTGGCGAGATAGCCGTCAATGGATTCTTCTCCGCGGGCCAATAAAATATTGTGGTAGTCCAGGGAACAAATTCCCACGAACACTCCCGTGGAAGTGCCCGCGAGTTTTCGCGGAGAATGGCCGGAGTTTTCGAGGGCCTCCCAGCAGACCTCCAGCAGCAGGCGTTGCTGCGGATCCATGCTGACGGCTTCGCGCCGTGCGATGGAAAAGAATGGCGCGTCGAAAAGATCCACGTTGGAAAGAAAACCGCCGAGCTTGGTGGACATACGGCCCGGTGCATCGGGATCGGGATTGAAATATGCGGCGGCATCCCAGCGATCGGCGGGCACTTCGGAAATGGAATCGTGGCTCTCGGCCAGCGATTTCCAAAACGACTCGGGGCCGGGCGCGGAACCCGGCATGCGGCAGCCCATCCCGACAATGGCGATCGGTTCACTGCGCTCCTTGTCCTTCTCTTCGAGCCGGGATTGCAGCTCGATGGCCAGCAGAGCCAGGCGCGCGGGAGAGAGTTTTTCTATGCGTTGGCGAAAATCGCTCACAGCGAATCCTTCCGGCTGGTGGCCAACATGCGCTCCACTTCTTCATCCGAAAGATCTTCGATGTTGCCCAACACATCGGAGGAATCGCCGGCTGCAATTGCCTCGGTCCCAGGTTTGCTTTCCTGCAGCAAAAGGCCCGCGGCGAAGCGGGTCAGGTCCTGAATCGCTGGATAACTAAATAGTAATGTCGCGGGCAGGGATTGCCCCATGGCGGACGCCAGCGCATTGCGAAACTCCACGGCCATCAGGGAATCGAGGCCCAGTTCGTTGAGAGGCTGCTCGACGTTAAGGCGGCGGCCGGAGCTGAATCCCAAGATGCGCACGGCCAAGTCCTGAATGAAATCGCGCAGAACCGTCAGGCGATCCGATTCCGGCGCGGCGTTTAAACGCGCGAGCAAATCCGATTCCGCGGGCTGTAGAACATCCTCTTCTCCGTCCTGTTGCAGGAGGTTGGCAAAACGGCAGGGCATGGAATTCCCCGGGTATCGGCGAAGGAACTTACTCCAATCAAAAAAGCCTGCGCCGATTTGTGCGGGGTTTTCGCACAAGATGGAGTCGAGCAGGGCCAGCCCTTCTTCGGGCGACATCGCTGTCATGCCCAATTCGCTCTGGCGTTTTTCAAGACCTTCACGCACGGCTAATCCTTCGGACCACGCGCCCCAGTTGATGCTGATCGCAGGCTTGCCCAGGAGCCGCCGATGCTGCGCCAGGGCATCCTCGAAAGCATTGGCGGCCGCATAATTTGCCTGGCCGGGAGCGCCCAAGAGCGATGCGACCGAGGAGAACAGAACGAAGAAGTCCAGCGCAGAATCCGCGGTCAATTCGTGCAGGGCCCAGGCTCCGCTGACTTTGGGCGCAAACACGCGCTCGAAACGATTCCACGATTGTTGTGCAAGGATGCCGTCGTCCAGAACAGCAGCGGTATGAACAATGCCGCGCAAGGGGGGTATGGTTTGGGAAATCTCAAACAAAACTTTCCGGATGTCATCGACGCGCGAAATATCCGCGCGCTGCACATGGATGCGAGCGCCGTTGGCTTCCGCCCACGCGATCAACTCTTGAGCCTTCGCAGATGGAGCACTGCGGCCAACGAGCACCACGTCTCGGGCGCCGCGCACCACCAGCCAGCAAGCCACCTGCAATCCCAGCGCGCCAAGTCCGCCGGCGATCAAATAAGTTCCGTTCGGTGAGATCTCGGCTCCGCGTTTGCCGCTTGCCCCTGTGACCAAAGCGGCAGTGGACTTCACGTCGATACGATTGGCGCGCTCGGCGTCGTCTAGCAGTTGCAGCCGGCTGACAAACCGCTCATGCCCGCGAAATGCAATCTGATCCTCGGCGTCTGCGAAATGAATTTCATCCGACAAATCATCGACGGCAGTTGGTGAATCACTTGGGTCCAGGTCAATGCACCTGCAATGCCACTCCGGATGTTCGTCGCGGATGGCTTGCGACATGCCCAAAAGCGGCGCTTGAAGAATGGAGATGCTTCGCTGTTCAGGGGATACGACTGCAGCGCCTCGAGTGACCAGCCAAAGATGCGGCGGGCAATCGCCTTGCCGCGCGGAGAGATGCTGCACCAGGTCGAGCAAGCCTCGGCAAGATTGGCTGAGGCACGACGGCAGCATGGCGGATGTTAGGTCTTCGCTCGCCGGCGCACCCAGCGCTCGTAGGTACACGACGCTGCTCCACGGGCGGCTTTCCAGGACGCTGTTACTTTCGACGTCAGGATTCCAGATTGTGCAGTTGGCCCCGGCGGCGCTTAATTTTTCAGCAAGGCCAGCGCCTATTCCGCTTCGATCCGCGACAATTAGCCAATCGCCCGACAAATTGTTGTTGTGATTTTTGCTGCTGACGGCTCGCGAGGCACGCTGCCAGCGCACTTCGAAGAGCGCGCCATTTTTTGCACTGATAGTAGCGCCTTTCGCCGCTGCTCCGGAATCTCGCGCGGTTAAATTTTGTTCGGCGGATCTTGGTGTTGTTAAGGCAGCTCGTTGCGCCGGCTTGCATTCAATCCAGTATCGCTGGCGCTGGAATGGATAAGTGGGCAGCGCTACTCGCCGCCTTCCGTATCCGCGATCGAATCCTTCCCAATCCACTTCCGCTCCGCGCTCATACAATCGTCCCAAACTCTCCAGTACCTGTTCCCACTCTCCTCGTCCCTTCCTCAGCGTCACCGCCCACAATTGCTCTCCCTTCCCGCTTCCCTTTTCCCTTCCACTTCCGCTCTCCTGGCACTGTTTTCCTAGCCCCACCAGCGTCGTCCCTGCTCCTACCTCCACATACACTTGCTGCCCTAGCTCCCTCAGCGTTTCCATCGCCTTCTGAAATCTCACCGGCTCGCGCACTTGCTTCCGCCAATAGTTCCCGCTGATCTCTCCGCGCCCTACTTCCTTCCCCGTCACACTCGAAATCAACTTCACCTTCGGCGCTGCGTACTCAATCTTCCCCGCCACTCTCTCAAACTCTTCTTCCATCTCCGCCATCTGCGGCGAATGAAATCCGTGCGACACCGCCAATCGCTGCACTCGTACTCCTGCCTTCTTCAACCTCTCTTCCGCTATTCCTACTTCCTCTGCATATCCCGAAATCACCACGCTCTCCGGCGCGTTCAACCCCGCGATCGATACTCTCTCCTCCAACCCCGCCAGCGCTTCCCGCACCC
>Ga0206831_1182_pt1 | contig 16285 bp, 13 predicted proteins | sample Alteio_BWOrgCont_73_FD_152876 | JGI IMG/M metagenome (GOLD analysis project Ga0206831, IMG submission 152876) | Enriched cells from forest soil in Barre Woods Harvard Forest LTER site, Petersham, Massachusetts, United States -... | ecosystem: Environmental > Terrestrial > Soil > Temperate forest >...
AGAAGAAATGTCAGCCAATACCATCAAAGAGTGGCTATATCAGCATCCTGAGCAGGCAAAATTTGTTATGGAACGGGATGAGTCATATATCTTTTTCAAGGATAATAGTAAGGTCACTGATGGGCCAATTGGTGCGCAAGGTGTGACGTTAACAGAGCAACGCTCACTAGCCGTGGATAGGCGTTTTATTCCCCTTGGCATGCCTTTATGGTTGGAAACGGATATTACAACACCCTCTGGAAAAATGCCCTTCCATAAATTATTCATTGCCCAAGACACCGGTGGTGCTATTAAGGGGGTGGTGCGTGGCGATATTTTCTTTGGTAATGGTACTGAAGCGGCTAATTTAGCCAGTAATATGAAAAATAAAGGCACGTATAGCATGTTGCTGCCTAATACGTTGCCACAGTAATGTTATGGAAGAGGGTGATGACGGTTGGGAAACATTTGCTAAGGGCGTTAAAAAGCTTCCGAAAAAAGCATTGGCCGCAGTGCCAATTCCTAAGTTAGTCAAGCCAACTCCCCATAAACAAAAAAATACATTTACTTCCCCCGCTTCATGGCTTCACGGCTCACCATTATCTGCAGAAAGCGTTAGCAGTGCTATCGATGGCAGTACGGCGGAAAAGCTTAAACGTGGCAAATTTACTATTGATGGCCGTCTTGACTTGCATGGCTATACCGCAGATGCTGCCTATACACAACTTATTCACTTTATTAGCAATGGCTTTATGCAAGGCAAGCGTTGCCTATTGGTCATTACCGGCAAAGGCCTGCGTCCCGATGGCAGTCATGGTATTATTCGGGAAAGTGTGCCCAAATGGCTTAATGAGCCGGATATGCGACAATATATTCTAGCCTTCCGCTATGCTAAAACACAGGATGGCGGGGAGGGGGCATTATATGTATTGCTACGACGAAAACGCTGATCATAGTGTATTGCTTACGGCAATGACTGCCTTACTGCAAAAAGAGTCAGGCCTTACTGCACAGCTTGGTGCAGAATTAGAATTTTATCTGATGGAAAGTAAGAATGATGAAGCGTTACTAGCTAGCATTTCTAAACATTGTTGTGAACAAGGCGTTCCTGTCGGTGCGGTAGAAAAAGAACGGGGGACAAGACAGTATGAATTGCAGCTTGCCCATCATACCGATGCACTCTTGCTTGCCAAGCAACTAGTACAATTGCGAACTATTGTAGAAAATACTGCCGCTAGTTATGGGAGTAGGGCGCTTTTTGATGCCAAGCCTTTTGCTGATGAACCAGGCAGTGCGTTACATATCCATATTAGCCTGCTTGATAGCAATCACCGTAATCAATTACAAAAACACGGTACGGAAGAAAGTGATACCATGCGTTATGCGCTTGGTGGTTTGTGCCGATTATTGCCTGAGTCAATGGTATTTTTCTCTCCTAAAGAAGAGGATTATCAACGTTTCGTCCCGCATATGGACGCGCCTACCACGGTAAGTTGGGGCGGTAATAACCGTACCACCACATTACGTATTCCCCTTAGTGATGCACAAAATCGTCGTATTGAGCATCGGGCACCCGCTGCAAGCAGCAATCCCTACCTGGTGATTACGGCAATACTGGCTGGCATCCATTACGGAATTCGTGAGAAAATTCTTCCTCCAAAACGTATTTATGGCAATTCTTATGACGAGCAATATGCGCTTCCAGCGTTACCTTCTACGTTAGAGAAGGCAAAAGCTTTGTTTGAGCAATCACTGGTGCTGGGTAAATATTTTTTGTAAAATAATTAAAAATATATTTAATTTATAATATTTTTCTGATAGAGTGAAAATTAAATAATATTAATATAGTGGAATTTTAGGAGGAGTTAAAATGGGGAGTGAAATAAGTCTTTTATTCAGTCATCATGGTGGCAGTAGTTTTTCTAGTGTAAGTCATCATTCAAGTCATGGTGGTTATTCTGGTGGAAATCGTCATTCAAATGTTGGTCATTCAGGAGGAAATTATACTAGAAGGGACGCCCAAACTAGAACAGGTACAACGTCATTGGAAGCAAGGACGGCCTCTAAGGCCACGTCATCTGGAGCACATGAGGCAGCGCTGCTAGTGTCATCAGTTGCACATACCGTTGCACCTGTAGCACAGGCAGCCTCTAATACAGTACATGCAGCAGCTGCTGCAATTCATGCAACGGGAATGCATCATCACGCATCCCCACCATTAATAGTACCAATTTCTGTAGGATCACCACAACCTTCTGCCATGGAACCGTCAGCCCCCGCCACAGCTATTCCAGTAGCTCAAAAAATTCAACGTGTAGGGAACATGGCACAAATAATTTTTGCCTCTAACCAAGATGCTATCGACTTTACCACCTTACTTAAGGGGGTTGGGATAGAAAAAACAGCTGCTCAGACAATAGATAGGAAGCCTATGGTTTCTCTTAATCAAGGGGAGTATAATTTTGTACAAAAAAACCAAAGATTCCTACTGAAATTTAATGCGCAATCAGCTTCTCAGTCTGTCTCCCCTAGGAGCATTCACAGTTCTAGTGTTGTGGCAGCAGCAGCAAATACTGGCAGGCAGAGTCCCATACAGCAAGCACTTACAAAGACAGGATCGTCAGCATCTGCAGCAAGATAGTAACGATGCTACAGCTTCTTACCAAAATGAAAGGCCAGTATTTCATAGCCTTGTTGATGATAAAGTTTTTGCGGCAGTTTATTTTCAACAAAACAATCAAGCAGTACGGTCTTACAATGGAGCCGTACTGCTTCTTCTTCTACCCAATTCAGTAATAATTTTGAGAATCCTGCCGTACGATGTTGCAGACTAATGACTAAATCATCGATATACAGATATTTACCGCAGGTTAGATGAACGGATTGATGAAAGCCAATAAAGCCGATGCAATAATCCTGGTCAAATAATCCCACCTGGCGGTAACCATGTTCGATCAATTGCGGTATTAAGGCTTGATAATCTGTGTGCGTTATTTCCTTTCCATAAAGCTGCACAACCAATTGATAATTGGTGAGTATGTCTTCGATAGACGTGATTTCTCTAATTTGCATCCCTTACCTCAATCTGTCTTTGGGGACGCAAGGTACGGTAAGAAAAATAAACAACCAGCCCAAAGGCCCCCCATATAGCAAAAGGTTTCCCCGTAGTTTGTAGCAACTCAAAAATCAGGAAACCACAGGAAAGAATGGCAATTGGTGCCACAATATAAACAGCGGGGCAACGGAAGGGGCGTTTAATATCAGGCCGGGTAGAGCGCATGACCAAAACGCCAATCGCAACAATAATAAAAGCAAATAACGTGCCCATGCTGGTTAAGTCGCCCATGGTGCGGATAGGGGTTAAACCGGAAATAAGTGCCACAGCGACGGCAATGATAATGCTGCTAATATAGGGGGTTTGAAAGCGTTTATGTAAGATACTAAAAAACTGAGGTAACAAACCATCGCGCGACATTACAAAGAAAATACGTGATTGGCCATACATTAGCACCAGCAATACCGAAGTCATACCGGCAATTGCTCCCGTTGCTACCAACGCCGAACCAATATTGCTGCCATTGGCACGCAGGGCAGAGGCCAGGGGTTCGGGATTATTTAATGTTGAAAATGGGACAATACCCGTCAGTACACCAGCAACCGTAATATAGAGTAATGTGCAAACGAGCAGTGAGCCGATAATACCAATAGGCAAGTCACGGTTAGGATTTTTGCATTCTTCAGCAGCACAGGCCACGGCATCAAAACCGACATAGGCAAAGAAAATTGCACCGGCACCCGTGGCAACACCATTCCAGCCAAAAGGCATAAAATTTTCCCAGTTAACGGCTTTGATGTGAGGCGAGGCAACCGCAATAAAAATAAATATTGCCCCCAACTTGATGCTAACCAAAAAACGATTCACCACAGCGCCTTCTTTGGTCCCGCGCACCAATAATAATCCTACAAATAATGCAATGAGTACCGCAGGCAAGTTGATGATACCGCCATCACTTGGCACTTTCGTGAGGACGGCAGGTAAATGAATGCCAACTACCCGTAATATCCCCACCATATAACCAGACCAACCAGCAGCAACAGTGCTGGCGCCTACAGCATATTCAAGCATAAGCCCCCATCCAACGGCCCAGGCGACAATTTCGCCCATCGACACATAGGCATAGGTATACGCACTTCCCGCTAGGGGTACCATTGAGGCCAGTTCGGCATAGGCCAGGGCAGCAAAAACGCAGGCAAACCCCGCAAGCGCATAAGACAGGGTAATAGCGGGGCCAGCATAATGCGCGGCGGCTTGTCCGGTTAACACAAAAATCCCGGTACCAATAACGCAGCCAATACCAAGCAATAATAAATCAAAAGCCCCTAGCGATTTTTTAAGCGGCCGCTCTTGAGCACTTAAATGCATTGCATCCAGGCTTTTTTTATAAAAAATACGCATCAATATGTCCTCAGGCACTAATTCATATAAGGAGGTGAGAGTAGAAGCTCAAACTGCGGATTGCAAGTGATTTATCGGTGTAGACTCATGCCAATTATTGGGCTGGAATGAGTCTAAACAGAGACTCTCGGTAGGAAGAAAATCAATTTAGGGATGTATAACCAAAGGATGTTTTTAAAACAATAGCTTCAATGCCGCACCGGCTTGCAGGCGATTATTTTTTGGTTCAACCCAGGCTGAGCCATCTGACGTGACGACGGTATTGGATTGCTGGATGTTCCAATAACGGAAGAATGGGCCTACTTGCCAGGTATAATTGCCAATATTTTTGCCAATCATAAAATCGCCGCGTATCCCATATCCGCTATGTTGTGTGTTGCTGATGTTACTCAGCCCGACATCTTCCAGATGAGAATTAACAATACCATATAAGAGCGGATCCAATTCTATTGTCGGTGATATTACCCAATCCCCTGAATTAAATACCGATGTTACCCCAATAGGGGCATAATATTGGGTGATATGACGGTCATAACCAAAATAGCCCAAGCTCGTTTCAGTATTATTGGATCTGTCATAAAATATGCGTGTACCAAGCCCAACATAAGGAGAAATGAGTACGTCGCCTAAGTTCATATTTAGGCCCCCACGTATTCTTATATCCCCTTCATATTGGGGAATGTTATCATCTGTACCGCTGACTGATTTATAATCATCATTTGCATAGGAAAGACGTCCGTCAATACCCACAAAATATTGTTCAAAAGAATGTGTGTAGTTTCCTGTCAGAGAACCAGCAATAGCATGTTCATTAACCTGGACGCCAATATCAGGCTCCTGATAGCGCTCACCATATAATTCTGTGCCAATGCTAAACTTATTTGCTGCATCTTCCGCCATTGCAGGATGCATAAGCGTTAGTAACAATATTGCTGCTAGAATGTGTATTATCTTTTTTGCTGACAACATTTTATTTCCTTCATAACTTATCAACGGGAGTAACTTCTTTTACATCACCAACCGCTAGCGTGCCTAATTGGAAAGGACCATAATCTGTGCGGATAAGACGATTGACGGTTAATCCAAAATGCTCAAGGATACGCCGCACTTCACGATTTTTACCTTCTGTAATCGCAATGTCCAGCCAGCTATTGTGCCCTGTACTGCTGCTAATAGCGATAGTAGCAGGCGCATAATGTATTCCGTCGATAATAATACCTTGTTGCAGCGATTTTTGCAACTGTGGAAAATTCATATCGCCAAACACACGTACCCGATAACGCCGTACCCAACCATTGGCTGGCAATTCCATTTGCCGCGCAAATTCACCATCATTGGTTAAAAGCAGCAGGCCTTCGGTATTTAAATCAAGCCTGCCCACAGAAATAACACGTGGCAAGCCAGGGGGGAGATGATCAAAGACAGTGGGGCGTCCTTGTGGATCATGGTGGGTAGTAATCAAACCGCGTGGTTTATGATAAAGCCACAAACGCCTGGTCACAACAGACGGTAACGGTTTGCCATCGACACGCACCACATTATTGTTCGTTACTGTAATAGCGGGAGTGGTAATAATAGTACCATCCACTTCCACCCGTCCTGCTTCTATCCAGCGCTCTGCTTCACGCCGGGAACACAAGCCAGCATGGGCAATAACTTTAGCAATGCGCTCACCTTGTTTCATAGGATATTTTGAAAATTTAGGGGGGTAGGCATCAGGGAGTATATTTACCCTAATGCCTGATGCCTATCCCTAAGCCCTTTTGGCTCATCCGTAAGAGGATTAATTGACAGCTTCTTTCAGTTGCTTGCCGGCCTTGAATTTAGGCTGTTTTGATGCAGGAATAGCAATAACTTCTTTGGTTTTTGGATTGCGGCCTGACTTAGCAGCTCTCTTTGCCACGGAGAAAGTGCCAAAACCAATCAATGTTACTACATCACCATCTTTTAACGCTTCAGTAATGGCACTGCTAATAGCAGAGATAGCATTGGAAGATTTTTCTTCGGTAAACCCAGTTTCAACAGCAATTAGCTTAGAAAGTGTATGCTTATTGAGAATATTTGTTACTTCTGCCATGAGATTCCTTAGTCATAATAAAAAATTCAATAGAAAACGAAGCGCTATCGGGAACTCTAAATAGTACCACAGAACAGACTCCGAGTATCGCAAGTGATTTTGCTTAGTGATGGTTGTAAACTATTTCGGAGCGTCAGCCAATAGTTTTTTGGAGAAAATTGGCAAAAAAAATACCCCGTACTCCAAAGAGCACGGGGTATAAAAACATCAGAACGCTACTATGCGGCTTCAGCAAGCTGCAAGTTAATTGCAGAGATTTTGCCTGTTTTTTTATCTTTTTCAGCGTCGTATTGAACTTTCTGACCTTCGTTTAATGTACGAAAACCAGCGCGTTCAACAGCAGTAATATGCACGAACACATCGGTACTACCTTCATCAGGTTGAATAAATCCATATCCTTTTGTTGGGTTAAACCATTTTACAGTACCTTGAGCCATAGTATTTCTCCTATCGAAATGGCAGTTAAGAGCATGCCACCTTGGCATGCTTAGAAGTTTTGTATCCGATATATATTCTTAGACTAGCTAAAAATATTTGCCGGCTACTCTTAGTCATGCCATGAGAATAACTTTAGAGAAATTTCTTGTATAGACATTGCCGCAAGTTTGACCAAGCGGCGCTTTGAAAAGAGTATAACAAACCTAGAGTGCATTGTAGGGATGTATTTCATAAAAGTCAATCTAACATCTACTATAAGTAAAATAATTTGTTATCTTCGCTAATTACAACCTTTTTGATATATAGGCTAAAGCTAGCCTAATCCGGATCATCTAAATATATAGGGTAAAAATAAGGGATTACGATTATTCGGCTTGGCTTTATTGTTGTGCATTGCCTGCCATTGCTAACTCCGCACTTCTATCACCGGCGTCAACTTAAGCAACATCGCCAGCTTCTCTAGCCGTTTAGTAACAGCCTCGCCCATTAGGTCACTGACGTCGGGATCAAATTGTAAGTTGAGGGTGGTGCGCGATACTATCAGACGTGTTTTATGGATAATGCCGGGTACACTAGCGCTGATATTATGGGCAAGGCGCATGGCAAGGCCAATGACGCGGGCAGTCATCATTGTTTCATCATCCAACAACTCCATCGCTGCCTGCATGATGAGGGGATCTGTCGTGCTTTTATAGCGATGAAATAAAATACAGGCGATAAATAAGCGCGATGCATGATCAATACCGCAAATCGACGAATCAAGAAAACGTCGATAAGCAATTTCAGCGCGGTATTCGGTATGTTCATAACGTGCTAGGCTGGTGAGAATACAAGCCGCAAGCCGCAAGCGTTTGGTATTTTCTGTTTCAAGTTCAAATAATGGATGCATCCACTCAAATAACTCATGGCTATAATCAGAATGTTCTTCAATCGGGCTGATCATGTCATTGCAGGCTGCAAATAACGGATCCTGTATTTTATGACTCTCCGGCAATGATGCATAAAGAAACCCCTCACGCACACCGGCAGCAGAAAAGACAATGGTGCTTGGCTTAAACTTGGCAATAATCCGCTCCATCACCAGCGCGGTATAGGGCAAAGTTTCAGCGCGTTTTCCTGACATGCCCGACATTTCTTGCAATGTCTGTAAGGGAATACGCGAAATATTATGTAATACCTCTAAAAACTTATCACTTGTTACGCTGTAATGATGCAAAATGCGCAAGGGGTAATGCGTCAGGGCTATATAGATTTTGGCAAGATTACGGAAACCGCCGCCTATCGCATAAAAACTATCACCAGGCCGAAGCGCATCCACGGGAAAGCGGGCAAGATGTTTATCAATGGTAGCGATTGTTTTAGTTTTTTTATTCGATGTTGCGTCTAAAGAAGCAGCATCACCGCTTGCCACCAGACGTAATACCCCTAGCGGAAATGTATGTAATAGGCTGACTTCATGGTTATGTATCTGAGCCAGTTCCAGGCTGCCGCCGCCCAAATCACCAATAATGCCCCGTGCTTCCGGCATTGATGATAATACGCCATAGGCCGCATAGGTTGCTTCTTCCTCACCAGAGAGAATACGGATATTAACCCCGTGCCGTGCTTCAACTTGGGCCACAAATTCTTTACCATCTACTGCGTCACGTACAGCAGCGGTCGCAAAAATATGCAAATCATGAACATGCATAATACGCGCCAAGTGAATAAAACGTGCCAATGCCTGATGGGCAAGCACCATCGCTTCACGATGCAAACGGTTGGTTTGTTCCAGCTCTCGTGCCAGCCCACATAGTACTTTTTCATTAAATAATGGCAAAGGCACACGTTTTAACCCGTCATAGACTACCAGCCGTACAGAGTTGGAACCAATATCAATCACGCCAATAGTGTGATGTACAGATGCCACTTCGCTGCCAGTGCTTATATAGTGCTGCTCATGAGGGACCGCTGTATTAATGCCAGATAGACTACGATTTACCATAAAATATTCTTGTGCTGAAAAACCTTCCTGTGTGGCAATACGGTTATAATTACCGTTGGCAGCCAGCAGCCAGCTTTGTTTTTCATCATTGATGTTTGAGACCATAATCTGCTGCAGAACTTGTGCATGTACGGTAGGATTGAGGATAGGAATCACCGATTCTACACGGCGGTTACAACTGCGATACATCCAGTCAGCGGAAGAGATATAAACTTTTGCCTGATCTGAAGGCAATGCGTGCCCTGCACCAAAACAGAAAATGCGGGCATGCTCTAAAAACCTTCCGACAATGCTTTTGACGGTAATATTATCAGACAGCCCTGGCACGCCCGGCCGTAATGCGCAAATACCACGTACAATCAGGGTAATCTTTACCCCTTGCTCAGATGCTTTATATAAGGCATCAATTAATTCACGATCTACCAAGGCATTGAGCTTAAGCCAGATCATTGCAGGTCTGCCGGCATTGGCATGGGCAATTTCATCGGCAATTAATGTAATCATACTGCTTCGCAAATTAAGCGGGGCGATAATTAATTTTTGATAGGTCTGCTCGGTACCAACCGACATAAATTCAAATAGTTTTTCTGCGTCTTCGCATAAAATTGGATCACAGGTAAAAAAAGATAAATCCACATAGGTGCGTGCCGTCACTGAATGGTAATTGCCTGTACCAAAATGCACGTATGATTGCAGTTTATCACCCTGACGCCTTTGCACCAATGATACTTTGCTATGCACTTTCAAACCAGGCACACCAAAAATAACCTTAGCCCCTGCTTTTTTGAGATTACGTGCCCAACGTATATTGGACTCTTCATCAAAACGCGCTTTTAGCTCTACAATCGCTGTAACATCTTTACCAGCTTCTGCTGCCTCAATTAAGGCTTTGACAATTTCAGAATCACTGCTGGTACGATAGAGGGTCTGTTTAATCGACAAGACGGAAGGATCTTTCGCCGCCTGACGCAGAAATTTAATCACCACATCAAAGCTTTCATAGGGATGATGAACGATAATATCTTTGGCAGCAATGGCTTTAAAACAATCGCCACCAAAGGCATTAATACGTTGAGGAAAACGCGCATGGAATGGCCGGAATTTTAAATCATGCCGAATAATACTGCTGTAAAGCTGCCCCACGACCGATAATTCAGGAAATGACTGGTTCTCAATGATATCACTTATATCCGCATTAAAGGCGCCGGCAATATGCTCCCGCAAACTATCGCTCATCTCCTTATTGACTTCAATACGGACAATGCTGCCATGTTTACGCTTTTCCACAGCACGTTCAAAACGACCGACCAAATCTTCCGCTTCATCAGAAATATCAAGTTCGCTATCCCGGGTAATACGCAAAAAACCTAGCTCGCCAAGCCTATGTTTTTCCGTGTAGGTCGTAAAGAGTTGCTGTTGAAATAATGTCAGCACGACTTCAAGCGGCACAAAACGCAGTTGCTTGCCAAAGGAGGGCAGGCGGATAAAACGGTCAATAACAGGCGGCAAAGGCAATAGCAGGTGATGCGGAGCGCCATGATGATGTGGATGTAACGCCGCTACCAGTGCCACACCCAGGCTGGGCAATAGTGGAAACGGATTGGCAGATTCCAGAATAAAACCGTTTAAATGCTTGCTCAATGTTGAACTAACATAGTCCTCAAGCCATGCCATATCTGTAGCCGCAAGCGATTCAGCTGTTTCAATACAAATCCCTTCATCGGCAAGCAAGCTTATAAGCTGCTGCCAGCATTGATACTGATCTGCGAGCAGCCTCTTGATACATTCAAGCAATTTTGTCAGCTGTTCAGCCGGTGATAATCCATCCTGGCTAAGTACCATTTTTTTATAATGAATCTGGTGTTTTAGGCCTGCCACCCGCACCATAAAAAATTCATCAAGATTACTGGCTGAAATTGATAAAAAACGCACCCGTTCAAGCAGGGGGTTTTCATTATTACGCGCTTCTTCTAGTACGCGCGCATTAAACTCTAACCACGATAATTCACGATTAATATAACGACAACTGGGAGAATCTAGATAATATTCGCTGTTATTCTTATCGGTGATCATGGGTTCTTATATTGTTTAACATAAATAATAGTGCTTCTGAAGAATGCGAGGGTTGTTGGAGTTTTTATGAAACGAATATTTATCTCCGTCATTGCGAAGGAGCGTCATCTCGTTCTTATAAAATCCACAGCATGCAATGAAGCACTTACTTATATTACTTAGTTCTCTCATTCTTTCAAGTACTTGGAAGAGAAAGCAGTAAAACAACTTATAAAAGGTTTCGTTCAAAACTCTGACTATTTTGTTCTCGCAGTGGTTTTGCCGTTTCAACCCATGATGAAAAGGGAGGAAGTATCACGGAAGTAGCGCTCGGTTTTTTGCTCACAAGCGGCGACTGATACGAATAAGATAGTCTAGGGCCATCAGGATCATCAAAATGCATAATCGATTCTGGAATAACAGTAGTGCCGGATAAGCGCTTTTGACGTTGTTCTACATATTTTCTGACATGTTCTCCTGTGATGTGGGCTTCAGGAATACCGGATTTCACAACTTCATTCTTTAAGTCAAGCATTAAGCGTACATTAGAAGCCGCTGCCCAAACAGGACGCGCATCAGGATGCTTTGTTGGATCATCAACTATCACCCTTTTAATCGAGCCATCTTCTTGCGCTACTTTAATGTACCAAGTTTTCTCTAAGAATTCACGATCAGGTATAGTTACATCTTCCATTCCCTTTAATTTACGTACCCGATCAGCAAGCTCTTTTAGTTTTGCTGCATATTCTGCCGGCGGTAAATGCATATATCGTATATATTCGATGGCATCTTTTTGTTTGGCTCGCCGTGGTCCAGGCCAGAAAGAGCGTGAGAATGTCGCGGTGCTCATCAATGACTCATGCATAGCAAGCATGGCCGTTCCTGCCACTGTTGCAGAAAGCATATCTGCTTTAGGGATAAATATGGATGCTAACTTATGCAGCGTAGGGCTGCCCTCACCAACAGTGTCTGAAAGTAAATTACTTACCGATACTTTCCCTTTTCTCATTGCATAGGCTAGGCCAATTCCAGCCAGTGCTATCCCTGATAATTCAATCCACCCACGGGAATTCAGCTTATCCGCCTCAGCATCAAGCCGATGGGGAAGACGTTTGTCAGCTCCTTTAGAGTTTTCGTTTTGTAACACTGCGTGTACAACCCATGGCAATGTGAACAATGCGCCATTGATCATGCTCCCTGCCTTGGCATATTTTTGCAGTTTAGCTTCACTACCAATCAATTTAGCCAATCTATCATAGAGGGTAGGCTGAGTAGCGGATGTTCCATATACAGTTTTTAGCCCTGTCATTCCACTACCGACCACACCTGCCAATGATGCCGCTGTGCTAAGATGCAAAGCAACTGATACTGCATTTGTATCACGGTCAGTTTTATGTGCTATAGATGCTTTGGCTATGGCATCGGCAGCATGAGGAGAAAGATGGGTAAGACTTGTTAAATGCGTTGCTATCTCGTTGATATTAGAATCAGTCGCCACTTTATCGGCTTGATTGTAAAAATGTGCACCAAAATTTGAGAATATGTTGCTGATATTAAATCCAGGAATAGCGTAAAATTGCAATGATTTTGGAATCCATTTACTACTAATTGCACCAATCATAACAGCGCCTGCACTGCCCATTGCCAGAGTACTGAATATATTACTTATTTTAGCCGATGTTTGAGCTCTTGTATTATCAGAACTGTCTGGGTTGGTGCCACGCTCACGAAGATAGGAACGTATTAACGGTGTAAAATTAAAAAGCTGACGATTTACTTTTGTTAGAAAATCGGCGCTAGCTGTAAAGCCTTTGTAATTAGCAATACCTTGTGCAACAGAAACAAGGCTTGCTAGATAAAAATTTGCGGAGGCAGTCCAATTAATCTTATTGGTAAGGTCAATTAATTCATCGCGTGATAAATTTTCTCCAAAAGCAAGCCATCGAAAGGGCTTCCTTGTGCCTATACCGACCTTATGGTCGTTATTTTCAGAAGCATCCTCACTATTTCTGCCCTTATCTGTCTCTGGCATATTATACCTCTTTATAGATAATTTAGCTCTATAAGGAGCTTACCTTAAATATGACATATATGTAAATAATAATTATTATTAACTTAATATAAATTGACTCTCTTGAATATGTTCTAAAATGCCTGTCCTAAACTAAAATATAACTGATATCTTGCCTGTCCCGGTACTTTATCGAGCGGGATTGCTACATCAAAGCGTATCGGGGCGATAACAGTATAGTATCGTATCCCCACACCAACGCCAAAAAGTAACTTTTCAGCCCATGAGGGGAGGGGGCTGGCAAAGCTATTACCGGCATCAATAAAAGTGACAGCACCTATTTTATCATTAATGCGCTCACGAAGTTCAGCAGAGAATTCAAGCAAAGAGCTGCCACCAATAGCGATGCCATCCATTTCTGGGCTGAGTGTTTTATAGCCATAGCCGCGGACAGAAGTGGCTCCACCTGCATAGAAGCGTAAATTAGCGGGAATGTTATCAACAGGACTGCCCATAATAGAACCGATACCAGCTCTACCGGCAAGCACTAACGAAGGCTTGTCCATTAACATAATATAATGCGTAGCGCTGATATTGCTTTTAATAAAGCTGCTACCGGATTCTTGCATACTAAAAAATGGGGTGATGCTGGCATTATAATTACCCCCTTTAGTCGGGTCATATAGATTATTACGGCGATCATCGGTGATATAAAAAGGGAAATCCAAAAAATTATAATATTTAGTCACTGCCAGTTGCGTGACATCATCAATGCGATAACCCCCCCCCATACCAATGCTGAGTTGGTCGGTAATCTTATGTTCAATGCCGATAGAAGGGGTGATAGTGCGGCTATCATAGGAGTCGGTATGCTCACCAATAAGTTCAAGTCCTTCACGCAATGTATTGTTTAACGCATAGAAATCAGGTTTTTTATACACAATGCCAGCCGATTGTACGACAGTAGAGATATTGGCTGTTGCCTGTAAATCATCACCATTATGTTCGAGGTTGCGATGCTCCCATAAAAATATAGTACCTAATTTAGTATCGGTAGAATAATCTATTTCAGCCTTAATCGTATGGGGTAGACGTTCTTTAAGGGTAATGATCATTGTCAGTAAGTTACTATTTGCACTGCTTTTTTCATTACTGATGGTAATAATCGAAAAAAGCCCACTATTCGTCAATGTTTTATCGAGCGCAGCAATTTGTTTTGGATTATAAATCTGCCCTTTTTTCCACGGAATACGCCGCCTGACAAAAGACTCTTTGAGTGATGTAAGTCCACGTATAATAGTATCACCAAAAGCCATGCGGGTGCCTGGCTCAACAGCATAAGTAACATCAATGCTATGTGATAAATAGTCCACTACTAGAGCAGGTTCATCGGTAAGTGCAAAGGGATAGCCCTGATTATAAAGTGCTGTCAGTAACTTATCATCAGCGCTGGCAATAATATCTGCACGGGCAATTTGCCCTTTGACCAAGCCAAGTTCAGTGAAGGTCGGTAATATAATATTGCTATTACTGCCAGTAATAGCAAAAGAACGAAAACGGAAAGCTTGCCCTGTATCAATAATGTAATGAATCACAACAGGAGTGCTATGGGTATTAATCGACACAGTGACCTGTGCGTCGTAATAACCAAGATCCGCAAGCACTGCCTGAAAATGTGCTTTATCAGCCTGTGCTCTTATTTCTAGTAATGATAATGTTTCAGGTGGTTTGTTCTTAAGTGCAATAGTATCAGACAGTGACTCAAGTGATTTTCGTATGGTGTTATTGATGTTCCCGTCAATACTAACCGTATAAGAAAATGGCATCTTCGACGAACCTGCGCCGCTAGCTGAGAAGCTAAGCAATATGATAGCAATGAATATAAAATAATAACGATGCATTATATAGCTTTTTAGAGCAGGACTAAAAAGCTAAGCGATGATCGGTTTAGTGTAAGATTGCAATATAGAGGTTGGAAGTCTGGAATCCGGAAGAGATTTAAAAAACTCTTGCGCTTATTTCATAGTTCAATAATATTGAACTATGAAATAATTAGCAAACTTATTATCAAAGTGCAAAAGAATAAAGGAATAGTATGACCAGTTTATTTGATCCTATCACCATAGGTGCGCTCAGGCTTCCCAACCGTATCATTATGGCACCGTTAACACGTAGCCGTGCTGGTATAAGCCGCATCCCCAATGCATTGATGCGTGAATATTACGTGCAGCGTGCATCTGCCGGCTTTATTTTAACCGAAGCAACGTCTGTTACTCCCATGGGGGTTGGTTATGCAGGCACTCCCGGCATTTGGTCACTGGAGCAGGTAGCCGGATGGAAGTCTATTACTACCGCAGTACATGCGGCAGGCGGACGTATTTTACTGCAATTATGGCATGTAGGACGGATTTCTGATCCCATGTTTCTAAATGGCGAACTACCCGTTGCTCCGAGCGCAATCGCCGCCGCTGGGCATATTAGCCTTGTCCGCCCCTTAAAGCCGTATGTGACACCACGGGCGCTCACAACAGAAGAAATACCAGCTATTATCGAAGCTTACCGCAAAGGCGCTGCAAATGCCTTGGAGGCAGGATTTGATGGGGTAGAAATTCATGGGGCTAACGGCTATCTGCTTGATCAATTCTTACAAGATAAAACCAATCACCGCACCGATCAATATGGCGGTAGTTTGGAAAACCGCGCCCGTTTAATGCTAGAGGTAACCGATGCAGTCATTTCCGTTTGGGGCGCTGACCGTGTCGGAATGCATCTGGCTCCACGTGCTGACGCCCATGATATGGGAGATTCAAATCTTCCTGCCACTTTTACCTATGTTGCTAAAGAACTAGGAAAGCGCTCACTTGCCTTTATCTGCGCGCGTGAGTCATTGGGAGATAATCGTCTGGGGCCACAATTAAAAGCAGCCTTTGGCGGCGTCTATATTGCTAATGAAGGCTTCACTCAGGAAACGGCTTCTAAGCTTATCCAGAATAACCAAGCAGATGCCGTTGCGTTTGGAAAACTTTTTATTGCTAATCCAGATCTACCGGCGCGTTTTAAAACCAATGCCGCTCTCAACACGCCTGATCCATCCACTTTTTATAGTAGCGGCGCAGAGGGCTACACTGATTATCCTTTTTTAAGCCAGAAAGCCGCCGCGCTAAGTACGTATTAACCAAATATACCCCGCGAGGAAAAAGTAATATCGAAAAAGAATGATTTTCCCACAAATGGGGTAGTTTATTTTTACGGCAGTATGGGTACTATCTAATTATCTGCTGCAGCTTG
>Ga0206831_1164_pt2 | contig 16251 bp, 20 predicted proteins | sample Alteio_BWOrgCont_73_FD_152876 | JGI IMG/M metagenome (GOLD analysis project Ga0206831, IMG submission 152876) | Enriched cells from forest soil in Barre Woods Harvard Forest LTER site, Petersham, Massachusetts, United States -... | ecosystem: Environmental > Terrestrial > Soil > Temperate forest >...
CCAGTATGCCGGTAATATTTTTTACCGTTTTTACGATCAGCTTTGTTGCCAGTGAAAAATACTTTGTCTGCATTGATAATCACAATACAGTCCCCGCAATCCATATGCGGTGTATAAGTTGGTTTATGTTTGCCACGCAAACGCATCGCTACAATCGAAGCCAAGCGGCCGACTACCAGGTCTGTTGCGTCAACAACAAACCATTCTTTATTGATTTCAGATGGTTTGGCTGAATAGGTTGCTATTTTTACCACGTTTGATATCCTAATTAATTCATATCGCTTATAAAAAATTCAAGGTCGCTCACTATGCCATAAATGGTGGTTCTGTCAACTGAAATCTTTTATACACCTCATAATATCTTCCTTTTGTACCGTGCCTTGCCGTAAGATCATCACTTCATCACCCGTTACATCGACTACGGTAGAGCTGAGGCCAATCGGAGAGTGGCCGCCATCAATGATAAGATCGATATGGGGCAGGAAGGTGGCAGGAATCATTGCGGTTGATGTGGCGCTTTCCTCGCCGGATAAATTGACGCTGGTAGCAATCATGGGTGCGCCATAGTAGCGCAATAAAGCTAATGCAAAAGGATGGTTGGGGATACGCAAGCCAATGGTGGTGAGGCCGGCATTAATTGCAGGATTAAGGGGAGTATCTGGACGCAAAGGGACAATCAGGGTCAGGGCGCCAGGCAGAAAATGTTGTGCAATACGGGTAGCACGATCATCAAGAATGGCGATGGTTTTTGCCTGTTCAAGGCTGGCAGTAAGTAGTGCAAGAGGTTTGTTTGCGTCGCGGGCTTTTAGCTGGTAAATATGTTTAGTTGCTTCGCTATGAGTGCAGGATGCAGCAAGCGCATAAACAGTATCGGTGGGAAAACAAATAAGCCGGCCAGCATCAAGCAGTTTCTTTGCTTCAGCAAGCACCTGTTCGTCAATAAAATCTTCCCGTTGTGTTATAATCTGTGGCATGATACTGTATCAAAAATAACCCACATTATAGAGGGAGTAGCCATAGAATGACAGAGAAAATTATCACGATTGCACAGCAAAAAGGTGGTGCAGGCAAAACAACGATAGCAGCGCATCTTGCGGTGGCACTTAGTCAGCGTGGTAAACGAGTGGCAATTATTGATATTGACCCGCAAGGCAGTCTGTCAACATGGTATGATCTGCGTGAACAGCGTTTTGGCGCGGGCTATACCGGTCTGACATTCATCAGTGCTTCGGGCTGGCGGGTTAATAGTGAAATTTCACGGCTCAAGCGTGATCATGATGTGATTATTATTGATAGTCCCCCTCATACTGAAACTGATGCCAAAACTGCGTTGCGTGCTGCTGATTTGGTCATTATTCCAGTGCAGCCAAGCCCTACAGATTTATGGGCAACCAAGGCAACGGTAGAACTGGCAGCAAAAGAAAGGATTCCTGCTTATATTTTACTGAACCGTGTGGCTTCCAATTCTAAATTAGCGGCAGGTATTGCCGCACAATTGGATAATTTATTGGAATGCAACTTAGGCAATCGTGTTGCTTTTGCTTCCTGTCTCATGGAAGGGCGTGCCGTGACCGAAACCGATCCAGGCAGTGTCGCTGCAAAAGAAATCAAAGCAATGACAGAAGAAATTTGGTGTTTATGCAGTGATGAAGTGACGGATTTGAGTCAAGTATCATAACACACAGCCAGTTCCTAAACGTAATAGCATTGCGGGATCACGTGGAACGTTATTAATCCGCATTTCATAATGTAAATGTGGACCCGTGGTGCGTCCCGTATTGCCTTCAACGCCAATGACTTCACCCATGCTCACTTGCGTGCCTTGGGCAACCAATATTTTTTTGAGATGGGCGTAACGGGTAGTAATACCCATGCCGTGATCAATAATCACCAGATTACCATAAGTACCAGCCTTGCCTGCACGTATCACACGTCCAGCAGCAGCACTATGTACGATAGTGGATTGATTATTGACAAAATCAATGCCGTCATGCTTGGCAACACGACCGTTTAATGGATCTTTGCGTAATGAGAAGGCGCTGGTTACATGTGAGCCTGGCAATGGGGTCAGGATAGGAAAGACGTCGATGAGGGTGCTAATATTTTGCAAGGTAGCCAGTTTAGCAAGCAAGGTGATAGTATCAACACTATTGGGGGCATTATAGGGTGATGCTGTTGTGTAATCGGGCTGTAATAATGCAGTAATTGTAGTGTTTCCTGATAATTCGGGTGCGGTAATTTTAGCATTATGAAATAATTGCTTGAAGGTAAGCGTTTTGTTGCGGGCATTTTGATAAAGCGTATGTTGTAGGCTATTGTTGGTGCGCTCATACTCAAAATTACTATTAAGCTGATTAACGGTATTTTGGAATTCAGCCCGTGTTACTTTACTGGTAGCAAGTGATAAGAAAAAGGGGCTAATGGGACAGCTAGTTGCAGCAGCATATGTTTGCTGATCAAGCTGCAATAAATCGAATTTAAGCACTAAATTGCTGTAATCTCCCCCCAGTTCTTGGTCAATTTTTTGCTCAAGTGGCAACAACATCTGCTTTTTTTCATCGATACTGAGATAATAATGGGTGGTGGTAGTTTGTGAGCATGCGGCTAGCATAATATTTACGAGCAGCAATAAGCTATATGAATGCCAATGTTGTAGATAATGCTTCATAGTGTGAGGAAAGGGTATAGGTATTAATAGTATCTTAAATAATATGGCGTAGCATTGAAATTATAGTAGAACCTGTTTTCTTCATTCTAAATAATGACGTGTTGTATGTACGCTGACGATTATAGCATTAATAATTCTAAGCAACAAGGCTTTACCTTAATTGAATTAAGCATACTAATGATCATTGTCGGCTTAATCATTGCGGGAATATTATCGGGGAAAGATCTGATCACTAATTCACAAATTCGTGCTGTTATTCTGCAGGACAAGCAGTTTGATCAGGCAGTAAGTGCGTTTAAAGATCAATATGGCGGTTTGCCGGGGGACTATCTTCCCGCCGATGGGACTGCGGGAGTGAATTTTACACTTAATGGAAAGAGCGTGACAGCAGGGAATGGGGATAGTCAAGTGACTGATGGTGGCGCCTCCACTTCTGGCTACGCTAAACCAACAGGTGAGCTGTTTTGGTTTTGGGCGGATTTGCTTGCTGGTAATTATATTGGAACGCAAATTAGTACAACGATGCCAACACTTGCATCATTGAAGAGTCTTTCAGCTGCCCAAATATATAATTTGCAGCTATTTCCTCAAAGTAAATTAGGGCGCAATAGTGTGTGGGTAGCATTTAATGTGGGAGCTATTCCTTATTATCAACTGGGAGCAATTAGTACCGATGCTAATAGTTATATGGTAAGTGCTGAAACAGCGCTTACCCCTTTTGAAGCAAGCAGTATTGATACTAAAATTGATGATGGCTTTGGTGATAATGGTGTTGTTCAGGCAATGGGTGCTGGTGCCGGTGCTGGTGTGGCGCTTGACGTAACTCCAGCAACTAATGGTACATCTGGACAGTCTGGCAAGTGTTTGGTGACAGGTACTGCTGGCGCGCAAGTTTATAACACAGTGCTAACATCCCCGGCTTGCCAATTGCGTTTTGATGCAAATTGGTAATTTGCTACAACCCAAACCGGCTCCAACTGAGACGTGCCTCAATACGATCAATCACCGCATCAATGAGGGTACTAGCACTGAGCATACGCTTCAGAAAACCTTTCTTATGGCTGATTTTCTTGATGATGACCTTATCGCCATAGCGTTCTTTAATCACGCTATGCAAATCGCCAATACCATCAATCAGTCCATATTCTAAAGCGCGTTTGCCTGTCCAGAATTCGCCATTAAATAATTTCTTTTCGGTGCTTTTTAATTTACCCTTACGGCGTTCTTTGACCAGGTTTTTGAAACTTTCATGAATGTCTTTTTGTAGTGCAAGCAATATGTCTACATCGGCTTGTTTTTCAGGCATAAAAGGATCAAGGATAGATTTGTTGTCACCTTGTGTATAAATACGGCGCTCAACGCCAACCTTTTTCATCAATTCAGGGAAACCGAAGAAAGCAGCTATCACGCCGATGCTGCCAATGATGGAGTTTTCAGACGCATAGATTTCATCGCCGCTACAGGCCAGCCAATAACCACCGGATGCCGCAACAGATTCTGTAAAACTGATAACGGGTACATTTTTCTCAGCCGCGAGTGCGCGGATACGCTTATAAATCAGCTCGGTTTGCACAGGTGAGCCACCTGGGGAATTAATCGATAAAGCAACAGCTTTTAGCCGAGGGCTGCTAAAAGCTTTTTCAATGTCATCTTCCATTGTATCAAGTGATAATTCGGGTGAAGAAAAGCTGCGTCCACCACCAATGACGCCAGACAGACGGATAACAGTCACGACAGGGCTACGAAATTTTTCTGGCAGAAAGCTACACAGTGTTTTCCAAGAACAGGAAGGTTGTGTTTTTGGGGATAAGGATACGGCTTCAGTAGCTGTTTCTGTTGTCATGGTGAGTGCCTATCTAAAAATATTACATATAGCTTTCGTTACTTGATCATTTGTTGTTTGTCAAGGGGTTTGGAGATGGTTGCGTGCTTTGCGTAACCAAAGATTGTATTTGGTTGTCTATTTATTAATAGCAATACTTATTCATGCTGCTTCAATGTAAGTGCTTTGGGGATGTGTCACAAGGTTGTATCATTTATACGATGGCACTTTTAATAAAAGCTGTAAATAACTTGCTATCTCCTGCACTGATCTCATATTCGGGGTGCCATTGTACGCCGATACAAAATGGGTGGTTGGTATATTCAATTGCTTCAATCACCCCGTCTGGGGCGATGGCAGCAATGGTGACGTTATTGCCGACTGTCGCTACCGCCTGATGATGGGTACTGTTGACGGCCATTGTCTCTTCACCTACGATACGGTGGAATAGTGTATTGGTAGTAATGGCAATAGTATGTCCTGCGGCGGTATGTGGTTTATGCTCATGTTCTAATGCATTTTCTACACTGTCAGGGATATGCTGAATTAAGGTGCCACCCAGCAGCACATTGAGCAATTGTTCACCACCGCATATGCCGAGTATTGGTAGATTTTTGGCAAGGGCTTTGCGGGTAATGGCCAGTTCGAAGGTGGTGCGGTGGTCTTTGGTGGTAACGGTAGGATGTTTGGCGCCGCCGCCGTAATAAGAGGGGTCAATATCAAAATTGCCGCCGGTAATAATCAGGCCATCGAGTAAAGTTAGCGTATCATCGACCAATTCAGGGTGATGTGGTAACATTAGCGGTATGCCACCGGCGCGGCTGACGGCATCAGCATAATTTTGCCGCAGGGCGTAATGTGGCATGGCTGAATAACCACCGCCTGCTTCCCAATCGAGGGTAATACCAATCACCGGTTTTTTCATAACGCTACCTTAAAATTAATAAAAAAGGATATAAAATGTACTATACTATACAAACTTGTAAAGATTTATTTTGTAGTTGTCCTATTGACTTCTATCTCCTACCGGCTCTAGAATAAGGATATGATTAACCACTATATAGGTGATATATGACACATGAAGCAAGCGATGCCACATTTGATCGCGATGTATTAAAAGCAGAAGGGCCAGTATTGGTTGATTTCTGGGCGGAATGGTGCGGTCCATGCCGTCAAATAGCGCCCATTGTTGAAGGGTTGGCTCAAGACATGATGGGCAAATTGAAGGTGGTCAAAATTAATATTGATCATAGTCCTGAAACGCCACAAAAATATGGGGTGCGCGGTATCCCCACATTGATGATTTTTAAAGATGGTAAGCCGTCGGCAACCAAAGTTGGTTCCATTCCTAAAAGTGCATTGTATGAATGGGTGGAGTCGGTGATTGCAGCGTAAGCTTAGCCTGCAGTCAATGCTTGGAATTTAAAAAAGGAGGGGCTTGAAATTCAGGCTCCTCCTTTTTATATATTATTTATTACTAACCCCAACCAATACGCCCATGCAACCCTCTACTCCCCATCTTGCTACCATTGAAGAAGTCATTGATGATGCCTGGAATGGCCGGATGTTTATTCTGGTGGATGATGAAACCCGTGAGAATGAGGGGGATTTGGTCATACCAGCAGAGATGGCAACGTCGAAAGCAATCAATTTTATGGCCAAATATGGGCGAGGCTTGATTTGTTTGGCGATGACCAAAGAGCGTATTGATCAATTGGGCTTGCCGCTAATGTCGCGTTATAATGGTTCTCGCCATGAAACAGCTTTTACGGTGTCCATTGAGGCAAGGGAAGGGGTGACGACTGGTATTTCAGCGGCAGATCGTGCACGTACCATTGCCGTGGCCATTGATGCACAGAAAAATGCAGCGGATATTTGTACGCCAGGGCATATTTTTCCATTAGTTGCACGAAATGGTGGGGTATTGGTGCGGGCAGGGCATACGGAAGCAGCAGTGGATATTGCCCGTCTGGCGGGTCTAAACCCGGCAGGCGTCATTTGTGAAATCATGAATGATGACGGTACCATGGCGCGGATGCCGGATCTTATTACCTTTGCTGCTGAACATAAGCTAAAAATTGCCACCATTGCTGATTTGATTTCGTATCGCAGGAAACATGATAGCTTGATTAAGCGCGAACTTGAAACGGTTATTACCAGCCGTTTTGGCGGTGAATACCGGATGAATGTTTATGTGAATACGGTAGATTATGCCGAACATGTGGCATTGATCAAAGGTGATATCCCGCGTGATAAACCGGTGCTGGTGCGGATGCATGCGCTGAATATTCTGTCAGATATTGTGGGTGATGTTCATGAAGGTAAGGATGGCCATCTTCATCATTCAATGCAGATGATTGCCGAAGAAGGCAGTGGTATTATTGTTTTAATTCGTGACCTGAAAAAAACAACCATTTCAGATAGTATCAAAAGACGTCTTGGGCAAGCGCCTGAGGAATGTCATGATTTGCGCGATTATGGTATTGGTGCACAAATATTGCTTGATCTAGGGGTCAAAGAAATGACCCTGCTCACCAATTCAAAACGTGCGATTGTAGGTCTAGATGGTTATGGATTAAGTATTGCTGGCTATCGGGCAATATAAGACCTGTTTTAGATCTATTACTTGTGAAACATCACATACATCATAAATAACAATCCTATTGCAGATGCTTGCAAAATAACGCGTAGCATCATCAATTGGTTGCTATATTTTTTGTTCAATTTGCCACCGCTTGCCATGAGGATAACACCAGCAATCAGCACTAGCAGCGTAGCAATCATGAGGGCAAAAAGCAGTGTATTCATTGGCAGGAATCCTAATTGTTGCTATGATTGCTTCTGTCTGTGCCTGCTGGATTAAAGCGTCCGACATTACCCAGTAATTGTTGGATGACACCTGCTTTACTGCCTTCGGTTTTCGTAACGTCGGGTTCGTAAGCAATATTTTTGGCATCGCTCAGGCTATAGTGATTGATCGTATCGACCGTGTCATTACTACTAAAACTAATCGCGATCACATGTTGTTCCGTCATTTTAGGTGGTAAGAAGGCAACGGTTTTTGTTTTTGCGGCAACATAGTACCATGTTTCTTTGCCATAAGTAGAACGTGCTGAAGGTGAGCCGAGTATTGTTGTCACGTCCTCTTTGCGGCTTTTATTGACCTGTATTTTATCAAATTCTGCCTGTTCAATGGTATAACCACGTGATTCAATCTTCTTTGCGCAGCAAGATAATATCATCAGGGCTGTACAGAATGCAATAAATAAGGTTATTTTATAGGGGGCGCTGGCTGGTTTCATCGTTATAACTTTATTTCTTTAGAGAACTGTTTAATTTTAACTGGATTTAGTAAGCGATATATATTATAGTGTGCGACTCACATTTGTATATCAGCTATTTTTTAGCTTGTCATTATGATATATTAAGTCCCTTCTCAATTTAAAAATGAGAAGAGTTGACATACGAGAATATATAAGGAATTTGTCATGGCAGTACCCAAGAAAAAAACATCGAAATCAAAACGTAACATGCGTCGTTCGCATCACGCACTTAAAGGCATTAATGTTGTAATGGATGCAACAACGGGTGAATATAAGCTTCCCCACCATATTTCATTAACTGACGGATTTTATAATGGTCGTCAGGTTATTATTGAAAATGAAGAAAATAATAGCGAAGACGCTGCGTAATATAGAATCCAGTTTATCAGGTAACTGCCTTGGATAAAACGTTGGTTATTGCCTTGGACGCAATGGGTGGTACGGGGGCGCCGCGGTCGGTTGTTGAGGCTGCAGCAAAAACCTGTCTGCGCTATGATGACGCTGCATTTATATTGTATGGTGATGAAGCAAAACTCATACCATTACTGAATAAATTTTCTGTATTGAAGCCTCGTTGTACAATTGTCCATACCGAAGATACGGTGCTTGATGATGACAAGCCGTCTGTGGCATTACGTCAGGGAAAAACCTCCAGTATGCGGCTTGCTATTGATGCGGTAAAAGAGGGTAAAGCCACGGCTGTTGTATCAGCGGGTAATACAGGGGCATTGATGGCGATCGCCAAAATAGTCTTGCGTACCCTTGATGGTATTGACCGCCCCGCTATTGTGACGCCGATTCCAACTATGATAGGCAAGACAGTGATGCTTGATCTTGGGGCTAATGTGGAATGCAGTGCCAATAACTTATTCCAATTTGCCTTAATGGGGAATGCATTTGCTAAAGTCGTGCTTGGACATAATAATCCTACGATTGGCCTGCTGAATGTCGGATCTGAGGAAAGCAAGGGAAACGATACAGTCAAAGCGGCAGCAGTGCTGCTTAAGGAAACTAAATTACCGCTCAATTTTACTGGCTATGTGGAAGGGTCAGACATTGCCGAAGGAACAGTGGATGTTGTCGTTACCGATGGATTTACGGGCAATATTGCTTTGAAAACGGCTGAAGGTACGGCAAAAACCTGTCGGAATTTCTTGCGGCAGGCATTTACGGATTCACTTTTGGCCAGAATTGGCTACTTACTCGTATCGCGTTCACTGAAAAAAGCATTCAACAAGCTAGATGGGCGGCTTTATAATGGGGCAATGCTGGTTGGGCTAAATGGTATTGTGGTGAAGAGCCATGGTGGTACCGATGCAATTGGTTTTGCAAATGCGATTGGTGTAGCAATTGAGCTTGCACGTCATGGGATAAATGATAAGATTATTGAGGAAGTGCGTTTATCACAAGATTTATCGCCTTCTATGCCGCCTTCCACGCCATCATTGGACGATACTATCAAAATAGCATGACTTTACCATCATCCATACGTTCAATTATCACCGGTTGCGGTGCTTATCTCCCTAAGAAAATCCTTACTAATGCTGACTTGGTCAAGATGGTGGATACAAGTGATGAGTGGATTGTTGAACGGACAGGTATTACCCAAAGACATATTGCAGCCGATGGTGAAATGACGTCTGACATGGCAATGGGGGCTGCATGTCAAGCCATGCAGCATGCCGGGGTAACTGCAGATATGATTGATCTGGTTATTCTGGCGACAACAACGCCAGATAGTACATTTCCCTCTACCGCAACAAAAGTCCAATCACAACTAGGTATCAAACGTGGTGCTGCTTTTGACATACAGGCAGTATGCTCAGGGTTTGTCTACGCCCTTGCCATTGCTGATAATTTTATTAAATGCGGTCAGGTAAAGCGAGCATTGGTAATTGGGGCGGATACTATGTCACGCATTATCGACTGGGAAGATCGTGGGACCTGTATATTATTTGGTGATGGTGCAGGTGCGGTTGTGGTTGAGGCTGCTGCGCAGGAAGATAATAGTGATAGGGGAATCCTTTCAACGCATCTTTATGCGGATGGTGATTATGGTAACCTACTCTATGTTGATGGAGGCGCTTCATCAACAGGCACGGTAGGCAAAATACGTATGTTAGGTCAGGAGGTATTTAAGCATGCAGTGCAGAAAATGGCAGATTCTGTGCTACATGCTCTTGACGCCAATGATTTAACGGTAGATGATATTAATATATTAATTCCACATCAAGCCAATATCCGTATTTTAAGTGCCGTTGCGCGTAAACTTGGTATTCCTCATGAAAAGGTTGTTATTACAGTACAAGATCATGCAAATACATCGGCAGCATCCATTCCGCTTGCAATGCAGCATGCAGTAAGTGCTGGGCGTATTAAGAAAGGGGATATAGTCGTCATTGAGGCATTAGGAGGGGGGTTAACATGGGGAGCAGCAGTGATTCGCTGGTAGGTGTTAAAAGATCATATGGCGCACAGGCTGCATGCCTCTTGAACGCAATATTTCAAGGTTTTTCCTTGATTTATGTTATAAGATAGAAAATTTGAGACTTGACTAGCCTTTCATCTAGGGTTATCAGTGAGTTAGGAGATAAATATGGAAAATTTAACAATCACACGCGCTTATTTGACCGAAGTAGTATATCGGGAATTAGGGCTGCCTTATACCGAATGTGCTGAATTGGTCAATGGTCTCTTTGACGAAATTATTGCCTCTTTGCAGAAAGGGGAAACGGTTAAGATATCGTCTTTCGGTAGTTTTGAAGTGCGAAAGAAAAAGGCACGGATGGGACGTAATCCTAAGACGAAAGAAGAAGCGGTAATTAGTGAACGTAATGCTGTAAGCTTTTATGCATCACATAATTTAAAGAAGGCTATTAATTCAGCACAAGAATAATATAAATCTATGCCTATGGGGGCATGATGACAGACAATCTTGAGCATGTAGACAATAGAGATAGAAAATCACCTAACGCATTCCGTACTATAGGGGAGACCGCTGAAATTATTGGGGTAGCCCAGCATGTGCTGCGCTTCTGGGAATCAAAAATTCCGCATATTAAGCCGCTGAAGCATCACGGGCGGCGCTATTATAAACCCGATGATATTGCCGTGCTACAGAAAGTGAAAACATTGCTGTATGAGGAAGGTTATACAGTGAAGGGGGTGCAGCATTCATTGAATAATATTGCTGTAGATAAAAATCAGCCTGATGTGTTTTCTGTGGCATCAATGTCACTATTTAATGATCAAGAACAATATATTTTACAAGAAATGTTGCGTAATCTCTATCACTCACGTGATCTGCTTGTATCTATATTGCTAAACTCTCCATAAGACACGTAAAATAATAAAGGACGGGGTGTTATCCCCGTCCTTTTCTTATCCGTCGTAGTAAAAGCTACTGATTTCTGCTACCCTGAGCACTACGGCTGCCCTGGCCAGCGCCCTGCTGCTGCTGGTTGTTAGCCTGGTTTGCTCCCTGTGAAGAGCCCTGCTGAGAGCCACTTCTATTGGCGTTTTGAGCCTGACCCTGCTGACCCTGCTGGTTCTGCTGGTTTTGTTGACCCTGCTGAGCCTGATTGCGACCAAATTGGTCCTGCTGATTCTGCTGCTGATTGCTACTCATAATACTTCTCCTTATGGTTTTCCGTATGAATGAATTTGCCTCTAAAAGTAAGTGTTCTTCTAGAGGTAGAGAAATTTGTATCAGGAAGTATGTAAGCAAAACATATGCAAGTAACATGAAGAAAAGCAAAGAGCTGTATAATACCTCATTGCGGACAGGCGCTTAAACGCGAATCAGTATATATAAGCTATAGTTTTCCCCAACGTTGATGTACCCAGAACCATTGTTCCGGGTGTTTGCGTATCCATTGCTCCAACAATAAATTAATCTGTTCCATTGTATGGTAACAGTCTTTTTGTGTATCATCAGTCTTTTCAATGGTGAGTGGAGGCAGTAGGGTCACCTTAAAATATGCCCCCTGTAGTCGTTCGATGGTAGCGGGTATAATCGGACAGCTATAGCTAAGAGCAAGTTTGGCAATGGCGGGTGCAGTCATGGCGGGGATACCAAAAAATGGGACGGCAATACCATCATTCATCTTTTGATCAAGGAGCATAGCAATAGTGCGGCGTTGACGCAATGCACGTACAATCATCTTGGCGCCATCTCTGCCTTTAGGAAAAATATGTAAATTGCTTTTGCTGCGTTGCCTTGTAATTAAATTTTCAACGTAAGGGTTGTTGGCGTGGCGGTAGATAAGTGTTAAATCCAGCCCATGTTCAATCGCCGCCCGCGGCAATATTTCCCAATTACCAAGATGGCCGGAGAACATAAGTCCTCCAGAAGGGGCATTGCGTAAAATATCCAGATACTCAGTGCCTTCGACACTAACGCGTTTATAGAAATCTTGACGGCTCATGGTAAGAACATGTGGAAATTCCATGATTGTACGGCCAAGATTCTCCCACATATTCAGAATAATAGCATCATGTTCATGCTCCGATAATTCAGGCATGGCGCGTTGCAGGTTGCGTTTAGCAATGGATGTTACCCGAAGCTTGGTACCAAGAGTCCGGCCAATAAAAGCACCAAAAGCAGAGGCGGCATCAATAGGTAGTCTGTGAACAATAAAAAATAACGGCAAAATAAGAGAAGCTTCAGCGAGGTAACGGAGCTTTTTTAGCCAGGGAGTGCGGCGTTTATACATGCGTCTAGCCTTGATGTATCATCCCATTTAATCGTGATGGTGATAACATGTAATTGTGGTAAGAATGCAGCAGGAAACCGCATGGCGTCTTTTTCGGTAGTCACCAGCAATGCATTGTTAGCAGATGCTTTGGCAAATAGCGTATTTATATCTTCTGTTGTATAAGGGTAATGATCGGGGAAAGCAACAGTTTCAATGAGATTCAGTCCGGCAGATGTAAGCATTGTAAAAAATTTATCGGGATAACCAATACCAGCAAAGGCCACTAATTTTTTATCATAAAGCGGTTTGCTGATGTTTTGCACAATAGCACAGCGTAAGACGGACAAATAGGGTGTAAGTAAGGAAGTAATATGGGTATGGTCTTCATTAATTAGAATTGCAGCATTAACCCGTTTGGCAGCCTTCGGCAGGGGTTCACGCAAAGGGCCCGCTGGAAATAAACATTGATTACCCAAGCCATAGTGACCATCGATAACGAGGAATGATAAGTCCTTATGAAGGGAAAAATTTTGCAGCCCATCATCCATTAGCAGCAAGGTTGCGCCATCTGCAATGGCAGCTTTAGCAGCCATAACGCGATCAGTGCATACCCATACAGGAGCATATTGGCTGAGTAATAAGGGTTCATCGCCAACGTCGGTAGCATGATGATAGCGATTATCAACACGCAGCATTCCCTTGGTCTGTCTTCCATAACCACGGCTAAGGAAATGCACCGCATATCCACGTGCAGTAAAATATTCTGCTAATGCAATCGCCACAGGTGTTTTACCGGCACCGCCCATGGTGATATTGCCGACGCAAACAACAGGAACACTTGCTATATAAGGGGTGGTAAAACGCTTGTGTAACCTCAAACTGCATTGCATTAAGAGACTAAGCGGGCGTAATAAATGAGAAAGAACGGATGATTGGCGCCAGAAATGTGGGGAATGAAGAAACATGCAATGACTTTACAGGCTTGGTACAATGAATGTCAAGAATGGACAGAACGTGATTAATCGCTAGAACGTTGTAGGCAATAGCCTGCTGACCGGATTGTCCATATGAAAGGAGAAGTGTCATCATCGTTAAGACGTAAGGCGCTGCGCAGGCGGTTAATATGCACATCAACCGTACGTAATTCAATGTCGCTATTATAGCCCCATACTTGGGTTAGTAAGGTTTCGCGACTGAAAATACGTTTGGGATATTCAAGGAGGCATTGTAAAATACGAAACTCTGTCGGACCTAAATGGACTTCCATACCATTACGAATGACTTTATAGGTGGATAAATCCATGCTGACGTCACCAAAATTCAGTATTTTACCGCTAAAGGCAGGGCGCATACGCCGGAATACTGCGCGTATACGTGAAATAAGTTCCGTTGGTGAGAATGGTTTAACAATATAATCATCAGCGCCGCTATCCAACCCTTTGACACGGTCGGCTTCTTCGCCTTTGGCAGTAAGCATAATGATAGGGATGGCACGTGTTTCATCGTTAGCACGTAGTTGATTGCATATTTCTATGCCAGTACAGCCAGGAAGCATCCAGTCAAGTAAGATAATATCTGGTTTCATTTCCTGTACCAAAGCAAAGGCATTTTCACCATCAGAAGAGCTATGAACCAAAAAACCATTACGCTCTAAATTATAACGTAACATGATAATAATAGCTTCTTCATCCTCAATGATTAAAACAGAGGGGGTAAGATCATCTGCCATAATTACAACCTTATTTCTAGATTTTTCCCTATTACCGACAACCATTATGCGTTACTCGTTTAAAGTGTCAACAACTTTTCCTATCCTCTACATTGTTATGATAACAATGGGGACAACCAAAGAGTAACTAAATATACGCCTCATAGTATAGAAAAATGTTAAACAAAACGTTAAAGGTGCTGAAAAAAAGCAGTTAGTTTTTAGGTGCTAGGAGGCATTGTCATCATTTTCCCGCCCCCTAGAACATAAAAAATTCCCTTTACATTTCAGCTTATTAGAACTAAAATAAACTTGTTCCAATAGGAACTACGGCAATAAACGTTATTTGTAATAGGCGTTGCGGACCCGGGGGCGGTACCCGGCGCCTCCACCATATGTTACTCTTTATAGAGTGTTTATGGGGGCGAAATAGGATCGACGTGCGTGGTAAAGAAATGATTTTTGCTCGGGATGATACCTCCGACGTGTTTACACGTGTGGGTCAAAAACAATAAATGCAAACGATAATAATGCATTCGCAGGTCAAGCAGTTCGTGTAGCTGCTTAATTATGCGCGGTTCGGGGGGCACCGGGCAACAGAAGCCCCCCACCTCTTAACGGTTTTAGGTTATCCCAACTCAATTTAAGCAAGATTAAGCAAAAAGAGTCATGCTCTAAATGATTCAGAATCATATTTTTAGGTCTGAAAATGCTGATTTTGAAACATTTGCAATATATTTTGATATATTTCTATAAAACTTTGTTGCAATTCTGTCTGGTAGCTACTAATTCTTAGACTATGTTTGTCGTATCCGATGAGAATACGGTGAATATATGCTCGCAATGTGCGGATGTGGCGGAACTGGTAGACGCGCCAGATTTAGGTTCTGGTAACGAAAGTTGTGGGGGTTCAAGTCCCTTCATCCGTACCATGCGGGATTGATAAATGTAATAAATGGAATGAATATGCAGGTTACAGAAACCATTAATGACGGCTTAAAGAGAGAATATAATATTATTGTCGATGCAGCTGTTGTTGGAAATAAGATTGAAGCACAGTTGGTGGGACTGAGTCAAAAAGTAAAATTGCCAGGTTTCAGGCCAGGAAAAGTACCACTTGCATTGGTGAAGAAAAATTATGGAGAGTCAGTAACGAGTGAGGTGTTAGAAGAGGTCATTACTGACACCACTAAAGAAGTCATTGATGGTAAAAAACTGCGTGCAGCATTATCGCCAAAAATATCGATTAAATCGTTTGAAGCGGGTGCGCCACTTGAATTTACATTAGCGCTTGAATTATTTCCTGACGTGGTGATGCCGGATTTTAGCAAGGTATCAATAGAAAAATTAGTGCCTGCAATTACGGATAAGGATATTGACGAAGGTTTGGATCGTCTTGCTGAAGCCAATAAAGATTATGAAAAAGCGAAGAAAACGGCTGTTGCTGAAAATGGTAATGCTGTTCTGATCGATTTTATCGGCAAATTGGATGGTGTAGCGTTTGAGGGCGGTAAAGGCGAAGATTTTAAATTGATACTAGGATCCGGGCAATTTATTGATGGTTTTGAAGCGCAGCTGGTAGGCAGTAAGGCTGGAGAAAGCCGTGTTGTTAAGGTGAGGTTCCCTGATGATTATACGAGCAAGAATCTGGCAGGTAAGGATGCTGAATTTGATGTAACTGTCAAAGAAGTACAGGTTGCTAAAAAGCCGGCTGTTGATGATGCCTTGGCACAGAAATTGGGGTTAGAAAATCTGGAAGCCTTAAAAACAGCCATAAGGGAGCGTATTGAGCAGGATTATAGTGAAGTGGCCCATACACGCTTGAAAAAAGACTTGTTTGATGCGCTGGAAGTGGTGTGTACTTATCCTGTACCAGAGGGAATGGTAGCCAATGAATTTAAAACATTATGGACTCAGGCCCAGGAAGAAAAGAAACATAATCCTGACTATTTTGAGGGTAGTGAAGAAGAGGCAGAAGAAGAATACCGCAAAATGTCAGACCGCCGCGTAAGATTGGGTATATTGCTTGCGGA
>Ga0206831_1183_pt1 | contig 16224 bp, 15 predicted proteins | sample Alteio_BWOrgCont_73_FD_152876 | JGI IMG/M metagenome (GOLD analysis project Ga0206831, IMG submission 152876) | Enriched cells from forest soil in Barre Woods Harvard Forest LTER site, Petersham, Massachusetts, United States -... | ecosystem: Environmental > Terrestrial > Soil > Temperate forest >...
CCGCGGTGGTGACGTCGCAGCCGGTTTTGCTGAACCGGACGGATTCGGCGCCCGGAACGACCTCGGAAATCAGTTCGGCGACCTCGACCTCGAGCGGATGCATTTGGGTGAAGGTGATGCCGTCGGCGAGCTGCTCCCGGATGGCGTTGTCGACCGCTTCGTTCGTGTATCCCAGCACCAGGGGACCCACGCCCATGTTGAGGTCGATGTATTCGTTGCCGTCGACGTCGAACACATGGCCGCCCTTGCCGCGCTGGACGTACTTGGGCGCCACGCCGCGCACCCATTGCCCCGGACCCTTGGCCAAGGTCTGGGTCCCCGCCGGGATCAGCCCCTGGGCGCGCCGGTACCAGGCATCGGACTTTTCGATGGAGGGGAAATTCGGGTTCATCGCAATACGGTTTGGCGTAACCTGGTTTGGCATGGAAAATTCCTTCAATTCATTGCGGTCGCAGCTAGGGTCGTCATAGGGCGGCCATATGGCGACGAATTCGTTCGGCTATCTGGGCGCCGGTAAAACCTTCGTGTATCAAGACGTCCTGCAAAAGGGCTGGCTTGAACCAGCGGCCGTCCAGCGCAATGGGCAGCACGGGGCAGGTCGTGCCGGCGTCCAACAGCGTTTCCGCCACGATGGATCTAAGGCCGCCGGTTTGGAAATGGTCTTCGAGGGTGACGATGAGCCGGGTCTCCCGGGCCGCTTTTAATACGACTTCGGTGTCGATGGGGGAGAGCGATCGCAGGTTCACCAGTCGAACCCCTAAGCCCTCCGCTTCGAGCATGGTTCGCGCTCGCGCCGCCTCTTCCAGCAGGAAATGATCAAGCGCGGCGTCCTGTGGGCCGGTTTCAACACCGTGTGTTTGGCCCACACCGAGGCGGACGTGGCCCATGTGCTGGAAGCTTATCGCGCCTCCTTGGAGATTTTGAACGATGCGCTCGTGAGCAATGCGCTGAGAACAACATTGCGGGGCGAACCGGTGGAACCGGTTTTCCGCCGGACGAGCAATTTCAACGTCAAACCGAAGGCGGCGTCGCGTGGCTGAGGCTGAGCTAAAAGACAAGGTTGTGGTCGTCACGGGCGCTTTGGGGCTGCTGGGCCGCGCCCATTGCGCCGCCATGGCGCAGGCGGGCGCAACCGTCGTCGTCACCGATTTGAACGGTCCGGCCTGCGAAACGGCCGCCCATGAACTCTCCAAGGCGACCGGCTGCCGCAGCAGCGGCCTTGGCGCCGACATTACCGATGCGTCGTCTCTTAAAAAACTGCGGGACAGCATCCTGGACAGCCACGGCCGCATCGACGTGCTGCTGAACAACGCCGCGTGGAACGATGTGTTCGGGGGCAATGCCGACGCGGCAGAGCTGTCCAAGTTTGAGAATTACCCCCTGGAAATGTTTGAACGGGCGATGAAGGTTAACGTTACCGGCATGTTCCTAGCCTGCCAGATACTCGGAGCCGAAATGGCGAAACGGAAGTCCGGCAGCATCATCAACGTGGGATCGACCTATGGGCTGGTCGGGCCGGATCAATCCATTTATCGCAAGCCCGACGGCTCGCAGGATTTTTATAAGTCGCCTACCTACCCGGCGTCCAAGGGCGCGGTGGCAGGCTTCACGCGGTTTCTGGCCACCTATTGGGGTCACTTGGGCGTGCGCGTGAACTGCCTGTGCCCGGGCGGGGTGTTCCAAGATCAGGACGAATATTTCGTCCAAAACTATGCCGCCAAAACGCCCCTCGGGCGCATGGCGAAGCCGGAAGAAATCGCCAAGGCGGCAGTATTTCTGGCCAGCGATGCATCGAGCTACATGACGGGTTCCAATTTGGTTGTCGACGGGGGTTGGACCGCATGGTGAGCATCGTGAGCGCGACCGCTCCCCATCTTCGGCTGGAGCCGGGCGAATTGCGCGCCCGTGCGGCACGGATTCGCCTGGTGCTGACGGACGTCGACGGGACGCTCACCGACGGCGGGGTCTACTACTCCGACCGCGGCGAGGAATTGAAGCGCTTCGACCTGCGTGACGGCATGGGTGTGGAGCGTTTGCGCGAAGTCGGCGTGGAAACCGCTTTCATCACGCGCGAATCTTCCCCCATCGTGCAGCGCCGCGCGGACAAGCTTCGCGTAAAGGTGTTTGCCGGCCTCAAGGACAAGCGGGCGGCTCTGCCTGAAATCCTGCGGCAGTTTCAGGTTTCGATGGAACAGGTCGCCTACTTCGGCGACGACGTGAACGACGTGGCTGCCATGGATGCGATTCTGCCGGCCGGTTTGGTCGGCGCGCCAGCGGATGCCCGGGCACAGGTTTTAGAACACGTCCACCACCGCACCGACAGGCCGGGCGGCCACGGCGCGTTTCGCGACTTTGCAGAATGGCTGATTGGGCTCAAATAAAACAGGACCTCGTTCCTTGAAAAGGAGATCTCTTGAAAACGAACGGCAAAGAAATTCATCCCAGCATTAAAATCGGAAACCGCCGGGTAGGCGACGGCCACCCGGTCTTCGTCATCGCCGAAATCGGCATCAATCACAACGGTTCGCTCGACACCGCCAAACGGCTGATTGACGGTGCGGTGCTGGCCGGGGCCGACGCGGTGAAATTCCAGACGCGCACCCCCGAGCTGTGCGTCCCGCGCGATCAATGGGACATTGAGCGCGACACGCCCTGGGGCCGGATGACGTACATCGACTACCGTCACCGCGTGGAATTTACGAAGGCCGATTACGCCGAAATCGATCGGCACTGCCGTGAGCGCAACATCCTGTGGCTCACGTCCTGCTGGGACGAGAGCGCGGTGGATTTCATGGAACAGTTCTCGCTGCCCTGCTACAAGGCGGCCTCGGCGTCGCTGACCGATATTCCGCTCCTGAAAAAAATGAAAAGCACCGGAAGGCCTCTCATCATCTCGACCGGCATGTCGACTTTGGAGGAGATTCGGGCCGCCGTCGATGCTCTGGGGACGGACAATCTGCTGATTGCGCACTCGACGTCATCGTACCCCTGCCCGCCCGGCGATCTGAACCTCCGCATGATCCACACGCTGAAGGCCCTCTATCCGCAATGCCCCATCGGCTATTCCGGCCATGAGGTGGGCCTTGCAACCACGTGGGCCGCGGTGAGCCTAGGCGCCACCTTCGTCGAACGCCATATCACCTTGGATCGGGCCATGTGGGGCAGCGATCAGGCGGCATCGGTCGAAATAAGCGGCCTCATCCGCCTGGTGTCGAACATTCGAGACATTGAACGCGCCATGGGCGACGGAATCAAGAAAGTCACCGCGACCGAAATGGCCCAGCGCAAGAAACTGCGTCGGGTTGAATCGGCTGCCGCACTGCCGAACTGACGTGAACGCTCCGCTCCTTTCAAGCGCCCTGATTATCCTTTCGGCCCTGATCTTTGTGGCCCTGGAGCGGCGCTATCCCTATACCCCGGGCCAGCGGTTCCTCCGGCAGGGGTTCTGGATGGATCTCGTGCTGTACTCCTTGGTGCAAAACTGGGTGCTGGGCAAAATCATCGAGCTCATCATCCACGGCATCGACCTGCGCGCCGCCGGGCGATTGCATCTGGTGGGCGGTTGGCCCGTGCCGCTGCAGGCCGTGTTTTTCCTGGTGCTGCACGACATTTACATCTACTGGTTTCACCGCCTGCAGCACCGCGTCCCCTTCCTGTGGCGCATTCACGAGGCCCACCATTCCACTCCGCACGTCGACTGGCTGTCAGGCACACGCTCGCACTCGCTGGAAATCCTGATCAACCAGACGATTGAGTTTGCGCCCCTCTTTCTTTTGGGGGCGCCCCCGGAAATAGGCTATTTCAAGGTGACCATCGACGCAATTTGGGGGATGTATATCCACTCCAACATCAACGTGCGATCGGGCTGGCTGCAAAAAATCTTCAACGGACCGGAGATGCACCGCTGGCACCACGCTTTGGAGGTCGTCAACGTCAATTTTTCGACCAAGATCGCTGTTTGGGACTGGGTTTTCGGCACCGCCTATTTGCCGGGCACAAAACCGAAGCAGTATGGACTGGAGCCCACGTCAGCCTATCCCGTCAACAGCTACGTGTGGCAGCATTTGATCGCCTTCCGCCGCAGGCGCTCGGAGACGGCCTAAAGATCCCGGGAGGGCTTCTTCCCCGCTACTCTTCTATATGGTGTTTGATCACCTTCGCCTGAACGTGGAAAATGACTTCCTCGGCGATGTTCGTGGAAAGGTCGGCGATGCGCTCGAGATTCCGTGAGATGCGCAGCAGTTCCAGCGCCAGCTCCAGTTCCAGCGTTCCGGTTTTCACCAATTGAATCGCCTCGCGGGTGTTGGAGCGGTTGAGGCCGTCCACCATGTCGTCCGCTTCAAGCACGGCCCTGGCCGTTTCCAAATCCTTGGCGAAGAAGCTGCGGCAGGCGTCCGAAAACATGGTCGCGGCCAGGTCGAGCATGCGGGGCAACTCCAGCCGGGTGGGCACATTTCGGGAAGCGCAGGTGACGGCGGATTGCGCGATGTTGACCACGTGGTCGCCGATGCGCTCCAGGTCGTTGTTGATTTTCAGGATGGCCAGGAGAAACCTTAAGTCCACGGCCACGGGCTGGAACAGGGCGAAGCAATCCGCGACGGCGTGATCGATTTCGATTTCCAGCTGGTTGACGCGCCGCTCGTTCTGAAAGGCGGGCTCCGCCAAAGTGGCGTCCGAGTCCAGAAAGGCGCGCGTCGTGGACTGCAGGCCTTCCTCACAGAGCGAAACCATTTGCTCGAGTTTCTCGCTCAGATCGGTAAGGTCTTTTTCGAAATGTCGTTCCATGTTTTCTCCAGTGAGGATTGGCACGCGCCGTGCCTTAACCGAACCTTCCGGTAATATAGTCTTCGGTCTGTTTGTTTTTGGGGCTGGTGAAAATCTTATCGGTGGCGTCGAACTCCACCAGGCGCCCCATGTAGAAGAAAGCGGTGTCGTCGGAGACGCGCGCGGCCTGCTGCATGTTGTGCGTCACGATGACGATGGTGTAGCGCTCCTTGAGCTCATAAATCAGCTCCTCGATTTTGGCCGTGGCCAGAGGGTCGAGCGCGGAGGCCGGCTCGTCCATGAGCAGGACTTCCGGGCTCACCGCCAGCGCCCGGGCGATGCACAGGCGCTGCTGCTGGCCGCCGGAAAGGGCGAAGGCGCTTTTATTCAAGTCGTCCTTCACCTCGTCCCACAGCGCGGATTGGCGCAGGCTCTTTTCCACCAGCGGGTCGAGCTGCTTCTTGTCCTTCAGGCCGTGGATGCGGGGCCCGTAGGCGATGTTGTCGTAGATGGACTTGGGGAAGGGGTTGGACTTCTGGAAAATCATGCCCACCCGCTTGCGCAGGTCCACGGTGTCGATGTTGCTGGCGTAGATGTCCTCGCCGTCGACCTTGATTTCGCCCGTGATGCGGACGTTGTCGATGAGATCGTTCATGCGGTTCAAGGTGCGCAGAAAGGTGGACTTGCCGCAGCCTGAAGGACCGATAAGCGCCGTCACGCGGTTGGCGCGGACATCCATCCCGATGTCGTGCAGCGCGTGCTTGGAGCCGTAGTGCAGGTTGAGGTTCCGAACCGTTACCCGGAAAGCGTTGGTGTCGTCGGTTGTCATGTCAGACCCGTGTCCGCGGGCTTGTGCAAAGAAGCCTGCGCGGAGAAGTTAAGGGTGAAGGGCTTGCGCCAAGGGACGTCATTTTAATCTCTCGGATCTCTTAATCTTTGGTCTCTTAAAGTTCTAATGGGTTCTAATGGTCTCTAATTCGCCAGGCCGCGCCCGCCCTTGAGCGTCAGCCGGGACAGCAGGCTTACGCCCACCACCAAAAGCAAAAGCACAAGCGCGCCGGTCCAGGCCTGATCCTGCCAGTCCTGGAAAGGCGAGATGGCGAAGGTGAAGACCTGCACGGTCAAGGAAGCCGTCGGCTCGTTGATTTGCGAAGGCCAGAACTGGTTGTTGAGGGAGGTGAAAAGGAGCGGGGCCGTTTCACCCGCGATGCGGGCAATGGCCAAAAGCACCCCCGTCGCAATGCCGGCGCGCGCCGCCTGCAAGACCACGAACAAAGTGGTCTTCCATCTCGGGGCTCCCAGGGCCAAGGAGCCTTCCATCATATTGCGCGGGACGAGCTTGATGAGTTCCTCGGTGGTGCGGGTGACCAGGGGAACCATGAGAATCGCCAAAGCCAGGCCTCCCGCCAGGGCGGAAAACTGATGCATGGGTTTGACCAGGACCTGGTAAATGAAAATACCCACCACAATGGAAGGAACGCCGGAGAGGACGTCGGCGGTGAAGCGAACCAAAGAGGCGAAGCGCGTCTTTCCGGCTTCCGCCAAATAAACACCGCCGAGGATGCTGATGGGCAGGCTGACGCAGCTGGCGATTAATATCATGGTGAGCGTGCCCACGATGGCGTTCGCCATGCCTCCGCCGGGCTCTCCGACCGGCGCCGGGAGATGCGTGAAGAAATCCAGGTCGAACCGCTTCAGCCCGCGGACAGTCACGTAGATCATGAGGCTGAACAGGGGAACCATGATGCACAGCGCCATCAGCAGGCAGATGAACCTCATGGTCCTGTCGACGGCTTTGCGCCGGCCGTAATTAAGCGACTTCATGCTTTCTCCAGCGCCCTGAGCTTGGACGAAGTGCTCCATACCAGCACCCGCGCGGCGATGTTGATGAGGATGGTGATTCCCATGAGAACCAGTCCGAGTTCGGACAGTGCGGCCAGGTGCATGTCGCTGGTGGCCTCGGCGAATTCGTTGGCGATGACCGACGCGATGCTATGCGAAGGACCGAGAAGGTTCAGCGAAACTTCGGGACGGTTTCCGATGATCATCGTGACGGCCATGGTTTCGCCCAGGGCCCGTCCGAGCCCCAGCATGATGGCGCCCATGAGCCCGGGCTTGGAGGGAGAGATGACGGCCACGACGATAGTCTCCCAGCGCGTCGCACCGAGCGCCAGCGCGCCTTCACGGGCGCTGCGGGGAATGGCCAGAAACACCTCGCGGCTGATGGACATGATGGTGGGTAGAATCATGATGGCCAGGATGATCCCGGCACTGAGCAAGGAAAGCCCGGTGGAGGGTCCAACGAAGAACGGCTTGCCTATCCAGCGAATCAGATAGGGATATACATGGACGCTCAGCAGCGGCGCCAGCACGAAGATGCCCCATAGGCCGTAAACGACGCTGGGAATCGCCGCCAGGATTTCGATCAAAAAGGAGACCGGTTCCCTGAGCGCGCGGGGAGCCATTTCCGTCAGGAAGACCGAGATGCCGATGCCGAAAGGCGTGGCGATAAGGAAAGCAATAAGGGAGGAGACCACCGTTCCGTAGATGAACGACAGCCCGCCGAAATGATTCATGACGGGATCCCATTTCTGGGTCATGAAGAAATGCCATCCCATTCCCTGGATGGAAGGATAGGCGGCGACCCAGAGTTCCACGGCAATGGCCAAAGCCAAAACCAGGATGGCGCCGGCGAAAATAAGCGTGACGGATTTGAAGACCGGATCCCCCCAGGATTTTTTGATCCGGGAGGGGCGGGATTCTGGAGTTTTGTTCTGCACAAGACCACCCGACTGCTGCGGTTTCAGGTCGGCCTGGCCGCGGCTTCCCCCCGGGGTGACCGGAGGGGTTCGTGGATCGGTATTTAAAGGCATGGCCGCCTCAGCTGTCAAAGACTACTGGGACTACTGGCCGACTTGAATCGTGGCGATCGACGCCTTGATCTTCTTGACCAAGGAAGCCGGAAGCTCAGGGTAATACAGATCCGGACCCATTTTCTGGCCCTCGTCCATGGCCCAGTTCAGGAAATCCACAAGCGCCTTGCCCTTGGCGGCGTCCGTGTACTTCTGATAGACTAGGAACCAGGTGAATCCGCAAATGGGATAGGCGTCCTTGCCCGGCATGTTGGTGATGGAGGTCCTGAAGTCGGCGGGCATGGTCTTCAAGGACCCTGCGGCGGCGGCCGAAGTGGTTTCCAATGAAGGCGTGGGATAGTTGCCGGCCTGGTTGCGGATAAGGACGTAGGTCAGGTTGTTCTTGATGGCATAGGCGAGTTCCACGTAGCCGACGGCACCTTCCACCTGCTTGACGAGTCCGGCCACGGCTTCATTGCCCTTGCCGCCCAAGCCCACGGGCCAGTTGACCGCGGTGCCCTTACCGACCTTGGAGGCCCAGTCCGGGCTGACCTTGGTCAGGTAATCCGTGAAAATATTGGTGGTGCCGCTGCCGTCGGAGCGGTGCGCCACGCTGATGTCGGTCGCGGGAAGGTTCATGCCCGGATTCAAAGCCGTAATGGCCGGATCGTTCCACTTGGTGATGCTGCCCAGGAAGATTCCCGCCAGCACGTCCGGCGTGAGCTTCATTCCCGTGGGGACGCCCGGGAGATTGTAGACAACCGCGACGGCACCAATGGTCGCCGGCAGATGCAGGATGGGAACGGGGGACTTGGCCAAGAGAGAATCCGGCATGGGAGCGTCACTGGCACCGAAATCAATCGTGCCGGCCAGGAGCTGGCGGATGCCGGCGCCGGAGCCGATGCTCTGATAATTGATTTCAACGCCCGTGCTCTTGTTGTAATCGCTAAACCATTTGGAAGCCAAGGGATAAATGAACGTGGAACCTGCGCCGTTCATGGACAGGGCGAAGGAGGCGGCGGGAAGGGCCAATAAGGAAAGGGAAAGGAAGAGGGGCTTTAATTTCAACATGGGGTTCCTTTTGTGTAGGGTGAAAAGGGATTCACAAAATCATGGAAGAAAGGGAGAACTTTCGATAGGGGCTGCTTCGCGCGCCGTCTTTTCAAATCAATTGTTTTCCCTCCTCAAGGATGGTTCAAATGTTTTGAGCGTGTCCTTGATTTTGCGGAGCTAAAAGAAGCCACCCGATGTTTCAATATTGTTTCAATAGGAATACATTCCTGTATCGCGGGAAAGTGTCTAACGGATTACGAAATGAAAATGTGCCTAAAATAGATGAATTTAGGCATTAATGCACCTTTACAGGCTTCTTGAGAGACCATCGAAACAGATTTTTAGGAACTCAATCGAACCCGATTCGTCCCGGATGGAGGAAAATGAACGAAAAGGGTGCCCGTGGCGCTCCCTGGCTGTTTTCCGCGAAAAATGAGCCTCTAGGCTTGATCTGCCATTAAAAAACCTCCAAGATGAAAGCGGAGCTGCGTTGGCTCCTTTTAACGAATCTCTCCACAACACCCGGAAGGGAGCTTAGGTCAATAAAATTCAAAGTCTCAATAGGCTTTCAATAGGTCACCTGCAAGGCCAGGTAATAGGAAAATTGATTTGTCGCCGCTACGTCCTGAATGCCGCGCCCTGCCGAAAACAGGGCATGATAATGCTCGGTAAAGTCATAGGCGCCGCCTAGATTAAATCCGCTATTATCTGCGCCACCCTTCTTATCCGCAGTTTGATAAAAGAGTTCACCCCCCAGGTTCAGCTTGTCAGTAATTTTGCGTTGAAGAAGCCAGCCGAAAAACCAATAATTCTGATTTCCGGAACCGGGATTGTTCCAATAACCGCCTCCGCCATAGCTCAACCAGTCGCCAATACCTTTTTGCAACCATACCGGCAAAAACTCCCGCGCATACCCTTTCCCCAGATTACGGCTTGCGTCCCCCGTCGGCACCTCCAGCAATGGGAAAACGCCAGCTTGCGGCCACCCCCCTTTTTCGCTTTCGCGGAGGAAGCGGTACTTTATGCCAAGCTCCATGTCACCAAAGCCGTAGTGAAAAGGCTGTCCACTTGTCGCGTCAAATACTAGCGGCGCTATGATGTGAAGCTGAACATCCGGCAGGACGCCATAGTTTGCCTCGACACCCGGCACGATGCTGGTCATATCGTCCTTGGTGAGAGTTCCGATGGAGAACAGGTAAAGTTCGGAATGATGGTATTCGACAGGCTCGGGGTCATCGGTTAGGAACGGAGGACCCGCGAGGGCCTTACTTGGCACTATCAGCAGTACGGCAACCACCGAGCCACCGACAAGCGCAAATAAACGATTTTTCATCCGAACCCTGGCGATAAGGCGATGGGATTCTTCCCTACGCTCCTATAGGGTACGTTGCTTTCTTGTCGCCAGCAACGCGGTAGCTCGGGTCGTAATTAACGATTAATACGCAAGTCCTCAACGGCAAATATTCGGTAAAATGGCGCCGCGTCCAGGCCTGAATAGCGCCGTGCGTTCCATTCACCGCGTCGTTTGATCTTGTTTTATCTCGTCGTTCGCTTCTTCAATCACGGAATCCCCTGCCGCCAGATCTCCAAACACCTCAATCATACCGCCATTTTCGTTGCCCGAAGTGACGTCGACCCAGTCCGTCTTGTTATTCCGAATCTTAATCACGTACTTCCTTTCCGTGGAAATGACCACGGCGGACTGGGGAACGACGTAGGCATTCGCATGACCCTTTAGTGGAAGCTGGACTTCCGCATACATTCCGGGCATGAACGTGCGGTCTGGATTGGGCACGTCAATTTCAAAGGATTCGCTTCGGTATTTTTCGTCCAGGGAATATGCCTGCCGGCTTATCGTTCCAGAAAATTCTTTCCCAGGCAAGGCGTCCACGGAAAAACTAACGGGCTGCCGGTCCTCCAATTGCGTCGCGAATGCTTCCGGGACTTTGACCTGCAACCGCAGCGTGGAAACCTGCTGCAACTCCAGCAGGGGCTTCATGCTGGATTCGCCGCCGGGGGTGATGAGCGCCCCGGGATGGATGTTTCGCTGGGTGATCACCCCGTCAAAGGGCGCCTTCACGGTCAGATAATCCTTCAGGGACTCCATCGCCATCCAGATGGCCTTCTCGCTGTTGGACAGCGCGCTGTCGGACTGCATTTGGGACTGCGCCGCCTGCAAATCGTTCGGCGAAACGGCGCCCTCCGTCTGTGCCGTGTTCAGCAATCTGGAATAATTGTCCCTGCTGGCGCGGTAAGACGCCTGGGCCTTGTTGTAACGCTCCTGCGCCGCGAGGCTGTTTTGCTCCACGTCGGGCGCCTCTATTTCCATGAGAACCTGTCCCTGCTTCACGACACTGCCAATGTCAACGAGAATAGTTTTGATGTACCCGGTCACCCGGGGATAAATGCTGACCTCCTCAAAAGGGGCCAGCTCGGCCGGCAGCAGCATTACCGTCCCGAGCGGCCGCTGTTCCACGGCATACAGCGCATAATGGGCGGCGGTCGACGGCGTTTCGGAAGCGCCGGCTCCTTTTCCGGAGCAGGACACTCCCATCAGGGAAATCAGTGAAAGAAGGCACGCGAGAACGGGTGCGAAAAGATTCTGTTTCATTTTTGCCCTGGCTTTCATTTTTGCGCCAGCTCCTGGGGATGTGGAAGTTCCGGCAACAGGGAAGGATCCGCGTAGGAAGCGTTTTGCTGCGCCAGCGAAAAAATGAGCGGCACGATGAACAGGGCCGCGGCCGTGGAGGCTACGAGCCCCCCAATAACAGCCCTTCCCAGCGGGGCGGTCTGATCCCCGGCCTCTCCGAGGCCGGAGGCCATCGGAATCATACCGGCTATCATGGCCAGACTCGTCATGAGGATGGGGCGCAGGCGCACGGACGCGCCCACCTTCGCGGCCCGTGAGGCGTCGCGGTATTTCAGCCGCAGCGCCTCCGAATTGGTGACGATGAGGACGGCATTCGCCATCGACACCCCGATGGCCATGATCATGCCCATGTAGGATTGAAGGTTCAAAGTGGAACCCGTCAGCAGCAGAAAAAGCAGGGCGCCGAGAATGACCGCGGGCGCTGTCGACAGGACGATGAGCGAAAGCTTGAACGACTGGTAATTGGCGGCCAGCAGCAGCAGAATGACCACAAGGGCCGTCGCCAGCCCTCTTTGCAGGCTGGAGAACGTTTCAATGAGCAGGCTGGACATCCCCTTTATTTCCATCTGCAATCCCTTGGGGAGGGCTCCCAATTCCTGGATGGCCTTCTGAACGGCAGCCGTCGCGCTGCCCAGGTCCTTGTTGTGAATGTTCGCGCTCACCGTGACAAAACGCCTCGGTCCCGAGCGATCGTATTCGCCCGGAACCGTGTCCATCGAGAAGGTGGCGATGTCCGCCAGAAACGGACGGCTCTTCCCCTCCACCAGGGGGATGGATTTCAGGTCGCTCACATCGTGCATCAGGTATTCGGGCACCTCCACCTGGGTCTGGTAGGTGTAGGAATTTTTCTCGTCCAGCCAGAGGTTCTTGTCCGTGAAGCGGCTCGAGGAAGTGGCATCGGTGATCGAATTCGCCACGTCCGTCAGGTTCAGTCCCATCTGGGACATCTTGAGCCTGTCGAGATTGATCCGGATCACGGGGAGTTTCAGCGGCTGCTGAATCTGGACGTCGCGGAGGTACGGCACGGCGGAAAGCTTTTGCCGGAGCGCGTCGGCGTACGCTTCTATGTCCCCCATGTCCTTTCCCGCCACCCGCACTTCGATGGGATTGGAGGACCCCTGGCTCATGATTTTTTCCATGAGCTCGATGGGTTCGAAGCTCAGCCGCAACTCCGGGAGGGCCTGATGGATGCTCGCGCGGAGACTTTCCTTCAAAGCCTCCAGATTCACCCGGAAGCCGGGATTGAGGCTCACCTGAATGACGGCCTGATTCGTGCCGCTGTTAAAAACATAGAGGTTGGTGGTGCCGTAGCTGGTGGGAACCAGGCCGACGTAGGCGGAACTGATGGCCACATGGCCTTTGACGGTGGAGTCGACGATGGCCAGCACTTGGTGGACGACATCTTCGGTCCGCTCCAGGCGGGTCCCGTCCGGTTCGCTGACGCGCAGCTGAAATTGCCCTGAGTTGACTTTAGGCAGCATGTCCTTTCCGATGAAGAAAAAACAGATCCCCGCGCCCAGCAGCGTGGCGGCAAAATAAAGGCCTATCCACATCTTTCTTCCGGGAAACAGTTTTTCCAGGCGGCGCAGGAAGCCGAGCTTGAAGTTCTGGAAAAAATCGTTGCTCTCCGGATGCTTCAACTCCCGCCTCAGATGATCCCCTATCTCCCCCACCTCCGCGGCGTCCAGCGCCAGTCCCGCATGGGCGTGGCTCCTCCCGTGCCGGTGGGAAAACATTTCCGATTTCAGAATCCAGTTCGACAGCACCGGGACCAGCGTCTGGGCTGCGAAAAAGGAAATCACCAGCGCGAAACCGATGGACAATGAGAGCGGCAGAAACATGGCCTTGGGGACCCCGTTCATCACGAAGGAAGGGGCGAACATGGCGAGAACGCACAGCACGATGAGCAGCAGGGGGAAGGAGATCTCCTTGCAGGCGTCGTAAATGGCGAGCTTGTTGCCTTTTCCCATTTCCAGGTGCTGGTGGATGTTTTCGATGGTGACCGTGGCCTGATCCACCAGGATTCCGACCGCCAAGGACAGCCCGCTAAGGGTCATCAGGTTGATGGTCTGACCCGCCATGCGGAGGAAAAGCACCGCGCCTATCACGGATATCGGAATGGTGACCACCACGATCAGGCAGCTGCGCCAGTCGCGCAGGAAGAGAAGCACCATCAGCCCGGTGAGCAGGGCCCCCAGGACGCCCTCAATGGCCAGGCTCTTAATAGCGTTGAGGACAAAGACGGATTGATCGAACTCGTAGGAAACCCTCACGTCGTCCGGCAGGAGGTCGTTCATCGCCGGGAGGCTGCGTTTCAGGCTGTTGACGACGTCCATGGTGGAGGCGTCCGCCGTCTTCACCACGGGGATGTAGATGGAGCGCTTGCCGTTCACCAGCGCGTAATCCACCGTGACGTCCGAGGCGTCGGACACGGTGGCCACGTCTCCGACAAACACGGTGTTGAGCCCGTCGGTGACGATGGGGATTTTCCCGAAATCCTCCACGCTCTGCTCCAGGGAGTTGTTCGTGACCAGGTACATAGTGTTCCCGATGCGCACGTTTCCGGAGGGCGTGGTCACGTTGTTGTTCGACACGGCCTGCACCACCTGGTCGGGCGTGACGTTGTAGCTGCGAAGCTTCTCGGGATCCACGTTCATGATCAGCGTGCGCGAATTGTTGCCCATGGGGGGAGGAGCCGACAATCCGGGCACCGTCGCCAGCATCGGCCGGATGCGCGTGGCCGCCAGGTCGTAAATCTCCTTCAGCGAGCGCGTCTGGCTGCTGAACACCAGCTCGCCGACGGGCAGGGAGGATGCGTCGAAGCGGATGACCTGCGGGGGAACCGCGCCGGGGGGGAAAAATTTCAGGGCCCGGCCGACCTGCAGGGCCACTTCGGCCGAGGCCTCCGCCATGTCCGTGTTCTCATAGAAGGTCAGCTTCAGCAGGGTCAGTCCCTGGATGTTTTTGCTTTCGATGTTTTTTACGCCGTTGATATAGAGGAACTGATCCTGCATGCGCGTGGAAAAAAATCCCTCCATCTGCTCGGCCGACATTCCCCCGTAGGGCTCGATGACGTAGATGGTCGGAGAATTCAGCCTGGGGAAAATGTCTATCGGAATGGTGAACAGAGCCGCGATGGAAAAAAGCAGCATCCCGAGGAATAAAACCAGGATGGTGGTCGGTTTTTTGAGCGCGAAATCAACCATGGCCGCCTGCTAGAATTCCTTGAGGAAAGAGTCCAAGGTGTTGTCGGCATAGGCCTTTTGAAGCAGGGTCTTCAGCAAATCGGTCCGGGTTTCCACCGCGTCTGTTTCCGCCTGGTATAGCAGGTAGGAGGCGTCCGTGAGTTCGGCGATGTTGGCCATGCCGGCATTGTATTGCGCTGATTTTTGGGAATAGGCGTCCTGGGCCGCCTGTAGCTGAACGGGGATCTCCTTTTCTTTTTCCAAAGTCGACTGGATGTCGATGTCCGCCTGCCTCAGCTGGTTTTCAAGGAAGGTTTTTTGCCCCTGCGTCTCGTCATACGCCGCCTCGGCTTGATAAGCCTGGACTGCGCTTCTGTCCTTCTGGTGCACGAGGTCGAAGATGTCGTAGGTGAAGGCCAGTCCCGCCATGTAGTCGTACCGGCTGTAATTCAGCCCGGAGGCGAGATCCCCGTAGGCGTCCTGCGGAGAAATGCTCGATCCCCGCATCCATCCCGCACCGACCACGTCTATTTTCGGGAGATAACTTTTCCGGATCAGATTTTCCTGCGACACGGCGTATTCCCACCGGCTTTGGTAGTAGGCGAGAAGGGGGTTTGCGCCGCCCACTGAATCGGCGAAGACACCGGTTTCCAAACGGGCGAGAAGCGAGTCAGGGAGGTGGTACAGTCCCGTGTCGATTTCAAAATCGCCGCCATGGATTCCGGTGTAATAGGCGAATTCGGATTTTAGCTTGCTATAGATTTGCAGCGTCTGGATGTACTGAATTTTCGCCTTTGAAATTTCGGCGTTTGCGATGGAGGAATCCACCCCGGCCCGGAGGCCGCTGCCCGTGTACGCCTTGGTATAGGAGTACAAGACGTTATAGCGGTCGATGTTTTTTTGCTGGATACCGGTCAGGAGCCGGTACTTCAGGAGCTCGAAATAGAGCTGCGCGATTTGAAGCTGCAGGGAGTATGCGGTCGCCGCATAATCGGCCCGGCTGCTTTTGACGAGGGATTTGGCCGTGGCGATGCGGGCTCCGTTCAGACCGAAATTATAAAGCTCGCCCTCAAGGTATGCCACGGCAATGTTCCCCGAAAACAGGTTCGAATTGTTTTCCGCGCCTATTCCGCCGGAGGTGGAGGGAACTACCCCTAAGGGGAAATAGGATCCGTCCAGGCTGTTGTCCGTGCCGGCGTCCACCTGATCGCTGATTTTAAGCGAGGGCAAAATTTGGTGGTCGGCATCGTCGACGGCGGCGTTGGCGCTGCGAATTTCGGACTGCTTGGCCCGCAGTTCGGGATAGTTGCTGAGCGCGGAATCGACGGCCTGCCGCAGGCCGATAGTGTCGGGTGCTTGTGCGCGGCACAAGGCCGCCGCGCCTCCCAGGAGTATGCAGAAAGAAACTGTGAATTTGGAATTATTGAAAACAAATCTCACAGGAGAACCCCAAAATTCCTTCTCGGATAACGCGGAACGAACTCGCTTCAGAATCAACGCATGAATCAATGCGTGCTTTCGCGAGTCAGTATATCAAAATGAAAAAATTGAAACAACTTAAGGAAGAGTCATCAGATCGTTTTGAGAATAATTCGAGACGCTTATGTTACCGTACGTAACTAACGTGGATATGCCGTGTCGAGTCTGCCTCGAAAGATTTTCTGCAAAGCCGAATGTGAAGCCAAACACCAGGCCCAAAAGTCCGGATTTTGCGGCTGGC
>Ga0206831_1184_pt1 | contig 16187 bp, 16 predicted proteins | sample Alteio_BWOrgCont_73_FD_152876 | JGI IMG/M metagenome (GOLD analysis project Ga0206831, IMG submission 152876) | Enriched cells from forest soil in Barre Woods Harvard Forest LTER site, Petersham, Massachusetts, United States -... | ecosystem: Environmental > Terrestrial > Soil > Temperate forest >...
TACCGGCCTGTTCGATGTGATTCACCGGGTGTGGTGAATTGCTTGACAGCGCTTTTCGCCCCATCGTCCGTGCCAGTGGCCTCTACCGAACCGACCATGTAGTAGTAGGTTGTCCCCGGCTTGAGGTTGTCCAGGCGCACGCGGAAAACTGTCGAGGCGTGGTCCGGGTTCAGCCTGATGGGAGATTTCGCTGTCTCGCTCAGGTTCTTGGGATCTGTGCCATAGTGCACGACACCGAAATGCTCTGGCGAGCCCCCGGGATTGTTGGTTGCCCACCTGATTATTGTCAGAAACTCCTTGGACACTTCGATCTCTGGCCCATTTGTGATTCGGACGCGCGCAGCTTTCAGAGCATTAGGACTCACTTGAGCGGTCATTGGGTTTGAGGTGAGGAGGCCGATGACCGCAATTGTGATTGCGAGTTTCACTAACAATGTATTCATGTTCGGACCTGCAAGCGAGACCCGTGCGTTTCTTGAACTACGGAATAGGCGAACTGGAGATAGGCGGCACGCCGCAGATAGGCGATGCGCACGATGGAAGGGGCGGAGTCGGGATTAGGCTCCCATTACCTTGCCTCGAAGGCGAACAATTGGGATCCGTTGCAGGGTTACAGGTCATGCACGTACCCGTGAAGGTATCGATGTTGGGGTAAGGTCTCGTAAATCCGTCCGTGAGTGTCTCAAGGAAGGCAACGATCTGGTCCTCCTCCTTATCGGTCAGGCCGAGATTACCGGAGGTCATGTCGATATTGTTCTTGACCTCGGGCATCGGCCAGCAGGTCACTTTCTCGATCGTTCCGGGCGGGCAGTGTCCGGAAGTGACGGGGAACGCAAACTTGTCGCGGGTGTTGTAAAAGTGTACGACTTGCTTCAGGCTCTTGAAATAGCCGTTGTGAAAGAACGCCTTCTGGAAATAAGGTCTCGAGCCGGCTTCGGTGCTGGGACATTGTGGGGGCGTCATGGCCACATCGCGCGCACTCAATACCTGCATCTGGCCGTCGACACTTGGTGCGGATTGTCTCCAATTTGAGTTCGGATTGGGTCCCGAGCCAAAGCCGCTTCTGAGGAAAGTTCCTAAACCCAAATCTCTGTAGCCGAAGCCATAGGGATTTCCGACGAACCCTGAGGAATCCGGCGTGGTCTCATAATAGAAAGCATCGCGGGGGTTCAGAGGCACACCTTCATTGGCTGAGCCGAAGCAGGTGAACAGAGGGTTCACTATGGCTGCCGAACTGGTGTCGTGTTGATTTGGTTTCAGAGCGGTTCCTCTTCCGTCGAGGTGACAGGAATTGCAGTTGCCTTTGCCGTCGAACAGCTCGAGACCCGCAATCTCGTCAGCTGTCAGCTTATACTTGCCGGCGAGGAAGGCGTCGAATCTAGATGAAAAAGCGCTGACCTGCACGGACTGCTCAAATGAATCTATGGACTGCCCCCAGTGACCATACGCGGCGTTAGCTTTGGTGCGCTCTTCCGGAGCTAGCTCGATTGGCGTCGTACTTCCGTGGAACGTCGAAGCCCCTGCAGGGGTGTCGCAAATAGCCTCAGTGTTTCGTGGAAAGTTTATGTCCAAGGAGCCGCGGCCCCACACTAGTTCAAAAAGAGGCCTGTACGCAGCGGTGGTAAGCCGGAACGCCACGCAGGCAGTGTCGGGGAAGCCCATTTCCTGAGTATCGACGGGAGGCCCCTGTGCCTGCTCCGCATCGGGATTCCTTAACAAAACTCCGGTTGCGCGTGAATCATAAAAGTTTCCGCCAAAGAAAAGACCCTGTGTTTGGTTGTACTGCAGTACGGGAAAGAAGGGAGCATACGCGTGTCGCTGGGGCGTCCGCTTGCCAACACGAAAGTGAGCGGTTCCAGGATAGGCGATGATAGTCAGATTCACCGACGGGATGGGTCCGCCAAATCCGGCATACGGCATGTGGCAAGACATGCACGCTTGATTTCTGTTGGGCGACATGTTCCTGTCGAAATTCATAAGCTCGCCGAGTGTCTCTATCGCCTCAGTTCCGGTATTCTGCAAGGTTGGCGGCTGACCGCTCAGAATCGGGGGCGCTAAAGCGTGCCACCGTGAAAGCGCTCGGCTTTCGACGAGATCCACCTCCCGCAGAACCCTCTCTATCTCTGAATTCAAATCGCCAGGCAAAATGCCCGGCGGGTAGGGATTGTAGGGAGGCGCCAATTTCTTCTTGTCATCCTTGTTGCCTTGTACCGCTGCCGTACAGGAAGACAGGAGCACCGCTGCGATTGCGGCCGCGCAGATTACTACTGTGCTAATCGACGCGGTTCGTTTCATCGCTTCATCCCCTTCCTAGGCTTTGCGCAGGACTCAATTCTTGGCGGTTGGACCAACGTTTCTGAATTACGAGTTTACATCAGGCTTTTGCGCTCTATCAGTCGCGGGCTGAGTGAGAGAATATAGCGATGCACAGGCCGCCTCGCTTTTGGGAAGCCACGCCAAAGAGCTTGAAGACGACGAGAACACATTTTCGATTTCGTCTGTACTCAGATCGTTGTGCGATTAGATGTAAGGAAAATGTCGGCCGGTTAGAACAGACCGTCTCAACACTCTCCAGAAGCTATCAGCAGAGCCAAGTGTGCCTGCCGCTAAAGTAAATTATCAATTTGCCCAACTTCCGAATGTCCGCGTCGGTTATAGTCACTCTGTGAAGGTGCGCTACGCGGTCCTCCTCAAAGCATCTGACTTTGCTCGAGCATCTCCCTGCCATCGAAGAGGATCGTCTCACGCAAAGTCAGAAGACATTTTGACTGAGGGGTGTTGGCTACTGCGGCGGTACTGTCGAAGTTATCTTGGCGGTAGCCATCTGCCTGGACTTCTTCATTTCGATGGTGGGCACCGGATTGTGCGACACAGCAGCAATCTGTCTCGCCACCGTCTCAGGATACGCGAACTCTTGCCCGAAGTTGTCTCCAGGATAGAACCATGCTCTTAGGGCTGGGGGTTGTCCCGGAGGCATTTCCCAGAAAGTTAAAAGCGTCCTTCCGCTCAGTTTTAGCCTATAATCCGGCATCGCGAAAATGGTCGTGATCAGATGCTGTTCCGTCGCGTTATATATCTGCACAATATGGCGGTCCGATGCAGACTCCTGTAGCCTCAACACGTATTTCCCGGCCGGCAGAACCATGTTGGGCACTTGAATCGGCCGGTCGATCGTGAAAACCGTGCGTTTGTTCCATACATCCGCGTGCACAAATGGCGCGGACGCGACAATAGTCAGGCCTATACCAGCGGCAATAACACCTAAACGGTTCATATGAACTCCTTCTCACTTCAGATACGGTGTGCGAGCCATCTTCCTAGAGCACGTGGTGAGTCGCTCTCTGTCCACGAGCCCAATGTGGCCCCAAACCGACTTCTGCTTCTTAAAGATTCGGTGCTAAGTGCTAAGACTGACTTTTTGTTCAGCTCGACTGCAGCCTCCCCGTTGCTCTTCATCGCCTTTGCAATTCTGTTCGCATCGTCTTGCGCGCAGTTTAATCTGGCCGTCACCGTTGTAATGCTCTCTCCTATGAAAGCTTGCATCGTACCTTTGTATTCGCCAAGCTCGATCAGAGCTATTTAGGCGTGTTGCTCGGGGGTCCTGAAACACAGTTTGTCATTACTGTACCTTGGCCCTGGAGGAGCCGGCATCAGCAGGAATGCGTCAACAACGGGCACTGGCTCCGCATTCTAGTGATGGCTTCCGGATTTGTGCTGCTGATTGTGTGCGCCAACGTGGCCAACCTCATAATGGTTCGCGGTTTGGAGCGGCGGCGCGAGACATCGTTGAACATGGCGTCGGGCGCGCGAGCATCACGAGTTGTCACGCAGGCCACCTCAGAAAGTATCCTGCTCTCGTTGTTAGGTGGCGTGGCAGGTCTGGCCATCGCATTCGTGGGGACGCGCCTGATTTTGCATTTCCCTAGCTCCCTGGATTCGCCCGCGTGCCCATTGACCCATCGCCTCCCATTGCGGTGGTGTAAAAAAACAAAATCTACGTTCCGAAGGGCGGCATCCGACCGGGTACGCCGATGTTACAAAACGATCTCGGCCAACAGGAGATAAAGACTATGAAAGAGAACAATCCTAGCAATCGCGTCGCGCGCCGGTCCATATTAGGTGCTACTGCGGCTGCTCTGAGCGCGGGCGCTCTGGGACGTGTAACCGCCGTGGGCCAAACCAGGGAGCAAGTCAAGGAAGGGGAGGGGAACAACTCGGCGAGCAACCCGGGTCCCAAGAATCCAGCCCTTCAAGGTTTGAATCCCAACTCCTATATGCCCCCGAGTACCGACCGGGGAGTCATAGAACCGATCTGGTATTCCTTCGACCTCGTACATCGGCGCATTCAAGACGGCGGATGGACCAGCCAAGTCACGTCCAAGGAGTTCCCGTCATCGCAGGATATAGCCGGTGTCACGATGCGACTGACGGCGGGAAGCTATCGCGAATTGCACTGGCATTCAGCAAACGAATGGGCATACATGCTGTACGGAAAGGCCAGAGTGACGGTCTTTGAGCCGAACGGAAAAATCTTCATCGGCGATGTCTCGGAAGGTGATCTTTGGTTCTTCCCCACGGCGCACCCCCATTCCATTCAAGGCCTGGGACCCGACGGATGCGAATTCCTTCTTGCGTTTGATCAGGGAAATTTCTCTGAATACAACACGTTCCTACTTTCCGGTATGGTCGCTCACATGCCCTCCAAAGTGCTCTCTCAAAACTTCAACATTGCCGAGACGGGGTTGAGCAACCTGCCCGAATCTGGCCTGTACATCTTCCCGGGAACCGTTCCGGGGCCGCTGGAAGACGACCGCAAGGCGGTAGGAGGTCCGGCCGTCGCTTCGAGGCTTGACTACACATTCAAGATGAAGTCCATGAGACCACTCCTGGAAACCGCTGGGGGCAGTGTGCGCGTTGTGGATTCCCATAACTTCCCCGCTGCCAAGACGGTTGCAGGCGCCCTGTTTAATATGAAGCCCGGTGCGCTGCGCGAACTCCACTGGCATCCTATGTCCGAGTGGCAATACTACATTAACGGCAGCGCTCGGATGACCGTATTTGACTCTGCTGGGGAAGCGCACACCATGGATTACAAGTCAAATGATGTAGGCTTGGCTCCCGCAATCTCTGGGCACTATATCCAAAATACTGGAAATGATGACTTGGCCTTTCTGGCCCTCTTCAAAAGCGACACGTTCGTAGAGTTCTCCTTGGATCAATGGCTGCGGCACCTTCCCGTCCAGATGACCCAGCAGCACCTCCATCTCAGTCCCACCGAGATCGCCAGGATTCCGGATCTAGCTATGAATATTATTCCCGCGAGCGGCGCGAGCGGGGGCTCGGATCCCCAATAGGCGTGCGGACGGAATAGAGGCACACTTGCCTGATCTGAATATCGCGGTTGGAGCAACCCATTAGGATCCGATTCCCCGAGGCAGCACTAGCAGCCTCGAGTGCGTGCGCCGTGGCTTGTCAGTTGAGCTGCGGCGCCCGAAGACAGTGTGTGCGGAATCAACGTGTGGCCCCGGCGACCGAACGAATCGGAGAGGAGGCAGAATTGGACCAGCGGCAAAACACTAGGAACATCGCAGGGCCAGGCGGCGGTCTGCTGCTGTGTCTGATCACGTCACTATCGCCTACTCTTGCACAGGTCTCCGCACCGCCGGACTTCCTGGCGGCGTCTGTTCAATCAAACGGGACCACCCAAATCCTATCGCCCCTGCTTACCCTAACGCTTCAGGATGCCCTGGAGCGGGCACAGAGAGTTGATCCACAGTTTCAATCCGCGGCGAGTGATGCAAAACTCGCTCACGAAGACCGCCTCCAGTCGCGCGTAGCACCTTTTCCAACGCTCGATCTGTCGTCGCAATACCTCAACACACAGGGTAACGGTCTAATTCCCACTGGAGGATTTATCACGAACGACGGTGTCCACGTCTATCGGGAATGGAGCGTAGTCCGTCAGGATCTATCCCCAGCCACTCTGACGAGAACGGAGTACAAACGCGCGACGGCAACCGAGGCACTTTCGCAGAACAAGGCCGAAAAGGCGGGGCTTGCACTGGCGGTCACAGTGGTAAAAACCTATTACGGCCTCGCCGTTGCTCAACGCAAGTACGCCACTGCCCAGCAGGCTTTGGATCAGGCCAATCGTTTCATTGCCCTCGGCCAGAGCTTGGAACACAGTGGTCGAAAGCCGCACAGTGACGTCGTTAAATTCCAGCTTCACCAGACGAAGCAAGAAGACTCCTTACGGGACGCCAACCTAGCTATGGAAAATGCGCGCCTGGATCTGGCGGTGTTGCTATTCCGTGATTTCGACGAAAGATTCGAGATCGTGGACGACTTGCGCCTGGCTCCCCCCGTTCCTTCGTTCCCCGAGGTCCTGGTGATGGCGGAGACTAAGGATCCGGATCTACGGGTCGCTCTGGACACCGCTCGTGTCGCGAGCTGGAATGTTTCGATGGCGCGCCAGGCTTTCCTGCCATCAGTGAAAGTTACACTCGATTACGGGATCGAATCCAACTGTGTCGGATTGCGCTGCGTGGATGTCGGTTACTCCGCCCCGGGGCCTGCGCCAACCCTTGGCTACTTCATGACTGCGGTTCTGAACGTTCCAGTATGGGACTGGGGTGTGAAGAGGAGTAAGTTGCGGCAGGCGGAGATCAAGCACGACCAGGCAAATCTGGAATTAAGCGCTGCGCAGCGCCAGCTGGTGAAGAATCTTCATGCCGCTTATAATGAAACGCAAACAGCTTTCGCACACCTCGACTCACTCCGCCGCGCGGACGACCTGGCTGCAGAGAACCTCCGACTGAACATTTCGCGTTACCAGACAGACGAAGCTGTATCGCTGGAAGTTGTAGATGCTCAGAATAACTTGACACAGGCCCGCAACGCACTGGATGATGGCGAGCTACGTTACAGGGTGGCGGTTGTCAACCTTCAGACATTGACAGGCAGCTTTTGAGACTGCTCTCTTCCAATCCGCGGTGTGCGTTGAGAGGATTGCTGGCCGCCATCGGCTTTGTCCTCTGCGCTACGACCGCCAGGGCTCAATGCGCACGGGCTCCACAGGCCGATCCTGGCGTGACAGATCCCCCGAGCACGACTGGGTCGACCAACCTGACGAATCAGGCCAACAACCCGGTCACGCCGTTGCCAGAAATCCTCGTTCAGAATTACTTGATGCCTGCGCCGCAAGGGTATGATGGGCGGCTAGCTGACGAGGAGTTGCTGCGGTTTTACTGGCCGTTCATGGTGTCCGGCGTACAGAACATCTTAAGGATCTACCAGCCTATCTTCACAGAGCCGCTTTTTCCGCACGGCAGGGATGCGGGACTTGGCGATACCACCGTATTCGACCTGGCTCTCCACAAGCTCGGAAAGTTCACCTTGGGCGGAGGCCCGCTTTTCATATTCCCTGCTGCGAGCCACGACAATATGGGCGATGGGAAGTGGCAAGCAGGCGTTGCCGGGAGTGTGGTGACGGAAAGGAGTTGGGGACTCCTGGCCGCGATTATCACGTATTCCCATTCTTTCTCGGAGTACGGATCCAGCCGCCCACCCACGCAGGTTGTAGGGGTACAGCCACTCGCTCATTACAACTTCAATTTCGGATACTATCTTCGATCTTCCGGTATCTGGAATTTTGATTACGGCGACCACACCAGTGTAATTCCGATCGGCTTCGGAGCCGGCAAGGTGAAGCGTTTGAGGAGTGGAATTATTACGAACGTCTACATCGAATTTCAGCGTGCCGTTCACCACACCGGTACCGGATCGCCGATATGGCAGATCTTCACCGGCGTTAATCTTCAGTTTGAAAAGACCAAACCGAAATAGCCGCAAATTCCAGGGCTTAAGGGCACCCCGCACAAAGTCTTGATAGTTTTCCGCAATAGCTTACCTCCGTTCCTTGCCATTCCCGCTTTCCTCCGCCCTAGACTTGCTCGTCTGATCCAGGATGGCGGTGATTGACGCGGGCAAGGGCTGACCTGCCCGTTCGAGAAGTAACGATACTTGCCACATTTCGGTTTGGTTGAGAATGTGGCTAAACGCCGGCATGCCAGTTAATCGGATTCCATTCGCCACCTTCCAATAGATAGCGCCCGGCTTGTCGTCGCTGACGCCGATCATCCCATGACTATCTTTCTTTTTCCACAACGCCGGAGGCGGAGGAAACATTCCCCTTGCAATAGCTGCATCATGAGTCAGGGTTCCATGACACATGGCACAGTGATCGGTGTAGAGGTGGGCTCCGGCGATCAGATCGTCTGCACTGGGTTGGAAGGGAACTGCGGAAAGCTGCCGGTCAATGCGGGCATCAAGTGGGATCTGGACAATTTGTTCTTCAAACGGAAATGGTGCATCAGCGGTGGCCACCGGTGGATGACCATAGCGCAAGTAAAGATAACCGCTCACCGCCAAGAAGAGAAAGGCAAACACAAAACCGAGAAGGAAAGCACCTCGAGAGAACCGTTTCATCGTCTCCTCCACTCTTACGAGGTTCGTCGGCGAGCCACACGTCTATTTCGAGTGCACCGTCGATTACTATTTCAGATGGCGCGCCCTCTAAACTTCCTGGCTATGGAGAAGCCGTCCTACCTGCAGCGCCCAACGGGAGACGTGGCCGATTCCCTCGGGTGGATCTGCCAATTCAGGATTATCGAACACGGCACCGCGACCAGGACCTACCCTCGCTGTTCATTGGAAGACACCATTCTTCCCAGTGACCCGCACGAGATGCCACATCCCGTTCGATAGACCCGCGACAGGCTAAATGGTCTTAACTCCGTCTCACCTTCAGGGCATCGACTACGACGTGAGACGGACTCGAGCACCGTATTAGCCTGTCATCAACCTGGCCGCGTACACCTCTGCCGAATTATCTTCGGCCTCCACCATGGGAACCTCCCCCATGGAAACCTCCCCCATGGAAACCTCCCCCATGGAAACCTCCCCCATGGAAACCTCCCCCATGGAAGCCTCCTCCATGAAAGCCGCCTCCATGACTGGGGGCTGCGCGGAAGGCACTACTTTTTGCAGCATGTCCACGGTGTGCGCCGGCATGCATTGCGGCGGCTCCGTGGGGCTGGACGGAGCTGCTAGCCGACCCGTGCGTCGCTCGGTGTGGGCTGACGGACGCGTGAGCTGCTGGGTGTTCCCCAAGAGTCCGACTAGCAGTTGCGGCGCCGCGGGAGTGTGTTGGTGCTGGATGATGGTTGCGTCCCACAACCTCCGGACTGCGCGAAGGATAGGGGTGGTGGTTGTAAACGACTCTTCCGCCGCCCCCCCAAGCGTATCCCCAATTATTCCAACCCCAGCCAAACGGGGAAAATGCACCTATACCGAATCCCAACCCAAATCCGATTCCAGGACCTGCCAGATAGAGACCGGGATACGAATACCAGCCGGGAAATGCGGCCAACGCAGCACCATAGACCAGCCAAGGATCATACTGCGGTACATAGACCACGTCCGGCTCCGCCGGCTCGACAACGATCGTATTCCCCTGGGTTTCTACCTTCTGCTGGGGCGTGCTCTTGAGGTTCCCTGCCTTCATAGCCCGCGCTCGCATCGTTTGAATTGCCTGTGTCAATTGCATCCGCTGGTTTACGTAGGCGTCCCCCAGTTCAGACGTCCAGGCGAGGTTCTGGTTCATATTCGCGAGGACGGCCGGGAATTGGGTGAGCGCCTTGACGCTGGGATCCCAGGACTGCTTGTTTACTTCTTGTGCCAGTTGCTCGCCTTGAAGAGCCTTGTTCTGTTGGATCCATATTTGGGCCTCTGCGATCTGGTCCGGGTAAGTTGCCGCTGCCAGAATCTGTGCGGTCAATTGATCCGGATACAAGGCAATCGGCGCGACAAGTTGCTGTAGCTGTACAGTACTTATCTGTGCGGCTTGAGGCGGGCCCTGCGAATTGGATGGGGCTACCTGATATGCGCGCCCGCCACGTGCGGTTGCCAGGACGAGGCACGAGGATAAGAGTATCGCCATGCCGTATCGACAATTACGTTTCATATGAATACTCCTTTCGACCAGCTATCGTACGGCGGCAGGATCCGGAAAACTTCATGGGCAGTTTGGCGCAGATAAATGCCAATTCATAAGAAGGCAGTTATTCGCGTACTTCTACAGCACGGTTTTCCCGCTCTCGAACTGTCGAAGGATTCCAACTCCGGTAGTCTAAGCACGACCCCATTCCCACCGCAGATAGCTTGCGGTCCTTACTCTGTTATTTGGGATTCCCCTTTGGAGGCTGGCGAATCCTTTTTTGCCGCTTCTGCGCCCATCGGGTCGATCGCAAGAACCCATCGTTTCGAGGACGCGAATCCGACAATAAGCTACCGATAATGTTGCTTATCAGGCGGTCCGACTTTCACTTCCTGAAACCAACGAGAAAAAGGATGACTAAACACTAGCCGACCAGGGAGGAGCTACCGCCCAGAGTGCCGGGTTCAGGACGCCGCCCGGGCCAAAGTCCCAGACGGCGACTTCTCGTCCGAGTGGCAAGAGCCGGAGGGAATAGGAGCCCGCGATGAGGGCGCATGGCCCAGAAGCGGTAGACGGTTGTTAAGATTCCAAATGAGGAGGGGATTTATCATCCGGTCCGAAAAACTTAGCGTTCGGCTCGGCCGTTTTCTGGCGGAGCATAAAATCGTCGGGTGCAGGACTAGCCGTGAACGCATGCGTTTCATCGAAAAGCTGGTTGAGTCCCAGCGGAAGTGTCAGGCGTTCCGGCACCGAATGTTTTCGGGTAGTACCGATCCGCTCAGCGACAAGTTCCACCCGTTCCGCTGCATACTCAGCAACTTCGAGAACGGGGATTTTGACGAAACCGTATGGCTTGCATTTTTATGCGTTCATTTCGGTTGGGATGGGAATCCGAAGACCCGAGAAACGATCCGTCGGTTCTATAGCATGTTCGATCAAGGGCTATGGAATTGGAAAACCGTTGCCCGGAACCCGCTAAGTGTGCGTGACTGGATGCGCGAGAATTCGCGCCGGCTCTCGGAGCTTAAGTTTGGGAATCACAGGAAATACGAGAGCAACAAGCCCGACAGCGACGTAGGCACTCCGGCGGTTATCGAAAGCTTCGTTCGGTGGGCTGCAGTGCATGGAAACCGGAGCGCGTATAAAGCATTTCAGTCATTCGTTCAACCCTCTGCCAGCCCGGAAATGGCCTTCGAGAGTCTTTTCAGGGCTCTTGACATACATCGGTTCGGACGAACGGCGAGGTTCGATCTCCTTTGTTTATTGGGTAATCTAGGAATTCTTGCGGTCGCACCGGCTCATCCTATCTGAGGGGTGCGACCGGGCCGAAAGACGGGGCGATCCTCTTGGTAACGGGTAAAAAGGGCGGCAAGCTGACTACCGAGGTCGTTGACATCATCCGGGATCTCCAAGCGGCTCTCGGCGTGCCAGCCGAATGCATGGAGGATGCTTTGTGCAATTGGCAGAAGAAGGCAGGGTTCTTGTCCCGAACGTGCTGAGTTTCACCGTCCTGTCTTCGGTCTGCAAAAATCCAAACTCCACAATTCGGTCGTCGGCCCGCTGAAGATGCACCAACGCTCCGCCCCAGCGCAGCTTGTCATTCCGCGACATGGCGACAACCCGGCCCAGTCAGACAGGAACCGAAGGACTAATCCTGTGATCCGTTCATCAGATGTGCTACCGCGTGGTTCTGTTGTAGGATTTCTTCAACGTGTTGGACTGCCTCACCCCGGCCAGAGAGTTCAATCAGCTTCGCTGCTGGCATGAGCCTTTCCATTCGTACATAGGGCAGCGCTAGTCGGCCACCGTTTCGGCGAAAGCACTCCACGCCACACCATGTACTGCCCGCGTAAGACGCCCGCGCGGCCCCAAACGCCGGAAATTGTAGGTAAACAGGAGATGTGGCCGCGCTCGCAGGCGAGCCGCAGTGGGTATTCTACGATGGCAAGGTGTTCCGTTTAATGGGGGGTGGGTCGCGCCCAAACAGCGACGCGGATCACGAGCGCGACTCCATGGCGCGCCGATTCATCGCCTCCATGGAGACCATGACTTATGCCCGCACCGTGACACTCGAAACCACCGCCGGCGACGTGCACAAAACTACCACCAATAACACCGTCGGCAACGCCGTCGTTAACGCCGCCACCGGCGGTCTCCCGGGCCAGCACATGTGGGTGATCATCGTGAACGATCAGCTCAGCGGAAAAACCGTCAGCTTTGGTGGCAACTTCAAGAGCGCGGGCGCGCTGACGGGATCGCCCGGCAAATCCGCGACGCTGCAATTCATTTCGGACGGCAGTATGTGGTATGAAGTCGCCCGAACAACTGGCCTTTAGCAGCGTCGGGCCGCCGCCGCTCGAAATGGTGAAAAGGAATCGGTTGTGCCGCCTTGGGGCAAACTGATGTGTCAATGGATTACTTAGTCAACTTCAAGGATTCCGTGGCCCCTTTGACGGGCCGTGGGCACTGGGCTCAGCAAAGGCTCAGGATTATCGACAGATTATGTCCTGCAATCAATTTCGCTCCCTTCGGCGCAACTAGGTACCATCCAGCTGTAGGGGGATGGAAAGCCCCGTTATTCAGCAATAACGGTAGCTATCACGCTTCTGAACTGATCGCTGGAAGTCCGGAGCAGTCGCGCCGGACGTGAGCGTTCACGATCAAGATTAGCCAGGGAAAATTGTGCCCATTTTTGTGCCCACCCCCCGCATAGAATCGTTATGCTCTCTTGTTAGCCTGCGAGCTTGAATCTTCCCGAAGCCTTTGATAACGCGCAACGCTGCGCAAGAGTTAACAAGCATTACGCCCACTTCTAAGTTATTGATAATGCGCCGGTTCCTGGCTACGAACCAGAAGGTCGGGTGTTCGAATCACTCCGGGCGCACCACAACTAGAGTTTTCAATCACATCCGATAAATCTTCAATCCGTAGCTGTCCACAAATACCTTCTGGCTTGGAGGATTTGTGCAAGAACTCATTGAACGGTTCATCCGGGTGCGGACCTATTTCAAGAACGTCTCTCCCGAAACTCAATCCTGGTACCGACAGAGCTTTCGAGCCTTTGACGGTGCCATAGAAACCAGAACTGCGATTGGCGATCGGTATAGGCCAGTTTCGAGAACGTGGCGTGTCGGCGATCTCAATCAACACGTATCTGGAGTGTGTAAATGCTTTCCACCGATGGGCTAGCACTGAGGGACACCTGACCGGGGAAAAAGTTCACATTCCCCGGCTGAAGCAGGAGCAAAAAGTGTTGGCTACCCTTTCCCCGGAACACGTCCAAAGGATCGTGGGCTTCAAGGGTCGTGCGGGGTCAGAGCGGAGGATGCTTGGCAGTTTGCGACGCTACTTCCAAGTGTTGACGCCCGGTGGTATTGGTCGGGGTTGTACGGTTCCGGTATCGCCGTCTTACCGGCCTTGACCGACTCCGTCAAACAAATTCAACCTGGATCAGACCGGACACATTAGACTGAATGAGACCGAATGAAGATGACTCGCCGCGAGGAGTGGAATCTGGTATTGGCTCTGGAATTGGAGCAGTGGGCGGCTAAACCTTGGCCTTAACTGTTGCATGACCTGGCCGATGGCAACGTTGCCTACGAAGTTGCGCACGATTCGAAGATATACCAAGTCGAAGCCGACCTTTTAGAGGATACGCCGGAGTATCTCCACGTCTGCGTTGCTGTCGATGACGGAAGCCTTCCTGAGTCGATCCGTCCAGCTTCCAAGAGCTTCATCTGCAGAAAGACGAACTGACTGGGTCGACCGGTGAGTACGATTCGCGCTCCGAGAGTCACTGTGTGCTGAGGCGGGGACAAGGACTGCTGCCCCTTTTCCCTGCACCCCTTTCTACGCTAACGGCGCTCTTCCTCCGCTACGCCCCGGACAGGTTTCTCTTGACGAAGCCGAACACTTCTTGCACAATCGAGTTGCCAGCGTCGCTTCGCTCCGATGGTGTTCGGGGTCATCCCGGAATGCCGTTCGGCTTCCCTTCGGATTCGGCGTTCGGCTTCGCTGGAATCCTCAGCGATCCATGCAAAATGCTGGTGGCGCATTTCAATAGATGGGAAACCCCGCTGAGTCTACCGCTACGCATTTGCACAGCCGTCAAAAGTTGCTCTGCCGTCCGTTATGATCCGCTGGCTGCAGAGTGGCCGGGCTATTATCGAGCCATTGCGCGTACCAATCCAAAAAATGCAGCCGCTCGCCGCCTCCGCTTGTTGCTGGATAGATGCCAAGGTGGTCAGCTCGCCAATCGTGCCAGACCTCGCCACGGCATTGGCCCGTCACGACGAGAAAGAAACGCAACGCGCAACCGTAAGTGCATATGTAAACTATGCCGGGTAGATCAACCCTCGGCCGGAGCAGCTTGTTCTTCCACGGGAACGGCTTTCCGATCGAGTCGAAACTGGTAATATCCTCAGGATCGTTGCCAGCTAGAGGAAACAGCCCGTAATACGGACCAGCGCCACCGCCTCCCAGCTTCAAAAGAAAAGCACGATAACCGTCAGGAAGAGTAGCGCCGAAATCGCGTTCTAATCCGGAAAGCCGATCTTCTGTTAGCGTCGGACCGAGTTGATAGCGATGGGTGCTTGCTCCAAAGATTCGGAGCGACGGATCACGCGCCTTCAGTTCAGCTAACTTCCGGCTGATCTCGTCCAGTTTCGCTGCTTTGTGGTCTACCATTTACAGAAGCACGATACCACGACAATTCTCAAACACTGGGCTTATGACCGGAGCGCCGGTCGCGCTCCCCGTCTCTGTGTGCTGAGGCGGGGTCGTGGGACACGTCTGCGTCAGGCGTCGTGCAAGACAACAGCCCTGTGGCGCACTTTTCCTTCCACGAGCCTCTGGATGACTCTGTTGACCTCATCCATCCGATACCTCTCCAATACGGGTTTCACTTTACCCGCTGCGGCGAGTTGCAAGATATCAATCAGATCCGCAGGGTCATTTTGTGCCGATCCGATGATCGAAGTTTGCTTGAACAGCATCGGAACGGGATCGGCTTGAATGGGTTCCGCGCTGACCGCCGTTGTGACGAGCCTGCCATCGGGACGGAGTCCCTGCAACACCTGGCTGTTTTGTTTCATCGAGGGGGAAAAGGACAGGACAATGTCAGCCCCACCCATGTCCTGGAGTTGCTGCCCAACGTGATCCTTAACCACCAGTACCTCGTCCGCACCCAAGTCACGCGCATCCTTCTCCTTGTTGGCCGAGTTCGTGATGGCCACAACCTCATGACCCCAAGCCTTGGCAATCTGGAGCGCCAAGTGCCCCAGGCCGCCTATCCCGATCACGGCGACGCGCTCTCCTGGCTTCGGTCTGGCGATGCGGTACGCGCTCATGGCTGAAAAGCCCCCACAGAACATCGGAGCCGCTGGTTCCCACGCCAACCCAGCGGGCAACAAAGTGCAGCCCTCCGCTTCGGCGATCATGTAATCGGCGTACCCGCCGCCGTTTGTCATCCAGGTTCTTGGTTCCGGGCAAAACTTGACTTGTCTCTTCTGGCAGTATTGACATCTGCCGCAGCCAGCTTGAAACCAAGACACGCCCACGCGATCCCCGACCGTTACCGATTTGACGCCTTGGCCTACGCTATCGATAACCCCCACCGGCTCATGCCCCGGAACAATCGGAAGCGGAACAGGCAACTCTCCATTCCATACGTGAACGTCCGTTCCGCACACGCCCGTCGCGTGAAGCCGGATACGAACTTGGCCTGGACCGGGTTGAGGGTCCGAAATCTCCCGCGTTGAGAACGGCTCTTTGACTGCCGTCATGAGCATCGCTTTCATGTGTTCTCCTTGTCTAGGCCAGCAGCAGATTATTCAGTAAGCATCTCAAAGCGCTGGTCAAGTGAGAATCATCATACTCTACGTGGAATCCGAGGAGGATATTCTGGCAGCTCGTGTTTGTATTTTTTGTTTTTTCCTGACACCCTCCGCTACCGTCCACGCCTGCGTACCAACATCTACAAACTGTTTTGACCTACCCCCCGGTCGAGAGTTTCACAACACCGAAGTAATCCCAACTGCCCAACAACGATCACAGAACCGATTCCGTCGGTGGCTGAGTCGGTCGCAATTGTGGTGGGTGGTCGTTTGGTGTCCGTCGTTCCGTGTCGCCTTTTAGGGTTCAGTTCTCGAAATTACCTCCTGTTTCCTACGAATGAACTATTGACAGGGGG
>Ga0206831_1185_pt1 | contig 16054 bp, 4 predicted proteins | sample Alteio_BWOrgCont_73_FD_152876 | JGI IMG/M metagenome (GOLD analysis project Ga0206831, IMG submission 152876) | Enriched cells from forest soil in Barre Woods Harvard Forest LTER site, Petersham, Massachusetts, United States -... | ecosystem: Environmental > Terrestrial > Soil > Temperate forest > O...
GCAGCGAAGGAAAGGTCTGGATTTGCTTCATCCCGGCATTGGGCGGTGCGCCGAGAATCCAGCCGTGGACCCGGGCGATGTCGAGCGTCTGATGGCTGAATTCAAGCCAGCCGTAAAACGCGAGAATGGATAAAAAAACGAGGGCCGGGAGCGTGAGATAATGACGGGAAAACCTGACCGCGAGATAAGTAACCGTCCCGAAGATGGCGCAGGGAATCCAGGCCTCGATGCTGCCGGATTGGATCATCTCACTCAGGCTGGAAAAGGAGAAGGTCTCGCCGCTGACGACGCGAAACGAGCCGATCAGCAGCAGCCAGCCCGAGCCGGCCAGGAAGCCGCCGATGACGGGATAGGGCGTGAAGCGGACGATGTTGCCGAGCTGGTAGGCGCCGAGGAGAAAGAGGATGAGCCCCACGAGCAGGGTACTGGTGGCCATGGCCGCCAGTACGGTGATGCCGATGGCCTCGGGCGAGGCGCCGTGCATCTCATGAATAATCAGACTGGCCATGAGGGCGACGATCGGCGCAACGCGATCCTGCGGGATGGCAATCATGCCCGCGTAGGAACTGAAGAGCGCCATAAATATTCCCAGGATCACCGCCATGAGCAGCATCAGGCTCGTCCCCTCACCGACAAAACCACTGATGGGATTGATGAAAATGAGTGCGACGAAGGAGAAGCTCATGACGACCGTCATCATCGCGACGACAGACGAGGCAATCAGGCTGGGAACGAGATTTCGGGGAGCGGCATCCTCGCGTAAGGTCTTCAAGAAATGTTCGGTTTGAACGGCTAGTGACATGATGATGGTAATAATAGCTGGCTGCTTTCGAGCAGCACGACTTGTACTCATAACGCGCTACCTGAAACGCAAGTTCAAGCCTCCTTTTCCGGCAATTGCTCATCACGACATCTCGTCGCGCAAACGCCATTAATTCGTCACTTTCCTGCCATTTTTGACCACGTTTTGATGACCAAGTCCTACCAAGACGGATAGCATGCCAAAATTAGTTCAATTACATTGTGACATTTGTGTGAACTCTTGAAGAGAAGATGATTTTGATCTCACGATCTGCGGAAACGCCCAAGGCTATTCATCTCTGATACGCTAGTCGTTTAGAAAGTGGCGCTGGTTTTTCATAGCCATGCGTCGACTCCAACTTCTAGGCTAAGACATGAGCCGCACCAAAAAAGATCGCGCCAGGAAAGGCCCACCGACGCTCAAGGAGCGGTGGCTGGCGTGGTACGCGAACCAGGGGCCGCTGCTGCTCTTCGGTCTTAAATTCGGCCTGTCGCTGGCGTTGCTTTACACCCTTCTTTCGCTAACGTTTTTTGACCGCGCGCTCTATACCTACCTGGAGGCCAATGCGTGGCTGGCCAATGCGATCCTGCGCGGACTTGGCCAACCTACCCACGTCTCGGAAGTCACCATCCAGTCGCCGCTTTTTGTCATGGCCATTCGCCGGGGCTGCGATGCGGTCGAGCCGACGTGGCTTCTCTGCACGGCGCTATTTGCGTTTCCGGCCTCCATGATCCAAAAAGTTCGGGGCATGCTCATGGCGATCATTCTTTTGCAGGCCTTGAATCTGGTCCGAATCATCACGCTCTACTGGATCGGCATTCATCTTCCCGCCTTCTTCAATACGGCTCACGTCGAATTGTGGCCGACCGTATTTATCATCGTCTGCATCGTCTACTTTGTCTCCTGGAAGGAATGGTCGCATGGCCCTGAATCCCCTGTGGCAGCGTAAACAGCTCCTCGGCGCGGTCGGCCGGTTTGTCGTCATCTTCTGCCTCCTGATTGCTCCATGGCCGGGATGGAATGACCTTTACCGGGACTATTTTCAAGCGCTTGCCGAGACTGCTTTTTCCCGTCAGGACGATCAAAGAGTCGTCGGGTTCCAGCCTCACGTTGTGCAACACGGTTTTTCGAGCCTCGACCTGCAAATGACGCTGGGCAATCGCGCCTTGGTTGACAGCAATGGCAACGGCAAGGCCGAAATCATGGGCCTCGATACGCGATCTCTGGGCTGGATGCCAACCGCCCTGACGATCGCGCTGATCCTGGCCACGCCCGTACCGTGGCGACAACGCGCCTGGGCCCTGTTCTGGGGATTGATTTTGATCCACGCATTCATCCTCTTTTCGTTGCAGGTGTGGATTTGGGACGAATCTCCCGACGTCTCTCTTTTCGATCTGTCACCGTTTTGGAAAGAGGTCGTGGATGACTTGCAATACACGCTCATCACACAGTTGGGTGCGAGCTTTTCGGTGCCGATCCTTATCTGGATTCTGGTCACGGTTCGCCGGGAGAATCTTTTCGGCCTTCTCCCGCGCGAAACCCCGGCCCGGAAGTAATTCGTTACGTTTTTGCTACGACGCGGATGGCGTCTTGCACTACGGGCGGCGGGAACGCATCCTCCCGGTTATCGCCGCTTCCAACTCTTTTAGTTGGGGGCAATCGCTCCATCAACCTCTTCAACCTCTGGATCGATCATGAGCCCCGCCATCTCCAGTCAAATCAGCGGATGCATGATAAGGCGGAATTCATGGTTCATTGCGCTACTTCTTATCGGCGTGTTGCCGCTCCCAGCATCTGCGGTGCCTGCTCCAATCGTACTTAAGAACAGCATCCGTGAAGTTGAGGTCGCACCTCAAACCGGGAAGCTCAATCCGCACCGGCCTTTCATCACGCGGCGCACTTTGACCACAAGCGAGACGGACGCGCTGATGGAATTTGAAGTGTCGCTAAAGATGAGGAACTTCGCCGAACTACAGGACCGCGTGGCCCATGGTGAACGCATTTCCGCCAACGAAGTAGCCGCCAAGTATGATCCGGTGGCGACAGATTACGCCATGGTGAGCCAATGGCTGACCAATCAGGGATTCACAATTACGCATCAAGACACGAGCCATCTGGCCGTCTTCGCTCAAGGGACGGTGAGCCAAATTCAGGCGGCCTTCCAAACCAGCTTCGCCCGCGTTGCGTATGAGGGCGTGGAATATACGTCCGCCGTCACCGCTCCAAGCGTACCTGCGACGATGTCCTCCCTCCTCGTGGGCATCAACGGGCTGCAGCCGCAGATACAAATGCACAAGCATCTGATCGCAAGGCCGAGTTCTCTCTCCGGTACGAATCCTCCCTACCTACCGAGCCAGATCGCGCAGGCCTACAATGCGAGTGGATTATATAGCTCCAGCATCACCGGCTCCGGGCAAACGATTGCGATCGCGATCGATACTTTTCCCAACATGGGCGACCTGACCACGTTCTGGTCAACGTATGGAGTCAGCCAGTCGTCCAGTAACATCACCTTCATCCAAGTAGTCCGGGGCACCCTGCCCGCGCCCTCCGGCGAGGAAACGCTCGACACAGAATGGAGCAGTTCCATCGCGCCGGGAGCCAGCGTCCGCGTCTATGCGGCGAAAACGCTGACTTCCTCCCATCTCGACCAAGTCTACGAGCAGATTTATACCGACGCGACAAAGCATCCCGAATATGGAATTCACCAGATGTCGATGAGTTATGGCATCGGAGAAACGTATACCACGAGCAGCCAGGTCCAGACCGACGACCAGTATTTTGTGAAACTGGCCAGCGCCGGAGTGACTCCGTTTGCCTCTGCCGGCGATGGCGGCTCCACGCCGGGCAGCGGCTCTGCCGGGGACGAGACCGGACCGCTCCAGGCCGAATCGCCCGCCACCGATCCCAATGTCACCAGCGTGGGTGGCACGTCTCTGCTGCTCGATCTCAATGGCAACGAAAGCAGCGAGGCGGTTTGGGATAATTCCTACGGCGCGGGTGGAGGTGGCATCAGCGAGTATTTCAACCGCCCCTATTGGCAGTTTGGCAATGGCGTTCCATCCGGAACAATGCGGCTGGTGCCGGATATCTCGTGCTCGGCCGACCCGCTCAACGGCGCCGTCGTCATCCTCAACAACAACCAACTGCAATATGGCGGCACGAGTTGGAGCAGCCCAACCTGGGCCGGCTTTTGCGCCTTGCTCAATCAGGTCCGGGCCAATGCCAGCCAGTCGGCGCTCGGGTCACTGGGGCCCTATATCTATCCCCAGTTGGGCTCCTCGAATTTTCGGGACATCACCAGCGGAAGCAACTCCACCGGCAACAGCAACGGATTATATGCCGCCACAGCTGGATACGACATAGCCACAGGCATCGGGGTGCCCAACGTGCAAACGCTGGCGCAGACGCTGCAAACCTACACACCCACCGCGCCAACCGCGCCAATCATCGCCACAACGCAACCGCCCAGCGCGACGACCGATACAACGTACAGCTTTACGTTCAGTGCCAGCGGTTACCCACCGCCCACCTTCACCCTGCTCTCGGGAAATCTGCCGCCGGGACTCAGCCTCAGCTCCAACGGCGTGATCTCCGGCACGCCGACGGCGAGCGGCGTTTTCTCGGGTACTGTCAGCGCAAGCAATGGTGTTGGTTCTGCCGCTACTTTCAACTTCACGATAACGATTACCGACTCATCCCTCGCCGATGGTTCGCCCACGATGCCGCCGTGGGGATTGGCTATCCTTGGGGCGTTGTTGATGGCTACCGCCTCGAAATTATTACCCAGATCATCGACTGCCCCAACACCGCATCAATTTTCCTTTAGTGATTGCCAATAATTCACGCTTCCTTTAAATAGATGGGCCCTTGTTTCTACCTGTTCACTGGCCTAATTCACCCATTTTATGAGGTTAAAACCCACGACTCTCGGCGCAATCCTTCTGGTTTGCGCGATTCTCGTTTTTTGGGTGGGGTATCGGTCGCTGAACCCTAGTCGGAATACTCCCAGGACAGCTTCAACGACTAGCGCCAATATCGGCACGAACAATGGCGCGGCAGCAGGCAGAATTCACGCTGGCAATCCCCTCGCCGGTAGTCAGGGGAGCCCCTCGGTTCAGTCTCAAATCTCAAAGGGAGGCGCAGCGAAGAAATCTTATCCCATGGCGGATATGTGGCAGCGAGATTATCTCAAGAATGCCCAGCGGCTGGCTTACCGGGACGGACCAGCGAACGCGTCAGGCCAGTTTCAACGAGTGAGTCTTTACCGGACCGATATGAAATACCCGCTCATCCGGGTCGAAGAGTCGCGCGCGCCCGGGCCGAATGGCACGGAGGTCGTCCTCTCCCAGCAAGCCGCTGTGGCCGACCATATCATGGTCCGCCTTCAACCCGGAGCCAGCGAAGACGACATCAACCAGCTCGCCGCGCAGAATGGCGCTTCCGTCGTCAAGACGCCGCAGCCGGGACTTTATTTCGTGCAGATTCCAAATGCCGATATCGATTCGCTTCCGCACGCCATCCAGACTTTCAGCCAATACACCGGCGTGTTGAAATACGCGGAAGCCGACTCGCTGGTTCACGCGAGCCTCGCGCCGAACGACCCCGATTTCGGCGGCCAATGGGGCCTGAACAATACCGGGCAGACTTCGGGTACGCCTCACGCCGACATCGATGCGACGGACGCATGGGCGATCGTCAACCAGAGTCCCAACGTGCTGGTTGCGGTGATCGATTCGGGCATCGATTTTAATCACCCCGACTTGCAGCCGAACATCTGGACGAACCCGAATCCCGGCCGCTACGGCTACCCGAACGATCTTCACGGCTGGAACTTTTACGCGAATACGAACAGCCCCCAGGATGACTTTTTTCACGGCACTCACTGCTCGGGCACGATCGGGGCGGTCGGGAGCAACAGCCTTGGCGTCACCGGCGTTACCTGGCACGTCAAACTTTTACCGCTCAAGTTTCTCGATTCGGAAGGCTCCGGCTACACCAGCGATGCGGTCAATGCCATCTCCTACGCCACGGAGGTCGGCGCAAAAATCATGTCGAATTCGTGGGGCGGCGGCGGCTATTCCCAGGCACTGAAAGATGCCATCGATGCGGCCAACACGGCGGGCATTCTCTTCGTGGCCGCAGCGGGCAATGACGGCACTGACACGGATACGAACCCGACTTATCCGGCCGATTTCACGAGCGCCAATATCATTTCGGTGGCAGCGACGGACGACAACGATCAACTGGCCTCTTTTTCCAACTATGGCACAACGTCGGTGCAACTGGCCGCGCCGGGCGTCGGTATTCTCAGCACGTTCCCGACGGTCGCGACCGCCGCAATGACCCAGGAGGGACTGCCCACGAGTTATGGACAGATCAGCGGCACCTCAATGGCGACGCCGCACGTGAGCGGCGTGGCTGCGCTGGCCCTCGCGCAGAATCCATCACTCACAGTAGCGCAACTGCGCGCTCTGCTGCTCCAGCGGGTAACCCAGCTTCCGCAACTCTCCGGGCTCGTACAAACCTCGGGCCGGCTCAATGCCTATGACGTGGTCAACAGCAACTGGACGCCGGCGGGCGCCCGTCTTCAGACCACAGGCGTCGCGATGAACGACAGCGAAGGCAACAACGACGGCATACCCAATCCCGGTGAAATCCTCGATTTCATCCCGACCATCCTGAACTCGGGCGGTGTCGCCGTCACCAACGTCACGGCGCAACTGGTCTCCAATCAAACCACCGCCACCGTACTGACCGGAGCCATCAATTCGGGCACCGTCTCTGCCTTCCAGCAAATCCGGCCTGGCCCGTTTCGCGTACAACTTTCCAGCACGGTGACGAACAATGCGGTCCTCACGTTTGATCTCGTAGTGACCGCCGATGGCATTACCGCAATCCACACGCCGGTCAGCATCGTCGTCACCGCGCCCCAGGGTTATTCCGAAGCAACGGTGAATTTTGCCTGCGGCGCGATCAAGGCAGACCCGAGCCGGAACCTCGTCTACGTCATCGACCAGACGAACGCACGCGTGGTGGCGATCGACACCGGTCTCGGCCAGGTCTCGGCCGCCACGGCACTCGACACGACGCCCGCTCCGACTCCGTCGCCCGCAGGGGTCGCCAACCAAATCGGCCAGATGGCTGTGTCGCTGGACGGCACGCTTCTTTACGTGGCGCTGACAACGCAGCAGGAGATTCAGGTTTTCTCCCTGCCGACGCTCGCGCCGTTGGCGACTCTCCCCGTGAATTTCAATCCAGTCAGTCTCGCCACGGGCGTCAGTGGACGGCTTTTCGCCTCCTCGACCGACGGCTGGGGAAATCTCCGCGAAGTGAATCCCAACAGCGGCGCCACGGTGACGACTTTCAACAAGGGCAGCAATCAGTCGTTCTATGAGGACGCGCTGCTGCGCACGAATGTCGCGGGCACCCTGCTCTATGCCGCCGAGACCGGACTCTCCGGCTCGAGCGAGACGATTTATCAATACAACATCGGCTCCGGCGGCGAGACCTTGCAGAACACCTATCAATGCCCGATGGAAAATCTGCAGGACTTCGGCATCGATGAAACACAGAACCGGATTTACACCATGAACGGCGGCGTCTACGGCGTCGGCGTCACGGACATGACGACCGGCACCGATACGACCGTGTGGCCGTTCGGCAGCTCCTACGGCGCGGCGGTGACTTTTCTGTCCGGCGACTCGGTGATCTACGGCGCGTCAGGCGATCCTTATGCCGGGAACATCCGCAAATTCAACCGGACCGACGGTACACCGCTGGGCGATTTCGTCGTGGGCAAAAACGGATCGCCGATCGCGGCGCGCGGCATCGCCATTACGCCGAACGGGAGAATTCTCTACGTGCGGACGAACTCAAATGCCGGATCTTATATCGGCATCATCGGAGCGACCTCCATAACCGTCACCAATCCGCCGCCGCCGCCGCCAACACCCGCCGCGATTACGCTCGCGACCGTGGGCTTTTCCGATTCGGAGGGAAACGGTGATGGCGTGGCGAATCCCGGAGAAATCATTTCACTGACGCCCACTTTCCGGAACACCGGCGGAACGGCAGGCACGAATGTCGCCGTTTCGCTGTCACCCGGCAGTGGGGCCACGCTCCTCACGCCAAGCGGCGGCAACGAGACGTTGGGAACGGTCGCCGCCGGGGCTTCTGCGACCGGACCCGCGCCCTACCGCATTCAACTGGCTTCCGGCCTGACCGACGGAACCTCGATCAACTTTACCTTCACCGCCACGTGGGATACCGGGCAGTCGAAGCAGTTCATCTACACCCAAGTCATCCACACGAGCGTGGCGGTTTCGCAGCTCGCCTCCTCGCTGCAATTTGGCGAAATCCTCGCCGACCAGCAGCGCGATGTGGTCTACGTCATCGACAAGCGCTATCTGCGCCTGCTGATCTTTAACACCGATGTGGGCAGCATCACGCAAGCCGTCCCCCTGGGCGGCTTGGCCACGGTCGATGGTGTGCCTCCCGCGCCCGGCATGATGGCCGAATCCGTGGATGGCTCGAAGCTTTACGTCGCCCTGCCGCAATCGCAGGTCATCCAGGTTTTCTCCCTGCCGGACATGACCTCGCAGGCCCAGTGGTCGTTCAGTTTCCAACCGGAAAGCCTGGCCACCGACGCGCTGGGTAGAATCTACTGCACGACCAATGATGCCTCGCAAAAGCTTGTGCAGATCGACGGGACGAGCGGCGCCGTCTTGAGCCAGACCGGCCCGGGATTCGCCTCCACGCCCGATAATACAGGGGGAAATGAAGTGATTCCCGCCATTCTTCATCGCAATGCAGAGGGCACCGAACTTTACGGTTCGCAGACCGGACAGATCTACCGTTTTTCAACCACCGGGACGACGCCTACGGCGATCAACACCTTGGCCATCCCCGGCGGCAGCACCATCTACGACTACGTGTTGGACGAACAGGCGGCGCGGTTCTACGTGGCCAGTTACGGTTCCATGTCGCTCGTCCCTCTCAACGGTTCCGCCACCACCACTTGGCCACCATCGTCCGCGGGATGCGCCGCCGTGTCCTACATTCCCGGCAGCAATAATGTCCTCGCGGGGTTCAACTATTTCAGCACGACCAGCCAAAACCTCGACATCCGTAAATACGCGAAGGCGGATGGCAGCACGGCCCAAGATTATACCATCACCAACGGCACCAACAATGAGTTCACCTATCGCGGCATCGCCACCACGCCCAACGGACGCACGCTCTTTGAAATGGCAAATTGGAGCGGCTCAGCGGAAGACCCCTCGATCGATGGCTACGATTATACGCTCGGCATGCTCGGCGGTTCCGTAAATCTGGATATTCCCCCGGGAACTCCCGTCGGACTGCTCAGCACCACGGTGACCGATCCTGCACCGGGCAGCAATGATGACTATGTGCATCCGGGTCAAACCGTGCAGATCGCCCCGGTGTTCAAAAATTTCACCAGTTCGCTTATGAGCGCGGTCTCGGTCACGCTGACTTCGCTCGACCCTCTCGGCGTCGTGCAAGCCCCCTCGAGCAACAACATCGGAAATGTCGCCAGCTACGTCAGCTTCACCCCTGCCCCCAACTTCAAGGTCGCAATCAGCAGCAGCGCTCCCGACGGCTATCAGATCAAACTCAACTTCACCGTCAGCTATAACAACGGCACCCAGCAGACGATTCCTTATTCTCTGTTCGTCGATAACCCGATCAAGGGCGAGGCTCAGGTCAACTTTGCCATCGGAGACATGGTGGCGGATCGCACCCGCGATCTGGCCTACGTGATCGATAACACCAACAACCGGATTCTCGCCATCGATACCGACTTGGGCAGCGTGAGCAAATCCGCCGATCTCGCGGCGCCCGCCGGCTCGGGCCAGATGGCCATTTCGTACGATGGCACCCGGCTCTATGTCCCGCTGACCGCCGCCAAGCAGATTGAAGTCTTTCAACTGCCCGGCCTGACGCAAACCGACATCATCAATCTTAGCTTCTCCCCGAGCAGTCTCACTACGCTCTCCGATGGGAAAATCTACGCCTCGACCAACCTGGGTAATTTCTCCGATTATCTTTATCAGATCGATCCAAATTCCAGCACGACAGTCGGACCGTTCGGCCATAGCTCCTTTGCCTTCGGCGGATACGATAGCCCGTTGCTCCGCGCCAATGGCAGCGGCACCTGCCTCTATGCTGTCCAGACCGGGATCGAGGGCAACGTCCCGATTGACGAGTACACCACGACCGGCTCCGGCCTACCTACCTTGACTCACTCTTATCCGTTCCTGGACGAAAACACGGCGGACATCGCGATCGATGAAACCTATCGCCGCATTTATGCAAGTGTCGGCGGCCTGTATGGCATCGACGTCACGGAAATGGATACCGGCGTTGGGAATATTCTCTGGCCCTATGGCGCGCCCTACTCGAATGCCATTTGTTTCCTGCCCGGCTCGAATTTTGTCTATGGCGCGGCGCCTGACACATTGATCCGTCGCTTTAATCGCGCCGACGGAACACCACTGGCTGATTTTCCTGTCGTGACCGGCAATTGGACCATCATGAACCGCGGCATGGTCATCACCGCGAACGGCAATATTCTCTACGCGGAGGATCAGTTCACCGGCAGCACCAGTCAGGGAATCAATAGCTATTACTACAAACTCGGCCTGATCGGAAAATCCTCGCTCACGATCACGCCGCCGACCGCCGCGCCCGCGGTCTACGCCGGGGCCGACATCACCATCCATCTTTCGCAGGCGGCGGCGTTGGCGGCGACCGTCACGAGTAGCGTGACCAACGTCCCTGTGACCTGGAGCGAAGTCGGCGGTCCCGGCGGCGCGACGATCAACTCGGCCAGCACCGGCTCCGACATCAGCTTCTCGGCGCCCGGCACCTATCAGATCAAGGGAACGGCCACCCAAGGCAGCCTCACCGGCAGCGATCTGATCAACGTGATCGTCCTGCCGGATCCTACGGCTGTTTCCGTCACCGCGCCGGTCGCGACCCTCGTTCCGGGCGGGCAGAGTGGCGCGTTCACCTTCACACGCACCGGCTCGACGACGGGTTCGTTCACGGTCAACTATACGGTCTCCGGCTCCGCGCAGAATGGCGTCGATTATACGGGCGCCCTGACCGGCTCAGCCACCATCCCGGACGGTTCATCGTCGGTCATCATTCCCATCACCCCCACGGCCAATGCGGCGCATGGCACGATCACCGCAACCGTGGCGTCTTCGGCCAATTACGTGCCCGGCGTTTCGCAGGCGGCGACGGTCAACATCGTGGTCGTCCAGCCCTATAGCGAGTGGTCTTCCAACTACTCGCTTGTCACCGCGGCCACGGCCATTCCGAAAAACGATGGCGTGCCCAACCTGCTCAAGTACCTCTTCGATATCGACCCGACCAAGCCGATAAGTGGCGCGGATCTTGGCGCCCTGCCCACGCTTGGGACAAATACCTCGACGTCGCCCGGCACAACTTATCTCACCCTCACCTATCGCCAAAACTCGGGGATGTCCGGCGTCACCGTCGGGGTGGAAACCTCCGATGATTTGCAGACTTGGACGCCAGTAAATCCTCCCGATATTTTCCAACAAGTCGGCACCGACCCGACCACGGGCGACCCGATCATGGAGATTGGCGTCAAAACCGATGGCTCCAAGCAGCAGTTCCTACGGTTAAATGTCACGCAGTAGCAAGAGCCTCGCTATCCTGCTCACGGTTCAGAAACGACTCAGAAGTCCTACGGGCTGGTGACTTGCATGCGGATGAACTGGCTCGAACCGGTCGCCTTGACACCGATTTCCACGATCGGATCGCCCGTGGTCGGGTCGGTGCCGACTTGTTGCAAGATGTCGGCGGGGTTAAGCGTCGTCCAGTTCACTAAATCAGACGAGGTTTGGAGATAGCGCGAAATGCCCGTCGCGTAGGCGTACTGCCGGTAGGTCAAGGTGAGGTAGGTCGTTCCCGGCGTGGTGGTCGTGTCGTGACCGAGGACAGGCAACGCGCCTAGATCCGGCCCGCTCATCGGTCGGGACGGATTGATGTCGTAGAGATATTTGAGCAGGTTGGTGACTCCGTCGTTTTCCGGCGTAGCCGACAGGCCGCTGACGGACGGCGTGGCCAATTGCTGTGCGGTGAAGTAGGTACTCGACCAAGTGTCAAATCCACCCGGCTGAACAGTAAGCGTGAAGTTTTGCGTGGCCGTGGGATTGACTCCATTGCTCGCCGTTATGGTGACGTTGAAGGTGCCGGATTGCGTCGGCGTACCTACGAAATAGCCGTTCCATGACGCCGGCGAAAACTGCGAATACCCAGGGAGAGAAATGCCCCCGGGAACCGTGCCGGAAACCGGAATCACCGTAGGGGCCGGCAGGCCGCTGGCCTGGAACTGGAAGCTGAAGGGAATGCCCACCGTGGCGGTTGCGGAAGCTGCATTCAGGAAGACCGGCGCGGCGGGATTTCCGATGATGATCGTGAAATTCTCGGTCGCCGGGTTTCCAACTCCGTTGAAGGAATTGATGGTTCCGCTATAGGTGCCCACCGTCGTCGCCGTACCGGACAAAACTCCGGCCGAGCTCAGCGTCAGCCCCGCCGGGAGCGTGCCCGAGCCCAGGCTGTAGGTGGGCGTCGGGTACCCAGACGCACCTTGGGAGAAGTCGTGGTAATAGGTCCCATTCACCACCGACGGGCTGGTCACCGGAGGGTCGCCAAACGCGGGGGCTTGAGTAACTGTGATGGTGTAGCCCTGGATGACTTCCGAGTCATAGGAACCCTCGATGACATCGGCAGCAATAGTGCCCGAGTAAATTCCGCCACTACCCGAGACGGGCGTGCCGGATAAAACTCCCGCCGAGGAGAGGGTCAGCCCTTGCGGAAAACCGTTGTAACTGGAGAAGACCGGCGGCGGATAGCCAGTCGCCGTGAACGTGAAACTAAAGGGTGTGCCCACGGTAGCGGCGGCGTTGAGCGGATTGCTGGTGAATAGGGCCGGCTGCAGCACTTCGATCGAGAAGCTCTGCGTGACGGCAGAACCGACGCCGTTGCTCACGCTGATGGTGCCGGTGAAGAGACCTCCCGTCGTGGGAGTACCCGAGATGACGCCAGCCGGGGACAAGCTGAGCCCCGTCGGCAGCAATCCAGACGCGACGGCGAAGTTGGAAGGCGCCGGAAAACCGCTGGCTGTGCAGGTAAAACTGTAAGCCGTTCCGAGTGTAGCTGGAGAACTCGGCGGTGAGCTGGTGAAAACCGGCGGCGCCGGAGCCACAACGGTGAGTGTGAATGTCTGTGTAATCGTCGGCACGGTGCCACCATCGCCGGATGTGACGGTAATGGTAAAGGGCGAGCCGGTCGCGTTCGGCGGCGTACCGGTCAACACACCCGTGGAGGAATTCAGCCGGGCCCAGGAAGGCAACCCCGTGGCGGTGTAGGTCGTACCCTGAGCGCCCACGGTACCGAAGTCGAATACGCCCGCGTAACCCACGGCAAAAGTCGCACTCGAGGCATTCGTAAAATAATCGAGCCCAAAGACGGTGCCTTCATTGTTTTCCCCGCCATCACTCGTTATTCCAAAGATATTGCCGTCGGATGCAGCGACGAGAATTCCCCCATTGCTGCCGTCGTTCTGAAGGCTGCCATCACCGAAATTGTGGACGATCGAATACGTATTCGGAGCCGCCAATGATACCTTAAAAACAACGCCGTTTCCGGCGGTCCCGCCGTCGTGAGTGGTCCCATAAAGGTTGCCATCCGTTCCCAAAACGAGATTCCCCTGCGGGTGCATCCCGTCGCTGGGAACCGTTCCATCGCCAAAGTAATGGAGGATGGAAAGCACCCCCTGCGTCGACAGGGCAAAAACGACGCCGCCGCCAGTTGTATTGCCAGTAGTTCCGTAAGTGACCCCATAGAAAGTTCCATCCGGCCCCTGAACCAGCGTGCTTGCCGGTTGGTCCGGGTTGACATTCGAGTTGCCGACGCCGAATTGGTAAACAATCGTGACCACACCCTGGGTCGTGATGCTAAAGATCGTTCCAGATTCCCCGGTTCCCCCGTAGTAAGTCGTTCCGTAAAGTTTGCCATCCGCGCCGAGCATGAGTGGGGCATAGGTGCTGCTGTAGTAGATGTTAGTCAGGTTCTGGATGAGCGTGAACCCACCCTGTGGCGTCATCTCATAAAACTGGCCACCCGAGGTGATGCCATAGAAATTTCCATCCGCCCCCTTGACCATGCCGGTCATCGGCGTGGTGCCACCTGAATTCGTGCCGTCAAAACTGTAGAGAGTCGTCGTCGTTCCCGCCGTGCTTATTTCAAAAATGGTACCGTAACCATTTGCCCCACTCGATCTCGTCGTGCCGAAGAGATCTCCGCTCGAGTCCTGCACCAGCCCATTATTTGGATTGGCGCCGTCATTGGCCGTGCCGCCATACCCGAAGTAGTGCAGGATCGTCACCGCTCCCTGTGGCGTCATCTTGAAGACCGTCCCAGCCGGAGAATAGTAATTCGGCCCTCCGTACATGGTGACGCCGTAGAAATTTCCGTCGCTACCCTGGGTCATCCCCGTGGGAGTCTGTCCGTCATCGACGACCCCACCGTCGTTAAAATTGTGCAGGATTGCCGTTGGAGGCGGTGTGTAGCTTGTCGTCACCGGCGCTCCGGCCAGCGTCTGGGCCAGCATTTTCACATTGGGCACGCCGAGGCCGGTCACGAGGTCATAGCCTGCTCCGGCGGGAAACCCGTTGTTTCCGGATGTGATGTCCCGAAAATTCGCCGTGCCCAAAAGCGGATAAATCCTGGGCCCCAGCAAGCCGATCGAAGCCAGGCTGGCCTTGGCCCGTGTCTGGTTGATCAAGGCGCCAAATCCAGCCCACGTCGGCGTGCTCCAGCTCGTTCCTCCCGTGCTCTGCTGGGAACCGTTGAAGTAAAACGTGCAGCCATAACTCGGATCCGCGGCGGAGGCGACATGCGGCAACAGTCGGGTTGTTCCATTCGGGATTCCGGCGCCCACCTGCCACGTAGGCCGGTTAAAAAATCGGCTGGGGCCACCGCCGCTGTACGACCATGCGGACTCGGTACTGACGTTGCCATTGGAATCGAGTTGCAGCGAGGTGCCGCCCACCGCCGTGACAAAGGGATCACTTGCCGGCACGGCCGCCTGCTCCGATCTCGTCCCCTGGGTCTGCCCTTGTTGATCGGGAGAATTGCCTCCGTCATCGGATGACGCAAACACCGTCACGCCAGCCGCCGCCAGGTTGGTAAAGTATTGATGGTCGGTGGTGACCTGGCTAAGGCTTACACCCGCTTCGCCCTCGGCGATGCTGAGCGAAACTTGATGAATCTCGTATTCCGGATGATTCGTCACGTCGGCGTTAATCTGCGCATAAGCGGCGTCCACATTGGCATTGGAAAGCGCCAGGGTCGCGTAAACGCGCACCTTCGCCCCGGGGGCCATCGCACTGGACCACTCGGTGTCGAGCGTTTCCTCACCGGTCGGCGCAGACAACGTCCCCGCCACGACCTGGATAAAGCTGATATTGCTGAGCGATTGATTGATGCCGTACGTCGTCCAGAAGCCCTGCAAATCGGTCGTGGCGGGAACCGTGTCGATGACGATGGCGATGGTCTGCCCCGCTCCGGTAACACTCGATTGGTAAAGCGTGTCCGCGTTGTAAACGTGCGCGATCTGGCTTGGCGTGTAGGGCGCGCCCGTGCCGGTCAACGACATCGGCGCGAACGCGTGCTTGTGTGCGCGCAGATGCGGCTGCAGGCCGTTGATTCCCACCAGCAGCGGAGCCACCGCGTCCGGCACGACGGGGGCCGAGATCGCCGAGGTAAATTCGACGCTGTCGGACATCACGCGGGCAAAGTCGACCTGCAACGCCTGCCCGATTTGGCTCACCTTACCCGTGGCGAAAATCGCCATTCGATTCGTGTCCTCCCGGCTGACCGTGAATCCCTGCTTGGTGATCCATTTGCGCACGGCCTGGTAGTCAGCCGGGGCGGGATCGTATTTGGCGCTCATTTCCTGTGGAGAAATGAGTTCACCGCGGCTCACCCGGTCCTGCAACTCGGCCAGGTTCCGCATCTTCAAAGTTACCTCGAATTCCAACGTCGCGGCGGTTTCCTCCTGTCGCAAAGCCCGGCGGGAAATATAGGCCTGATGGGACTCAACCGCACCTGCGGGTGGCGTGGCGGCTACTTCCTTGATGCAATCGTCGAGACGGCTCTCGCCTGCATTGGCGGCTTGGGCCACGA
>Ga0206831_1186_pt1 | contig 15924 bp, 12 predicted proteins | sample Alteio_BWOrgCont_73_FD_152876 | JGI IMG/M metagenome (GOLD analysis project Ga0206831, IMG submission 152876) | Enriched cells from forest soil in Barre Woods Harvard Forest LTER site, Petersham, Massachusetts, United States -... | ecosystem: Environmental > Terrestrial > Soil > Temperate forest >...
CGAGCCGGCCATATTTTTGTGGCGATGCCGCCGCTGTTTCGCATCGATATCGGTAAAGATGTTTACTACGCACTTGATGAAGCGGAAAAAGACGGCATCTTAAAACGTTTAAGCGTGGAAAAACGTGGCGGCAAAATCAATGTGCAACGTTTTAAAGGCTTAGGTGAAATGAATCCGCTGCAACTGCGTGAAACCACCATGGCGCCTGATACACGTCGCCTGGTGCAACTCACCATCGATGAAGAACGCAAAGCCTGCGATTTACTCGATATGCTGCTCGCTAAAAAACGCGCCAGCGATCGACGCGAGTGGTTAGAAACCAAAGGGAATTTGGTAGAGATTGCGGTGTAAGTTTTATTTTTTATTGTGTAAGAATTTTAGTGCGCGACATTTTTTATGGATTGTTCAAAAAACACTCGTATATAAAACCTAAAAATAAAATCTCAAATTTTCTAAAACCAGTCTATCCTTAATCAAGTTTAATTGGAAAGGAGAAGTCAACTATGTACGATCCATCTCAAGCAGGTCCAACAAGTCTACGCCATCGCGTCCCACGTCCACCTCAAACCCATCAAGCTTTTCAACCCCCAATGTCTCCTCACGTCGCTAAGCTTCTAGCAGATTTTAACGATAGTCTTATGACTTTTCTTGCGAACGCTACGCCAGAAAATGAGACTGCACTTTTAACTGCAGTAAAGCAAATAAATCAACCATTAGTAGTAGTAAGTCCGAATCAAATTTCTAGAGAAGTAATTACTAGACTTGAAACAGAAATTCAGAACTATTGTGCAGCAAACCAGATTTTTTATTCTGATCCAACACGTTCTGCTTGGCGTGGTGGTTTCGCAGGAGCAGCGTGTGGTCTTCCAATAGCCGGACTAGCTGCTTATGCGGACCCAATGCTGCCTTTTTATGTAAACCTGATACAAATAGTTGCCGCGGCGGGCACGGGTTATTTAGCAGGGCAATACTTGTCCGAGAGGAATATGATAGCTCGAGCTCCAGATCAAGGTAAGATTCTCAAAGGCCTGTTGAATGCTTTAACAATCATTCATCCTTCGCTAACGCGTACCGACTATAAGTGATCATTTTCTCAAGCAATTGCCACCGTCTGCACAGTACTTGGGTCCTTTCTGATATACCCAGAGGACTCAATGACTATCTTCATGAGAATTGTCTAGTTTAAACCGAAGTAGCTTTTTTATGGATAACCTCGCCAAGTTCTTGCCCACCTGCTTGACAATAATAAAAAGACTCGGGCATGATGCGATACCTTTCTTCTCCTGAGGAGCATCATGACTCTCAACACCAAAAATAAACCTTATGTTTATGTAGTAGGTTTTGCCGCGGCACTGGCCGGATTATTATCGGGCTTAGATGCCGGTATTATTGCTGGTGCATTGCCGTTTATCCGTAGCTATTTTCATTTGTCGAACAGCGCCAGCGAACAATTAGTGGTTGCTTTATTAACGGGCGCGATTGTCGGCACACTGATTTGCGGTTACATCAGTCGTTTATTAGGTCGACATTTTGCGATTTGGATCAGTGCGCTTATTTTTTGTGTCGGTGCGGTGTTATGTGCGCTATCGGTTAATTTAGGCATGTTAATCGTGATGCGATTTTTAGTCGGTCTTGCCATCGGTTTATCATCTTTTTCGGCGCCGCTTTATCTGGCCGAGATTGCTCCTAAAAATGTCCGCGGTGGCTTAGTGACTTTGTATCAATTCATGATCACGCTCGGAATTTTAGTATCGTATTTAACCGATACAGCCTTTACTCCAAGTGGTGATTGGCGCTGGATGTTTGGTGTGACATTTTTCCCCGCGTTTATCATGCTGTTAGCCGTATTATTTTTGCCAAAGTCGCCGCGCTGGTTAATATTACGCAATCGTAAAGAGGAAGCGCGCGCTGTGTTGGGGCGTGTTTCTAATTCACCCGAAGAAATCAGCACGGAAATTTCAGAAATTGAAGCCACCTTACAAAAAACCCACAGTATCCGTGATGTGTTTCGTGGCTCTGGTTTTATAAAAGTGTTGCTCATCGGCGTAGCGTTACAGGCGATTCAACAATTTTCTGGGATTAATGCCGTTATTTATTATATGCCGAGTATTTTTTCAATGGCCGGGTTTGCCAGTCCCTTACAACAAATGTGGGCTACGGTTATTGTCGGTGCGGTAAATACCTTAACCACCGTTATCGCAATTTTTTATGTCGACCGATGGGGCCGCAAACCGATGCTGTATTTTACTTTAGCAGTGATTACCATCAGTTTGTTATTGTTGGGTTATTTATTCCATTTAGGGATCCATACGCAGTTGACGCAATATTTAGCCGTTGCCTTAGTCGTGATTTATATTTTTGGCTTTGCCATCAGTTTAGGTTCGGTACCGTGGGTGGTTTGCGCGGAAATTTTCCCGCTGCAAGGCCGCGATATTGGCTTGACAGTCACTACTGCTGCTAACTGGGGCACTGATGCGATCGTCAGCGGAACTTTCTTAACCATGGTGGCAAGCATAGGTAGCTCGCTTAGCTTCGGGGTATTTGGGGTTTGCTGTATTATTGGTTTTATTATTGTGAATCGCTTTGTGCCGGAAACGAAAGGTGTGTCGCTGGAACACATCGAGCAAAATTTGGTGGCTGGCAAACGCTGTCGGGATTTGGGAGAGTAACAAAATGGCAGCGATTCCCGCTTTTAGCGGGAACTGCTGACAAAATGGCCCGTCATCCCCGCGAAAGCGGGGATCCAGGCGGTGATAAGAATTTAATTTTGTTTTCTGGATTCCCGCCTGCGCGGGAATGACGAATTGAAGAAATATTTATTGCCGCCAAATCAACGTTGCCATCCGTCCCGTTTTCGCCGCGCGGCGATAGGAAAAAAATTTATCTTGCTCGGTGTAAGTGCAATGCCCACCACCGTAAATCGCGGTAATGCCTAAAGCATGTAAACGCTGCCGTGCGATGTGATACATATCGAGCAACCAATGCGTCGCATCTTGCTGATAGAAACCGCTTTCTGCTTTGGGATCATGTTTTAAAAACGCATCACGAGTATCCGACCCTACTTGATAATGCGCTGGTCCCATCGCTGGGCCGAGCCAGACTAATAAATCTTTGGGATCACTGTTTAATTTCTTAATGGTTGCTTCAATCACACCATCAGCTAAACCGCGCCAACCGGCGTGAATCGCAGCAATTTCAGTGCCGGCTTGATTGCAGACTAATAAAGGCAAACAATCGGCGGTCATTACCACACAGACTTGATTCGCTTCACGCGCAAAACTCGCATCGGCTTCCTGCTTCTGATAATTCGCCGTAATTTCCACTGCGATCGTAGTGTGATTTTGGCTGAGCCACGCCGGTTCATTGGGTAAATTTAAAGTTTCTTTTAATAACGCGCGATTTTTTTGTACGGCTTCTAAATCATCACCGCCATGCGCGGCGAGATTAAAGCTGTCATACGGCGCTTGGCTCACGCCACCGCTGCGGGTGGTGGTATAGGCGCGAATATTTTTTGGCGCCGGCCAGTTGGGGGTGATGAAATTAAGTGACATAATGATTTCCTTTTGAAACGTAGGTCGGCTTCCCGTGCTTTGCGTTTAGCAAAGCGCGTAAGCCGACATGGATTGTCGGCTTGTTCGTTTCGCCGTTGGCGAAACTCCGGAAGCCGACCTACAGAAAGTGGTCCGTCGGAATTTCCGACATATCACTTTTTCTCTTCTTTTTTTAATTGATACGCAATCAATTGTTGATTATTGTTCGGATTATACATCGGAATTTCTGCATAAACTTCATAACCATGATGTTGATAGAAAGCCAAGCCTGCTTGAAAGCTGCCAGTTTGCAACATAAAATTGTTTACAGAATGTTCTTTTGCCCAATCTTCAATTGCTTGCAATAAGTGGGTACCAATTTTTTTACCTCGATACGCGTCATCCACCCATAATTGATCGATGTACAGCCAACCGAATTTTATCCAGCCATAAATTCCACCAATAAACTTATTGTGTTCATCATAAGCATGGAAAGCAATTTCTTTTTTTTCGTAAGGACCGATTTTGGATTGATTAAATTTTATCAGAGCAGTGGTGAGAATATTACATGTTTCGGAATCGGGATTTTCGGCTTAATGAAAAAATCTTCATGGTTTTTTTAGGCTAAGCTAATGATTTAACAGAAGAAAGGTGAGGTTTTTAAAGTATGCGAGTTGAAAGTTGTCCGCGATGTGGTAAAAAATAGTACAAAAATATGGTTGTCGCAATGGCAAACAGCAATATAAATGTAGCGATTGTCACTATCAATTTATTCCCCATTTAAGCTTTCCACGGTGGGCTAAAACGGCGTATCAAGATTATGCTTTAGGCAAGCAAACGCTCTCAGAATTAAGCCATCACTATCACAAATCCATTCCTACTTTGCGCAAATATTTTGCGCAGCTAAAGATTGTTAATCCAACTGAATTATTGGAAAAGCAAGCGGTTAATTTATTATTCGATGCCACTTTTTTCTCACGCACGGATGGGGTGTTAGTATTTCGAGCTAACCAAAAAAATTTGCACTGGCGGTTTATTGAAAGTGAAACACGAAAAGAAATTACAGCAGGTTTAGACGAGCTAGAACAACGCGGCTATCAGTTTAAGAGCTTTACGATTGATGGCAGAAAAGGCGTTATTCAGCTGTTAAAAACGCGGTATCCTGGCTTGCCTATTCAGTTGTGCCATTTCCATCAAATACAAATTGTACGGCGCTATACAACCAACAATCCGAAAACAAAATGTGGTCAGGCTTTATTAGCGCTGATTAAATTATTAACCGACTTAGAGCAACAACGTTTTACTGAATTATTTGATACTCTCAAAGAAGAGTATGCTGACTTTTTATTAGAGCGCAATGACCAAAAAGAATTTGTACATCGCAAATTAAGAGCAGCCTTTCGCTCTATCAAATCGAATTTGCCTTATTTATTTACCTACCGAAACCATCCTGATTTAGCTATTCCAAACACCACCAATTCATGTGATGGTTCCTTTGCTCATTGGAAACAAAAACTCAAGATTCATCGGGGGCTTAAGGAAAAAAGACGAAATCAAATGATAGATTATTTGCTAATAAATACTTAGAAAAACCATGAAGATTTTTTCATTAAGCCGGATTTTCAAATTTTTTGAGGTTCATTTTGTTTATCATATTATCGTTGTCATCCCGGAAAGCGCCGTAGGCGATTATCCGGGATCCAGGCTTTTCGTGTTCCGGCTTGGATCCCCGCCTGCGCGGGGATGACGAGTCTTTATTAAGCCTTTATCAAAAAATAAAAACTACTTATTGTGATCATACTCCCGCAAAATTTCCAACAAAGACAAAAAATCCTGCGGCGGTTGCACTTCAAATTCAATATACTCTCGCGTTCCCGGATGTTCAAGGCCCAATTTATACGCATGCAGCGCTTGGCGTTTAAATTTTTTAATCGCTTCGTTGAGCGTGGCATCGGAGCCAGCAGGCAATTGCAAACGCCCGCCATACGTTTGATCGCCCAAGAGCGGATGTTTAACATGCGCCAGGTGCACGCGAATTTGGTGCGTGCGACCGGTTTCCAATTGCACTTGTAACAGAGTGTAATGCGCAAAGCGTTCAGCGATTCGATAATGCGTCACTGCTGGCTTGCCGCTGTGAATCACCGCCATTTTAACTCGCTCTTTCGGATGGCGGCCGATGGGCGCATGCACGGTTGCACCGGCAATGAGTTTGCCCCGCGCAATGGCTAAATATTCGCGATGAATTTCGCGCGCTTGCAATTGGCGCACTAAACGCGTGTGACTTTTTAAATTGCGCGCCACCATCAATAAACCCGAGGTATCTTTATCGAGCCGATGCACAATGCCTGCGCGCGGCACTTCTGCCAATTCCGGCGCATAGTGGAGCAGGGCGTTCAACAAAGTACTATCACGATTACCAGCGGCAGGATGCACCACTAAACCCGCTGGTTTGTTAAGCACAATAATGTCTTTATCAGCGTGAATAATATCGAGCGCAATCGCTTGCGGTTTATCGAGTACTTGCTCCTCAATGGTCACATCAATTGCAATGTGATCACCTTCACGTAATTTATATTTGGCATTGCTTGCTGCTTTATTAATCAGCACTGCACCCGCGACAATCCACTGTTGCCAGCGTGAGCGGGAGTAATCGGGATAGGTTTGCGCGAGAAATTGATCCAAGCGTGGTCCGGCTTGGTCAAAAGAAATTGTTAACTCAGTATGAAAATGTGGCATGGGAAATATATTTTGAAAACTGTACTATAGTGTAGTACTTATAAATAAAACAGGAAAATAAAATGTATGCAACCGGATTAGGAATTGGCTGCCAAGCTCAGTTTAGAAATCAGCAACTGGCTGCTAGGTTGAGACAACAAGAGATATCTGCGGCTGTTGTGCCTTCCAGCGTCCCACCAACGCCCGGAAGTCTGCCCCCTGCCGCGGTTGTAGTACCACGTTTACCTTCACCATCTGCTATGGCAGGAGTGGGGAGTCCGCCTCCCATGGCAGTTTCACAACCGCCACCTAGCGTACTACCGGCGAGGTCACCCAGTACGACACCTCCGTTAATACCTCGACCGTTAAGTGTGCCAACGTCAAGTGTGCCAACGTTTCCACTGAGTATATCTCCACCACTGTTAAATGTGCCAACGTTAAGTGTGCCAATGTTTCCGTCGAGTATATTGTCACAGTCAGGAACTGATAGTGAGGGGTCATTTGCCTTCCGAACTGGGTCGCAAAGAACACGTATACCTGCTGAACATTACCGTGTACATGCTCATAGAAGAAGTGTTTCAAGCCCAGCAGAGCTTCTCGCAACAGAACCAGGAGTATGGCGTTCAGAGTGGGATAATGAACAGAAAGAATCTCCTTCTCGGTCGCAAAGGTTTCCATCTTAATCTATGACAAGAAGGTCATTGCTTCCGCTGCTGTCTTCGTTTTTGCCAGCAGAGCCTCCACTTTTCCCAAGGCCAAGAGGATTTTCGAATGTTTAAATGCCTTCTCCCTCATTTAGGGAACTGGCAATTTGTTTATCAGTTAAGAAAAAAACGAGAAGAGCAGTGTTAAATTAATTTTATAAACTTAGAATACCACGCGTTTACGCGTGGTATCTTTTCGCGATGGGGGTTCCAGGGGGAGAAACGCGATTCTCCCCCTGGTCGCGAGCGCGAATTTACTTCGCGCGCAGCGAAATCAAACAAGGCAATAAAATACCACGGGTTTACCCGTGGTATTTTATTACCCAAACAACTTCGGCATTTTATTGGCCGGTAGAATACCGCCTTTGTGTTCCATGACACTGTGAGACAATTGATGGCCGGCCCGAATCGCGTCGACACGCGATTTGCCCATTAAGCGAGCGGCAATATAGCCCGCTTCAAAGCCGTAGTGGCCGCCGGTTAAATCGATAATGTTTTCTGGTTTAGGCAGCGATATTTGATGCCGATATTTGCCATCCCAATAGCAGTAGCCATGGTGATTCTGCGTGACGAGCGGCTCACGAATACCCCATTCGCACAAGCGTTGTACCGCATCAGCGGGATTTTCATCAGGGAAAAAAGTTTGTTGATTATCAAAATCGACAAAGCAAATATCAGTGTGCACCCAAATCCGTTGAATCAAATTGCGAATCGGCACTAAGGCGCTGCCAATTTGGGGATAGTAATAACAAGAGAGAAAAATCCGCAGATTTTTTTGATTAGCCGCGTGTAATAAATCCAATAAAGTTTCTTGATCTAAATGGGTGAGCATGTTGACCGTGTTGATCGACAAATACAAATAATCGTAGCGATCAATACTATCGGCTAATACAATGTTTTCTTTGACTTGAAACAAATCGCGCGAGGCCATATTGCCGCGGTAATAGCAATAATCCGGATGTTCGGCATCAGGGCGCATAATATAGGAACCAGGCGCTTTGCCTTTGGCGTAAGTGACTAAATCCACCCCAATTTTTTCGCTTTTCCAATACTCCACCATTTTGTGACTGAAGGGTTCATTACCGACGACGGTAAGAAAATCGATCGATAATTTAGTGTGTTCTTGCAATCGCGATAAATACAAGCCAGCAGTCAACACATCGCCGCCGTAATCTAATACGAAACGTCCATCTTCGGCTTGGCAAAATTCCAGCAATGATTCGCCGATAATCAACATTTTTTTAGGGGTGAGAGCGGATTCGCTCATAGTTACTCCAGTAAAACGCGAAGTTTAGTCGAAATAGGCTCAAAAGGGAAGCAAAATTAATGCTCTGTTGGCAGTCTCATTTCTGCCATGAGTGTATCGAAAACCGACGGGCAAAACTTAAACCATGGTATGAAATGTGGGGTGGCCACATGATAGCTATAAAAAAACGGCCGAACAATAAAATACAGCACGTCGTGATAGAGAATTCGCTTAGGGGTGTATCGCAGCTTAGGGAAAATATTCTGCTCCATAAAATCGCAAAACTGTTGCTGCGCGTCAGGGGTTGACCAAGAATATTCAGCACCCGGAATCAACTTGCCCAACACTGGAAACTCGGGGCGCGTAATCCATTTAAAGAAGTCGAAGCCATAGACGGGTTGCAGCAAGTTTCTTAGCAAGTGATCGTATAAACCACCCGGATTAAGATAGCTGTGGATATCAAACTGCTGGACGTATAATTGGGCCTGCTGCCATGGATAAGGTGCAAACTGAAACCCCAATGTCAGTATGAACTTTATACCGCGTAAGATCACTAACATATCAGGCAGCTTCGCTCTAAAATGCAATATCTTCCCTGCTATATGTGTCATGATCTCGTTAAAATCTAAATCGGGCGGTGCATATAAAGTTCCTTCCATATCCGCAAAAAAAGCGGTGAACGTATAATCACTGGGTACCTCTGTAAACAACATGCGTAGCGGTACCCAATAGGGCACAATGTCAAAACATAACATGGGTTCATTTTCCCGGTAAAGCTCAAGGTAAATGTATGTGATTCGTCCCGGTTTTATTTCCGAATGATGGCGCACCCCTTGCGCGTCCAATTGAGTCATAAGCCAACCGTGCAGGCTTTCTATAGACAATCTCTTGTCTACCGCAATGACCAAATCAACATCCGCTGTTGCATCCACTTTCCCCAACATTTCACGAGCAATGTGCCCACTGCGCACGAAACAATGTCCCCCAAAAAAACCCATCACCTTTTGTACGTCTGGAAGCATCTTGATGCGAGGGGGGTGTCGTGAAACAAGGCGTAATAACGCGACAAGCAGCATCTCAGGCAATGGCGCAGCAGGCAGCGGCGTGCGCAATAGCTGAACACCTGGCCGCGCGAACAATGCTGGAGCAGACCCAGGCGAAAGAGGGCTTGCTGGCAAACCGCCTGGTGGCGGTTGCACCTTGTCGGCTGGCATGATTGCTGGGGGTGCTGGTGCAACAGACGGCGGCGAGGGGGCTCTTCTTTGCGCATCTTGCTGAGATGGTGGCATTTCGCTTGCTGCAGCGACCGAAATAGGCAATGCTGGAGCAAGTGGTAGCATAGGCAGCGGAACTGCCATCATTGCTTCTAGCTCGCTGTGATGCTCCCGTGCTTGTTCCCGATCCCGACGTCGTTCTTGTACAAGACGATCAATTGCTTCCTGTTCAGCTTGCGCTAAAGCTTGCCGCGCATCGAGCGGCAGCAAGCCAAAAAAAACTTGCTGAAGCTTATCTGCGGCTAGCGAGCCAGTGCTGCATACATGCTGATAAATCTCTCTCCATAAACTGGGGATTTTTTTTAAAAAATTGTAGCGTGTTTTTACGATTTTTTTTTCGGTGGTTAAAACAAACTGAGCAAATTCTCCGCTGAGTTCTTTTACAAATTCTGCTCTCCAGCCCTGCAGTCCAAAGCGTAGTAGCGTATTGGGGGTTAATAAAAGTTCCAACACCGGCAGAGCTGTAAAATTTTCTGTTTTGATAATACTAGAAATGGCTGTTTGAATTTGTTCGGAAGCAATCTTTGTGTAAGGAGATTCAAGCAGGCCTTTGACTATTTCCATCCATCCTTTCGTGCAGGCATCCAAAAAAATAGCGGCGCTCTGGTTGGGATTTTGCAGAACACTACGCAGTTGTTGTGCGTGCCAATCAGTACGAGCGGCACTCCAACTCGGTGCTCGTGGTAAAGCACTGGAAGGTAATTCTAAACTCAGGCCGTCCATCTTGCCATCATACATTTTTGGATCATTTGGCAAAGGTGATGGTAATAGCTCTGCTGGGCCCGTTTTTGATGTATGTTGACTGGAAGCAGCTGGCACTGGCGGTTGGCGTTTCAATTGAGTATTCGCAAGCTCCTTTAGCTTTTCCATGTACTTTAATAAAACATAAAAGATGGATTCTCCTTTGCTGAGTTTGTTTGCCTTGCTGAGTTTGCTTACTTTGCTGAGTTTGCTTGCTGTGACGAAAGCAGATATTCCGTAACTATTGATAGCTGCTTTGCGGTCATCCGGCATGAGAAGCATTGTATTTTCCCACTGCCCAGGTTTTATCGGGGGGTAGGCGAGTTCTGCTATCCCTGCATCACAAAGCTTAACGGTGGTTGCCCATTGCTGCTCTCGCCAAGAGCGGAAAATTACACTGAAACGTATAAACTGCAACAGCGTACAATCTAGACTTATCCCCTGAGCTTTCGACCGATAATAGTCTTGCATTTTTAGATAAATACTGAGCACACTGAGCAATTGTTCTGCTGCTTCAGTTGTGTATGAGCTCAATAAATTTATCCAACGTGTTATGCTTGTCGGCTCGCTAAGACTAAATAACTGATCGAAAGAAGAAGCAGAAAATAAAGATCCAATTTCATTGAATATACCTAATTCGTCGATATTAAAACATTTTGTTACATTAGATTCAGTAGCTGTTATCTTATTTTCGAATTCCGGGTCATATCGAGCCTGACGCCACAGCCAGTCTTCACAGAGAGTAAATCTTCTTTGTTGCCACAAAAGAGTGAGTAAGTTTGGATCAGGCTCGTCGCTATCACATTCTCTAAACAGATCGATAAAAGGGTGCGCGCGGTGGGACGGCGGAAGATAGTTAAAAAAATTGGCGATTAGTGTGTCAATCACTAATTGTACTGGTGGGCGCTTATTTGCTTCGGTTTTTTCTAGTATCTGAAACAAGAGTAAGGCAATATTAGTTCCAGCGATAGTTGCAGGATGTGTAATATGAAAATCCAAATCAACCCACGTGTTTGGCTGTTGCCTCAAACAATGTTGCAGAATAATTAAACTTACCGGCATCATACCCGTTTTTATGAATTGCAACGAGGCAACGATCATGGGAACGTTGCGAACTGTATCCCTACAGACAAAAAACGTGGGACCCACATACGTATCAACGGCCATTAGATCTAACTTGGTATTAGGAAATTGTTGTAAGTAAGCGGTTAAAGCCGTGTGCAAGGGTACAAACGCTAGCATGCGCCAGCAAAGATTCATGCCATGATGGGGCTTACCCGGTGCATGAATAGTCTTGCCGAACTCGATCCCAAGCTTGCTGGAGGCATCGATAAAGGCCGGCCAATTTAGTGTCCCTAAATGATGCAGCAATAAATCCAGCGGTTTACTTTGCTCTGCAAAGCTATTCAAATCAGCAGCAGGTGTGTCATTGGAACACATCGTGTGATAACGATCTAGCAAAGCCTTTACCAATAAGCAGCGACAATTTTCTAAATCTTGTTGCCATTCAGCAGGGCTGCGCGTTTCGTCGGCCGGCTTAGGATCTCGCTTGGATTTCATCACAAGATCATAAGGAGTAAGCTTGGCGTTATCCTGCGCTATTAAATTTAAAGCGGGTAGTATCGTAGGCGATAACAAATTATTCAGCGCTTGTTTACAAGCTTTTTGCATCGCTTGATGCAGCGCCGTCATACCGGTTTTATCCCCTTTACTGTTGACCAGTAATTGTGGGGTGGTGAGTGCAATCTGCTCCGAGAGAGGGGCCATTTTTTCAGCGCTGGCTGCCGTTCTGTTGAAAAATTCCAACAACAAATTTTCTTTGTTTAGCACCACGGCTTGACGAAAACTTAGTAAGAGCTGAGCTGTAACTTTATCGAAAAGCGCTTTTTGTTGACTAATAAACTCTGCACTAATGCGCGGCTGCGCGAAGAAAAGGTTGATAATTATATCCCTGATATCAAGGATTTTTACTATATGCGCTGCTGTGGGTTTCCAACCGCTGATTAACGTATTGAGCGTGGGATAAAGCACAGGAAAATATTGAGTGTTTAATAGAGTACTGTTTGGCTCGTTGGCATCCAGCGTGCTGGTCCAACTGACGATCTCTTGAATGGCTGCCAGGGTTTTCGTTAGTTGCAGCGGTTTTTCCGCCATGCAAGCTTTAAGTTTGTCAATTGAAACAGGTGAATTGAACATGGCACTAATTTTGTTATTATTTTATACCTTAGCTCGTTACAATTTGAGCTAAGGTATATTACGCATTTTGCGTAGCATTAGTCTTTTTATGAAACGATCAAGCAACAAGTCCCAACATTTCCTTGGCATGCGCCAAGGTATTAGCGGTGATTTTCACGCCTCCCAGCATGCGAGCAATTTCTTCTACGCGCGTGGCTTCCTTAATTTCCTGTAATTGGCTAATGGTAACATTTTTTTGTGTGGTTTTGCTGACTTGCAAATGTTGGTGTCCTTGGGCAGCGACTTGTGGCAAATGCGTGATGCACAACACTTGGGCTTTTTTACTTAATTCACGTAATAACTTGCCGACGATTTCTGCGGTGCCGCCGCCAATGCCGACATCGACTTCATCGAAAATTAAAGTCGGTGTGTTATCAGCGCTGGCGGTAATGACTTGGATCGCTAAACTGATGCGCGACAATTCACCGCCCGATGCGACTTTGCTCAAAGGTTTCGGCGGTTGACCACGATTGGCGCTGATCAAAAATTCAATTTTCTCTGCGCCTTGGGCGGATAATTTCGTCTGCGGTTCAAACTGAACTTTAAAATCGCCTTCTGGCATGCCCAATTCCCGAATGTGTTGTGTGACGGCGGCGTTGAAACGTTGGGCAGCTTTTTCGCGGCTCTGTGATAACGCTTTAGCGGCGGTCGCATAATCAGCGGCAAGTTGTTGCGCTTCTAGTTCAAGTTCAGCGATGCGTTTATCGGCTTGTTGCAAATCGGTTAATTCGGTGCTTAATTGGGTCACTAAAGCGAGTAAATTTTCCGGCGTTACTTTATATTTGCGGGCAGTGTCATGCAAGATACTTAGGCGTTGCTCAACGACTGCCAAACGCTCGGGATTAATTTCCACGCTGTCGCGATAATGGTTTAACTCATGATTGGCTTCCTGAATTTGGATTTGTGCTTCTTGTAATAAAACGTAAGCATTTTTTAAACGCGGATCTAATTCTTGTTGGGTGTGCAATTCGTGTAGAGTGGCATTGAGCAACGTGTCGATATTGGCATCGGTATTTTCGCTTAATAAAGCCAGAGCCTGTTCGCAGTGTTGCAGCAGCGTGTCAGCATTGGCTAATTGTTTATGCTCAAGACCCAAAGCCGCGTATTCATTGGTTTGCAAATTCAGCGCGGTTAATTCTTGTACTTGAAATTCCAGCAGTGACAAGCGCGCAGTATTATTTTCACCCTGTTGGAGTTGTGCGATTTTTTGTTGTACAGTTTGCCAAGCCTGATAAAGCGTTTGCACGCGCTTGAGCAAGTCAGCATGATGGGCAAATTGATCCAGTAATTTTTGTTGCTGGCGTGATTTGGTGAGTGTATCGGCGGTCGCGAAATCATCGAGTAATTGCTGTTGATTATCACGCTGCATTAAGCGCTGATTTTCATGCTGACCATGAATATTCACCAGCAATTCACCGAGCTCTCGCACTTGCGCCTGTGGGCTTAGCTGCCCATTGATGAAATGTTTGGAGCGACCATCACTACTTATCGTGCGGCGCAAAATGCATTCATCGTCAGTGTTGAGTTCATGTTCTTGCAACCAGGCATTAGCAGCCGGAATATTTTTTAAGGAAAAACTTAAACTGATGTCCGCGCGTTCACAGCCGTATCGCACCATGCTGGCATCGGCGCGTGCGCCGAGCGCATATTGCAGCGCATCGATTAAAATTGATTTCCCCGCGCCAGTTTCGCCGGTCAGCACCGTCATCCCCGCTTTGAGATCCAGCGCTAAATCGGCGATGATGGCGAAGTCTTTGATGTTAAGGTGTTGGAGCATAGTGGGATTCTGTATAAATACTTTGATATTTTGAATCCCCCCTTTTGTAAAGGGGGGCAGGGGGGATTTAGCCTTTAAAAATAGAGATCTTAATTAAATTCTGTAAAACAGCCTATTTTTTGAGTTGTTTTACAGAAACCAAACAGGATCATTTTAATATGTTAAATCCTCCCTGCCCTCCTTTACGAAAGGAGGGGTCCCTTCGTTAAATAGTTTACTAAATTCGAGGCAGCTTGACTTCGTATTTCTTCGCCGTTTCAGCTTTAATTTTTCCCCAACTAATACCCGTCAAAGGTTCTTGCAAAGATTCTGCAATACGTTGATCGAGCTCAGCTTCTTCATCGGGCGTCATATGAAGCTTGAGAATGCCTTGGCTAATATTGCAACTAATAGTATTAGCAAGTACAGCTTGCTCTTCCCAACTTAATTTGCCAATTTCAGTTTGCAATTGTTCACGTGTCATCATTTTGGTTCTCCATCAGGAGTTAATTGTTTACCCCACTGTAACTTACCGCGCAGCGCCGCATAATAATTATAGTCGCGCGGGTGAATAAAGCGTATCGTTTGCGCATCTTTTTTAATTTCAATTGTGCCACCCGGTGGCACTAAAATAATATCGCCACCATCGCAACTCAATTGTGAATCGGTGGCATTGTTGGGCGATAAAATAATTTTAATTTCACTTTTACCGGGCACGACAATCGGCCGGCTGCTCAAGGTGTGCGAAAACATCGGCAGGATCACTAACGCATCGATAACGGGGTGCAAAATCGGCCCTCCGCCAGATAAAGCATACGCTGTTGAACCCGTGGGGGTCGCGACGATTAATCCATCGGCGCGATGGCTGCAAACAAATTCATCATCGACATAAATTTCAAATTCCAACATATGTGGTGTGCGTCCCGGGGAGAGCACCACATCGTTTAAAGCTTTGTCGCAACTTTTGCTGGGTTGTTTGGAAGCGATCTGGGTTTGCAAAAAACTCCGCTCGCCAATTTCATATTCGCCGTTTAACACCGCTGCCAACTGCGTATTGATATCGCTCGGACGGATGTCAGTCAAAAAACCTAAGCGACCGCGATTGATGCCAATCACGGGTGTGCCATATTGCGCGGCGACTTTTGCGGCGCGCAGCATGGTGCCATCGCCGCCGATGGCGATCACTAAATCGACGTCTTTACCAAGCTCAGCATACTCAACCGTAGGCAATTGTTTATCTGCAATTAAACTGGCGGTTTCTGTTTCGCAGACAATAGAGCGCTGCAGCTTGTTGAGTAAGTCAATTAATTGCAGCAAGCTTATCCGAGCTTCGCTGGCATGAGTTTGTGCCACAATGGCAATTTTGTGAAAAACTATTGATGCAGAGTTGGCCATGTAAAATATTCTCCTTCAGGCTAAAAATTTGAGTTATTATAACGCTTCTAAATTCTAAAACCCAACCCGGAGGCGCATAATGAAAACACATCCTGCTTTTGCAAAGATAGTCATTATAACCGTATGGGGGTTGTTATTGGGCCTCGTAAATAATAGTTATGCTCTTGAATGTCAGCCTAATGAAGCGAAGGTACTATTCCATTACGTAGCACTGGGACAGCATAAACCTCCTATGGAAGTTTATTATGAATGGATGCCTGATCAAGGTGTAATAATCACCATGGAAGGAACACGTGAGGGGCTTTCGAGATGTGCTTGTGCGAGAATT
>Ga0206831_1060_pt1 | contig 15715 bp, 11 predicted proteins | sample Alteio_BWOrgCont_73_FD_152876 | JGI IMG/M metagenome (GOLD analysis project Ga0206831, IMG submission 152876) | Enriched cells from forest soil in Barre Woods Harvard Forest LTER site, Petersham, Massachusetts, United States -... | ecosystem: Environmental > Terrestrial > Soil > Temperate forest >...
GCAATATGTCAGCATTGCGGCAGGCAACAGCATGTTTACGTACGCACTCCGCGAATGATGGTGGAACGCGCGTTTCGCGCACCAATTGGGCGCTATCATTTATGTAGTAAAAATGGGCTGGGGAAAAGCCTACAAACAGTTTGTCATTCAGGAAAGATTTTGATACTCCGGAACCATTTTGTCATTCTGAGCGGAGCGAAGAATCTCTCTTTCTTTTCACGCGTATAAACCAGTGGGTGATTCCCCACTCCACTCGGAACGACAAAATAGGGCGCGCTTTCCTTCGCCCGGAACGCCACAATCAAGGTCCCTTATTGGTCTGGTTTTCATACGGAAGAGATGCTATTATTTGTGCAGTTGGCGCGATGAAATGGGGAAGTCCTTTTGGGTGAGGCGGAATGTCGAGCCGCCAGGGCATGTCCCCGCGCGTGTCCGGCCCGCTTCGCGAGTGTGCTTAATGCGTTGAAGGGGCATAGTTTACCGCTCGATATCGAGCGCGGCGAGAGGCTAGATGAGAGCATTTGAGCTGTATTCCGCCAAAGATTCCCACGATGCAGTGGCGCTTCTTGCCAAGCACTCCGCAACTTCCAAAGTCAGGATTATCGCCGGCGGCACCGACTTGCTGGCCGATCTCAAATTTTCTGCGCATTCTCCCAATGTGGTTGTGGACATTTCCCGCGCGGAAGACCTGAAATCCATCATCGCCACCGAAGATGGATTGCGCATCGGCGCACTGGTCACGCACTCGCAGATTATGCGATCCGTCATTATTAAGGAAATGTTTCCCGCACTGGTTGACGCGGCGCACACCATTGGAGCGGTGCAGACCAGAAACCTGGGCACGATTGGCGGCAATCTGGTGACTGCCGTTCCCTCCATGGATAGCGGCGCAACTTTGATCGCGCTGGAAGCCATTGCCAGCATTCAAGGACCAGAGGGGCGTCATGAAGTGCCGCTGCTGGACTTCTTTCTCGGTCCGCGCAAAACCATTTTGAAGCCGGATGAACTCCTCGCCGAGATCATCATCCCCAAGCAGAACCTTGGAAAACCCACGGCCTTTTTGAAATTCGGATTGCGCAAGGGGCAGGCGCTGGCCCTGGTCAACTCGGCGGCAAGTTTCTGGGTCGACTGGGAAAAGCACACCTTCGTCGCGCCGCGCATCGGCCTTGGCGCGGTGGCGCCCAAGGTGATTCGCGCCACGCAGGCGGAAACGTTTTTGGAAGGGCGCAAGATCACGCCGGAAGTGATGGCCGAAGCGGGGCTGATTGCCGCGAGCGACGCCAAGCCCATCAGCGATTTCCGCGCTTCGGCGGGCTACCGTAAAAATTTGGTGGCTGTGCTGACCAAGCGTGTTTTGGAAGGCGCGTACGCGCTGGCGCAGGCCAAGCGATAGGGAGATATACGATGTTGACAGTTACACTGAAAGTAAATGGTGAAACCCGAACGGCTGTCGTGCCTCCGGAAACCACCCTGCTGCGCATGTTGCGCGACCAGCTGAACCTCACGGGCTCCAAGCTCGGTTGCGACGTGGGCGATTGCGGAGCCTGCACGGTGATTGTGGACGGCAAGGTGGTCAACTCCTGCCTGATGCTGGCCGGCCAAGCCGAAGGCCGCGACGTGCAGACCATCGAGGGTCTAGCCACCATGGACCGCGTGCACCCCATTCAACGCGCCTTCGAGGATTGCGCTTCGCTGCAGTGCGGCTTCTGCGGGCCGGGCGTCATCATGTCGGCGAAAGCGCTGTTGGATGAAATTCCCAACCCAACCATCCCGCAGATTCGCGACGCGCTGGGCGGAAATTTGTGCCGCTGCACCGGCTACGTCAAGATGATTGAAGCCATTCTGATTGCCGCCACTGCCATGCGCGGCGAGTCTGCACAGGCCAGTCGGTAATAGACAGCAAAAAGTTTGCTTGAGGTTTGAGACGCAACTGAACAGGGAGACCAACCGTGGATAAGGATAAGAATCCGAAAGTTGCAGAGAAAGTTTCTCCGGTAGAGACAGTGCTGAAGGAACCGGGAATACTTCACGAACCCGTGGCCGCGCCGCTGGTCACTTATCCGATCGAAGTGGTGATCCCCAAGGCCCGCCAGCAGACTCCAGCCGTTGGCCAGCGCGCCACGCGCCTGGACGGCCGTTTGCACGGTCTCGGCCAGACGGGCTACATCGACGACATGACCTTTCCGGGCATGTTATACGCAAAAATCAGGCGCGCCGGCGTGGCCTCTGCGCGCATCAAGAGCATCGATACGTCGGAAGCGGAAGCCATGCCAGGCGTGATGGCCGTCTTGACGGGCAAGGATGTTCCCAACAATTCCTTTGGCCCGTCCATCAAGGATCAGCCGGTGCTGGCCTACGAGCGCGTGTTTCACGCCGGCGACGGAATCGTTGCCGTGGCCGCGGTCACCGAACAAATCGCCGCGGAAGCCTGCCAAAAAGTAAAGATCGAGTTTGAAGTTTTGACGCCTGTGCTCGATCCACTGGAGTCCTTGAAACTGGAAACACCCGGCGTTCACGCTCCGTCCGCTAATATCTATCAGAAGAAATTCATTAAGAAGGGCGACGTCGAAAAGGGCTTCGCCATGTCCGACCACATCATTGAAGGCCATTTCACCACGCAAATGGTCGAGCATGTTCCGATGGAGCCCCATGCCACCATCGCCATGTGGGACGCCAATGGCCGCCTCACGGTGTATTCCACGCTGGGCCGAATTACCCTCGGACGCGCCGACCTTGCCAGCACACTAGGAATTCCAATCAGCCGCGTGCGAATCGTCGCCACCATCGTGGGCGGAAATTTCGGCGGCAAAAACGAAATTACAACCGAGCCTGTGCTTGCTTTACTCTCCAAGAAAACCGGACGGCCGGTGAAGAGCGTGTTCACTCGCCCGGATGAATTCATCGCCTCCACTACGCGCCACCCGCTGATCATGGATTACAAGACTGGCGTAACCAAGGACGGCAGGATTCAAGCGCGCAAATTGCGCCTGGTGCTGGACGGCGGAGCCTACTGCTCCTGGAGCGAGACCACGCTCAGCAAGGCCTGCATCTTGTCCGCGGGCCCTTACAATATCGAAAATCTTTATGCCGAAGCCTACGTTGTCTACACCAACAAGACCATGACCGGCGCCATGCGCGGATTCGGCGCGCCGCAGGTTTGCTTTGCCTACGAATCGCACATGGACGACATCGCCACGCTACTCAATATGGATCCGCTGGACATTCGTCTGATCAATGCGTTCCATGAGGGTTCCATCAGCCCCACTGGGCAGAAGCTGCAGAGCGTGGTGGTGAAGGAATCGCTCTTGCGCGCTGCTGAGCGTTTCGGCTGGAACCCCAAGGGCAGCACGGCCGGGGCAGGGAAAATCCTGCCGAAGGAAATCACCAGCGGCACAACGGTGCGGGCATGAAAAAGCGCGGACGTGGCATGGCTTGCATGTGGTATCCCATCGGCTTTACGGTGGCCGCGAATCCAAGCTCCGCCGTCGTGAAGCTGGACGAAGACGGCACGGCCACTCTGCTCACAGGCACGGTTGAAACGGGTCAAGGCTCGCTCACCATTCTCGCGCAGATCGTGGCGCAGGAACTGGGCATCTCCACGGACGACGTGAACGTGGTTTCCGCAGATACCGACGCGACTCCCATGGACACCGGCGCGATCGCCAGCCGCACAACATACGTGACGGGCAATGCTGCTCGTCTGGCCGCGGAAAAAGTCAAGCTCATGCTCTTCGATGTGGTTGCGCCGCTACTGAACGTGAAACCCAATCAACTGGAAGCCAAGGACCACAGAATTGTGGTCAAGGGATTTCCGCAACGCAACATGCACATCGGCGATGCGGCCAACCATGCGCGCACCGTTACAGGCGAGCCGCCCATCGGCAGCGCTTCCTTCAATCCCGCGACCGTGGCGCTCGATCCCGAAACCGGACAAGGAAAACCTTTCGGAACGTACGTGTACGCCACGCAGATTGCCGAAGTGGAAGTGGATGACGAAACCGGAGACGTGGAAGTGCTGCGCATTGTGGCTTCACACGATTGCGGCACGCCGATCAATCCCATGCTGGTCGAAGGGCAGGTCGAAGGCGGAATTTCCATGGGCGTGGGGTTTGCGCTGCAGGAAGAAATTCTGTTCAACGCCAACGGCGTGCAGATTAATCCCAACCTTACCAATTACATCATGCCCACTTCGCTGGACATGCCGGAAGTGGAAGTCGACATCGTGGACAACTACGATCCGTCCGGCCCGTTTGGCGCTAAGGGCGTGGGTGAGCCGACGCTGGTTCCCACGGCGGCGTGCATCCTGAACGCCATCTACAACGCGGTGGGCGTGCGCATCACGTCGCTGCCTGCCACCGCTGAAAAAGTTTTCAACGCTATTCAAGCCAAGCGCAACGCGGAACCCAAACAAATTACCGCCTGAGATTTTCTGTAGCACAGGCACTTTGCCTGTGCGCCTTTGTTAAATCCAGCAAAACCCGCACAGGCAGAGTGCCTGTGCTACGTTAATCCGCAGCCACCAGTATCTTCTTCCGCGATTTCGGGACAGAAGGCGACGCAGCCGCTGAATCCTGCATGGGCAGCTTGAACCGCCGAATTCCATCGTAGGAATGCAGCGCGGCAGCCACCGCTCCGGTAGTCGCCACGCATCCGATTTCGCCCACTCCCTTGGACCCGTAGCCGCCAATTTCATCGGGGACTTCGATCAGAATGACGTCGATCCTGGGCGTATCCTTGGCGCGCACAATTCCAAAATCGCGCATCAGCAGGGAATCGGGCCGACCGTCCGTGTACGAAAACTTTTCGGAGAGCGCATAGCCCAGCCCCATGTGCACTCCGCCTTCCATCTGCTCTGCGCAGGAGCGCGGGTTCAGCGCTCGGCCCACGTCATGCGCGGCCACCACGCGCTCCAGCTTGCCCTGATCGTCGAGGATCACTACCTGTGTCGCGTAGCTAAATGTTAAGTGAGTCGTAGGATTGGTAAACGATTCGGGAGTGCCCGGCCGCGTGGTAAAGTCGCAAACAATTTCTCCGCCGTATTCGCGCCCCACCAGCTCCTCCAGCGTGTGTTCATTCAGATCGGCGGCAAATTTCTGTCCGGCTTTCTGCGCCGCCGCGCAGCTCAGCGTGGTGCCGCGCGACGCCCATGTCTCTCCGCATTTTCTTCCAAGTTCTTTGTCCCAGCGCACCGACATGATCTCTGCCGACAGGTCGGTCTCCTGGCACACGGCCTGGCGTGTCGCCGTGTAGATACCTTGCCCCATTTCCGTATAGCCGTTGAGAATCTCCACGCGCGGACCTTCCAGCACGCGTATCAAAATGTGTCCGCTATCGACCGTGCCGTTGCCGATGCCAGTGCTCTTGATTCCGCAAGCAAGGCCGACAAACTTGGCATTCTTGTAAGTATCCTTCACAGCTTCCAGCGTGCGTCGCAAGCCCAGCACGCTGTCCCGCATAATTTGCCCCGTGGCAAAGGCGTCGCCGGGATTCAGGATGTTGCGCAGCCGAATTTCATAGCCGTCGATGCCCACTTTTTCGGCCAGCAAGTCCATGGCGCCTTCCATGGCGAATTGAGCCTGATTGCTGCCAAAGCCGCGCATGGCGCCGCTGGTGGGATTGTTGGTGTAAACAGCCTTGGATTCCACGTCCACATTGGGCACGCGATACGCGCCGCAAGCGTGGCAGGCCGCGCGCAGCATGCATTTGCCGCTGGTGCCTGCGTATCCTCCGGCATCGCCCACGATGCGTGCGCGCACGGCCAGCAGATGCCCATCGTCATCGGCTCCAACTGTGAGATGAATGTTCACTGGATGGCGCTTCACATGGTGCTGCGTGGACTGCTTGCGCGTGAGCACCGTCTTCACCGGCCGCTGCAGAAGAAACGCGGCCAGCGCTGTTTGCCCCTGAACAGAAAGTTCTTCCTTCGCGCCGAACGCGCCGCCGCTGGCCGCCAGCGCAATCTCCACATCTTCAATCGGCAAATTCAATATTTTGGCAATCTGGTCCTGATCGTGGATGGATCCCTGGCTCTGCGTGTGTACCTTGACGCCTTTTCCTTGCGGCAAAGCCAAGCACGCTTCGGGCTCGAGGAATGCGGGATCAATCGCTTGCGTTTGCCAGACGCGATCGATCACATGAGTGGCCGATGCCAGCGCAGCATCCACATCGCCGCGCGAATATGTTGTTGCGCCCACCAAATTGGGAGCGGGGCGCAGCGTGTCCGGTCCATGCACCTGAATGGCGCCGGGCATGAGCGCCTCAAACGGATCTGTCAGCGGCGTCAACACTTCGTAATCGACGATCACTTGAGCAGCCGCTTGTCGCGCATGAAACTGCGTGTCGGCCACCACCATGGCCAGAAAATCCCCAACGCAGCATGTGGTCTCGCCCACGGCCACGAAAATCGGCAGGTCGGGAACGGTAATGCCCGCTCCTCTTTGCGCGAACACATCGGCCGCCGTAAACACTCGTACCACGCCCGGCATGGCCAGCGCTTTCTCCGTGTCGATCGCCAGCACGCGCGTGCGCGGATGCTCGCTCAACACCATCGCTCCGTGCAGCATTCCCGGAGCCTTCATGTCCTCGACGAAAGGTCTCTCGCCCAGCGTTTGATTCAAGCCCCCGTAGCGCAGCGGCGACTTGCCGATGCCATCGCGGCTGTCTGGTTTTCCGTTGCTGGCAGCCGCATATTCCGCCTTGCGGGTCATTCCAAATTCCTCACCAAAGTAGCAGTGCCGCCTGGGCTGCTCGCCATGCACCTTCTTATCGCCCTTCCAGGCTTCGCCCGCTGTCTGAACCGCATCCAGGATGCGCTCGTACCCGGTGCAGCGGCACACGTGAGCGTCCAGCGCCTTGGCCACAGCTTCGCGGTTGTCCGCGGTGCCTTGCTGCATCAACGAGGTCGCCCGCACCACGATGCCAGGGATGCAGAAGCCGCATTGCACTCCGCCTTCCAGCACGAATGACTCGCTGAGCACTCGGCGCATGTCCTCGGGAATGCCCTCCAGCGTGACCACGTCGCGGCCTTCCATCTGTTCAGGCTTCCGCAGGCAGGCCATTGCCGGCCGCCCATCCACGATGATGGTGCAGCAGCCGCAGGTGCCCTCCGGGGCGCAGCCGTTCTTTGCCGTGACAATGCCGCATTCCTCCCGGAGGACCTCCAGGAAGTGCATGCCCGGTTCGTAGGCGCACGTGGTGCGTTTCCCATTAAGCGTAAAGTTCAGATTTGGCATGGTTTGGGCCCGTGTCCGAGATCGAAAGGCAGCGCTGCTCCTATTCCTTATATCTCCTTCGTCTGGAATGAGAGGATGACTCAGCGCCTGATAATTAGATGTTCCATGTTGCACTGAGTTAGATTTGTTTCGAAACTGGCCCGAGGAGGGGAGACTGCCATGGCTTCCGGTGCTAAGTCATGCAGTTACTATTGGTTGGCGATGCATTTCGGGGAGTGTTCCTTCCCCTGAAGAGAGGCCCATAGCTGTGTCTGGAGATACCTCTTAGCACTGGAAGTGGACTTTCGTGGCATAGGCTTCAGCCTGTGCGGGTTTAGTCCTAGCAAGCATTAAACCCGCACAGGCTGAAGCCTATGCCACATAAACCTACTGCTCTTTTCCGGCCTTCTTCAAATTGTTGAAGGTGATGTTGTCTTCGCAAATCATTTCCGTCAGCTTCCAATCGGGTTCCAGCTCGTAGATACGCTCGCCTTCCCAGGTATGAAGATACGTCTTGGGATCGTCGACGGTGATGTGCACCACCAGTGTCTTGTGATTGGGGCGAGAGATGTGTTCAATGACATGTAGCTGATCGGAATGCGGAAGGGCAGCGCGGTCCAGCCAGGTTTTGTCGTTGAAGCCGATCGAATCGACTACCAGCGTGTCGCCTTCCCACCACGCAACCGAATCGCCCATCCAGGTGGGATCCAAGTCCTTGGCGTGTTCGTGCGATCCGGTGATGTAAAGCTGGCGCACGAAATGGTTGAATTCAAAGAGTTGCACTACGCGCCCGGGAACCTGAAGTATTTCCATGGGGAAGGGGTGCGTATAAATTCTCGGGATGCCGGTAGGAAAACATCCGATTTCATTTCCTGTCGTCGGATTTACCATGTCCGTGGAATCGTCGACGGCCCGCGGACCCCAGGACGGCTTGGTTTTTTCATAGAGCGCTTTCCCATACGGAGTCATGGCCGGAATATCGCCAGTAAAGGAATAACCGGCATATTTGCGGGCGCTGGGCGGCATGTGTCCTTCCCACACGCCGGAGAAATCGGGCACGCCGTCCGCCGTTCGTGCAACCTTCTCAATGGGAATAGGCTTGTCTTTTGCGGCGGTGTTCGGAGCCATCTGCGCGCGCAAGCCGGGAGTGAAAATCAAGAATGCCGCAAGGGCCATTGCATGACCTGCCAAATACTTTCGCATATCTGAAAATCCTCCTGTCGTTGGAGCCGACTCAAGCTGATTCAATTCGCGCAATCTTTGGGCTGCGGAATCTTTAATAAAGCTTTTTGTCATTTCGAGCGGAGCGGGGAATCTCTCCTGGTTCTATGCGCATGAAATGAAAAGAAAGAGAGATTCTTCGCTTCGCTCAGAATGACAAGATAAATAGATGTCGCCCCAGTGTGAATATTCCCATAAGCAATCCGGGCCACAAGGCCGCCAGACCCATCAATGGAAATACTTTTATCTATTACTGGCCGGGCTCCGGCGGCGGTCCAAGCGGAATATCCGCGCCGTTGGTGTACGAAATTTTCCGCAGATTCAAAACCTTCAGCCCGTTCTTGGCGGGCGAGCCCATCACGGTGATTTGATCGCCCTCTTTGAGTTTTTTTCCAGTCCAGCCGTAATGAACCAAATGGTTCGGCGCGGTCATTTCCACGGACCAATCGACCATATTGCCTTTATCGTCTTTCACCGCCAGCGTGATCAGCGGGTGCGGCTGAATAAACTGAAAATCCTTGACCGTTCCCACCAGCGTCAGCGGATGCGCTGTGTCATACGCGCCGCCGCCGTGATGCGCCAGCGCGCTTCCGGAATACACGGATAGACATGCAGCCACGAAAACAATTGCAAGCAGAGTCTTTTTCATTGCAGAAATCCTCCCGTTAGTGCGGAGTGTGTCACTGTTCCTGCGGATGTGTCAACGAAAATACGAGCCATGTACCATACCGCGCATCTGCTCAAGATGAACAAAAGATGAACATAAATAGTGGCCGGAAATATCAACCACGCATATGCGGCAGTAGGAATTAGATTCGCACGATCCGGAAAAGCGCGCTTGACAGTGATTGGGGCCTGCCGTATGGTCATAACAAATTCGCTTCGCCAGTGGGGCGCGAAACTGGAATTTCGGCGGAGCGTAATTTCAAATTACATGAAACGTGCGCGCCTCGCAGCACAGTCTTACTGCCTGAGACCCGGCAGCGCGGTCAGGGTCCATCCCCGGCGTTGAAAACCGTTTTGCAGAATTGACGAATGGAGGCACGAACATGGATTCACTACTGAACGTAAGCCGCAGAGGCCTGGTCAAGATGGGCCTGGCGGCGGCCGGACTTCCCATGCTGACCAGGGCATTCGGCTCGAGCGCGCTTGCACAGGATGCCAGCAGCGAAGCCGGAAAGAAAGGCGCCGTCGGCGGCCGATCGGACGCTGAGCTCTATACAGGAAAGGGATTGCAGGGCGGCGGACAGCTGGAAATTCGCCTGACGCAATCCATCTACACCAGCGACCCGGACGCGCTGGAAGTTTCGCAGCGAATGAAGCCCTTCAATCTGGAGTCCTGGATTGTGGAGTGGACGCGCGTGGCCGAGAAGAATGAAATGGAAGCCGACAAGCTGGCCGCGGACGGCTACAAAGTCACGGCCAACGAATTTTATCTGCGCGCCTCCGGGTTCTACAGGGAAGCCTGCTGGCCCATGCCGGTGGACGAACCGCGCATGCTGCCCTCCTACAAGAAAATGCGCGAGACCTACGACAAAGCCTGGAAGATGACCCGTGCGCCTTTCGAGCGCGTGCAGATTAACTATGAAGGTAAAGTACTGGATGGTTATTTCCGCAAGCCGAACGGCCCCGCCGGTAAGAAATATCCCGTGGTCATTCCGTTCCAGGGCGCGGACACCATGGCCGAAGCCACCATCATGGGCGGCGGCGCGTACACGGCTCGCGGCATGGCCTATCTGGCCGTCGATTTCCCGGGGCAAGGCGGCGCCATGCGCTTGCATGACCTGCACCTGCCTCCCGACACGGACCGAATCGCCAAGGCCATGATCGATTATCTCGAGACGCGCCCCGATGTGGACGCCACGCGCGTGGGCATGCAGGGAATCAGCATGGGCGGATTCGGCGTGCCGCGCGCAGCCAGCGGCGAGAAGCGAATCAAGGCCGCCTTCATGAGCAGCGGCTCGTACGACCTGAAATCGGATTTGTTCACATACTACCCGCCGATCCAGGAGCGTGTGCGCTGGATTATCGGCGCGCGCGACCTGAGCGATGCCAGCAAGAAACTCGACGAATACAACCTTGGCGGCGGAAGGGCGGAGAAGATCGAAGCCCCCATGCTGATCGGCTACAGCAAGGACGACCGCATCATGGATCCTGCAGGCGCATTGCGGCTCTACGAAGCTTGCAAGAACTCCAAGCGCGACATGGTCGAAGGCACTGGACACGCACAGGCGGGCAATGCCGGCGGACCGCGAAGCATGCGGCCGGTGGTGTTCCCTGACTGGGCAGCCAAGACGCTGGGCGCGGAAGCGTAGTTGTAGGACAGCCACTCCTGGCTGTCTGGTTTAATTGAAAGATTGGCTAGAAATGAAAAAGGGCAGCCAGACATGGCTGCCCTTATTTTTTGTACAGATTGCCACAAGTTAATCTAAACCAGACAGCCAAGAGTGGCTGTCCCACACTACGCTTTCTTCACCACTTCTTCCAGGCTGGTGCCGAAATCCTTGAGCATCACGATGGCCGCATTTCGCCCAGGCGTTCCCGTTACCGAGCCGCCGGGGGGAGTGCATGCGCCGGTCTGGTATAAGCCGGGGATGGGCATGCGGTATTGCGCCCAGCCGGGCACCGGGCGCATGTTGCCGGACTGCGCCGGCTCGCCCGAGCCGGAGTGAACGCTGCCATGCCACATGTGCGGGTTCCTTCGTTCGATGTCCAGCGGACTGACGATAAATTTTCCTAGAATTTTATCGTCGGTCAGGTTGGGCGCGAATTTTCTCAAATATTTCAAATTGGATTCGGCCACTTCATCCTTGATGGAATCCCAGTGCTTGGGACCTTCCTTCAAATCGTAAGGCTGCAGACCGATCACCTTGATGGTGTGCATTCCGGCGGGCGCGCGCGTGGGGTCGGCCACCGTGCTGCAGAAAATCGTCAGCGGTGGATCGTCCAGGCCCACGGTTGCATTGGGGAAGTCGTGCGCATAGCGCAGCAGCCGCGCCGAGGACACCAGAATGGCTGACTCGCATACTGCCAGAGTGCCGCCCTTAACCGGGTACTTGGGCGGTTCCTTGGAAGCGTAATGCGCCACAATTTCGGAAATCTCCCCTTCCCACGTGTCCACGCCGTCGAGGAAGTCGTGGCCCCAGAGCTCTTTCGGCGCCATATCCACCAGGTGCTTTACGTGAATGGTGGACAGCACGGCTTTTTCGCCGCGGTAGGAGCTGCCGTCCGCGCACTCCACGCCCACGCACCTGCCGTTTTCAACGATCAGGCGCGCGACGTTCTTGTTGGTGAGGATAACTCCATTGTGCGCTTCGATGCACTTGGCCAGCGCCTGCGTCAGCACTCCCGAACCGCCCTTTGGAATGGGGCGGCTGGTGCGTATTGCGGAATAGCCGGCGCGCCCGGACATGGGATACTGCGGCGGAGACATGCTCGCCGGCGTGCCCATCATGAACGCTCGGCAGTGATCGTCCTCAAAATTATCGCGCAGAACTTCCCACTGGGACATGGCCATGCGGCGCTGCCAGATTTTGCCCTGAGGGTGCGCGGCCAGTTTTTCGGCCACTGACTTTCCGTCATTTCCGTCGAACACGGATCGCATGGCTTCGTTTTCATCGTGCATGCGCCGGTAGGCGGCCCCATCTTTCTTGGAAAATTTGGCGAACTCCTCGGCGGTGCGATCAATGTCTCGCCACTGAGTGATGTACGTGCCGTCGGGGAAGGGCATGTGATAAAGGGGGTCGGCCTGAATGTACTCGATGCCGTAATCGCGAATCAGGTGCAGCTCGTCGTTGCGCATCACCGGGTTGGCCTGGATGCCGCCATGCGCGGTCGAGCAGGTATCATGCTTGAAGCCGGGCAGCGTCACCTCTTCGGTCTTCACGCCGCCACCCACCTGCGGGCGATACTCGAGCACTACCACGCGGTAGCCGGCCTTGGCGAGGTACGCCGCGGTGACCAGGCTGTTGTGCCCCGCGCCCGCTACCACGATATCGAATTTGTCGGAAGGAGCGGTTTGCGCCGTCAGGCTAAATGGCGCGAAGGCCAGCGGCGCAAGCGCCGCTGCTCCCTTGGTGAAATCCCGCCGAGACATTTTGCTCATGTGGTCCTCGCTTCTTGTAGCACAGCCACTCCTGGCTGTGCGCTTTTCTGAACTTACACGTATCCGTAGCGCTACAAACCGCAAAAACCGCACAGGCAGAGTGCCTGTGCTACTTAAGCTCCCTTTGCCACTACTTCCTCGATACTCGTGCCGAAATCTTTAAGCATCACCATGGCCGCATTCCGTCCCGGCGCGCCGGTCACTGAGCCTCCCGGATAAGTGGTCGAGCCGGTCTGATACAAGCCTGGGATGGGCATGCGGTATTGCGCCCAGCCCACCATGGGCCGCAGCAAGCCCGATTGCGATGGATCCGACGATCCTCCATGGATGCTGCCATGCCAGAAGCTGGCGTTTTTGCGCTCCAGGTCCAGAGGGCTCATGACGAAGCGGCCCAGAATTTTGTCGTCGGTGAGATTGGGCGCGAAGCGGCGGAAATAATTTAATTGTGCGTCCGATACCTGGTTCTTGATTACGTCCCAGTGTTGCGGCCCTTCCTTAAGGTTGTAGGGATGGAAGCCCAGAATTTTCAAGGTGTGCATTCCGGCGGGCGCGCGCGAAGGATCGGCGATGGAGCTGCAAAAAATGGAGATGGGCGGCTCATCGATGCTGGAGATGCCAACCTCGTTTTCATAGGCAAAGCGCAGCAGCCTTTCCGAGCTTGCCAGGATTGCCGATTCCACCGGCGAGATGGTGCCGCCTTTGATGGCATATTTCGGCGGTTCTTTTAAGGCGTAGTGCGTGACGATCTCGGAAATTTCGCCGGCCCATGTATCCGCGCCGAAGAGAAAGTCGTCACCCCACAATTCGCGCGGGGCCATCTCCACGAGATGTTTGATGTGCAGGGTGGAAAGCACAGCCTTGTCGGCGCGGTAGGAGCTGCCGTCGGCGCACTCCACGCCCACGCATTTGCCGTTTTCGACGATCAGGCGCGCCACCGTTTTCTTGGTGAGGATCACGCCGTTGTGCGCTTCGATGTATTTCCCCAGCGCTTGTGTCAGCGCACCCGATCCGCCCTTGGCAATTTTGCGCGGCGTGGTGCGAATGGCCGAGTAGGCCGAGCGCCCGGTCATGGGATATTGCGGCGGCTGCATGCTCCAGGGCGTGCCCATCAGGAATGCGCGGCAATGGTCGCTCTCAAAATTTTCGTGCAGCACGTCCCACTGGGACATGGCCAGGCGGCGCTGCCAGAATTTTCCCATGGGACTCGCGGCCAGGCGGTCGTTGAGCGATTTTCCGGTGCCCGGCGGCGCGAATTGATCTCCGCCCAGGAGGTCGCGCGCGGCTTCGCTCTCGTGATACATGCGCACGTAGGTTTCGCCGTCCTTCTTGGAAAATTTCGCGAATTCGGCGGCGGTGCGGTCCAGGTCGGCCCATAGCGTGATGTACGAGCCGTCGGCGAAGGGCATGTGCATGATGGGATCGGGAGAAATATATTCCAGGCCGTAGTCGTGCAGCTTGAGCTCGTCGTTGCGGATAACAGGATTGCCCTGGATGCCGTTGTGCGCGGTGGAGCAGGTGTCGTGTTTAAAGCCGGGCAGCGTTAACTCCTCAGATATTACTCCACCACCAATCATTGAATACGCTTCCAGCACCAGGCAGCGGTAGCCGGCCTTGGCCAGATAGGCGGTGGCGATCAGGCTGTTGTGCCCGGCGCCGGCCACAACGATGTCGTAGCGCTCGCTGGGAGCCGCTGTGCGCGCCTGGAGGGGCGCCGGGGAAACCGCGGCCGACGCGAGCCCCGCCCCTTTCAAGAATTCGCTGCGCGAAATTTCGCTCATGAGTCCCTCCGACCTTGCCGTTGTGGGACAGGCACTCTTGGCTGTCCTCTGTAGGGGCACGGCATTGCCGTGCCCCTACGGATAAATCTAGCAGCGGGGACAGCCAAGAGTGGCCGTCCCACAAAAACTATTTCGCCGTCGGCGCGGGCTCGCCCTTTCCGGTGTAGCGCAGGACGAACAGGCCCAACTGCCGGTCAGTGACGAAGATATTTCCGCGCGTGTCGACCAGCACGTTCTCGGTCTGGTTGACCAGCTTATCGTAAGGGTAAGGCCCCAAGCGCTTAGTCGGCGTCGGGGGAATGAACCAGCCCACTTCCTTTGGCAGGCGCGGATCCTCGACGTTATAAATGCGCAGCCCCGCGTTGAAGTAAGTCAGATAGATCAGGTCGGCCTGCTTTTCCACGTCGGGCGAGTGCTGCAGGATGTTGGTGTTGTGCGGCCCGAAGCGCCCGCCCTTCTCGCAAAAATCCTTGTAGGGCACATCCGGCGGCGGCACGGGAGTGGGGAAGATGGACGCCAGTTTGGGCTTGGTGGGATCGTTGATGTCAACCATGGCCACGAGGTACATCGGTCCTGTGCAGGCGCGCGGCCCGGTAGGTGTGTCGGCCCCGCCGGTGCCTTCGGAATGCACGAAGACGAATGGCTTGCCGGGCAGGGGCATGGCGTCATGCACTTGAATCCCGCCGAACGGGGGATCGAAGCTCAGCGAGCCGAGCAGTTTGGGCTTGAGAATGTCGCTGATGTCCAGCAGCACAAACCATGGCGTGTAGCCGAGATAAGCGCGGTCGCCATCGATGTAAGCGGGGCCGTGAAAGCCGTAGATATTTTTGCCGATGGGCGGCTCGCCTTCTTTCTGGCCGGGCATCCAGAAGCGGCTGGCTTCCTTGGGATTCCTGGGATCGCTGACGTCCAGGAAGACCAGGATCTGACCGTTGAATCCGGGCATTCCGGCGGCCAGGTTGGCGTATTTGCCGCCGGGATATCCGTTGCGGTGCGTGCCGGTGCCGTTGGTCTTCCAGCGCGAGAGTTCCTTTGGATTAACAGGATCGCTAATATCCCAAAGAATAACGCCTTCGTCGCGCGGCACGTCCATGTCATGCGACATGTAGGCTGCGCGGTTCTGCAGCGCGGTGATCATAAGATTGTCGTGCAGGTCCACTTGATTCGTGTCGCCGTTGGGCGGCCCTTCAATGAACTTCACCACCTTGGGATTGGTGGGGTCGGTGACGTCCACGATGGTCCAGCCGTGAACCCACAGATGGGCCACGTACAGATACCACTTGTCGCCCACATGCTTGATGGCCATTTTGATGTTGCCTGCGCGGCCGGCCATATCGCTGTAGCCGATGGGTTTCAAGTTGCTGGCTTCCCAACCCTTGGGAATTTCGTCAGCGTATGCG
>Ga0206831_1189_pt1 | contig 15710 bp, 16 predicted proteins | sample Alteio_BWOrgCont_73_FD_152876 | JGI IMG/M metagenome (GOLD analysis project Ga0206831, IMG submission 152876) | Enriched cells from forest soil in Barre Woods Harvard Forest LTER site, Petersham, Massachusetts, United States -... | ecosystem: Environmental > Terrestrial > Soil > Temperate forest >...
CAGTCGGGCGGGCTGGCAATTCCTCCGCATCCGTATGACTTTTTCCGCGCCGGTATCCGCGAGCCGGTGCTGGAGACGCTCGATATCGACGCTCTGGAGGTCTTTAACGCAGCGACGACGCTGAAGCGTTATAACAAGCACGCCTTCAAGTATGCCCAAGGGCGCGGGTTGCCAATGACTGCCGCGAGTGATGCGCATGATCATGCCGCGCTTGGCACGGCCTATAGCATCCTCGAGGCAGATGAGTTTTCGGTCGCGGGCGTGCTGAATGCCATTCGCAAGGGTCCGGCGCTCCGCCAGCGTTACCTGACTCCAGCCAATGCCCTGAAGAAGACATGGAACAACGTCTTCAGACTCCGGCGTAAACGGAAGCCGGAGCCGGAAGAAGTCGCGTAATATCGGTTACGCGTGAGTCATGGTCGCCCAGACCGCTGTGTCGGGCTTATAAATAACCAGATTTCCATCGTCTTGCATGATGAGAAAAGAATTGTTCTGGCCATTTGTCTTCGAGCTCCAAAGGGGTTTGCCATCAAAGTTATAGAGCACGAAGTTTCCATCCGTTTGCATGAGAAGGAAGTGGGGCCGCTAACTCAAAGTTATGACAATGCCAGCAGAGGGCAAGCATCGGAATATGACAAACTGGAAACAGGCTCAGGGGGTTGAACTTTCCCGCTTAACCCTCGCCAACATCAGACCGCGTTCGCCAGCCGCTCCGCCAGACGTGCGGGCAATCCCGCATTCATGATTTTCGCCTGGGCCTTCGCGAGATCGTAGGGAAGCCGGCGCAACTCGATCGTGTTCGCGCCCGAATCATAGATGACATAAGCCGAGCGCCAGTCGCCATCGCGCGGTTGCCCGACGCTGCCCACGTTCACGAAATATTTTTTCTCCGGCTGGATGTCGATCTTCTTGTAGAAGAACTCATGCACCTTCGTGTCGCGGATGAACACGTGCGGCACGTGCGTGTGACCGAAAAAGCAGATGTTCGTCTTCTGGTACTGGAAGCTGCTTTCCGCTTCCAAACAGGAAAAGACGTAACCCCAGCGGTTCGGCTGGTCGAGCGTCGAGTGAACCACCGTGAACGAATTCACCGGACGTTGCAGCGGCAACGCGCGGAGAAATTCCCGCTGCTCCTTGGTCAGTTGTGAGCGCGTGTACCGAATGGCCGACAGCGCCATGTCGTTGAAGTGCTCCACTTCGCGACCCTCGGACGCCTCTTCATCGTGGTTGCCCTTCACGATCGGGCAGCCCAGCGCGCGGACAATCTCCAGGCACTCGCGCGGGTTCGCATTGTAGCCGACGATATCCCCAATGCAGACCGTGTGAGTGACAGCTTGTGCTTGCATGTCCTCCAGCACTGCTTCAAGTGCCTCGAGGTTGCTGTGGATGTCTCCGAAAATGCCAAATCTCATGCGAATCGTCCGACTAATTGTCAGGAATGTTAAACCCTAAAGAGCCTTCGTTAATTGGGAAAGACTCTTTTTTCATTTGGGATGGAAAGTTTTTGCTCCAGGCGTCGGATTTCTCCCTCAATTCGGTCGCCCTCGTGGATCCTCATCTTCCGCTGCTCCGGTGTCAACCGCTCCCATAGGGCCACCCAGCCGGCATAGGCCGCCTGGTCGTCGTTGGCGTGCTTGGCATCGAACATGATGGCGCTGAATCGCTCCAAATAAACTGGCGCATTGGGGAGTTCGCTCGCCTTCAGGTAGTAGGTGGAGGCTGTCCGATAATCTTTCAGCCGCTGGTCGTAGAGCAACGCCGTATCCGACCAAAGCCGCCAGTACGTCGGGTTATTTTCAATGCCCCGCAGGTAGACTTCCAGCCCCCGCTCGACCCAAAATCGCGAGGCCTTCAGTCGCCGCAACACGTTCGGCTGCGTCGGATCCTGTTTGGCTGCGATCGACGCATTCCACGCCAGCTCCCACCCGCCCATGTCCGGGAAAATCGGCGCGCGCGGCTGCAGTGCGATGCAGAGATTGATATACCCGCCCATCTTGAACCATTCCTCGTTCATCCACGCGATCGGCACATTCAGCCAGACTAAATCGGCTACCACGCTGCGCATGCCACTGAGCACGCCGATGGTCAGCCCCTGGCCCAGCTCATCCCGCAAATGCCGCGTCATGGTGATGCCGCGATAGCGCAGGAAATCCTGCTCCCGCGCGATTTCCTGCTCCCACACAATTTTAAACGGCGCCCATAACCCGAGCAGCAGCGCCACCAGTACAGCGCGCTTCAGCCGCCGGGAAAGCGGCAGCCCGGTGCTCATTTGCGAAGCGGGAATTTCCATGAAAAACGAATGCTAAATTTCGCGATAATCGAAAATGATGATGCTGACCGCGAGCAGCACAATGATGTAGACATCCGCGTAACCGAGCAGGCTCAGCGCATGGTGCCACGGCACCTTATTGCCCGCCAGGATCTCATCGACGATGGTGAAGGAGTTCATGTCCGGCACGAGCAGGGAGATCAGCCCGACGAGCGAAGTCTGCCAGATCGACGCGTCCGCCCCGTGCGCGAGCCAGAATTCCCGCGCCGTGCTTTCCATGTGCCCGATCAGGTAGATAAAGAACGTCGTGATGATCGTGAAGATCGACGAGGTTGCGAATGTCGAGATAAGCAGCGCAATGCTGATCGTCATGACCAGTTTCGCGAATATCAGCAGGACCGCCTCGATGATCTGCGGATCGCGCACTTGCGTGATGACCAACTGCACATCGTGGTTGTACGAATTGACCGCGGTCGGATTCGCGCGCCAGTTTGGCGTGCCGTCATAGGCCGCGGTCGTTGCATGAATCCCCTCGATTTCCTGCCAGTAAAGCGTCGCCGCGAAGGCCAGCGACATCAGTGCGACCGACAATGCCAGCAACAGCACGATGCCCAGGAATTTCCCGAGTAGAAATTCCGACCGTCGCACCGGTTTCGCCAGGATCGTGTAGATCGTCCGGTTGTGCAGCTCCTGCGGGATCAATTGTGCCGTCGAAAGCAGCGCGATGAAAAAGCCGAACAGCCCGATCGCTCCGCAGCCGAAATCCTTCACGAACTTGATCTGCGCATCAAAGAGACCCGCCGAATCGAGCCCCGGCGTGGCCAATTGGGAAACCGCCACGGAGCTGCCGACCAGCACGATGCTGAAAATCAGGAGCACGTTCAGCACTTTCTGCCGGACCGCCTCGGTGAGGGTGATGCGGCCGATCGCGATGATGCGTAGAAGAGAGGAGATCATTGGACGGGAGGATTCTTTGCCCGGGGATCGGCCTGGGTCTGAACGGTGCGCAAGTAGAGCTGCTCGAGGGAAAGATGCGGGCGCGTGAAGCGAATCGCCTCCGCCCCGCCTTCGATACCAGCCTGTTTCAGCGCGTCGACCAGACGGGCCTGTTGCTCGGGCGATACATCGGCGGAGAGATTGATTTGCGTGCCCTCATTCTGCGTGAGCAGCGATTCGAGCGAGCCTTCGAGCACCTTTTTCCCAAGGGAGAAAATGGCCACGCGGTCCGCGACTTCCTGCACCTGCTCGAGCAGATGCGACGAGAAGATCACCGTCTTGCCCATCTTTTTCAGCTGCAGAATGAGATCGCGAATCTGCGATGAACCGAGCGGATCGACGCCCGCCGTCGGCTCGTCCAGGAAAAGAAGATCGGGATCGTGAATCAGCGCCTGCGCCAGCCCGATGCGCTGCAGCATGCCTTTCGAGTAGGAGCGCAGCGGACGTTCCCGCCCGTTCTGCAGGCCGACCAGCTCGATCAGGTCCTCGATTTTCTTTTCGAGCTTCGCACCCGTCACGCCGCAGATTTTCCCGTAAAAGCGCAGCGTCTCGTCGCCATTCAGGAAGCCGTAAAAATAAGGGTTCTCGGGCAGGAATCCGACCCGCCGCCGCGCCTCGAGGCTCTCGGGCGGCAGGCCGAAAATGCGCGCCTCGCCTTCGCTCGGCGTGATCAGCCCGAGCAGCAGCTTGATCGTCGTGCTCTTGCCGGAGCCGTTCGGGCCGAGCAGCCCGAAGACTTCGCCGGGGCGTACCTGCAAGTCGAGCCGGTCGAGGGCCACGAGCACCTTGCGTTTCCAGGTCAGCGGATAACGCTTGGTCAGGCCCACCGTCTCGGCCGCAAAGGGCGCCGCTACAGGCGCAGAAGATTCCATCATATTAACTTTGTCCAAGGTGACTCTCTTGCCAATGCGAAAATTCACCGGAGGGCTGGGCTTCGTCCCGACCTTGACTCTTCACGCCCCGCCCGTAACTACAAGGTAGTTTCGCACAGAGGACTGAAGAGGGGAGGCAGACTGAAGCGAAAGAAGTTTGGGTTTGCTCGTAGCGGTCGTTGCGTCGTTGCGTGAAACAAATTCCGAGGTTTCTCGCAACGACGCAACGACCGCTACGAGAAGACAGTCCATCCTCCCCGCAGCCCTCTGTCTTTTTAACCTCTTCAGTCCTCTGTGCGAACCTTCCCCTCACTCCATCTTCACTCCGTCCGCAATATCCAGCCGCGCCGCCTGTCGGGCCGGGCCGTAGCCTGCCACCAGCGCCGCCGCAATCACCGCCACGGGCAGGCCGAAAAGAAACCGCCACGGCGTCGCCCAATTGATTGTCCAGCCGAAGAAGGAGACGTTGATCACAAAACTCAAAATCCACGCCAGCACCAGTCCTGCGACGATGCCCAGGAATGATCCCAGCAGCCCGATAATCCCCGCCTCCCAAAGCACCATCGCCTCGATCTGGCCGCGCGACGCCCCCACCGCGCGCAGGATGCTGATCTCCCGCCGGCGCTCCGTCACCAGGATCGACAGGCTCAGGAAAATCCCCAGCGCCGAAATGATGATGCCGATCGTTTGCAGGATATACGTGACCGAAAAAGTCTGGTCGAAAATCCGGAAAACCTGGTCCCGCAGTTCCTGGTTCGACTTGATCAGGTAATCGCCATACGGCGCGATCTTGGGCCGTAATTCCCGCTGCAACTGGTCCGCCGTCAGCCCGGAATTCTTGTCGATGTAGATCCCAATTCCGTTGATCGCGTCGTCCTGCCAATATTTCCGGTAGGTCTGCCAGTCGACCAGGATCACTCCGCCCTCCGTCGTGTAATCGATGTAGACGCCCGCGATCTTGAAGTCGCGCCGGCCCGTCGGCGTGGCGAGGTTGATCGTGTCGCCCAGACCGAGATGAAACCGCCGAAAGAACGGCTGGCTCACCATCACCGCGCCGTGATCGATCGCCGCGTCGAATGCCTCGCGCGAGTCGCCCTGCGCAAACGTCAGCTTTTCGATATACCGCGTCACCGCGAGTCGCACGGAGGCCATCTTCACCGACTGCCCGTTGAGCTGCACGCGCAGTTCCCGGAATGAATCGTAGGTCACGTGCGGCGTCGTCGCGACGATTTGCTCCACCTCGGGCCGGATCATCTCGCGATTGCCGATGAGCAGATTCGCCGCCGGTGCGATGACCAGGTCGGACTGGATCGAGCGGTTTAGCCACTCCTCCACCGTCGTGCGAAAACTAAAGATCATGGTCGAAATCCCCACCACCATCGCGAGCGCCACCACCAGCGCCGCAATCGCCATCGACGTGCGGTGCAGCGATTGCGCGAAATGCCCAAACGCGATCCGCGCCATGATCGACCGCGGTTTCACCCACGCCGAAAAAAAGACGCTCAAGCTCGGCACGAAAAACGCGAAGCCCAGCAGCGCGAAGAGCGCCGCGCCGAAGCTCAGCCACGCCGGCCCGAAGCTCAACGCGACCCGCCCGACCAGCGCCGCGAGGATCAGCATGCCCACGCCGATGTAGAGCCAGCGCATCGTGCTTCGCGCGCTTTGCTCCTCGAGATGGCCGATGCTGAGCGCCTCGACGGGTGACAGCAGCGCCGCCTCCCGCGCCGGAAACCACGCTGCCACCAGCACCGCGCCAAGGCAGAGCGCCATCGCCGCGATAATAGCCCATGGCGAAATGAACAAATTCTGGATGCTCGCTAATATATATAGCGACGTGATCGTCTGCGAAACCGCGCTCACCAATTGTCCCGCCATCACCACGCCGAGCATCAGCCCGAGCGCCGAACCTGCGATTCCCAGCACCAGTGCCTCCGCCATGAAAAGCCCCTGCACCTGCAGGCCGCTCAACCCCAGCGCGCGTAGCACCCCGATCTCATGCCGCCGCCGCACCACCGCCGTCGCCACGGTATTATAGATGAGAAACATCCCCACCAGCAGCGAGATCAGCGACAACGCCGTCAGGTTCAACTGAAACGCCCCGATCATCCGCTCGATCTGCCGGTTGCGCCGGTCGGGTGCCTGCACGATCACATTCGCCGGCAACTCCGCGCGCAGCCGGTCGCGCACCGTAGCAAAATCGGCGCCGGGCCGCAGCAACGCCGAGATGCGGCTCAGCTTCCCGACGTGCAAAAAATTCTCCTGCACGTTCGCGATGTCCATCACCGAAAGATGCTCATCCGCCCCCGGCGCGTCCTCGCCGAAATCAAGCACGTAGCCGATGTGAAACGTCTCCGTCCCCGTCTGCGTTTCCACGCGCAGCGGATCGCCGATCTTCAGTCCCAGCCGGGCGCCGAGCTTCCGCGTCACCGCGATCACCTTCGGATCGCGCAGGAATTCCATGGGGTCCGGCGCCTGGTTCTGCGCGTCGTGGAGTTGAAACGTCCGCAGAGGCCCATTGGAAAAAATATCGATGCCGAGAAGCTGGAGATATTCGCCCGGATAATCGGTCAGGCTGGCCACGTCTTCCACCGTCGGCGTTGCCGCCACGATGTCGGGATCATTGGCCACCACCGGATAGGCCTGCTCATCGAACCGGAGTCCGTCGCCGATCACCTCGATGTCCGCCTTGCCCGCCACAATATCGACCGACGCGCGAAAGGATTCGAGCGCGCTGTGGTTGATGATCTGCACAGCCAGGAAAACCGTCACCCCGAGCGCAATGCCCACGATATTCAGCGCCGTCAGCGCCGGATGCCGTGCGAAGTAGCGCAGGCTGTGGGTAAGGAATAGTCGAAGCATTCCGCGAGTCTCGCATGAAATCCGAAAGGGGCGGTAGCCTTAGAAAACCTGCGTGGCTTATAATTTTTTAAGATGTTGAGGGTGAGGCGAATATTTTTCGGAAATCGGTCTCTCAGGTTGCCTGGCAACTCTAGGCCTTTGCCAAAATTGGTCGAAGTCGCTTTTGAAATCCCTGAGGGATTTTACAATCCTAGCCGGTGGTTGAGCCTGCAACTGCGTTCAGCAGGAGCGGGCGACACCACCGGAATAATCCTCAAGAAGAACTTACCCCGGCGGGGGTAACACCTCTGTGCTACCCCTACCAGGGTAGGAAGGAAAACCATCCAATACCGGTGGTATCACCTGCTAGTGCAGGTTCAACCACCGGCTAGGATTGTAACAAGCCTCCGGCTTGTTCGGGCAGAGTTGCTAGCGCAGAGGTCTCATTTGCAGTCGGGGCCGTGGCGCTGATTCGAGCATCCTTAGTGACCTCCTGTGGCCTGCGGCCACCCGGACAACGAGTTGTCCGGGCCACCCGAAATGCGGCTAACCTCGCCGCTAAAATGACACTTCGACAAGTCTCCGCCGCCCGCCCATAATCCTTGCATGACGCTACCCGAATTTCTCAACGTCGATCTGGAACTTGAATCGAATGTGTCGCTGGAACTTATTGCCCAGGAATTCGGCGAGAAGGTCCACATCCTCCACAACGGTCCGCTGCAGGACGTCGCCCACCTCCTCGCGCTCGAAATTTATGCCGGCGACGATCATGACCCCGAGTCTATCATCGAGGCCTTTTGCGACCTGATCGAGGCGCTGCCGCCCAAGGCCAAAGCCGTCTGGCGCAAGTGCACCATGCGCCGTTTCGACATCGGCATCGCCAGCGGCACCGGCGTCGCCAAGCGCTTCGGCGCGCTCTGCCTGAGCCTCAGCCCCGAGACGCTCAAGCGCGTCGCCGCGTTGTCCACCGAAATTGTCATCACGGTCTATCCGCCCATGGCCCCCGAAACCAAACCGGCCTCGAAATCCAAGGCGAAGAAAAAGTAAATGAAGTCCCCCGCGAAAGCAAAAGCCGCGCCGCAAGTCGGCATCATCATGGGCAGCACCTCCGACTGGAAAACCATGTCCGCCGCCGCGACGATTCTCGACGAGTTCGGCGTTGCCTACGAAAAGCGCGTTGTCTCCGCCCACCGCACGCCGCATTTGCTGGCCGAGTATGCGAGTGACGCCAAGTCGCATGGTCTCCAGATTATTATTGCCGGTGCGGGCGGCGCGGCTCACTTGCCTGGCATGGCTGCTGCGTTCACCACTTTGCCGGTACTCGGTGTGCCGGTGGAAAGCAAGGCGCTTAAGGGCCTCGACTCCCTTCTCTCCATCGCGCAGATGCCAGCGGGCGTCCCGGTCGGCTCACTCGCCATCGGCGAACCGGGGGCGAAGAACGCGGCCCTGCTCGCCATCTCCATCCTCGCGCTGCAGGATGAAAAACTGCGCGCGAGGTGGGAAGCCTTCCGGGCCAAACAGACCAGGACTGTCCTTGCGCAGAAGCTCTAGACGAGGCTTCCGATTTTTGACGAAATTAACGGAATTATTTTGAATTAACGAAATTCAAAAACTGAATTCATTCCGTTAATTAGGTTTCAATCCCGTTAATTCCGTCAAAATCCGTGGAGACTTTCGAGAGCGATCACAACTGACCTCGACAATCTGCGGACTACACGCTTTTTTAATTCTGTAGTTAAATAACTACAGAAACTCACGTTAATGAAGTCTACCCCCATCCTCCCCGGCTCGACCATCGGCTGCCTCGGCGGCGGCCAGCTCGGCCGCATGTTCGCGCTCGCGGCGCGCAAAATGGGTTATCGCGTTCACACTGTCGATCCCATGCCCGACAGCCCCACGGGCCAGATCTCCGACCGTGAATTCAATGTCCCCTTCACCGACATCGCTACGCTGATGGAATTCGCCAAGGGCGTGGATGTCGTCACCTACGAGTTTGAAAACATTCCCGTTGAGGCACTCGATGCGCTCGCGCCGCGTGTCCCTTTGCGCCCCGGACGCAACGTCCTTTACACCACGCAAAATCGCCTGCGGGAAAAGCAATTTCTCCAGGGCGCCGGTTTTCCTGTTGCGCCTTTCCGCGTCGTGCAGAATGAAAAGGAACTGCGCCAGGGCGTTAGCGAACTTGGCTGCCCCTGCGTTCTCAAGACCGCCGATTTCGGCTACGACGGCAAGGGCCAGCAAAAGATCACCTACGAGACCGACCTGGCGGAAGTCTGGCGGCGTCACAACGCCTTTAACGGCGTGCTCGAAGCGTGGGTGCCCTTCGCCGCCGAGATGTCCGTCGTCGTGGGCCGCGGGCTTGTGCTGGAGGAAGATGAACAGCAGCAGACACTCGCCTTTCCGCCGACCATGAACGATCACGAGAACCACATCCTCGCGACGTCGATCGCGCCCGCGCCCTTCGCGGAAAGTATCCAGGCGCGCGCGCAATCGATCGCCACGGCCATCGCCAAGGAACTTGACGTCGTGGGCCTGCTTGCGGTCGAATTCTTTCTCACCAAGCGCGGCGATCTTCTCGTCAACGAGCTCGCCCCGCGCCCGCACAACTCGGGCCACTATAGTTTCGATGCGTGCGTCACCAGCCAGTTCGAGCAACAGCTCCGCGCCGTCTGTGGATTGCCGCTCGGCGATACGCGCCTGCTGTCGCCGGTCCTGATGCGTAATCTTCTTGGCGACGTCTGGGCCAACGGTATGCCCGACTGGGGCGGCTTGCTCGCGCTGCCCGGCCTGCGCCTCCACCTCTACGGCAAAAGCGAACCACGCCACGGCCGCAAAATGGGCCACTACTGCGTCCTCAGTGAATCGATTGACCGGGCCCGCGAAATTGATGCGCAGGCGCAGAAGATTATTCGGGGATAGATAGGCCTGCCCCCCAAAGCAAAGGGCTTTGCTTTCCATATCAACTAGTTTAAACTAGTTGATATGGTGAAACTCAAAGCCAGCGTGGGCGCCTTCGAGGCGAAAACCCATTTCAGCAATCTTCTCGACCGCGTTGAGCAGGGCGACCGTGTTATCATCACTCGTCACGGGCGTGCTGTGGCCGTCCTGGCACCTTTTCAAACGATACCGACGCCCGACCGAATGGCCCTGATCAAGCGCGCTCTTGCGCTCAGCAAGGGAACGAGTTTGCCCGCAGGCAAGACCATCAAGGACTTAATCAACGAGGGGCGTAAACGATGACCCCATTCGTTTTGGATGCGTCGTTTACCATGACCTGGATTATTGAGGCCGAGCAAACTCCGGCCACCATGAAGTACCTGGAGGCTCTTGGTCGCGACGAAAACGAAGCTTTGGTTCCGGCGATCTGGCCCGAGGAAGTCGCCAACGTTTTGCTCACCCTAGAACGTGCCAAAAAAATCTCGTCCGCTATGGTTGCCGGCTGGATTGACACGCTTAACGTCCTCCCCATCCGGATAGAACCACCATCACTCGAGGAGTCGTTTGGCGCCGTCCGCTTGCTGGCTCTAACCCACAAACTGACCGCGTATGACGCAAGTTATCTCCAACTCGCTCTGCGATCGGGTGCGCCCTTGGCCACTCGCGACAAGGCTCTTTGGGCCTCTGCAGAGAAGGTCGGGGTCAAACTGGTCCGGTGACTCTGCGATTATGCACTCTATAACCCCCGCCACCCGAGCCGATCTTCCCCACCTCGTCTCGCTCCTCCATCTCCTCTTCACGCAGGAAGCCGATTTCCAGCCCGACGCCGCCCTCCAGACCGCCGCTCTGGAGCACATCCTCGATTTTCCCCAAACCGGCACCATCCTCGTCGCCCGTTCCGGTCGGGACGTTGTCGGCATGATCAGCCTCCTCTTCACCATCAGCACCGCCAAGGGTGGCCCCGTCTGCTGGCTCGAAGACATGATCGTCCACCCCGACCATCGCGGGGAGGGGACCGGCGCCCGCCTCCTCACCGCCGCCATCGACTATGCCCGCGCCCACGGCTTCCTCCGCATCACCCTCCTCACCGACGCCGACAACTCCGCCGCGCAGCAGCTCTACCGCCGTCACGGCTTCACCGACTCGCGTATGTCCGTGCTGCGGTTGCACCTCGGTCGCGAGTAACTTGTCGCATCTTCTTGACGCCACCATTGGTTGTGATAATCATAGGCCTTACACCACCACAGGTAGATGCGTTGCCCAAAATGTCAGGCTCGTGATGATAAGGTGATCGATTCCCGAGCTATTAAAGATGAGACGGTGATCCGTCGGCGGCGGGAGTGTCTCGCCTGCGAGCATCGGTTTACCACTTACGAGGAGATCGAGCGCGATGACCTCCGCGTTTTGAAGCGTGACGGCCGTTACGAGACCTTTGATCGCAAGAAACTGGTCACAGGTATCGATAAAGCCTGCGAAAAACGCCCCGTCAGCCGCGAAGCCATCGAGCGCACCGTCAACGAAATGATCGACGAACTCGTCAAGGCCTACGGCGACGAAATCCCCACCAAGGCCATCGGCGACAAAATCATGGTCCACCTGCGCCGCCTCGATGAAGTCGCCTACGTCCGCTTCGCCTCGGTCTATCGCAAATTTCGAGACATCAAGGAATTCGTCAACGAAGTCCAAAGCCTGAACCTGGAGGGATAAACATGATCGCGCTACCGCAACGTCTGCCCCATGTGGTCTGGAAAAACAACCGCCTCGTCCCACTCTCCGAAGGCTGGCTCGCCGAGTCGATCGAATCGGCAGCGGCGGGTGCCGGCTATCACCGCTGGCATCTCGCGCCGGAGGTGGCGCGCGCCATCGCCGTTTACCTCGAGAATGACTGGGTCGCGCCCTCGCTGCCGCTCGATCACCTGCGCGAAATGGTGCAGAAATCGCTCGAAGGCATCGGCTACGAGGACATCGCCCGCAAGAGCATGATCGTCCCGCCGCGCGTCTCCATCTCGCTCATGGAACTCGCCGTGCGCGCGCCGTACGAGATTGAGTTTTACCCGCTCCTGCGCGAGCGCCTGGAAGACGCGCTGGAAGTCCAGGTCGGCGGTGTCCGTCTCGAAGGCCTGCGCGATTGCACCAAGGTCCTCGACGCCGCCGGGCGCTGGCGTCACACCTGCATCCGCATCAGCGACGACATCATCCACTACTGCCGCTCCTACATCTACCGGACTATGCCGCGGACGGTGGACCTGGTTATTCAGTAGTCCACCGCATCCATTCTGTTTCCCTGTAATTCCGCTCAAGAAAGCTTCCGGCAATAATCGGCTGCGTACCCTTAGCCGTCGCGTCGTTGCGAGAAACCAACAAAAAAAGTTTCACGCCACGACGCAACGCCCGAAACGAAAAGACGGAGAGATTCACTTCCCCCTCCTGTCTAAATTCCCCACAGCCTCCATGCCCTCGCGCCGTGGCGAGAAACCCAAAAATCTCACGCCACAACGCGATGGGTAACTAGGGAGACCTACCCAACATTATAAACCGACGACACGAAGTCGGCGATGATGTCGTAAATCTGGTCGTCGGTCAGGCGTTCGTAGTTGACGAAGGACTGGCAGCAGATGCGGTTGTTGGGATCGGTGCCCGCCGTTTGCACAAACGAGAGGTCCTTGGTCTTGTAATCGTAGCGGAAATAAAGCACCCGCATCGTGATGCCGAAGCGCACCGTCAGACTTGCCTGCTGCACATCCGGGTCGAGCGGGTAGAGCCGTTCCACCTGGCCCACCAGCCGTTGGGCGGTGAGGTGATCTTCAAACAGCACCAGTTGCGGCAAAACGCAGAGATCAAAATGGGCCGAGCATTGCCGGTGGAAATGTGAGCGAAGAAAGTCGGCGTTGAGCTTCTTGGTCTTGGTGCGGTTCCTGATCTCCTCGATAAGTTGGTTGATTCCGTTCATGCTTTTTTCTCGTGCCGGCATCCTGCTAAACGTTTTGTTTTGCAGATCACATGCCAGAACGAGGCCTTGTGGCGTATCACCTCGTTGCGGAGCCGCTTGTGACTCAACCCTCCCGCGCCGTTGTCGGGATGCCGACAAAGAATGTCCGGTATCGGTTCTGCTGATTGTCTATTTCTGCCGCACCTGCGTTTTCAGCATCAGGCGGGAACCATCGACCTCGCGATTCAGTAATTGCCGGGGCGACGCGACAGAGCTAATGTCGCTTAAGTTATTTTGCTTCCATTTGCAGCCATATAGTGCATAAATGTGCATCATGTCCTTCCGGTAATTACGATGCGAAAACTTCTCCACGAGATCGAACTGTTCCAATCGAAGCCCCTCAACATGCGGGTGCTCCTGTTGACGAATCTGATCTACGTCGCCGTCCTCCCCATCTCGAATATTTTCAGTTCCGCCTATGTCATGCGCAATTCCGGGCATGACATGACTTATGTGGCCATCTATCAGCTTGCCTCCTACCTCGCGATTCCGCTCGCATTCTGGATCAACGGTCTGCTCCTGAACTACATTCGCATCGAGCGCCTTTTCTCCTTCGGCATGTTTCTCAGCGCCTTTTCCATGATGGTCATGATGATGCTCAAGCAGCTCACCATTCCCGGCCTCGCCTGCGCCGGGTTTCTCATGAGCCTCTCCTCGGGCTTTTATTGGGCCAATCGCGATTTCCTCGCGCTCTCCACCACTAGCGATTCCACCCGCAGTTACTACTACGGGCTCGACCAGTTCTTCAACACCAACATCGGTGTGCTTACGCCCTTCCTTATCGGCGATTGCTTCATCGCCAATGTCGATAAGTACCACTGGTTCGACCTCAGCGTCAACCAGGCCTACTACATCGTCGTCGGCTTCGTCTTCATTCTCGTCACGGGCGCTTCGGTAATGATTCACCAGGGCAATTTCAAGAATCCTAAAAAGACCAAGTTTGTCTACTTCAGTTTTCATAAAGAGTGGAAATGGATTCAGCTTTTGACCATCGTCCGCGGCATGGCGCAAGGGTACATGGCGCTGGCGCCCACCTTGCTGATCATGACCCTCATCGGCGACGAAGGCGCGGTCGGCAAAATCTATTCCGCGGGTGGAATTCTCTCGGCCGTCGCTCTCTACATCCTCGGCCGCACCACCGGTCCGCGCCATCGGGTTTTGATCTATAGCGTGGCCGTCATCGCCTTCGCCGTCGGCGCGCTGACCAATTCGCTGCTCTACTCCGCCATCGGCGTTCTCATCTTCATCGCCTGCCAGACGCTCTCTTCTCCGTTGCAGGAGATATCCTATTTCGGCACCCAGATGCTGCTCATCGATGTCACCTCCTATCTCGAAAAGCGGAACGAGTACGCCTACATCTTCAATCTCGAATTTTCCTACCTGCTCGGTCGCAGCAGCGGGTTGATTTTCTTTCTCGTCCTGGCGGAGAATTTTGACAATGCCTTCGCCCTCCGCTACGCGCTGGCCATCGTCGCGATCATCCAGCTTTCGGGCATCTTCCTCGTCCGGCATATCCTCGCCGCCTGCAACCAGGAAAGGTCGTACGACCACAACCAGGGCATGGACCTCGCCACGCTGAACGCCGAACTCGCCGCCGGCGAAGCGCTGTAAGAACTCTTAGGTAGCCCGCGACCTCCGGGCGCGGGAAGCGGTTGTTGACGCAATCCCGTTATCAGGTTTGCGAAGATCGCCGAGCCCGTCGCCCGGAGGTCGACGGCTACCTAAAAGCTGCGACACCTCTTCCGCGTCCCATAGCTCCCGTTTAGCATCTGCCTATTGTGACAATCTGGTAACTGCCTTTATTTACTCCGCCATCCGTCTTCGCGCTGGCAGTCCGCCATGCGATTTGCCACGCTTGATCCGCCTCGCCCCCAAACCAACCCGCCTCGGAGACGTATGGAACAACTCAATACCACGACCATCACCCCGCACGAAAAAGCCGTTCAGATCAACCTCGACAAACGTTTCTACGGCACCTTCGCCGAGATCGGCGCCGGCCAGGAAGTCGCCCGCTGGTTCTTCCGAGTCGGCGGCGCTTCCGGCACGCTGGCTAAGACCATTTCCGCCTACGACATGGCGTTCTCCGACGCCATCTACGGCAAGGGCGAGCGCTACGTCAGCAAGCCCCGCCTGCACAACATGCTCGATTACGAGTTCAAGCTGCTCATCGAGCGCCTCGGCGAAAAGCGCGGCGCGCAGACCTCCTTCTTCGTTTTTTCCGACACCGTCTCCGCCCGGAATTATCTCGGCACCAACGAATGTCACGGCTGGATGGGCGTCAAGTTCCAGCTCCAGCCCCAGGCCGAGCCGAGCGAGATCATCATCCACGTCAACATGCTCGATAAGGAAAACCTGCAGCAGCAGGAAGCCCTTGGCACTGTTGGCGTGAATCTGACGTACGGCGCGTTTTACCTCCACAGCGATCCGGAAAAACTGATCGCCTCGCTCCTCGACGGCCTCTCCACGCTTCGCATCGAGGTCGACATGATCAAGTTCCTCGGGCCCTACTTCAGCAACGTCGATAACCGGCTCATGGCGCTCCAGCTCGTCGAGAAAGGCCTCTCCAACGCCGCTTTGATCGCCGCCAACGGCGATGTGATCCAGCCCTCCGAAGTCCTGCATAAAAAGCCGATCCTCATCGAGCGCGGCAGCTTCCGCCCCGTCACCTACGTCAACCTCGACATGGTCGATGGCGCGCGCGAAAAATTCATCAAGGACGCCGCCGCTGACGAAGAGGGCATTGTCGAGCTCATGGAAATCACCATGAGCAACCTCCTCACCACCGGCGCCATCGACCACCGCGACTTCC
>Ga0206831_1190_pt1 | contig 15697 bp, 10 predicted proteins | sample Alteio_BWOrgCont_73_FD_152876 | JGI IMG/M metagenome (GOLD analysis project Ga0206831, IMG submission 152876) | Enriched cells from forest soil in Barre Woods Harvard Forest LTER site, Petersham, Massachusetts, United States -... | ecosystem: Environmental > Terrestrial > Soil > Temperate forest >...
AGCTCCCATTCCAGTTCTCGGCATTGACCGTGGTAAGCGTCACCGCCGTCGATGCGTCCAAGGTCGTGCCCGCCGCGATATTGAGCGCGCCACCGGTGCCCGTCGTGCTGCCGTTGCCGCCGAGCGCCGTGGCCGAGCCGAGCTTCAGCGTGCCTGCGGAAAGGTTGGTCGTCCCTTTATAGCTGGTATTCGTTCCGTTTAAAATCAAAGCGCTCGTGCTGCTGTTTTCCGTGACGCCAGTGACGTTGCCGCCCAGGCCGCCGCTGATGGTCGTCGTCCCCGAGCCGGCGCCACTATTCGTAATCGTGCCGGTGTTGTTGATCGTGGTACCGGAAAGGGTGGTCGTCGCGCTGGTCGAGCCGTTGTTAACGGTCAGGCTTCCCGTCCCCGAGATGGCACCGGAAACTGTGGTGCTGCCCGTGCCGGTCGACGCGACCGTGAGGTTGTCGCCATTGAGGCCAATCGCCCCGCTAAATACTGCCGTCGTCGCGCCACCATTATTACCGATGCTCAACGTTCCGAGCGCGCTGGAGCCCAGGTTGATTGCATTGGAGACGGTGAACGAGTTGGCCAGGAGACTGGCGGAACCGCCCGCGGAATCGCCCAAGGTGATCGCCGAAGTCGAAGGGCCGGCCGCGCCGCTCGTCGTACCATTGTTGCTGACGTTCAGCAGAACATTACCCTGCTTGAGATCGAGGCCGCCCGTGAAGGTATTTGCGCCGGTAAACGTGGTCGTGCCGGCGGTCGTGTTGACCACAATGGAAAGCGCTGCCGTCCCGTTGCTGATGACTCCGCCGAACGTCGTGCCGCCCGAACCGAAACCGTTGATCGTCAGGATGCTCGCGACGCTATCGGAAAGAGTGCCAATGGTAAGAAGAGACGACGAATTGTTCTGCCAGCTTTGGCTCGCACCGATCACGGTCGATCCTGTAAAGGTGGTCGCACCCGAATTGGCATTAATGAGGAGACCGCTCGCACCGATCGAAAGCGCGCCCGTCTCGGTAATAGTAAGCGCCCCGGTGTTGGTCGTCCCGTCCCCGACCGTGATGCCCGCAATACTGGTCGCCGTGGTGACGGTCGGCTGATGCGCGTAAGTCGCCGAATCAAAAAGAACCGTATCCGTCGTCAAACTGTTGACCGGGGCCGTCCCGCTGACCCAGTCCGATCCCGTCGACCAAGTCGTACCTGCGGCCGTTCCGGACCAGGTTTGCTGCGTCGCCTGCGCCGAACTCGCGAAAAACAATGTCGCGGCGAAACTGGCGATAACTGTCCGACTCGAAGGACGGAGAATAGCACAGGAGGAATTCCGAAGGTAGTGAGTCGAGATTTTTGAAGAGAGCATAGGAAGGGTTTAGTTTAGAAAGCTTAACCAGACAATTGATCGCAATGCCAATTTTTAGAGACAAGCACTATTAGTGTCAAACTTATTTTTTACCGATTTGATTTGGTCTTTTTTTGTCTAAACTGTCTCTCTTATGTGTAAAGACAAATCACTCGCTAAAACGCGGCATTTTATTGAACAGGAAGGCGTGAGATTATTCCTCAATAATATGAATGTGTCAAGAAAGTAACCTATTCTCCTTTGCTCTCGATTAGCTTGGAAAGGGAGCGATGCCGCTAATCACCTCAAGGCATGTTCATGGGCTGACCGACGGGCGGCAGAGTCATCCGCATAATCGGCCCCTTGGCATTGGGGAGAGAGAGCGAGATGGTCTGTTTGTCGGGAGTTATCCCCGACTCGATTGGCGGCGGAGGCGGACAGGGGAACACGATTGCCATCGAGCGTGCCTCAAGCGGGTGAAGTGTCGCCAGCACCTCCGGAGGAAAATAATTCGGCCCGGCCGGATCGGGAGCGACCGTTTGATACTGATGCTGAGTCGCGTCGTCGGTTAAGACGGCCGATTTGATGGAAACCGCCCTCGGTCGATACATGCCAGAACCGATCATCTCGGGTGTTGCATACTTGGGAACAGGCACGATCACCCCGATAAACGTCCCGGCAAGCGGTGCACTGGATGTCGCGTAGATCCTGACTCCGAGAACGAGACGATCACCAGCGATTCTCTCAATATGAAAGACCTGATAGTGGACTTCCGGCCAGGTCGTGGCGACATCATTCGCATTGGAGAGAGGAGATCGCGACGACTGCTGAGCCCAGCCGGACAGAGGCAGGCCGAGAGCGAGCAAGAGCAAAAACGCGCGTTTCAGTTTCATTTCGAGGCCATCGGTGCGACTACCGAATCTCCTCCGCGTAGATGATTCGATAAATGTAATTCGGCATGCTAGGATTGGTAGTAGTGAGCAGCAAATCATCCAGCGTTCCCACCACCCCATCCTGGCCGGCATAGGGCGTACCCGACACGGAGCCCGTTGCCGCGTTACCGTAGACCCCATCTAGGCCGGGGTTCAGGTCGCGTTCGATAATGTAGTGATACCGCACGGTGCCGGTGATTTGATCGCCCGATTCGTAAATCCCATAGTTAGTGTTGCCCTTGCTCTTAAGAATTGATTGGCCCTCGACCCAAATGGAGAAGGTGTTGCTTTGTGTTGTGAGGTTTCCGATCACCTGCCGCACCAGATCATTGCGGGTTGGGTTGACTGTCGCACCCGGCCCGAGCGCGGCGATCTCCGGGATGTTGCAGATTTCGCCCGGCATGCGCAGCGGGCCGGTATGGCCGCTCGATCCATTACCGGTCAGGTAATTGGTGATGGCGGCGGCGAGGTTCGTTTCGTTCACCGGCGTGGGATTGTTCAGAAGCGGACCATGAAAATCATTGGCCGTGAAAAGATTGGTGAAATTGCCAGTTTGCGTCTGGTTCACCATCAACCCACGAAACAACGCCTGGAGCGGGACGGTACGCGAGATTCCCGGCGTCGGGATATTCATATTGGTCGTATAGACTACGGCGCCGTTGGGATTGATGCGCCCGCTGGTCGCCCCACCATAGGTTCCATAGAGGTACATGTTATTAACTGCACTCGAGTTGGTATAAGTCACGTCTGCTGGAAAAGTGGACCCAAGAGTTGATTGGGTCACCACAGGGCCGGCATAAGCCTCATATGGACTACCGTACGAAAGCAGGGAAGACGGGACATAGAAGAGATCGAGCATGGCCCAGTCGGGATAGGAAGCACCATGAAGTGTCTGTGACGCATCCGTTGATGGACTAAAATTCAATAGGCGGAACGGGGTACCGTGCTGAAATTGTGAGAGATTCTGCCCCGGCTGCGGCACGTAGGGCAACGTCTCGTCGTCCGGGATGATGCCGGTACGCACGTATTGAAGATAACCACTGGAAGGAAAGCGAGCTGTGCGGGGAATTTGCGGCGGGTCCAAGGCTACAGCGCCGATCCCATACACTCCCAGCGATGCGTTATTATCAATCGTCGGCATCCAATAGGCATCAGGATCGGAATAGGTTGTTCCACGGGGATCTGTGGAAGTAAAAGCGGTCCTTGTGGCACTGCTCTCGGGATAGTTTGCGTATACGGCATCATCCCGGAAATCAGCAGGATCGCCGCGAGGCGTATTGGCGTTGAGATACTGTGCGCCCATGCCCATGCCATTGAGATCGGCTGGTGGAGAGCCGCTGCTCGTTTCCACAATCCAGTCCCCGGGAAATTTATTGACCAAAGGATCTTTGACGTAGCCGTAAACCCAGGCCGTGGGCGGTTGACTGAACGCACCGTTTGCCGGGATGGATATGCTTGTGGTGATGGGGATCACGGCGTTAATAATGTTCGTGTACGGCGTGAGCGTCCCGGAAAGGGGTTCGGACTGGCGATTGTAGCCGCCGTAGAAATTGGCTGGAGGATTGGCAATGATACTTCCACGCATGCCGTCAAGTGGAACGGGATCGGGCTCGGTAATATGGCCGTCGCCTCCTTGCTCCGATAAATATTGAATTCCACCCGAAATATTAAGGGTGTGTCCCGCGGCATTGGTGGACATCGGCAACAGTGTTGACCAGAAGTTAGCGTTTGAGACGATCCGATATTCTCCCGGCGCCCACTCGTTGGTGCCGCTGCCCGTGTCGCTGTTCTTCACCGGTTGGGTTACTTGCAACACGATACTGTTGGTAGTCGGGAGTGGCCCACCGCCATAATATTGGTGAGAAGAATTGTTGGTCCCCAAATAGGTATGATAAGTCTGCGCCAAATACTGGTCGGGGTCTGCGATCGAACCGGGATTTCCTGTCCAGTCCACGCCTTGATCCGTTCGCAGGAGGTTGTTGCCCCAATAGCTGTACCATAGGGGATTCCCGTTATCCGGAATGCCTGTGTTCGTGGTATTGGCATAGCCGGGAATGATACCCGCCGGCAGTTTTGGCAAAGGCGCCGGTACATTTGTGGCATAGTTCACAGAAGCTGCTCCACTATTGATCGAATACCACATGGTGGATGGCATGTCCTGCGCGTTGACCCAGCCTTGCTGATCCGCTGTGCCCACTTTAAAAGCGCCATAAACGACATCTTTATGAAAAAATGAAACGCCCTGAAATCGGGAGGGAAACCACAAATCCAGGTATATCCTGGTGTTGAGGAGCGGTGGACTGCTGGATGACGCCGCCGAACCGGCGTACGCATTAAAGCTCATCAAAACCTTGTCCAGCTTCGGCGTCCGCCCAATCCCGCTCGTCAACAGTCCACTCAGCCATCCACGGAAAGCCATGGGGCTCGTGCGAACCACGGCACCATCCGCCCGTCCGAAATCGGGCGAGGTATCCTTGCCGGCCAGATCGACAATCTGCATCGTAATGGAATCGATCTGGTGGGCCGTATATTTGCCGAGATAGCTGGTGGCCGTTGAACCCGGCAAGGCGGGCCAGGTGATCGGCTTGTTCAGCACATTTGTCCCAGACAAATAGTTCGCGATGACCATGCCGTTGTACCAAAGGCTGCCGTCAAAGATGCTGCTAGCGCCCGACCCGGGATTCGGACTGAGGCCCAAATCGGACGTCTCCTGGAAAGCCAGCGGCCATCTGGCATTGGAAGCACCCTGCGAAACAGAAGCGTCCGTAGTCGGGCTGATGGTGCTAAAACGGTTCGTCATCGTTGCTAATGGCAGAACACCGTTCAAGCCCGTATTTCCCGTCTGACTCGGAAACAATTCCCTCAAGGGTTGAAGTGTGCTCAGGTTATAGAGAAATGCCACTCCAGTGGAGCTGTAAGGAGCATTGGTCGAGCTAGCGGCAACCAGCGGCATTTTGGGCTGGCCGAAAATATTGAAGTCGGGACTACGGCTCGCGGTGGTGAGGTTGAAAATATTATTGGTGTAGAGATCGGGCGTGATCGTTCCGTTGGGGTCGGTGGCGCGAAGGATTTCCTTGGGCGAGTTGAAGCCGACGGTTCGCGCGATTGTGACGATATTTGAGGCCCCCGTGGCCGAAAGGGGCGTGCCCGTGCTTCCCTGGAGTTCCTGTAAACTCACCTCGGTGGGCGTGCCCGCGCCGAGGGATTGCAATGTTCCCTTATAAGTGCCGTCCGCCGTGTTGATGTTGATCTTCGAGTTTTCATCGTCGATCCAGAAGGCATAGCGGCCGATGATCTGGTTCGTCGTATTCGCCACCGTCGATTTCGGGTAGGTCAGGACATTGACCCAATAAACGGGAAGCGCGGTGGAGGAACCTAGGATGGGATAAATTCCGTCTTCCCCCGGCGCATTTAAATTCACCGTGGTGGCCGTGGCCGTGTTGGCGGGGAGCGAAAAGAGGGGGAAGTTGGTGTTGGGCGTGGTGCTCGTAAAACTCCAGCTCGTCAGGATGCCGGGAGAAACCGACCAGTAATTTGTCGGAGCGTTGGTGAGGAACCCGGGATAAGAAAACGTCTCGGCCACATTCCCGTACGGCGCATCCCACTTGCCAAACGCGGTCCGCAATTGGGCCACAGCGGTATTCATCCCCAGGGTGGAAATGGCACGGGCCTTCTGGGCTTCATAGTTGCGCCGGCTCGCCTGGACCTCCCAGTTCATCGTGCTGAGAAAGGCCACGACGATGATGGTCATCAAGGCCAGGGTGAGCAGGGTGATCAACAAGGCCGCGCCCGACCGGGGATGCGCGCCGGGGCTCACCAACCGCGATCTCAAGCTGGGGATGGCATCATGTTTCATCGGGGACCATTGGCTAGAGTTACTGTCGTCGTCTGGATTTCTGTGCCCTTTTGAATGACCGTGGGCAGGTTCGTATAGAAATTCTGGACGTCCTTCCAGAGGCTTCCGGACGTCGCGGGATAAGTAGTCGCATAATTGCCAGGTATCGCGGTGAGCTGCCTGGCGGTACGCGAATCCATGACCGCAACGATGATCTGCAGGCTCGCTGGGCCCGGTGAAAGATTGGTCTCCAGCACCGCCAGGCTCGGGCCAAACATAGGGGCATTCGTAAACGTATAGATATATCGGGAATCGAATCTCTCTCCCGCGGGAAGAGACGTTTGCTGAATCGGATTGCCAGCGGGGTCGAGGGCCTGGACCCAAAGGCCCAGGACGTTCTCCGCCATAAGCCCCCCGTAATTGTTGTTGGCCGTCACGGATATAAACTTCGATGGCGCGTAGGTGGACAAGAGGGTGTCGCTGATCCAGGTGTTGGGCGAGGAGTAAACCTGATAATCGGAAGACGAAGGATTGATCAAGACGCGCGAGAGACAAGGGGTGCCGGCCGGGCCGCCGCTGCCCGCGATCCACTGGACGAAATAGCCAACCTCCGCGAGGTTTCCGTTGGTGCCTCCATCGGTCGCCACGGGCGATTGGCAAAAGATGGCGTGCGGATACTGATATGTCGCGCTGACGCCGGTCGGGTTGATGACCATCTGCAGGCTGTTGGTCGCGTAGCGGGAAGCAGGGAAGGCCGCTTCACTCAAGTCGCGCGACATCCTCTCCAAAATCGCCTGGGCCGCCGTGCGCCGCTCGTTGTGCGCCTGACCTCCCTGCCAGACCGTCATTAGGGAGCCGAGCATGCTGAGCAGAACGACGGTGAGGATCGATAATATCGCGATCGATACCAGGATCTCGATGAGCGTAAAGGACTTTGTCGCCGTTGAGCCGGGTAGCCTGACCGCGTCGGAGCGCCTAGTCATAATTCAAAATGGAAGTAACAATGATATTGGTATTATTGTATTTGGGCGTCGGCCAGCGAATGATAATTTGCACTGGTTCCATCAAAGGATTCGCGCCGGCGTCCTTGAGCGTGAAACCCGTACCCGTCGGAGTCGCATCGACCACGGTGCATTGATAGTAGGCCCCGGCAGCATTGGTCGGTAGTCCCTCGGAACTATAATTCGTGGTCCACGAAGTTCCCAACACGGTGGGACTGATGGAAAACTGCTCGCTCTCCACGGTGGTGAGAACTTGGCTGGCGATTGTCGCCAGACGGGCATATTTATCGGATTGCTGCACCGTCTGCGATGCATAGGCCATCAGGCCAAGAATCGAGACAAGGACGAAAGCGGTCACACCGATGGCAATCACGACTTCGACCAAAGTGAAGCTATTTAGTCGTTTCCTTCCTCGCAGGGTGACTCGAAAAACGCCAAGACTCCCCTCCGAGTATCGGAAACGGCTATGCATTAAAGACGTCCGATTTTAGTAGTCCCCGTGTTGGCGATAAAGTAAAGGTCGTAGTAATTGGAGCCGACGGAAACGATATTTCCCGAGTTGTCCGACGTGCCTTCGATCAGTCTCAACTTAAGGGCTTGCCCGCCAACCAAGGTGCCGTCGGGCTGATAGCACTGCACGACGTTTCCAGCCGTTCCGAAAGCGATCTGCGCGCCCTGAAGATTGGCGCTTGTGGGCAAGGTACCCGGAAGAGCGGTCGCGACCGTCATAAAGGTATCGCCATTCGTTGAGCTATTCTCAAAGACAATGCCGTTAGGGAGATATCTCCAAGGAGTTACTTCCGTCCAAGCGCCGAAGACGCCGGTGGTCTCATCCCGCGACGATTGAACCAGCGAATAAGCAGCACAAGCGCCTGTTCCTTGAGTCCGAATGATTACAGCCGTAAAGCAGTTTTTGGAAATCGAATTCTGTCGGGCCATGGCGAAAACATCGACCAGTTGATTGCCCGCCGAGGAAAGCGCCGTCGAGCGCAACGACGCAATCGATGACACCGTCAGTGCGGAAAGAATTCCCATAATAGTGAGCACGACGAGCATCTCCACCAAGGAGAAACCGCCCTTGTCGCGCGCGCCGGGTTTCCTTTCCATGCTTAACTCTTACCTCAAGCGGGAATGATTGTAAATCGTTTACAAAGTATTTTTTCGCTTTTTATTCTTTTTTTGATCTTTATCTATTTTTTTGTATTTTATAAGACTTTTTCAGACTTTTATTGATTTCTCGTGCAACTTTCTGGCTAGGCGCCTGTCTTTGCCATATCTCCGCATGAGTTCATTTGCCGTATGATTAAGTATCTTTTTCCCGTTATCTGCCTGCTTTTGCCGGCAATCCCTTCCTCAGCAAACGTCCGCTTGCCGGCCATTTTCGGAAGCCACATGGTGCTGCAGCAAGACAGCAAGATTCCCGTGTGGGGTTGGGCTGACGCAGGTGAGGAAGTCACCGTCACGCTGGGCGATCACACCGCCAAGGCCACCGCCGACGCGAATGGAAAGTGGCGCGTTGACCTGGCGCCGGTACCTGTGGGAACGGCGCCGCTCAGCCTGATTGTCGCAGGCAAGAACTCTCTGACATTCGATGACGTGCTCGTCGGCGATGTTTGGATCTGTGGGGGACAATCGAACATGGAATTCGGCCTCTATCGCGGAGACCATGGCCCGGCGGATGTTCTCCAGGCCAACGACCCTCAGATTCGTTTCTTCACCGGAGAAAAGGCGGTTTCGCTCGATCCCAAGGATGACACCAAGGGCAAATGGGTGCTTTGCACGCCCAATACCGCCTCGTGGTTTTCTTCCATCGGCTATTATTTCGCCCGGTCGATCCGGCAGAAATACAACCGTCCGGTGGGGCTCATTGCCGCGTATTGGGGGGGCACGCCCGCGCAGGCCTGGACAAGCATGTCCGCCCTGCAAAAGGATCCGCCGCTGACCAATTACGTCGATGCCTACCAAAAACTCGTCGCCGATTTCCCGGCGGCCAACGCGCAGTACGCGCAATTGCAGGCCGACTTTCAGGAAAAGCAAAAGCAGTATGTGGCCAATTGGCCCGCTTCCTACATCGATGCCATGAAGGTGTGGAACGCAGCCGCCAAACAAGCGGCGGCGGCCGGTCAAGTCGCGCCTCCCCGGCCACCAAGTCCCCCCGGCATGCCCAAGGGACCTCAACCTCCGCAGGGTGGCGCGAGTGGTCCCTCCGTTCTTTTTAACGGCATCGTCGCGCCTCTTATCCCCTACGCGATCAAGGGCGTGATCTGGTATCAGGGCGAGGCCAACGCCAACAATGGCCTCGAGTATCGGACGCTCTTCCCGCGCCTCATCACCGACTGGCGCGAAAGGTGGGGCGAGGGCGATTTCCCCTTCCTCTACGTCCAGCTCGCCAATCTCTGGGCGCCGCAAAAGAAGCCTTCCGAAGGCGGCTGGGCTCTTCTGCGCGAGGCGCAACTGATGACACAGTCCCTTCCCAATACCGCCATGGCCGTCGCCGTCGATATCGGAGACCCGCTCGATATTCATCCCAAGGACAAGGTCGATGTGGCCAGTCGCCTTTTCCTCGCGGCGCAGCATGTCGCTTATGGAGAAAACCTGGTCTATTCCGGTCCGCTCTATGATTCGATGAAGGTCGAGGGAAACAAGATTCGCGTGAGCTTTAAAAGCGTGGGCAGCGGCTTGCAAATGAGTTTGCCGCCTTGGAGTTCCACCGGCGTTCTCCCTCCACCGCCGACGGAGTTGAAGGGATTCGCCATCGCCGGGGCGGACAAGAATTTCGTCTGGGCCAAGGCGGAGATCGACGGAAGCGACGTCCTTGTTTCCAGCGACGAGGTGGCCGAGCCGGTCGCCGTCCGTTACGGATGGGCCAGCAACCCTCCCTGCAACCTCTATAATAAGGAAGGCTTGCCTGCATCCCCTTTTCGCACCGATGATTGGCCCGAACCGCAACCTCCGGCACCCGCGCCCGCCAAGCCCACGACTGCAGCTACGCCTGCCCCGGCTGCAGCCTCCGTCCCCGCAGCCCCCTGATTTTTCCCATTCGCCCACGCCATGTCGAAAGTCATCATCGAGAATCTTTACAAGACCTACACAGGCGACAAGGGGCGGGAAGTCGCGGCGGTGGAGGACGTCAATCTCACGATTGAAAGCGAGGAATTCATGGTCTTCGTCGGACCTTCGGGCTGCGGCAAATCGACCACCCTCCGGATGATCGCCGGACTTGAGGAGATTAGCCAGGGCAGCATCTTCATCGATGGAAGGAAGGTCAACGACACGCCGCCCAAGGATCGCGACATCGCGATGGTCTTCCAGAATTACGCGCTTTATCCCCACATGACCGTCTACAAGAACATGGCTTTCGGCCTGGAGCTGCGGAATTATCCCAAGGCGGAAATCGAAAGGCGCGTTCGCGAGGCCTCCCAGGTCCTGGGCCTGACCGACGAAATGCTCGCGCGCAAACCGAAGGCGCTTTCCGGCGGCCAGCGGCAGCGCGTGGCGTTGGGCCGGGCCATCGTGCGTAAGCCGAAAGTCTTTCTCTTCGACGAGCCGCTCTCCAACCTCGATGCCAAGATGCGCGTGCAGATGCGCACGGAAATCTCCCAGCTTCACCACCGCCTTTCCACCACCATGATTTATGTCACGCACGACCAGGTCGAGGCGATGACCATGGGCGACCGCATATGCCTGATGAAAGATGGCCGCATCCAGCAGGTCGCCGAGCCGCTCGAGATTTATAATCGCCCGGCCAACATGTTCGTGGCCGCTTTCATCGGAAATCCGCCGATGAATTTCTTCGAGGGCACCGTGATCGAGAAAGGCGGAGAATTATTTTTCTCCGGCCCCGGCAACTCTTCCGACGAGGAGACGATGCTGCTGAAGGTACCCGAGGAACAGGCCTCGAAGCTCGCTTCCTGGGTTGATAAGAAGATTGTCTTCGGTTTGCGTCCCGAGGACCTGGAAGACCGAGCCGCGCTGAGCGTGGCGCCGGATCCCGGAGAAATTTTTCGTGCTAAACTTGAGGTGACTGAGCCGCTGGGAGCGGAGACCTATTTTTATCTCACCGCTGGAAGTCATAACTTCATCGCGCGTTCCCAAGGCCAGATCCGCGAACGCCCCGGCGCGAAAATTGAACTCGTAGCCAACATGAAGAAAGCCCATTTTTTCGAGCCGGTCGATAAGGCCCCCTATCAAAAAGCCACGGGCGAGCTCGACGTGGAAAAGTGGCAAACCGCCTGCCGCTTGATCATCTAGGGGAGCGTAGCAGAGCGGCCCGGCAAGAAACTCGCCTGGAAAATTCATCCCAGCTATTTCCCTTATGAAAATAGGCGCAAGTTATTATCCAGAAATCCTGCCTGAAACCGACTGGGCCAAGGACCTTGAAACCGGAAGACAGATTGGCCTGGGCATTCTCCGCTGCGGCGAGTTCGCCTGGAGCGCGCTGTTTACCTCCGAGGGAAAAGCGACGGTGGATTGGGTCCCGCGTTTTCTCGATACGGCCGCGGCGCACGGCTACGAGGTCATCTGGTGCACGCCTTCCGCAACGCCACCGCCTATCGGGAGCGCCGAATGTGAAGGCGTTCCGGGCCCGCTGGCGCTCGAGCTCAAAGTGGGAAAGGGCCGCATCCTCGTGGCCCTAACTGCGCTCAACTCCGCCGGAGTGCAGGCGTTGCTCAAGATGCCCTCCTCATGATTTCCCGGATTGGCATCGCGGCGATGATTCTGCTGGCGGCTCCGATCCTTGGAGAAACCAAGGCGGAGGAGCAGGTCATTTCCAATAATGCACCGAGACCTCGCGTTGCCGTTGCGGCGGCCAAGACAACGCCGACTCTCACGGCCACGCCCGATGATCCTGCGTGGGCCGACGCTGCGCCCATTCCGCTCAACACGCTGAGCTTGAGCCGCACTCCGTCGCCCACCGCGCCGATTCCCGGCACGGAGATCCGTCTGCTCTGGGCCCCAGATTGGCTCTACGTCCGTTTTCTCTGCAAGGACGACCAGACTTACCTGCCTTCGCACCAACCGGGCGAGCCGGTCTTTCATGGCGATGCCGTGGAAATCTTTCTCGATCCGGTCGGCGATTGCCGGGAATGGATCGAAGTCGAGATCAACGCGAAGAATGAAGTCTACGACCAGATCACCCTCTGCACCGGCGAACCGAAATGGGATCGCAGCCTGCGCCTGACCGACGATTGTATCGCGCGCGAAATCTGGGTCCTGCCCAATGGCGCGCTGAAAAATCTGCGCACCGCCGCTGCGCCGTGGAAAGTGAACGGCCAGACTGTCGGCTGGATCGTCGATGCGGCCATTCCGGCCCCGGAATTTCTGAAGAGAACCGGGTTGAAAAGATTTCACACCATGACGCTTCGCGGCGATTTTCTCCGTTATAAATCCATCCCGCGTGCAAGTGGAACCGGGAGAGATCTGCTTTCGCTGACCTGGAGCCCGATGGTGCTCGGTATCCCGCACCGCTGCCCGGCCGCTTTTGGATTCATCAACCTTTCCGCACCGACACCTTAATCCCCCCTCACCATGCTTCATGTTTCACTCCATCCCTATCGCCTGAGCCTTCGTGAACCTGTGGGCATCGCCCACGAAACTCAAGTCGTGGAAATTCCGGTTCCGGAATTTTCTCCCGCACTTTTCCACTTGCGCGACGAGGCCAGTGGACGGCTCTATCCGGTCCAATCTTCGCTCCAAAAACCAGGTCGCGGCTATCTTCTTTTGGCCATTGAGCCGAACCAGACGTTGATCCTCGTCCCAGCCGATTCTGCCGTCTCACGGGGAACCGAGTCGCCCGTCACGATTACGGAAAATGCCGACGAATGGATCGTGAAAAACGGACAACTCGAGATCGCGCTTTCGCGCGGGCAGCAGCCCTTCGGCAATGGGCGCGGCGAACAAGTTCCCGGTGCCGTACGACGTTTTCGCGCAGCCAGCGGCCCTTGGCGCGGCCGGACTTTTTTCGATACCTGGAACGCGCCGCTGCACGAACATGCCGAGTGGATCGAAAAAGGTCCGCTTCGGTCGATCTACCACTACCGGATCGAATTTGACGGCGATGGCTTTTATGAGCTGGAACTGACCGTCGATGCGCCGCTCGACTTCGTCCGCCTCCACGAAAAATTCCACGGCGCCGCATCCGATCAAATCGTCTGGGATTTTGCCGGGGCCGACCTGCCCGAGCGCCTCGACCTGCTCGACTCCACCGCCGGTTCCACGCCACGCTGGCTTCATTACCATCTCGATCAACGTCACGCGCGGCTCTGGTGTTGGACGCAATCCAGCCAGTTGCACGATCTCTCCGACGGTTTTGCGCTGCACTTCACCGGCTCGGATGATGCGGTGGGCCTGGTCTCGCTCGAAGGTGGAAAGTGGAACGGCAACGCGCTGAATCACCTCGAGGCGTGGACCCGGCGCTGGCAATCTTCCGATCTCATGACGCGCCGGCTGCCCGCCGATACGAAGGCCGATTCGTTTCCCGGAACCGATGCGATTCCCGCACGCGGCATCAGCGTGAACGAGCCTCATTTCACTTTGGAAGGCTGGCTTAGACATGGGGAGCGCCACTCTGCGCTGGTGCTTTCGACCGGCACGAAACTCGCGCCGCAAATCGAACGTGAAGGCTCGGGTGACGAGAAGGGCTGTTCCGCCGCGCTGGGTCATTTCGAGTATGTTCCGCAACGCGATCTTTACCGGCGCCTCCAATGCCGGTTGCGCAAAATTTTCATTCAGCACGGCCATCTGCCGCTGCAAGACCAGCTCGGCCTGGTGTTCGATTGGCCCCTGGAAAATTCCTTCTCCGGGAAAGGTGCGCTAACCGACGCGCACCGGCACGCGTTGGAAGTCAGCAAAATTCCGCATTCGAAAGCGGCGGCGGAAGATCCAGACAGCATCCAGTTCATCGATGACTTTTTGGCCGCGCGTGTTTACGGATTTTGGGAAGGCTCGGGCGCGGCCTACAGCAACTGCGTGGTCTCGCGGCGGGTCGGTCCCGACATGCTTCACTTCGAGGCGCTGGTCCAGGCAGGAAAACTCAACGCCGATCAAATCAAGCGTTGGCGGGCCTGGTTCAGCTTTCTCGCGCATCTCTACCATACCGACAATTTTTATCCGGGCCCCTCGACGATGGAAGCGATGGGCTCGCCCAATTCGGTCGAACCCACGATCGCCGGCATGTCGAACCAGAATTTCTATACCGACGTCGTCACGCTCGCAGCCTACGCGGGGCAGGTTTTTTCAGGGCACCCCTCGGCCGCGACCTGGCGCGATAAATTTCTCGTGAACTGGCATCGGCAGCTCGAGTATCACATGTACCCGAAAAGCGGGGTGTGGGAGGAGAGCCACACCTATTACCAGCATGTGCTGTTGACGGTGTTGCCGCTCTTTCTCCGGCGAAAGGCCGATGGCACCCGCGACGATTTCGCCGACGCGGCTTTTCAGAAACTGGTCGGCGGCGCGCTGCCGCAAATGACTCCGCCCAACGCCGTCGTGGATGGATTGCGGCATATCATCCCCTTTGGCGACCACGGAACGGACCCGAAAGGCTACCGCTATCTTTACCGCGAATTGGCGCGCGGCTTTGCGTCTCACGCCCCGGAGCTGGCTGGAAATCTCGCCTGGGTTTATCGCGAAATGAAAGGCGACGACTTGCCGGAGATTCTGGCACGCGCGCCCCAACTCGCCACCGGCTATCTTGAAGGCCTCGGCTTTTTCTTTCGCAGCCATGTCGGCACGGGGAGCGAAAGCCTGCTGGCACTTCGGAGCGGCATGGCGTGGGGGCATCATCATAACGATGATGGCAGCATTCAGTTCTACGCTCTCGGACGCGCGCTTATCGTCGATGCGGCATCGAGTCAACCGCAGGAACGCGGCGAGCGAAAAGCGCAGGCTGCCGGCCATTCGCGGGTTGTCGTCGATGGAGTCGAGCCGTGGAATCATCTCTGGCGCTTCAATCGCGGTTGGATTTTGGACTCGAGAAGCGAAGGCCCCCTCCCCTACGCGGTCGCCGGCCTGCCCACGTTCACCACGCAGCCCCAAAACCTGACCACCATGCCTCTCCAGCGTGCCATCTGGGAATTGCGCATAGCGATCGAACTGGCCTCCACGGTTTATCTTATTGCCGATTACCTGGACGTTTCCCAGAAGCATACGGCGCGCTTTCACGTGGCACACCCCGATGTGCGCGCGGAGCAAAACGGCATTTCGGCTTCCTTCACGGACGATTGCCGTTTGGAAATCATCCCTCTTTTCGACGTGCAACCGCCCGTTCTTTCCCTCGACCGTCCGGTCAACCCGGCGAAAATCCCGCAGGAGATCACAACTTCCGTCGAGTATGGCGGCGTGGCCGGGCCGTGGTCGCTTTTTGTGATTGGGGCCTTCAGCGGCAAGGATCGGCTCCAGGTCCGAAACGAGGCTGGCGCCTCCACGGTGACCGTGGACGGCAAAGACGTGGTGATTCGTCCCCAGGAAGATGGCCATCTCGAAGTTTCGCAGCAGGATATCGCTCCTCGGATCATCCTCGATGCGCAAGCGCTCTTATCCCGTTTGCGGGCTGGATCGCGCTAAAAGATCGTCCTGCTGAATTTGCTCCACAACTTTCCCAGAGGCA
>Ga0206831_1191_pt1 | contig 15665 bp, 12 predicted proteins | sample Alteio_BWOrgCont_73_FD_152876 | JGI IMG/M metagenome (GOLD analysis project Ga0206831, IMG submission 152876) | Enriched cells from forest soil in Barre Woods Harvard Forest LTER site, Petersham, Massachusetts, United States -... | ecosystem: Environmental > Terrestrial > Soil > Temperate forest >...
CATTGGTTTCACGCCAAAGAGACATTGCATATGCGCCATTCCTTTTAACATACTAAGAAATGCCCCTGCTGCAATATCGGGATCCGCAATAGAAAGCATCCCTTGCCGATCAAGATCACGCAAATAATTAGTGACGATTGCATGGGCACGGGCAGGCCCCGTTGTATAAAATAACTTGCCCAATTCAGGAAAGTTGATCGCTTCAGCAACAATTAGTCGGTGCATACAGAGCGCATCTTCATCAAAAATGCGCTCAAGAAATACTTGCGCAATCGTGTGAAGTGATTGCTCAACAGACGCTCCCTGCTGGATCACCTGATCAATCGCATCAAAAAATCCCTGACAACGTTCATTCATTACCGCTTCAAATAATGATTTTTTATCCGCAAAATGATTATAAAGCGTTGGTTTCGACACAGGCACCGCTTCAGCAATAGCTTCCATGGTCACGGCGCTGTAGCCATGCTGGATAAACATATTACCCGCTACCTCTAGGATATGCTGCCTTTTAGAATGTTGAGCCATAGCTAAGAAAAAGATTAGTTGACGAATAATAATAATTTTTTTATACTAAACTACACAGTGTAGTTTATCAATAGATAAGTTGGAAGTCGAGAAGACGGGAAATTGGAAGTCACAAAATTGGAATGGTTTGTAACAACTCTCATTCTATCTCAGACTGTTCTAAATTCCTGACTTCTTGACTTCCCGTTTTCCTCTCTTCTCGACTTCTAAATAATTTGATCATGGCCCTCGCTCCTAAAAAGAAAAAAATCATTATTAGCCTTATTGCAGGGATTATTATCGTTGCTACTGGTTATTGGTTCCTGCACCGGAATGAAGAGACAACCGATGATGCATCAATTGAAGCACATATCAGCCCCATTAGCGCAAAAGTCAGTGGTTACATTGAAAATATCTATATAAGTGATAACCAAAAGGTAAAAAAAGGCGCGTTGCTGCTAACCATCAATCCTATTGATTATGATATTGCCCGCAACCATGCAGAGGCTGCCCTTAATGCTGCACAAGCACGTTTTGATGCACAAAGCAAATCACTGGAAAGCACTAAAATCTCCGCGCCGTCTGGTGCCATCTCCGCCCAAGCACAGCTTGATTCTGCAGAATCCAACTGGCAACGGGCTGCTGATGTACTGAAGCGTTTGCAAAAAACCGGTGACTTGGCAACCAGTAGAGTTGATATGGATAATGCTATTTCTGCCGAAAAAACAGCCAGATCAGCACTGGAGGATGCTAAAGCACGGTTACGTACCGCTAATACTGCCCCTATTACGGTTGCCGCTGCCACTTCATCACTGGGTGAATATAGTGCTGCCTTGCAGGAAGCTAAAACCGACCTTATTGCCGCTGAGCAACATTTAGATGACTGCATGATTATTGCCCCTATTGACGGTAAAATCACCAAACGCGGGGCAGAAATCGGTACCTATGTCCAACCGGGCCAACAGTTATTATCAATTGTCGGCAATAATTATTGGGTGATTGCCAATTTTAAAGAAACACAATTAAAATCCATGCACCCTGGCCAAGTGGCAGAGATCCATTTGGATGCCTATCCTGGCAAGCATCTCTATGGCAGAGTGGAAAGCATTCAGTCCGGTACTGGCGCGCATTTTTCATCATTTCCACCCGAAAATGCAACGGGCAATTTTGTAAAAATCGTACAACGTGTTCCCGTAAAGATTCTTTTTGAGAAACCTATTGATCCCGCTTTTGTCCTTGGCCCAGGTATGTCGGCTGAGGTCACGGTACTGACAAAATGACAGAAAAAAATGGTTTTAGCCCCTGGACTATAGCCCTGATTGTCAGTATCGCCACGTTTATGGAGGTGCTTGATACCACCATCACCAATGTTTCGCTATCGCATATTGCCGGTACCTTGTCAGCTAGTCAGAACGAAAGCACCTGGGTACTGACCTCATATCTCGTCGCTAATGGTATCGTCCTGCCTATTTCTGGCTGGCTATCAAATGTAATTGGCCGCAAGCGTTATTTTATGCTCTGTATTGCCGGCTTTACTGCCGCTTCTTTTGCCTGTGGCGCGGCTAATTCAATGACGATGCTGGTCATATTCCGTGTTTTGCAGGGACTGGCTGGCGGTGGGTTACAACCTACTCAGCAAGCCATTATCCTTGATGCCTTCCCTCCTGCCAAACGTGGATCGGTTTTTGCTATTACGGGTATCACCCTGATTGCCGCCCCGATTATTGGCCCAACACTGGGCGGGCTTATCACGGATAATTTCAGTTGGCGCTGGATTTTCTATATTAATGTTCCTGTCGGTATTATCGCTTTAATGCTAGTTGGTATGGCCGTCCATGCCGATCAACCAAACACTAATAAAAAACTTTCCATTGATTATATCGGTCTCTCCCTCATTGCATTAGGGCTTGGCAGCATGCAGATTGTCCTCGATAAAGGCGAGCAAAATGACTGGTTTGAAAGTAATTTCATCCTGTTCTCAGCGATATTTAGCGCTGCGTGCCTAATGTCGGCTGTCTTTTGGCTCATACGTCAAAAAGATCCGATTGTTGATCTGCGTCTGGTAGCTGAGCGTAGTTTTGGCCTGTCTTGTGTCCTGATTTTCTTTACCGGCTTTTCACTCTATGCCGGCAGTGCCCTGTTACCTTTATTGGTTCAGTCTCAATATGGTTATGATGCTACGTTGGCCGGCATGATCTTATCCCCCGGCGGTTTTGCTGTAATATTCCTCATGCCTGTTGCCGGTAAACTCACTGGTTACGTGCAATCCCGCTATCTTATCTTTATCGGCCTATTACTGACCGCATTTGGCATGTGGACAACATCCCATATTACACCACAAACCGATTACCCCCATTTTGTTATGATGCGAATCTTGCAGGTGCTGGGACTGCCCTTTTTGTTCGTCCCCATTAGCACCATGGCCTTCATGCATATTCCTGCTGCCAAGAACAATAAAGCCTCCGCACTTTATGCCCTCTCACGTAACTTAGGCGGCAGTATCGGCATTGCCATTATTTCTACCTATGTTGTACGCCATGGCCAAATACATCAAAACTTCCTTGCTGCACACCTCACCCCAGAGAATAGCGTCTATCAAAACATGCTTGCCCGCTACACCGCCTATTTTACAGTACACGGCTATAATGCAATGGATGCGGCCTCCCTTGCAATCGGTAAAATTTATGCCACATTGCAACAACAGGCGACGATTCTTTCCTATAATGATGGATTTTTACTGCTTGCAGGATTAATCGGCATTATGGCAATGGTGACTGCATTTCTCCCGGCAAACAATCCCAAAACGGGGGGTGCTGCAGCGAGTGCTGCGCATTGATATGCTTGCTAAAGCAACATTAGTTCGGTATATATCCCTCATCATTGCAAGCGTCCTACCCCAAATGAGGAAGCATCAAAAAGAAACAGTATCCCAAGAGGCGTCATTGCGAGCGAAGCGCGGCAATGACGCCACTCAAGCCCCCGTTCTTAAGCGATACTTTTCCATTTGAGGTAGGATGCTTGCAATATAATCCTCATTACTAGAACCAATATGACTACCCTCAACACTACCGATTGCGCCACTGCTTTCCTCATTAATGAAACAAACATGCGTGGTTCATTGGTGCGGCTAAATACCTCACTGAATGATATTTTATCGCAGCATGATTACCCGCAAGCAGTCTCACAAGCGCTGGGAGAGGCATTGATACTGGTCTCGATGTTCGGTGAAAACCTCAAATTTGATGGTATTATTACCTTACAAATCAAAAGCGATGGCCCTATTGCCCTATTGATCGCCGATTATATGGGGGGCGGCAATATTCGTGGTTACGCTGAGCTTAACCAGGAACAATATGAAGCATTAGCAGCAGATCACGGGTTTGACCAACTGCTCGGTGAGGGTTATTTTGCCATTACCCTTGATCAGGGCGCGGATATGGAACGTTATCAGGGCATTGTTGCGCTTGAAGGCAACAGCATCAGCGCACTTGCTGAAGCCTATTTCCGGCAATCAGAACAGCTTGATACGCTATTTAATATCAAAATCGGACAACAGCTTGTTGGCAACCAGATGCAATGGTGCGGCGGCGGCATCATGCTGCAGCGCTTACCCGATGAAGCCCATGCCTTTGATAGTAATGAAAAATGGGAAACAGCCCAGCTTTTCCTGGATACACTAAGCAGCGCTGAGCTTATTGATCCCCTTGTTACTGCTGAAACATTGCTCCACCGCTTATTTCATGAAGATGGCGTCTGGGTCTATCCTTCCAAACCATTACAACATCAATGCCGTTGCTCGCGTGAACGTATTCAGCATTTTGTAGAGAATATGTCAGCCGAGGAACGTGATGAAATGATGGTAGATGACGAGATTATCGTCACTTGTCAGTTTTGCAATAAACAAGAAGTGTTTACAGAACGCGATTTTTAGCGTAGTTGTTCAAGAATACATCACATAGGATACATAGGATCATCTTGACTACCCCAAACACCATCGTCATGGCCATACCCAAAGGCCGTATAGCTGAAGAATTGCTCCCCCTGCTCCGTAAAGCCGGCATTGAACCCGAAGCTGCTTTTTTTGATAAGCACGCCAGGCAATTACAATTTGCCACCAACATCCCCAATCTAGTGTTGATACGGGTACGCAGCTTTGATGTTGCGACCTTTGTCGCCTTTGGTGCGGCACAAATGGGGGTCGCAGGCAGTGATGTGCTGATGGAATTTGATTATCCTGAAATTTACGCGCCACTCGATTTAAACATTGGCCATTGCCGCTTGTCCGTTGCTGAAATGACCGAGCTTGCTAGCAGCGATGATCCCAGCCGCTGGAGCCATATCCGTATTGCTACCAAATACCCGGAAATCACCCGCAAGCATTTCGCCGCCCGCGGTGTGCAGGCTGAATGCATCAAACTAAACGGCGCCATGGAACTCGCCCCTACGCTGGGACTCTGCCGCTATATAGTCGATCTGGTCGACACCGGCAAAACCTTAACCGAAAATGGGCTGGTAGAAATCGAGAAAATTACCGATATTTCCTCACAAATGATCGTCAACCGCACGGCTTTCAAAACCCGTATGACAGAATTACATTACTGGATTGAGCAGTTTCGGGCTGTTAGCCGTTAATCATGCTCCTTCTCTTCTTTCTACTACTTACCTCTATTTCCTGAATTCTGCCCCTGTTGCACAATGTGCTGTTGTGACCATTGTAATACGTCTCGAGAAGCACGCCTCTGTGAGTTAACTGCAACCTCTTCTCTAGAGCTAGAAGAAAATTTAGTGTCTAAATCCCGCCGCATAAATCCGATAACGTGACTGCCCAACTCCTCACCTTGTAAATCTCGTAATTTCTCATATTGGGATAGAGCTTGCAAACACCGATCACCTATTATTCCAGATCGCTGCAACCTTGCTTTTTCCTGCCCTAAGAAGCCATCCAAATCACCCGTCTTTAATAGGCTATATCGCGCATTCATCTCTTCTTTGAACTGCCCTATTGCTTGATCACGCGCTAGATCGAGTGCAATAATATAATCAGCATCTTTTTCATGTTTTTGGCGTAATTCCCTCTGACTAGCCTCAAAAAACGTACTAAGATAGTCTTGCCACCGCTGTTCCTCCATTGAACCACTTCCACCACTAGCCGCGTACGATGATGGACCAGCCGCTGCTGCGCTGGCAGCATTTTGTTGTGAATGGCGCCGCTGTAAAGCAATGGCCTCAGCTTTTTTAGAGGCAAGCGATTCGGCGTCTAAATCACCCTTCATACATTCGATCCTTAGAGCTTCTAAGTCGTGGGCTGATAATTGTTTCAACCCCTTATATTTAGATAGTTTCTGCTGAAAATTTTCATCATGCTGCAACCTTTCACTTTCCTGCTTTAAGAAGCCGTCCAGATCACCAGCCCATAATAGGCCATATCGCTGATCCATTTTTGTTTGAAACTTCTGTATTTCTTGATCATCCCCACCAAGCACCTTACGAAGATGCGCTTGCCACCCTTGTTGCGCTACGCTCATACCACCACTAGCTGCGTATGATGATGAACTAGCTGCTGCACTCGCAGCATTTTGTGAGTTAGAATAGGCGGCAGCCTCTTCCCTACTTTGGCGCTGTATGCTCTTAAGCGCTATATCAATATACCCCTCAATAACAGCAATCCCCGCTTCCGACGATGGAGTGGTTTGCTGTAGCAGAGCATAATTGCTAGAATTAGGATCTGTCTTCTTCAGAACACTCACCAACTCATTCTGTATAAGTGCTTTTACCTCCTCATCACAATGCATCTTCCCCATAAAAATAGCAATCGCGTTTAGCCACCCCGCTTCTTGTGGCACAGTGGTATCAGAGGATGAAGAGGATGACGAGGAAGATGAACTTGCAGCAGCGGCACTAGCTTGCGCTATCCCGCTGGCAACAGCCCGTTTTTTTCTACTCATCACCAACGCACCTGCTGCCTGATAAAGAGCATTAAGCTGTGCAATTTTCTTACTTGCTGAATTGCCACTTACCCTAATTAGCTCTGCCGCCTCTGCCGCTGTCCCCGAAGAAGAAGCGGCACCTGGCTGAACTCCCTCAAATGATGCCCGTCGTTGTGCTATTGACAACGATGCTGTATTATCCCTATTATCCCTAGACATATATTACTCTCCCTTTGCCATGACCACATTAGTGTAAAAACTTATTTAAATTAACACTATCGGTAGAGTGAATAATAGTAAAGATAAAAAACTCTATTTATTGCAATAGGCACATCACTTTTTTAACCTTAGAATTGAAAAAGATTATGGATATTCCTCACAAATGATCGTCAACCGCACACCATTCAAATGGTTAATAAAGTTATTGACGTTCTTTCAATAATAAGGCATTGATAGATAAAATTATTAATAGTTTTATTTTATCTATCAATGCCTACTTACAACCGATCTCAATCCGCTCCCCGGTTATCTAACTTCACTGTAGACGAAGACTCTGCTACTATTGAGCACTTAACTGCTTTGCGACAATGGTATAAAGGCTGGTGCAGTGGAGCGGAAAAAGGTGAAGATAAACGCCCTGCTTTTATCGAGAGCCTACGCCGCCGAACACTTCTATATCAGATAAACGAAGGATATAGTGAGATGATTCCACTATTGAAGGAAGAACTGACTATTTTGGAGCAATGGCAACAAGAACACCCAACGGATCTGGTATTGCGTACTGCCATTATTTCTGTGCATCAGACCCTAGGCTTAGTACATTCTCTCACAGAAAATCCTACTACAGCATTGGAAGAGTTTACCAAGACCGTTAAAATGCTCCATGGTTTAAAAGCTAGTCCCGATTCACCTGTTGATCATCACGATGTCGACGAAGATATAAAAAGCTATACTAGTATGATTACTACCATTAACGCAAAGTTACCGCAATTGGTAGGAGGCGTACAGCCTAGATCCCCGATAAAGCCTGCTGCAGAACGTAGTGCCATCTCCACTCATGGTCGTGACTAGCCCCCTTTACTTGTTATTTCGTCTAAACCGTCTCCATAAGATACGTGCAATCGCTATCAATATGGGCAAGCTGATTAGGGTCAATAAACTAGCTAATTGCCTACGCGATATTGCCTCTTCTTGTTCAGTTGCACCTACAATAATAGCTGCCTTGGCTGATAATATTTCTTCCACTGTGGCATCGATCTGCACACCTACATGAAGCGGCATGTTGCGTGTACCAATGAATTGATAGAAGCTCAGGGAAGTTCCTTTAACAGCATAATTCCCATAGCCATAATGAAATGGATTATGTATCCATTTTTCTATAGGAACAGTGCCGAAATACACATTTTTTCCAGAAAAATGCTCATCATTTGCCGACCATTTTATTGTACGGTATATTAAGTTGTTACTGCATTTTGTTTTATCACCGCTCTCCCAGAATTCACATTGCTCATAGTACCGTTTCCTGCTTTCATTAAAGAATGCTAAACTCATACTATAATACCCAGTATAATTAGGGGTAAATGTAAACTCAACGCTATTACCGGTACGGGCTGTGAAAGGAATTATCGCGCTGCTGATTTGATTAAGCTGACGATAGTACATGATAGAAATGCACAGGAAAAACAGAATCATGCTACTGTAAAACAAGCATAATAACATTTGATAGCGGAAAAATATTTTATTGATTATTTTAACAATCAATGAAGCTATGGTTACTATAATAATAGATATTATGATTACAACCGCTTCCATCGCGCTTCCTTTCTCCAAAACGTTGGCTACAGAGAGTTATCTAACACCTCCCATATAGCTCCACTCACTGCACCAAATACTTATAAAATGATGTCTGGATATTTTTCTCGGCTTCCTTGTTAAAATCATTAATCAGCTCATTGGTTAGCTCATAATACAAGGCATTGCGGTCATTTAGGGTAGCATCCTCACCAAGGGTTTTGGAGCGGCTGACGGTAACGTTTATCTCTGCTTCAGGGAAAATTGGATCATCGCCTACAATTTCCAGTCTTGCATTTAACCGTGCAGTGAAATTAGAGGTTTGTTCTTTGGTAAAAGTCCCCTTCCAACCTTCTGATTTAGGGATTGCTTGCTCAATAACGCTGGCGTCTTTAATCACTATCCGCAGTGACTTGCTAGTGCCTTTTGCCTGCAGACGCTCCTTCCCCCATACCTGCAAAGCCTGTGCTGGCGTCGTGATAAACAAATGCTCAACATTTGGTGCGATACCAGGCGATTGATATTCATTGACCACATTGATAGCAGACACATTAAACACCAGCGGTTTGCTATCGGCGAAACTAATTGGCTTATATTCCGGTGCTACACTATCTGAGCTGCATGAAACAAGTGCAAAACCGATAATGGCCAGGAGGACGAAAGATAATTTATTCATGATACACCTATTTCCAGAACAGAGAGACGTTATTTTGCTAACTATACTCCTCCATGAGCGCCTAATCAACTCTCATCCACAGAGAAACCATCTTACATTGCAGATGCCGCCCGTACAGACGGACCACTACTGCTGGCAGATGCACGATATTTTTCCGCATGAGAATTCAGCTTGTAATGTATAAGCACCCTTTTAAGATCGTCATTGTTCAAACCATATCGAGAGCACAGCTGATCCCCCCATCTATCCACCATTGCATTAATGCTATTTTGAACATCCCTGTATCTTGCAGGCTCTTTTTTTTGCTTTTCAGCATTGCGTAGCTCATATTTCATTGGGTTATAATAATACACGCTTTCAGCTTTATCCATAGCATCCCCTTTAAGGGTGATATAATGACTCTCGTATTTTTTGAGCGGATGCTGCTCAGGCAGATCAGCAGCATTTTTTAATTTATCAACAAGTTTTTCAAAACGCATGCCTTTAACCACTAATGCCTCCGTCATTGTTGTTTCTAACAATGCCTGATCAGCCAAACTCTGTACCGTTAGCCCAGTACCCAGCACATTGTTAATGGCTGTGCATGCTTGCTGTTGTAATTCTTCACTCTTTAACGCTGGCAGCACAGTATTGATCAACTGCCCCACCGTGCTATCAGAGTTTTCACGCAGAAATTTTGTGATTCTTTGACGTCTAGAAGTGTCATCAAAAAAACATTTCTTAATCTCTTGACTAACACCTGCATCCATAAGCCGATCTGAAGGCATTACATCTAGAATAGAACCATTAAAGTTAGGGTTATACCCCGTTAATTCTAACTGCTTTGCATGTTGCTGCTGAAGAAAAGCCTGTACGTCTTGTTGTTCTAAAACACCATTTACCAATCGTTTATATGCTATATTTTTATTTTTTTCATCCATAAGCACCGCTTTAATAGCACGATAAAGGACGGTATCTGGAGCCAGAAGCCCATCCTGAGCAGCAAGTAATAACGGATAGTCTTTAGCAAATGCCTCATAAAGACTATTGCTGATTTGAGTTATTCTATTTGTTACTCGCTTCTGATGTTTAGCTACCCAATCCTCACCCCTAATATCAACATCGAGGGCACGTAAGCACCTTACAGTACCTACACATAACCGATAGAGCGCATTACAGTGATCTCCATAACGCTGGATCACATGGCTTTTATCGTAATCACCATTAAAATTTTCTTTGTCCCCTACATCTAAGAAAAATTTCTCTAATTTTTGTTCATCACCTATGCCGGAATAGTGAGCCTCTATCCCTGCACGTAATTTTGTTTTTACCTGCTTGGCATATTCTGGCTTCTTATTTAGAAAACCACGTTTAGACAACTCCCCTTGCGTTATTGCCTTGTCACCTTGCAGCCCTAATACAGCATTGATAGCTGCGCTCGTTCTCTGCTCTTCACCTTTATTTGCTTCTAATTTTTTGTAAAGATCATCAACAAAAAGATCGACTGACTGTTGAAAATTCGCTCCCCTAAATCTTGCAGAAACATTCGTTGAGAAATTTCCCTTTAGGTCATGCACTTCAATCTTAAATAGCTGCTCTAAAGGCCTTGTAGGATCATCACGAACAACAAGAAATAAATCCTCGATGTGTTTTGTGTCCTGGTTAGACACCGCACTACTACTAGAAGACGAGGCAGAAGCTGAGGCAGAAGCCGCCGCCGCATGAACAGCATGCCTACTAGCTTCCTTCTCGCTCATTTCTTGACTGTCGGCAGCAGCATCCATGAGGCATGTATATGATGTCGCTACGAGCCCCTGCTGTGTAAGTTTTTTCATCCTGAAAGCTTGAACCATGGAGGAAGTAACGATACTGTAGGCCGCGTTCAGGGGAGTGATGGCGTTGGCAGCACCAATCACAGCCGCTGCTAAGAGCGGGGGCGCATCGTCCTTAATGGTGCGGGTGCCCTCGACACAGAGCGGGGGCATCAGGAGTTCGCAGAAGGCGCGATTGACTTCAGCAGCGACCCCAGCGAAAGTGCCTACAATTACAGTGCTTAGAATGCCGTCATTACCACTGATGGAACTAATTGCATTAATAGAATTTTCAAAGAGCTTGGCTGCTCCAATAAGAGCAACAGTAAATTTGCTATCAGCACTGGCACTAGCACTAGAACTAGAAGAAGAGGACGCACTGCTTAATTGGTCAGACTGTCCATTAAGAGGCTTACCAACATTGTTTCCACTTGTAAGCGTTACTACCGCACTAGAATCATTTGGCATTACACTCCCTCCACTCGCCTCCTTAGCATCTTGCTCAATAGCATGGAGCGCAGCCGTAGAAACGGCAAAAAGACTAACAGCAGCACCAACAACAACGCTGCTATTAGCACTGATAGGAATGCTTCTATCAAGAGGAAAGTTTTTATCTAGAGTATCGCTGGCAACACAAAAAACAGTGTTTATTTTGGCAACGATCTCAGCATACTCCTCGACAGTTCCTTTCCCTTTTCTACTCTTATCAATGACATGGTCTAAGTAACTATTAAAGTAACTGATGATATCACCTTCTGCACAACGCGAAAAAAACAAGGCAGACTCCGCAGAATAATAGTGAGAATATTCATCACTCCTTTCCTTTTTTGCCTTCACCGCATCCATAATGACATCATAGGCTGATTGCGTCTTAAGCTCACTCTGCCTAGAAAGCATAAGGGAATGACCAGCGATGGAGTCGAAGATAGCATAAAGAACATCACAAGAGCTGCGAGCCGCTGTGACAGCATTTTCTAAGGCGGGGGTACGACTATCAGCCTCAATCTGGGGAGCACTCTTCCGGGCGAAGGAATAATTGATACTAGCAACAGCATAAGCAAAAACGCCAAGAATCTGATCCAAGTCAAGTCCGTTATTATCATTGAGGGCAACGATTGCATGGCAGTATTCTTCGAAGCGACTGGCTTTATTAGCAATAGCAGGATCAAATTCGCATTTAGTCTCGGAGCCTGAACTAGAAAAGGCAAAAAGCTCTTGAGCTGCGCGAGCAACAGGACTATCGTTAGCTGTAGTAGCAATAATTATTTTACTATACGGCGATTCAGGGATACCAATAGAAGAATCATTAATGCCCTGAGCAGCAACAAGAAAAGCCACGTTAGCCTTGGCAAGACTTGCGGCAAACTCCGCGACAGTCCCTTCTTTACTAACATTAATGGCATCGTTGAGCACATTGGAGAAGAAGGAAATCCAATGACTTTGATCATTGGAAGCAAGAAATTGCTGATGGAAAGAAGCAAAAAGGGAACGATATTGCTGCATTACAGTGCTAACACTACTATCCACAGATGAAGAAGCTGATTGACTGCTCGCACCACTAGCTGGTGCTGATAGCGCTGGAGCAACTACAGGCGCTAACACAGCAGAACTGGATGCAGCAGGACTAGATGAAGAAGCTGATTGACTGCTTGCACCACTAGCTGCGGCTGCAGGCACTGACGAGGCAGAATGTCCTGCCCCTTGTTGTATTCCTTCTCTAGTCTCAGCTTTATAAGTTGACATTTGATTCCCTTGCGTAATTAGCTACTATTTTATCATTAACTATAATTAATTTTCATACATAGCATATTATTAGAAATAGTACTAATATTTTTTATTGATTTTTCAGGCAATATTTGGGAATGACTGCTCTTTTGTGTTTTTAAGTACATAAGAGCATAGCCTACAACGGAACCTAATCGATAATGATAACAGCAGTCATCATATAAAACATTTTTCTTCGCATACTAAAAAGCAGTTTATATTACCTATCAATACGCTATATATTAGCTCTATCCTAACCACAAACCAATAACACATCGTATTTTATGACACCATCACTCTCTATTGCCACCTGGAACGTTAATTCGGTCAAAGTGCGTTTGCCACAATTACTGGATTTCTTAAAAGATGATGCACCCGATATCCTCTTGCTCCAGGAACTCAAGTGTCAGTCCGAAGCATTTCCCCGTGAAGAGATTGAAATGCTTGGCTATAATCTGGCTATCCACGGGCAAAAAACCTATAACGGCGTGGCCATATTATCCAAATTGCCGCTTGAAGATATTTCTACCATCCTGCCAGATGACCCCGCCCCTGATCAAGCGCGTTATATCGAAGCCGTTGTCAGCCTTCCCCATAATCAGGCATTGCGTATAGCATCAGTTTATGTCCCTAATGGCCAGGAAGTAGGCTCCGATAAATTTGACTATAAACTCGCTTTTATGACAGCGCTGCATCACCATATGGAAGCATTACTGCTGCAAGAGGAAATGCTGGTCATTGGTGGCGATTATAATGTCGCCCCAGAAAATATTGACGTCTATGATCCCGTTGCCAGCGCCGGCAGCATCTGTTTTCATCCACTTGAACGCGCAGCATTCCGTGCGATGCTCTATAGCGGCATGACTGATGCATACAGGGCTTTATATCCAGATACTCAGCAATTTAGCTGGTGGGATTACCGCGCGGGCGCATTCCAGCAAAATAAGGGACTGCGTATTGATCATCTGTTGCTCTCCCCACAAGCAGCAGACCGGCTGGAGAATTGTGCGGTAGTGGAAAAGATGCGCAAACTGGAGAAAGCTTCCGATCACGCACCGGTGATATGTAAATTTTCATTAAACAATGTGTAATTTATATTGATCTTTACCTCCCTTAATGTTAATCTTATGACAGGTATGAATAATATCAACCGTGGAGGCAATTGATATGGCAGAAGTAAAATATTATACCCATCGCGAAGCTGCAGAAAAATTTACAAAACTCCTCGAAGGCAGCTTAGGTGCAGCCTCAAGCGGTTCTTGGGTTGAACGTTTGGCAATCGCTGCACACGATGTTGTAGCAAAATATCCCGACACAATACCTAGCCTTAGCGTAGCAGATGACTCCGTACCTCAATCTACAAATGGTTACTATCGTTTAGAGGAACTGGCTACGCATGAAGGAGCAGCTGTACGTATCTTACACTGGAAGGATGGTATCCAAACGCCTATACATTCACATGAACATCTTCAACCTATTGAGGGTAATCAACCTCAACTCAAATGCCAACTCATTCCCCTAAATGGTACGATGGTTGAAACATTGTTTGAACGCAAGGACGAAGCAACTGCTGTAGCTACTAGCGCCCATTTATTGTCAGATAAGGGAGTGGTCCGTCAAGATGACTCTACTGAAAATAATTTATATATTCATGCAATAACAATTGCTGGAGAAAATACTGCCTCATTACATACTTATTCGGCACAACCTAATACCCCCCCAAAAGGAAAAAGATTTACTGATGCTACCCCAGATATAACCAAAAAATTTGTAGAGTTAGCACTCCAAAAACAACCAAGCTGTAGAGACATTTAATCCCTTTCCTCACAAAAAAGGCCGCTTAAGTTTCCTTAAGCGGCCTTTTTATTTGCTTTACTCCCAGCTTACCGGCGATCACCAAACAATCTCAGCAATGAGATAAACAGGTTGATGAAATCCAGGTACAAGGTCAATGCGCCCAGTACGGCATTTTTGGAAGCTGATTCTTGATCGTAGCTTGCATAATAAAATGCCTTAATTTTCTGGGTATCATAGGCAGTAAGGCCGACAAAAATACCGACACTTAAGATTGAAATGGCGAATTGCAGCCCTGCACTATGCAGGAACATATTGACCAGCGAGGTGAGAATAACCCCAATCAATCCCATCATCATAAATGATCCCATGCCGGTCAGGTCGCTTTTCGTCGTGTAACCATAGAGGCTCATTGCACCAAAGACAGAGGCCGTGATAAAGAAAGTACTGGCGATACTTGTGCCGGTATAAATCAGGAATATCGACGTCAATGACAGTCCCATCATCCCGGCATAGGCCCAAAACACCACTTGCGCTGTTCTCGCACGCATCTTGCTAATACCTGCCCCAAGGATAAACACCATGATAAAAGGGGCAAACATCACCACCCAACCCAACGGGGCCATGCCGATTTTTCCACCATCATTCGTGTAAAGCAACGCCATGATTGCGGGAGAGGATGAGGCAAACAACGCCACAATACCGGTCACACCCAGCGCCAGCGTCATGTAATTATAAACAGACAGCATATACGCACGCAGACCATCATTGGTCGTCGTCGCTGTCGCCGCCTTGTTATTAAGTTTCGTGTAGTCCATAATAAATTCCTTAAGTGAATTGTGGAATAGGGGAAATAGCTGTATTACTATATGGATAGTTAGGCGTAAATTTCAATAGAGTAATTTAAAAAACTTATTTACTAAATATAGTCTAGCATAACCATCTCGTTAAAGATACTGTTAACATTATGTTACTCAACCTATCCATTCGCAATATTGTCCTTATTGAAAGCTTAGATATCCCTTTTTCGGCGGGATTATGCGTCTTAACCGGCGAAACCGGCGCTGGGAAATCGATTTTACTTGATGCACTTGGTTTTGTACTCGGAGAAAGAGGCAGCAACCGTTTATTGCGTCACGGTGCTAGCCAAGGTGCCGTCACCGCTGAATTTGATATTAGTCACAATAAGTCCGTGTGCGAACAGCTGGACGAACATGGACTGGAGGTCAATGACAGTCTCTATTTACGACGCACGATTAGCGCAGATGGTAAAACAAAATGCTTTATCAATGATGCCCCCGTTAGCGTGGGGTTGCTTGGGCAGATTGGCGAAATGCTGGTCGAAATCCATGGCCAACATGAACAGCGCGGACTGCTTGAGGCATCTACCCATCGCGCGATTATCGATGCCTATGGTGG
>Ga0206831_1192_pt1 | contig 15650 bp, 16 predicted proteins | sample Alteio_BWOrgCont_73_FD_152876 | JGI IMG/M metagenome (GOLD analysis project Ga0206831, IMG submission 152876) | Enriched cells from forest soil in Barre Woods Harvard Forest LTER site, Petersham, Massachusetts, United States -... | ecosystem: Environmental > Terrestrial > Soil > Temperate forest >...
TTGTTAGCCAATGGAGTGCTGACCACTGTTTTGCTCATGATATTAGCATTGGCAATAGGGTTTATATTGTCAATATTCTTAACACTGTGTACTTATTTACACATAAAACCTTTAACTTGGTTAATTAATCTTTACACTTTTTTTATTCGTGGCACGCCTTTATTAATCCAAATCTTTTTGATTTATTACGGCAGTAGTCAATTCATCGCTTTACGGATGAGTTTTTGGTGGGTGCTCTTTAAGCATCCGTTTGGTTGCGCGGTAATGGCTCTCGCAATTAATACTAGCGCTTATTCAGTAGAATTATTTCGCGGTGCGATCAATGCGATTCCTAAAGGTGAAACCGAAGCGTGCAAAACATTAGGCATGTCGAAGTTACAAATGTTTAGCAAAGTGATTTTACCGCGCGCTTTCCGCATGGCTTTGCCTGCCTATTCGAATGAAGTGATCATCATTATGAAGAGCACAACTTTAGCGAGCACGATTACACTGATGGATTTAATGGGCGTGACGAATAAATTAATTGCCCAAACCTATGAAACGATTCCGCTCTTATGTGTGGCCGGCGTGGTTTATTTGATCTTAAATTTAATTATCATTAAGAGTTTTAAGAAAATGGAAGGGCATTTTATGAAGGGATGGGTTCGTACTACGTAATGTAGGGGCCGCTTGGGAGCGGCCCTTTTTTCCGAGAGTAAACTGTAGCGAAGCTCCAAGCCTTCTGCTAATTACTGCTAACCATCGGGCAGTTTTGTGCAGGTATAGGTTGTGGGCGCGGAGGATAGGGGCATGCCAAACATTGCGCAAAACGAATGTTTCCAATGATCAAACAAGGCTTCATCACTTTCCAATTAGCGCTCGTACTACTATCCACTGCTACATTTTGTTGACTTTGAAGTGCGAGCCAGTACATGTTGTTAGTTTTTTGATCGACAGCGAGGTAACCACAATAGCCCGTGGAAGCTTGATTTAAATTGGCGGTGCTTAAACCAGCTCCTACAAGATTATAAGTACCAGCGTACGTCACAGAAGAAGGATAAATCTGTTGCCAGTTAGTGTCAAAATTTGAAGTATCACAACTAATCAAGTTGTTGGGGCCACTAGTACAGATTACTGATTGAGGACATGTAACAGTGCCTGCTGATGCTACATTTGAAATCGATGCGGCCGTAGCCATCAACATGAAAATTAACAACAAAGATTTGATTTTTTTCATTATATTTCTCCAGATTATTAAACTTAATATATGCGCATTTATGAAATATTTCGCGCGGGTATTTTACCATAAATTAGAAATATTAACAAGAAAATCAAGCCAAATCCACACACCAACCAAAATCCCAACTCAATTTTATGGGGTCGAGGCGGAGCACTAAGCGCCGCTAAAAAATTGACGGTATCGCGGGTGAATTGTTGAAATTGCTCAGGCGTCATGTGGCCATTGCCCAGCATTACTAAATGACTAATATTTCCCGACTTATCACTTTGATAAATAATGTCTTGCTCACCCTGTAAATTAAATAACACATTCGGCATTGCCGTGTTGCGCAGTAATAAATTATTATCGCCAAAGGGGCGGTTTGGATCAGCGTAAAAACTGTTGAGATAGGTATAGACCCAATCAGCACTACGTTCGCGGACAATCAAACTTAAATCCGGCGCAGGTGCGCCAAACCAGCTTTCCGCTTGTGCATTGGTCATCGCCGAATATATGGGATCAGTGGGTGCAGCGCCGGTGAAAATTAAATTCTCTTCCAGTAGATCAATATAAATTTCATGATCACTGTTGTAGAGTTTTATTCGCTCAGCCATTTGGAGATAAGTGATATTTTGTAAGCTGTGACAACCGGCGCAATAATTCATGAAATTGCGTGCGCCACGTTGCAGGGAAGCGCTGTCGTGTAAATCGATGTGAGTCGGTAATAAAGGGCGATCGATGAGTTCGCTGGCGTGGGCTAGATTTATTAATGAAACCAACAATAGAAACAATAAAATTTTGTAAGTTGCCATTCTCAGCTGAGCTTGCGAAGCTGGGAATCCAAGGTTTTTATAGGTTGCTAGGGTTTTTAACGCTGGATCCCGGCTCGCACTTCGTTTGGCCGGGATGACAGAAATTTTACTTTTCACTTTCATCTTGCCTCCAGCGTGAATAAACGATTAAACCAATCCATAATATAAAATAAATCACGGTTAAACATTGCGCCAATAATAAACTGCGTGTGCTGTGCAAGTGCATACCCGTTGCGCCTAAACCGATTAAACACAACAATAATAAACTTACTACAAGCGGATGAAATTGGTGTTCGAAACTGACTTTCGTCGGTTTTAATAATAACGGTACAAGAAACCACACTAATACAGCTAAACCGAAAACTGTGTAGCCAAAACTTTTATAGAGAGCAAACCACGGTGCTAAATACCAGGGCGGATAATCATATAAAACTGGCAGCGGCATAAGAGCTGAAAAGTTTTCTAATTTTATAGAAAAAACATTAGGAGAGACAAGGGTGAAGAATAAGAAAATTAACAGATAAATCAAAAATAGAAAACAGTTCCCCCCCTTTCGTAAAGGGATCCCCCCTTTTGCAAAGGGGGGCAGGGGGGATTTTGGGGGATTTACGCGTGCTAAAAAAATCCCCCTTAATCCCCCTTTTGCAAAGGGGGAAATCAAGATAATCAACACAATTGGAATAAAAATCACATGCACTAAAAAGCTAACTTTTAAATTTAAAGAAGGGAGGGCTGTCAATAACCAGGTTGATAATTGACTCCAGGGCAAAATATTGCCGCTATAAGATCCAAGCAATAACAATACAACAAAAATAATTTTAACTAACCAATAGCGATAGCGTTGCTGCCATAGGCAAATAAATAAATATAAAAAGCTAAACAGAATTAATAAATTCGCTCCCACTTTGTGCAAGTCATAACAAAACCACCGTAAATTTTCGCTGTTTAAAATACTTTGTACGGAAAGAAAAGCTTCAAAAGTGTTGGCACGATAATGCAATAGCAATCCGATACCGCTGATTAACTCAGCCAGGCACAAAACCAGTAAACAAATTTTAATGGAGCGCAGGAGCATGCTTTCTCCACAATAATACTAAGATACTGACTAAAATAGCGGCAATCGCGCAGACACTGGCTAGCGCAAAACTATAATTACCTCCATAATGATTAGCGATCGCAACTTGTAATATCACATTGCCGGAAGTGAGTAAATTACCTAATTGATAAGCAAAGCCGGGCAAGGTTGCGCGCAACTTAGGAGGCGAGAGCTCATTTAAATACACTGGTACTACACTCCAGGCGCCTTGCACAAAAATTTGCATCAAGCAACCACCGACCGCGAGCCACAGCGGCGTATTGGTAAATACCCACAGTGGAATAACGGGGAGTGTCAGTAAAGCGGAGATAACAATCGTATTAATTTTGCCAAGGCGATGCGAAAGGGCCCCAATATATATGCCACCAATGATGGCGCCGATGCTGCTGCAAATGGAAATAAAACTCACTAACTGGGTACTGAATTTGTGTTGCACTTCTAAAAAAGTAGGATACAAATCTTGGGTACCGTGGCTTAAAAAAGTAAAGGCCGTCATCAAGATAATGGCGAAGAGAACAATTTGCCAATTTGCCAACCACAAATTTATGGCTTTGTTAAGCGGTTGCGCAGTATGAATATGTTTGGAGTTTTGCCATACTGGTGATTCCGGTACACAATAATAAAGATAAGGCACCAAGATGATGGGTAAAACGCCCAAGATAAATAAACCCCGCCAACCGATATGATCAAATAATACGCCAAAGACAAGAGATGCTAATAAATACCCCACCGGATAACCGGCTTGAAATAAACCCGAAATAAAACCGCGCGATTTTTCACTGCTTGACTCCAGCACTAAAGCGGCGGCCACGCCCCACACGCCGCCCATCGCAATGCCGTAAATCGCCCGTAAGATTAAAAACACGGTTAAATTAGGTGAAAAAGCGCTGATTAATTCAATCACGGTATAAAGACTGATGTTCAATATTAAAATGGGTTTGCGACCATAATGATCCGCTAAGAGCCCAAATAATAAAGCACCCAAGGGACGAGTTATCAGGGTGAGGGTAACGGCGAGAGCGACCTCGCTTAAGGTGGTGTGAAAACTACCAGCAACAGCTTTTAAAATAAATAAGAGTACAAAAAAATCGAAGGCATCTAAAGTCCAGGCGAGAAAGCCAGCGGTAACAGTGTGCTTTTGAGCGTGGGAAAGAGAGTGGTGCATAAGCAGCAGTTATGGTACCTGAAAAAGAGAGGGGCATCAATTTTTTAACAATGTTAATGATAACCATATGGATTGCATACTACTGAAGAGTATGAGAGTATATTTGTTATGGTAGGTGAAAAATGTTTACTGATTCTAATTATTTAGATAACTGGGTACAAATCAAGGGACTCTTTAGGAAAAAATTATTGAGTACTAATATTAATCCACGTGAGCGACGGTATTATGGTATGCGGGAATTACGAGAATTGTGTGAGTTTTTTTTAAAAACAGAAAATCTTCAATCTCCTGGTGAAATTGTACAATTTGCCTATTGGTGTTTTTTTAGAATTTCTACCACGCTTGGAGAACTTCCTCTTGAATTATGTTTGGCAGTGGTCATTTATCTCTCACAAAAAATTGGTTTTGAGAACGTACAGGTAACTAGCTTAAGAGAGATGCTACGGGAGAAAGTCAAAACAGAAATACTTGAACAACGATCACTCTTTATCTATCGAGCAGTGATGAAGTTAGCAAACGTCTGTTACAACTATTATCAATATTACCCCGGGCGTGTGTGGGAAAGCTTAGATATGTTGGTTTGGTACCACGCTAGTTTTCATTTAGAAGATCTACTCAATCAAAACCTAGAGAATAAAGTTTATCTGATTGACTGTGCATTTTTATATGCCTATGTTGCCTCTCAGGAAATAGCAGCTAGATGTCGCCTCATTTCCGGGAGTGGATCTTTCTTATTTAACCCAGATGGAATTATAGGGAGGTTAAACTCTTGGTGGCCTAGTTTAAGCTTGATGCAGCAAAATGATAGGCAACTTTATGATGAATTTTTTCCTGAATTTAAGAAGAAGCTTTCTAATTCCGGAATTAATCTTGCTGTATATTATCCTCATCTGTTTCTTTCTTCGTCGTTGTTAGCCTCTTCACCAGGGCCAGCTCAACCTCTTTAAGATGCTGCTGTTAGCCCTTTTTCTTCTTAATTCTCAGTCTAAATTTTCTAGCCACACTGGAACTGCCGTTAAATGGTGAGGTGATTTGGGCTCCAGATGTTTAGTGTTGGGATCTAATTGATTGAGCAATTCCCAAAATTTTTTGCTGTGATTTAAATGCACCGTGTGACACAGCTCGTGCAATAAAATATGCCGCACTAATTCGGGTTTTAAAAATAATAATTTGTAATTAAGGTTAATATTTTTCTGCGAAGAGCAACTGCCCCAGCGGGTTTTTTGGGCGCGGATGGCAACGTTTGCAAAGGGTAAGTTAACCTCTTGGCTGACTCGCGTTAACCAAGCGGGTAAAACGGCGAGCGCTTGTTTTTTTAACCAATTTTGCAGTAATGCTTTCCAACGTTCTTTAGTCGTGTAATCACCGGCAATTAATAACGTTGACTCAGCTTGTTTACGTAAGCGAGCTGGGCCACTATCAGCTTGGTAATCAATCTGCCAGCTTTGATTAATCGCGGCTAAATGCAGTGTCGTAGGCGCTTCAAGAGTGGGTGTTTGCAGCGGAAAATGTTTGAGTTTGCTTTCAATCCAATCGCGTTTAGCATTTAAAAAATGTAATGCTTCACGTTGCGGGCAACGCCAAGGCAACACAATTTCAATGCCGCGAGCAGAAATTTTTAAGTGTAAATGTTTAGCGCGTTTACTTTTACGAAGTGTATAAGAGGGAGGCCAACTCATAAAAAAATACACGAGCAAGCGCAGTGCTTGCTCGTGCGTAGGAAGAATTTATTCTTCAGCTTGCAAAGGTACAACTTCCATGTGGATGCCACAGCCTAATGCAGCAGCGTATAAAGTCAGCGTGCGGATCGATGGAGAGTGTTTCTTTTTACCACCGCCAGATTCCAAACGCGCAACCGCAGAAGCAGTTGTGTTCATTGCTGCAGCGACTTGCGCTTGCGTAATTTTTGCTTTACGACGAATCGTTACGAGCTGGCGAAGCAAGTCTGGTAATTCGTTATAACCTTTATTGTTAGTTTTAGTGGTATGTACAGTTGCCATTATTTATTACCCCTTAGTGTTAAGTAATTGTTTTAGTGAGTTTGATTGAGTAGAATCACGATGTTGAGCCGAAGCCCAATATCCCGATTATTACACATTTTTACTAGCCATTTACAGTGTTTTTTGCTAATTTTGGTGCGTTTGCACTAAAAAAGAACAGCTGCGCATGGTTTGTCCAAATCCTTTAGGTGAGGGTATAATACCTGAGCATTATTAAGATAATATTAAGAATGATCATGAAATTTAAAGTGAGGAGCTTTTTATGACTTTTGTTGTGACCGAACAATGCATCAAATGTAAATATACCGATTGCGTGGAAGTTTGCCCGGTAGATTGTTTTCGTGAAGGGCCGAATATGTTAGCGATCGATCCCGATGAATGCATCGATTGCGCCTTATGCGAACCCGAGTGCCCGGTCAATGCGATTATGGCCGAAGACGATGTGCCTGCCGAGCAACAAGAATTTATTGCGTTAAATGCGGAATTAGCTAAGCAATGGCCAGCAATTACTTCTGCCAAAGCAGCGCCGGCGGATGCAGATGAATGGAAAAATGTAGAGGGGAAGCGGCAGTATTTGGAAAAGTAGTAGGTCGCCTACAAAGTTTCACATTTTTTTCGTTGCAACTAAAGGTTTAGGGACACGCCCTAGCGGATAATAATAAGTTAAGAGAATAATTGTGCACACTGAACCGCTGCAAGAATTACGCCAGCTGATCGAACAACTCCAGCAAGCGGCCCAAACAGCCCAAACAGCCATTGAACAGTATAGCGGGCGCTCCTCCTATTACCCGCCCAGAAAAATACGCTGTGTGGCTTATTTGCACGAACAGGCCGCACAATTATTAGCAAAATGGCCTCGCATCTCGTGCTCGCCTGCTTTGGCTAATAATTTGTTCCGTTTATTGCATGGCATAAAAGAATTTGATGAATTAAATCTCTGCCCCGCTTTTGCCCCTGCATTTTTAAAACTAAGTAAACAACTTTTCCCTTTATTTCCTAGAGTGGAGGAGGCATTATTTAATTTACCACCCAAACTGGCATTTTATTCGCTGGCAACGCATCAATTACAATATGGCCAACTTTTTGCAGATCCCTATAATCATCATTTTCCAGCATATACTTACCTATTTGATTGTCTTTTAAATAGGTTAACAGATAAAGTCATCGTAGCTTGTATTGTTTCAGATATGAAATACAACTTACAAAACCATCCCGAATTTTTTGCCGGTTCTTTAAACTGGGATAGCAATATACAGCCTGAAGGGAATGCACAAGCTTATTTGATTTGCTTACAGAATAAAATTAACCCGCTTGCGTTACAAATTGCCTGTCCTGCGATGATTCCGTTTGGCTACCGCCCGGACATCCTGCGGTGGCTCGGTATAGGTTTAGCTTTTTGTGCTTTGCAACGCCGGCGCTTGCATATCCTGAAAGCAAATCCTTTTAAGGATAAATTCGCTTATTTACAGCTACAAGATAAAATTTGTTTGGCGCCTTATGATGAATATAAAACGCAGGCTGAATTAAGTTCAGCAATGGGTATGTGTCGCCTTCTGGATTTTAAAAATGTTTTCAACACATGCTGGGCGTTATTTTCTAATCTCAGGCCACTCCCCCCTGAGATATCTCCACCTCTTGCCGACCGGTCAGCTATCTATGCGATACTTTATCCCGTGCAGCAATTTCTGCATGAAATACAAGCAAGAGGCTCCGTCAATACTCCTCTTAGCAAACAGCGTTTGCTCAATTGCTTAGAACTGTTTGCAACCGAGCAAATTATGCCTCCGACTTTGTGTTATGCAGATTATGAGTTAACTGAAAAAATATTTGAGTTTTTAGATAATCATTCTTTCTCATCCGAGATGATGCCAGCCATTCTACCCAAGCTGCATACTTCGCAAAAGCAAGAAAGATCAACGGGGCCTTCATTACCATTGCCTCCTGGCCTGGCGCACGATGTTATTTTATTGTCGGTAGATGACGTGCTATATAGCGTAAGTTGGGTTGTTTGATAACTGCATTGGCAAATTTTTTCAAAGAAGCGCCTTGCATTTTGCGTAATATCTGGCATACTCGATCGTGATCCTAATAAAGAAGAATCGCCATGTATCAGCTAGATCCACATGTACAATACTGCGTAGAGTGGGCTCTTGGGTTCATTATTGATAACCTGCGAGACCTGACAATATCGTTCAATTCCCGGGAGAAACTGCGCTCAGCATTGGTAGCTCCATTCACAATTTATATAATCAAAAACAAGCACTCAGTGGAAGATGCTCAAACGTTATTTGTCCAGGAGCTAATTGCTGAGGGAGAGGAGGGGTTCCAGGAACTACGCATGTTTCTGAAAGACCAGGCTCAAGTAGATGAAGCCATTGCGCTTTCGCTTTTACCTCATGCGCTGTCACCAGGTCACCCTGCGGCGGCGGCTCGTACGCCGTCGCCAGTTCCCCCTGCGCCAGCGGCTCGTGTGCCATCGCTAGTTTCCCCTGTGGCGGCGGCTCGTGCGCCGTTGCCAGGTCACCCTGCGGCGGCGGCTCGTGCGTCGTTGCCAGCTCCCCCTGTGGCGGCGGCCCGTGCGCTGTCGCAAGTTTCTTCCTCCGGGGTAAATGCTTTTATGGAATCTTTGGCCAAAGAGCGGATAGCATTGCGGGAGTATTTAGACGAACGTATGCCAACTAAGGGTTTTCGGCGGCCGTTGTCGAAGCCAAGGTGGATAGAAGAGCCGCTGCCGCTTCCTTTGGTTCCTGTGCTTCCACCGTTACCGCAGCAGCCTGATCCTTTAAAAGATATTATTTTCACTTCACCAAGGGGCACTCAGCTAAATGTGAAAAGTGCCTTTCATATGGAAATGCCTGTGAATATGGGCGAATCACCATTAGTACTCGGTTATCAGGCAGCCACAGGAAATAAGCAGATTCTACAGAGCAGTCTAGGTGCTCACATAGGGACGAAGATCACAGAATTAAGCAATATTATCTTGCAGGGCAGCCAAGGTTTTGAAAGAAGCACTAATCCCGTGATTCCGGAAAAAGTGAAACCAGAAGATGAACCGAAAATAATAGCGGCCATTACGCAGGCGATAGCGTATGATTTCATTGAAGAGACTTTGCTCCTTAGCAGTAGCAGTCGCGAAAGTTTTAGATCTTTAGTGAGTACGATAGATTTCAACACCGTAATAGTTGTTCTGTCTCAGGAATTCGCAGAGCTGCAAGCGTTATCTACGTGGCCTCCTGATGCAATCGACACTGAACGTGAGCAGCTACGTGGTAAGCTGTGGGCGAAGTTTCCGGTGGATGCCCCCTTTGCTCCTGAGACGCCGCAGTTTCGTACACTTTTGGCAGCTTATTTGAAGACTTACATTATGAAAAAAATTACAGTTTCTACTTTCGAACCACGCCTGGCAGGTCTTTTAAGTGCTTTTGCGGCGCGTGAGAAAAAATTACTGTACGGCTGGATAGTGCCGGGCCAACATATCCAGCCCATTAATTTGTGTTATGAAACTAATAAGGAAGTACAAAAAAAATTAACCGGCCTATCTTTTCTTGTGGAACAATATATTATTTTACGCGATAAAAATTTTTATATAGCTGAAGTGTAATGGGTATGTATTATAATGCGTTGCATTTTTAGCTTGCTCTATTTTTTATTTTGCTGTTTCTCTTCGTCCCGCAGCGTCAAAACCTCATAGCCATTTTTCGTGACGGCAATGGTATGCTCCCACTGCGCAGACAAAGAATGATCTTTAGTGACCACGGTCCATTGATCACCTAATAATTTCACCTGGCGTTTGCCGGCGTTTACCATCGGTTCGATGGTAAAGGTCATGCCTTCTTCCAGTACGATACCGGTGCCCGGCTCGCCGTAATGCAACACTTGCAATTCGGGTTCATGAAAAATTTTACCGATGCCATGGCCGCAATATTCACGCACAATACTAAAGCGCTGCGCTTCGGCGTGGCGTTGAATCGCGTGACCAATATCGCCTAAGCGTACACCGGGTTTCACCATTTCGATGCCGATAAACATCGCTTCTTGCGTGATGCGCACCAAGCGCTCGGCGAGGATCGAAGGCTCGCCGACAAAAAACATTTTGCTGGTATCGCCATGATATTCATCTTTAATCACCGTGACGTCGATGTTGAGAATATCGCCTTTTTTCAGCTTTTTATCACTCGGAATACCGTGACACACCACGTGATTGGGCGACGTGCAAATTGATTTCGGAAAGCCGTGATAATTGAGCGGAGCAGGGTAAGCATCTTTGGCAATAATGTAATCGTGACAACGCTGGTTTAACTCGTCGGTGGTGATGCCCGCTTGCACGTAAGGCCCAATCATCTCTAAAACACTGGCAGCCAGGCGCCCAGCGATGCGCATTTTCTCGATTTCAGCAGGGGTTTTGATGTGGAAGGACATGAATTGGGGGGCTTCTTGGCTTGATCTTTTAATGAGAGTATGGTATAAAATACGCCCCTAAAAATCAAGGACTTTCTTGGTTTTGGGGAAAGTAAAATTAATCCACATGTTAATCGGCACACTTTGCAGGGTGTTTGGGTTTAAGTTGTAGGGGCGGCTCGCGAGCCGCCCGTTTTAAAATGCGGGCCGCTCACGAGCGGCCCCTACATTATTACTTAAGCTTGAATTGTGAAGTGGGATTAACAGAGGCTCAACCCGGAGAACACATGTCAAACGTTACTATGCGCCAAATGCTTGAAGCTGGCGTACACTTTGGTCACCAAACTCGCTTTTGGAATCCTAAAATGGCGCCGTATATTTACGGCAAACGCAACCGCATCCACATCGTTAACCTCGAAAAAACGCTACCCATGTTGAATGATGCCATGAATTTCATCGGCAGCATTGCAGCTAATAAAGGTCGGGTTTTATTTGTAGGTACTAAAACGTCTGCACAAGAAGCCGTCGCTGAAGAAGCGCGTCGGTGCGGTATGCCTTTCATTTCACACCGTTGGTTAGGTGGTTTGTTAACCAACTACAAAACCATTCGTCACTTGATCAAACGTTTAAAAGAATTAGATGAAATGTTCGAAAAAGAAGCGTTTGTAGGTTTAACGAAAAAAGAAATTTTAAATTTAACGCGTGAGCGCGAAAAATTAGAACGCTCGATCGGCGGGATTAAAAATATGGGCGGCTTGCCGGATGCTTTATTCGTCATCGATGTGGGATATGAAGATATCGCGGTGACTGAAGCACGCAAACTCAGCATTCCTATCGTCGGTGTCGTCGATACCAATTCAAATCCTGAACACGCTGATTACATTATCCCTGGTAATGATGACGCAGTGCGCGCGATTCGTTTATACGCTGCGGCTGCGGCAGATGCAGTGCTCGATGCACGTCAGGGTGAAGCAGTAGATTTAGCGGCTGAATTTGGCGATGCGATGGAAGACGATGAAGTGCCTGCCGTGGTGACCGCAGATTTAGAGAAAGAGGAATAATAAAATGGCAATTACTGCAACACAAGTGAAAGAATTACGCGAACGCACCGGCGTTGGCATGATGGAATGTAAAAAAGCCTTGGAAGCGGCCAATGGTGATATTGAAAAAGCCATTGAAGAAATGCGCAAATCAGGTTTGGCAAAAGCCGCTAAAAAAGCTGGCCGTACCGCAGCGGAAGGTGTAATTGTGATTAATAAAGATCATAATCATGCTGCCATTGTGGAAGTGAACTGCGAAACGGATTTCGTCGCGCGCGATACCAACTTCTTAGGTTTTGCAAAACAAGTAGCTAGCAATGCGTTAACCGCTAAAAACGACGATGTGCAACAATTGGCAGCGACTGTCGAAACAGCGCGCTCTGAATTAGTTGCTAAGTTAGGTGAAAACATCAACGTTCGCCGTTGTGCTTCTTTAACAGCCGCTGATTATTTAGGCACGTATCTACACAATGATAAAATTGGTGTAGTGGTGAGCTTAAAAGGTGGTGACGCTGATTTAGCGCGCGATGTGGCGATGCATATTGCTGCGAGCAAACCCGAAGTGGTTAATCCTGAAGATGTGTCGAGCGATGCGATTGCGAAAGAAAAAGAAATTTTTGTAGCGCAAGCCGCTGAAAGTGGCAAGCCAGCTGACATCATTGAAAAAATGGTAGCGGGTCGCGTGAAAAAGTTTATGAGCGAAGTAAGTTTGACTGGTCAAGCATTTATTAAAAATCCTGACGTAACCGTCGGTACTTTATTGCAACAGCATAAAGCCACAGTAACAGGCTTTACGCGCTTTGAAGTCGGCGAAGGGATTGAAAAAGAAGTGGTCGATTTCAGAACTGAAGTGATGGCGCAGGTTAAAACCGCGTAGGATAATTTTTTAAGGTAATTAAAAAGAAAACTGTCATTCCCGCGTAAGCGGGAATCCAGGCCTCACAAGGATTGAGGAACGAGGATTGAGGATTGAGAAAAAAATATTTTGTCATTTTCATCGCGAAGTGATGGAAGCCCAAGGTTTTTTAATCTAATTCGAAAGTTCTGGATTCCCGCTTACGCGGGAATGACGTGGATATGGTTCTAAATAAAGGAACTTAATTTAATGGCACATTCTCAACCGATCTACAAACGCATTTTATTAAAATTAAGTGGCGAAGCTTTAGCAGGTGAGGCTAAAGTTGGGATTGATCCCGCAGTGTTAGATCGGTTGGCAAAAGAAATAGGTGAGCTTGTCGCTTTGAAAGTGCAAGTTGGAATTGTGATTGGTGGTGGTAATTTGTTTCGCGGTGAAACACTTTCCAAAGCCGGTTTGGATCGCATTACCGGCGATCAAATGGGCATGCTCGCTACCATGATGAATGCCCTTGCAATGCGTGATGCCTTTGGTCGCGCCGGTTTAGAAACGCGCGTGATGTCAGCGATCCCCATGAGCGGTGTGATGGATCATTATGATCGTCGCAAAGCGATGCATAAATTAAATACCGGTTTGGTAGTTATTTTTGCCGGTGGTACGGGTAATCCTTTAGTTACCACTGATTCTGCTGCAAGCTTGCGCGCCATTGAAGTACAAGCTGATATTTTATTGAAAGCCACCCAAGTCGATGGCATTTATTCTGCCGATCCACGCAAAGATCCTAATGCGAAATTATATAAAGTGTTGAGTTATGAAGAAGCTCTTAGTAAAGAATTAGGCGTGATGGATTTAACCGCGTTTTGCCAATGCCGTGATCACAATATGCAATTGCGCGTGTTTAACTTACATAAACCCGGTGCCTTGCGCCGTGTGGTATTAGGTGAAGAAGAGGGTACTTTAGTTAAGAATTAGATTTGTATTGTAGGGGCGACTCGTGAGTCGCCCGCTTTTAAATAACGGGCCGCTCGCGAGCGGCCCCTACATTTTTGGATATGATTATGTCAGAAAAATTTAAAAAAGACGCTGAAGAGCGGATGCAAAAAACTTTGCATGCTTTGAAAGATGAATTTTCCAAAATGCGTACTTCGCGTGCGCATCCGAGTTTATTGGAGCACATTCTTGTGTCGCACTACGATACTGAAATGCCTTTGAGCCAATTGGCCAGTATCACCGCGACAGATTCGCGCACTTTAACCATTACTGCGTGGGATAAAACTGCCATTCAAGCGATTGAAAAAGCCATTTTAAAAGCGGACTTAGGCTTGAATCCTGCCACTACGAGTGAAGTGATTCGTGTGCCGATGCCGGCTTTGAGTGAAGAGCGCCGCAAAGAGTTTGTCAAAATTGCCAAAGCGGAAGCTGAGCGCGCCCGTGTTTCGGTGCGTAATATCCGCCGCGATATGAATCAGGATGCGAAAAAAGATGAGACGCTGACTGAAGATGATGAACGTCGCATCCAAGATCTCATTCAAAAATTAACTGACAAATATATTGGCCTCATCGATGCAGCATTAGAAGAAAAAGAAAAAGATTTGCTGGAGGTGTAATGCACGTCGTCATCATCATGGACGGCAATGGTCGCTGGGCCAAGCAACGCTTATTGCCACGCAAAATGGGCCATCGTGCCGGCGCCAAAGCAGTGCGCCCCATCATCGAGCATTGCATTAAACGTAATGTCAAAGTCTTAACTTTATTTGCTTTTAGCAGCGAAAATTGGCAACGTCCCATCGATGAAGTCGAAACTTTGATGGAATTATTTCTCGAAAATCTGCAAAAAGAATTACCTACCTTACAAAATAATAATATTCGCTTGCGGATTATCGGTGAGCGACAACATTTAAATTCTCATCTGCAAACCAAAATTGCTGAAGTTGAAACAGTAACAGAAAATAATACGGCTTTAACATTAGTATTAGCGGTAAGTTATGGTGGCCGTTGGGATATTTGCCAAGCAGTACAGAAACTTGCTAAGGCGGTGCAAGAAAATAAATTGTTGCCCGATGCCATCACGGAAGATCTGATCACACAAAATCTTTCTTTAGCCGATTTGCCGGAGCCGGATTTACTGATTCGCACCAGTGGTGAACAACGCATCAGTAATTTTTTATTATGGCAATTAGCTTACACGGAATTTTATTTTACCGAAACTTTATGGCCCGATTTTGACGAAGACGCTTTTGATGTGGCGTTAAATGCCTATCAGCAACGGGTACGTCGTTTTGGTTTGACAGCAGAGCAATTGAAGGAGAATGACTAATGCTTTGGCAACGTGTTTTAACCGCTTGTATTATGATTCCACTCATCTTGTGGGTGTTGTTTGGCGCTTCAAGTTTAGTGTTTCAAATCGTAGTGACTTGCATCGCATTATTGGGTGCATGGGAGTGGTCTAACCTAATGAAATTAAAAGGGTGGTGGCAACGCTTAGCGTTTGTCATACTCATTTTAATTCTGCTGGCGGTATTTTATTATTTTGCACCGCTCATTATTATTTATCTGGGTGTCATATTTTGGTTTGTCAGTTTTTTTCTGTTATACCAATTCTCTCATCAGCAACATAAACTATTTGATTCGCGAATCGGCCAAATTATTTTAGGTGTTTTTGTATTAATACCTTTTAGCGTAGGCTTTTTTGCGCTCAATGCCATGCCCGATCACAAAGTCAATATTTTATTATTGTTGCTGAGTATTGCCGCTTGTGATAGTGGCGCCTATTTTGTCGGCCGTTTAATGGGCAAACATAAACTTGCGCCTGCGATTAGTCCCGGCAAAACGATTGAAGGCTTAGTAGGCGGTGCGATGATTACCTTAGTGGTAGTAGCGATTGCCTGCAATATCATCGGCTACAGTGTTGAACATAGTTTATGGTTATTATTAATTTGTCTGATTACCGCGCTGATTTCTGTGATGGGTGATTTGTTTGAAAGCGCGATGAAACGTCATGCCGGAGTTAAAGACAGTGGTCGTTTATTGCCTGGCCATGGTGGCATTTTAGATCGCATCGATAGTTATACTGCGGGTGTTCCCT
>Ga0206831_1193_pt1 | contig 15644 bp, 17 predicted proteins | sample Alteio_BWOrgCont_73_FD_152876 | JGI IMG/M metagenome (GOLD analysis project Ga0206831, IMG submission 152876) | Enriched cells from forest soil in Barre Woods Harvard Forest LTER site, Petersham, Massachusetts, United States -... | ecosystem: Environmental > Terrestrial > Soil > Temperate forest >...
CCACGGGATTGTGCACGTGCGCATCGATAACCTTCCCTTTGGGATGATGCATGTAGGCCAACTGTTGGGAAAGATCATTGGGCGTGAAAAAACTTACGCCTTGCTTGTCGAACCGATGAGATACGATCACTGCGAGCAGCCCGCCCGAATAACTTAAATTTTCTATCATGGAGGTAGCTTAGGAGAAAATTCAAATTGACCGTGACGTCAAATCTGGATTACACAAATGCCCGATAAACCGGCACTATGGCGAACGACTCGTTTTCTCGCAGAAGATAATCGTGCGATCGTGGACACCGCTATCAAGCCCGCCATTATCTGAAGGCAATAGGTCAAGTACTCTGAAACCTCGACCAAGGCATTTAACAAAGCAATCTATAGTGTACCATGATCGATATTCATTGTGGGGGTCCATCTTTATTACAATATTATCTTTTGGGCCGACAAATTCGACCACCAACCATCTGTCGCAAAACAGCAGGAGGTTCTCCACAATTTGCTCAAAACTCAATCTGAATGTGAATACTAAATGGTGGACGAGAGCCAGAGCCAACACCATCTCCGATTTAAACCGCTGCGTTGCAGGCGGCAATAACTTATAAGACGGCCCTTGAGCGGGCTCCGGAAATCGGAAATCCATATGCACAGCTAGAATCGGCAGTTGTTTTTGCCGTGCATCCAAATATAGCTCATTGATCGCCGTCTCGTCGCTGTCGGAGGCAATTACCCGCGCTCCATGATGAGCTGCGAGTTGGGCATACCATCCGCGATTGGAGCCGATATCCAAAAGTGTTTTGGGACGTGTTTGGACTATGATGCTGTGGATTGAATGATGTTTCTCGGTCCATCGATTCGATGACGTAAATGGCGGAAAATTCTCAATATAAAATCCCCCCCACGAGGTTTTCGGCCCAAGAACATTTAATGCCGCAATGCGCTCGCGTAGCATTAGTATTTCCGTCATAGCGTTTTGGTGTTGCCTCAAAGATCTGGACATCCTAGAAACTAACGGACGGATTTCCGCTTTGATATAAGCATGAAAGCGCTTTGGAACAGTGGCATGGGCAACGGCCTTGGCTCCATCGCGAGCCACTCTTGCGAGCCCGCGCTTATGTTTGATGCCACAAATTCCATGCAATTCCTGAGGCGATATTCCATTTGATGGATCGAATAAGAGACGTCTTGCTACACGCGGGAGGCCTTTTTCAAAAATCAGCAGTGGGTTTAGGAAGAACTGACAGAATTGATCGCGAGCGGTCCATTCATACCTTTCGGCGAGCGCGGTTATACAACAGAAATCGACAAGATATGGATGTGAGCTGTCGAACAACAAATTCCATGGGTTGACATCAACTAGGGTAAGATTCTTGGCTCGTAATGTGATTTCCAGGTCCAGTACCAATAGAGCTGCTGCCTTAAGTTGGGAAGCGGACCACTCCGAGGCGAATGAAACAGTGGGAATCACCCGGTGCTCTAATATCAGAGGGAACTCTTCAGTTGTCATGTCCGACAAGCTTGTCTCTACGAGCAGGCGCCTATCAACCAACTCTTGGATAATACCCTGGTCCATGAGATTCCGATAGAAGGCCGCTCGTGAATCGCGTATGCCACGATACAGGTGCCCATCGAGCCAGAAAAGTCGACCGGATGGATCGGCCCAGGAGAGTGGATGGAAGTTTTCGATCGTTAAATCCATAGGGATCTTGGAGGCTTATGTTCTAATTTATGTTGGAAATTTAACGCACTATTGATAGTTTCGCCGACTGGCCGCTATGGCCGCTTCGAGGCAGTCAGAGGTTCCGACGATGGATCGCTTCGATACCGCGTTCAATATTAGTGGAAGACTAACCAGCGATTGTTCCATGGGCTCGATGACCAGCTCGTCATTGATGTCGGCCGCATAAAATGCCAATAGTTTCTAATACGAATAGGCTATGAGATTTAATATGATCAAAAGCTTTATTGCTGCGCTGACGCTAGTGACCCCGTCTGTTCATGACGCTTCTAGTTCACAGCGACCGCCACATGCTGATGCGCTCGAATTTCCTGCAGTCCCCATAGCACATCGCTTTCAGTAATTCTTTGCGCCTTTTCATACGTTGCGATGAACGGAATGTTGCCTATGAAAGCAGCCAAGGCACTAAAAGTGCTCGGAGGTGATAAGATGTAGTCGCATTGCGCTAGTTCCGAGAAGCTCACTAGGTAATGCTTAGGCTCCATCGGCTCACCAAGACCAAGAGATGGTACGACGCAATCTAGTCCGCAAGACAGCACGTCCAATTTATCATCCGAGCTAATGAGAAACCCTACTTTATTTTTCGTAAATAGCAGGGCCACCTGCTTCATCCAAATGACATATCGTTCAAATTCGAAGAAATATCGACCGCCGGCCCAAGTAGCATAGTCGGTGTGCCGTACTAGCACGCCAATCACGAGATCACAGACGGATCGTAGTTGCCCCACATTTTTCCGGGCGAGATTCCAGTATTGTGGAGCTGGTTTGAATTGGCGCCGAACAGCATCCTCGTGGTTTGCAAGAATTGACCAGCACCGGACCGGCCAGCCTCCGATGACGAGGCTTCGGCCCTCGGCAAGCCACTTCTTGCTTTCAACTGAATCAAGGTCAAGGAAATCAACGTGTAATCCGCCAAGCCGTGGCAATCGGTTTGGAATATTTCCGACCACAATGCTTTGCCAATAGGGTACGAGATGGGCCACTAAGTGCGCTAGGCGAATTTTTTGCCGTGAAGCGAACTCTCTTCCTTTGCATTGCCAGGTGCCGGGCGCCGTCGAATGAGCCGGAGATGTGTTTTGATCTTCATCGCCTCTCTGCTCAAAATAGGGCAAATAGGTCTTGATTGTCCAATTGAATACCATGTAGCGGTGACGATACTCGCATTGCAGCGCGTATAAGTGGATTCCAGTCAGGAGCTGGTTTCCCATCCGACCTCCTCCATGTGTGTAAATCACCGCGCTCATTTACCGTTGATATTGAAGGTAGCGCGCCAACTGGACAGAGAGCATCTTATACGGTATAGCCAGCCAGGGCCAAACACGTTGCGATAATAAGCCCAATCCATCTCCTGCTTATCATTGTGGCGCAATGGAAGGCAAAGAGGAACAGCGGGAAGCGGAGAAATTGTTCGCGCCGAAGTATGCGTCGCATTTTGATCGAAACCAATATTTTCGATAAGATTGACCGCCGGAACAACCCCAAGACCGTTGTGAAGTACTCTGGAGAAAGCCCATTGGTAGTCCCACGTATCAATATGCCCTCCTTTTACTTCGCGGCATCCATTACCGATCAAATCTGCCAATGCCGGAATTTCTCTCTTCAACGACTGAAGGCAATCAGTGGCCTTCAGACTTTCGAATTGAGCCAGATCGGGATCGTTGAGCGCCCAAGCACGTCGCCACGTCGCCCAACCCCAAATGTTACCCAAAGTGAAGAAATAGCTCGCCTCACTCTTTTTCCACTCTCCGAGTTCGTTGTGGCCGCTGACCATTAATACCCGGCTGCTATCTCGAAACCGCTGGAGCATTTTTTCACAGAAAAGGAAAAAATCAGCCTCCGGAAGACAGTCATCTTCGAGAATAATCGCCTCATCCACGATTGTAAATACCCAATCCAGCCCAGTTCTGATTCTCACACCACACCCTAGATTTTTTTCTGAGAAAGTTTTATGTATGATACAAGGCCAATCGACACGTTCGAGGACCATCCGCACTTCCCGGCATCTCTCATCGTCTTCCTTCCTTCCAGCGCGGGGACCGTCGGCGATGAGCAGGAGGATGCGGGGCTGCATCTTCCTGATTCTGTCGAAGACCCTTGCCGTGTGAATTGGTCTGTTAAAGACAAAAAATGCAACAGGGGTTGTCAGTTGGACTTCAGCGCCCGTCATAACGTGGTATTGCTAAATGCCCAATTATGTTTGATCAGAACAGTTGTTCCCTCCCAACCTGGAGGATAGTCACGGCCGCTACCATAAAAGTCCCCGTCGGCCACGCCCAGAATAATTCCGTTTTCCACCCAGTCCTCAATCTCCTTCCCGGACTCCAGATATGGGTTAAGGGCATAATCTCCCCGCGTGAGCGGAAGAGTCGGAATGATACAGTCGACATATCCGCTCTCGCCCAAAATGACCTCCTCGTTGCTGACCAGTTCCGAGAGTGCGAGCATAAAAGTAGTCCCATTCCTGGTCAGTGTGAAACTAATCTTGCAGGCCCGATAAATTCGACCTTTTTGGCCCCGGTAGTGCATCCTAACAACTAGGCTCTCGCCTGTGATCGCCTGGATTATCTCCTGTCTTTTCTCGTCCATGATCTCTATCTTGGTGAACCGAATATTTCCCGCGCCCCTACGATCCCTCCGCACGTCAATGTCGGTCGCTGAAACGCTCGCCACCGTCGAATGGTACCGATGGATCGCTGCCTCAATGGTTCCATCGAATAGAGTCTGGCCTTGAGCCAAAACCACCCCGCGCGAACAGAGGCTCTGCATCGCTCCCATATTATGGCTCACAAAGAGTATTGTGCGACCGTCTTGCCGTGAGACATCCTGCATCTTCCCCAAGCATTTTTTCTGAAATTGGGCATCCCCAACTGCGAGAACTTCATCGACCACCAGGATATCCGGCTCAAGATGCGCGGCAACAGCGAACGCCAAACGCACATACATGCCGGTCGAATAGCGTTTCGTGGGAGTATCCAGAAATTTCTCCACTTCGGCAAAGGCCACGATCTCATCGAACTTCCTGCGGATTTCAGCGCGGCTCATTCCCAGGATAGCTCCATTCAAGAAGATATTCTCTCGGCCGGTCAGTTCAGGATGAAACCCAGTGCCAACCTCAAGCAGGGATGCCACGCGGCCATCAATCTCTATTCGGCCCAAGGTCGGATCCGTAATCCGACTGAGTATCTTGAGCAAAGTCGACTTGCCTGCGCCATTCCGGCCAATGATGCCCACAACCTCTCCCTTTTTGACATCGAAGGAAACATCCCTGAGCGCCCAGAATTCCTCCCGTGTTGTCGGGGTTCCGGCTGAGCGGCCGCGCAACCATCGGGTCGGTGCCCTGGCCGCCTCCAAGACCACATCACTAAACCGCCGGTAGCTTTGTCGGCGAGAGAGCCCAGTTTGATGGCCAATGATATACTTTTTGCCGAGGCCTTCGACCTTGATGACAGTATCAGTCATGGTTTCAGATCAGGTCCGCGAAATTTCTCTCCGTCCGCCGAAAGAACGAAATTCCTAAGACCATTAGCGAAACAACCAACATCATTGAGATCGCAAAGCCCGGCCAGTAGATCGTGTTCACGCCGCAGATTGCCCAGCGGAAACCGTCGATCACCCCTACCATTGGATTAAGCGAGTAAATCAGCCGCCATTTTCCCGGGACCACCGCGCTGCTAAACCCCACAGGGGAAATATAGAGACCAAATTGGACAATGAACGGAATGGCATAACGAAAATCACGATATCGCACATTTAGCGCTGTAATGATAAGCCCAGGGCCCAAGGCTGCCACAAATGCTAGAAGGACGAATCCAGGGAGGGCCAATAGCCGCCAACTGGGCATCACATGATACCATACAAATAGCCCACTCAGAATAACAAACGAAATTAGAAAATCAATCAGGCTGACGATCACCGAACTCGCAGGCACAACCAACCGCGGAAAATATACCTTGGTTATAAGCTTTTCGTTTTCCACAAGACTCCCACTGGCTTCGGTCAAGGCATTGGCGAAGAACTGCCACGGCAGCATCGCCGCCGCAACAAATAATGGGTAGGGCACGCCGTTTGACGGCAACTTGGCAATCCGCCCAAAAATCACGCTGAATATGATCATTGTCAGCAAGGGACGTATCACCGCCCATGCAACACCAATGACAGTCTGCTTGTACCGCACCGCCACGTCGCGCCATGCTAGAATAAAGAACAGTTCCCGGTAGCGCCAGAGGTCCGTCCAATAGTGTTTTTCGGTTTGACCGGCTTTTATGACTAATTTTCCCACGACTATTTAATCGAATTAGATGAGTTCAAAGCTGTCGAGTTAATGCACAGACGCCTTGAGTCTCTCGGTTGCCATTGCAATCTGAACTGATCGAATTGCCCCGGACATGTGCGTTGGTTATAGACAAGCGGAACGGAAATGATTCTGAGCTGATACAGCTTCGCCCCGTCGCTTCCCCAATAGCGGACGCAAAATTATCCAAATAGCTTCGTGACGAGAGGTATCAAAGACCTGCTCTTTCTGTGCCATGACCTAAGCTTTTCGATTCGGGTGCGCAGAATGCGGGCCTCTTCCGACGTAACCTCAACCAGAGGCGACGCGATCATCAGCATCTGCAAAGCTTCTATACGAAGCGCGCCGCCATCCAGATGCGGACGCACCCTCTCGCGGAGAAAACCGGTAAGAAGGGTCCTAAGCTCGGTCTCAGGAACGAAATGGTCCCTGCGATCGCCGGCGACGTAGACCGGTCTTATCGCTCCCACGGTGCGCAGTAGGCGCAACCCCTGACTGGCCGATCCTTTGCTCATTCTCAGCCGCTCTGTGACTTCCTGAAAGGCAAGGGGCTTGGGTGAGGCAAACAACAAGCCATAAATCTCAGCCACCGATTTCGGTACGCCCATGATATCCGCCAAGCCGACAAAGATATCGATCAAACCGAGTTCAATTTCGGTAAGCCCCTGCATTTCGGAGCCTGAGGAATGCGCCTCGTCTGAAAGAGACGGTATGGGGTTAGCAACCGCGGGGCGGGCCATGGCTACGGAAGCTAGAAAGATGGTTTTATTTGTTCAAGAAAAAATGAACGACGCGCTGAGGCGCGCGTGGGATGTCCGGCAATTATGCCAAACCCAGCATAATTGGGTGACCCCTGACACGGGGCCGAGCGCTGGCAACGCCCGAAGCGTCCGAGGGACCGGCCGCTCCACCATTTCAGCGGCGCGCGAAGCGCGCGCTGTCGGCGCCAGCACTGCTGCAGTTGTTAATATAATAGCATGACACCAATCATTGACCCCCAAGCCAAAACAGGCATCATCACCGGCATGTTCCGACGAGTGATTCATAGCGCTATCCGAAGCTCGATCGACGAATTGTTGCGCGAGCCGTTCGAAAGTGTCCGCAGGGACATCGGCAACATCAAAGACGACATTCGGGATCTCAAAGAGGGCCAAAGGCACGTGGACACGAAGATCGACCGAAATGCAGGCCGGCTCGATGCGCGCATCGATGGATTAGAGGGACGCCTGAATGGTCTCAGCCTTCGTTTTGACGGAGCGGCATCGCGCATCGACGGATTGTCCGCCCAGCAAGGCAGAATTATCGAGAAGCTGGACGAACTGAAGGCTGACCTCGCCAGCCCGAAGACCAACTGATGGCGCCGTCTGCGCCCGCGTCATAGGAAGCCGCTCGCGCGCAACGCGCGCTATTCCGCTTGAATTGGCGCGCCAGCGCCTGGTTGAGCGGCTCCGTAGACGCGTCCTCGGGCCACGTTCCTCTCATAGCAGGCCATGCGAATGCATGGCGCAAAAATGCCCCGCGCATTCCCCAAGCCGATTCCGCGCCTTCGGCGCTGCCGAGAAATTGATTCAGCCGTCGCGCATCGGCGACAGCACGATGAAGCGCCTCAGAGACGAGTCGCTCCACCAGCTGCCGCTGCGCGGCAGCAAGGCATGAGTCCGCCATGCGTCCGCATGGCCTGGCGAGGAGGAACGCGGCCGGAGGGCGCGTCTACGGCATATCAGCCGTCCGACTTAAATTCACATTCCCATTCAAATTCGGGGTCCGGGGCGGTTCCGTCCCGGGGCGCCGCCAGCGCCCGTTTCGAAATGCGCCTCACGGCAGTTGCTATCATTGGAGGATGCCACCCCCACCTATCATTGACGCCCCCGCCAAGGCACGCCACACTTACTCCATGTTCCGAGCGATTACCATGAGCTTCGTGCGAGGCCCCGTGGAAGAGCTGCTTAGCCGGCCGCTCCAAGACATCCGCGACAGCATCATCCGGCTCGAAAATAAGATCGATCACCAAGCCGCGAAAATGTCTGATCGGATCGACGATGTCCTCGAACAAATCGGGGGCGTGCGCGCCGAAATGGGCAAAATGCGCGGGGAATTCGGAGGCGAAATCGGCAAGTTACGTGGCGAAATGGGCGAATTTCGCGGCGAAATGCGCGGCGAGATCGGAAGCTTGAAAACCGAGGTCGCCGCCGTGAAATCCGATGTCACCCTTCTCCGGAGCGACACCGCCCAGCGCATCAACCGCCTCGAAGACCGCGGCTGGTAATACCTTGGTGGAGCGGACGGTCCCTCGTACGCTTCGGGCGCCACCAGCGCCCGCTTTCGTGGCAAGATCAGCCGATACGGTTGTTGTTCAGGACGCCAAATTGGGCTGCGCCCAAAAGCGTCTCGAGACGAGCCGCTCCACCAGCTGCCGCGTTGCGGCAGCAAGACATTCCAGCGGCCGCGGTTCCGCGGCATGCGAGCCGCCGCGCGCGGTCAATTAGACCTCGCCCTCGCGATGACTAATTGTCCTTGTGCGAGCCGCTCCACCAGGCGCTCACGCGCCAATGCTTCAGCCGTAGACGCGCCTTCCCAGCCGCGTTCCTCCATGCCCGCGAAGCGCGCGCTATTGACATGACGTTTTTACATGATAAATTTCCGATCGTGAAACCCTCCATCAGCACGCTCACGGAGCGCGGCCAAGTGTCCGTCCCTGCTTCCATTCGGAAGGGCATGCGAATGCATCGGGGCCAGCGACTGCGCTGGGAAAAAATTTCCGAAACCGAATGCCGGCTTCTGGCCGAGCCAGCGCCGCCTGCAGGCCCGTTGGCCGTGCTCGGATATGGTCCAAAGCTGCGCGGCGGAAAAAGTCGGCGAACCGCCGATTGGATCCGCGAATTGCGTGAGGGCGACAAGAGGTGACCGCCTGGGTCGTCGATACCTGCGTCGTTCTCGATGTGTTCGAGAACGACCCCCAATTCGGGCTCACCTCGGCCCGGCTGCTCGAACGGCTTCTTCCAGAAGGATTGGTGGCCAGCCCCGTCACGGTGATCGAACTGGGCGCCGCTTTCGACGGCGATCTTGCGGAGGAAAAGCGATTCTTCGACAAAGCTGGGATCTCGTTCACCGATCCGTGGACATCGGCCGACACCGAAGCCGCTCACGCAGCATGGAGCGCCTACGTCGCCGCGAAGCGATCCGGCCGCGAACGCAAGAGGGCAATCGCGGACATCATGATCGGCGCGTTCGCCAGCAACCGCCGCGGCCTAGTCACCCGCAACGCCCCTGATTTCAAGAAGTGGTTCCCTGGCCTGAAGCTCGTCGGCGGCTGATCCGCACGGGCGGAGCGAATCGCCTCCGGTGCATCGGCGCGTCAGCGCCTGGTTGAGCGACTCGTCCCTCGAGGCGCTTCATCGTGTTGTCGCCGCTTCGCGGCCGCTGAATCATAGCAATCGGCAGTCCCGCATATGCGGGCCGGAATCGACTCGATCGCTGCGCAGAGCCCAATAGCGTCTCGAGACGAGCCGCTCCACCAGGCGCCGACGCGCCAATTCCCCCACGCGCTCTCGCGTCAATGCCGTAGACGCGCCTTCCCAGCCGCGTTCCTCTCCTACTCGCGCGAAGCGCGCGCTGTCAGAAGTGCGGCTGGTAAGCCGCTGGTGGAGCGGCTCGTCTCTGAGACGCTTCGGGCGTCGCCAGCGCCCGCTCTCACGCCAGGATCAGCCGATACGGTTGCTCGGACATCCAATTACGCTGCGTCCAAAAGCGTCTCAGAGACGAGCCGCTCCACCAGCGGCAGCAAGCCATTTTTGGCAGCACCCCCTCTATGGCCACACCTCAAACTTCTCCGCCTTCGCCGTCCTGGCCTGGCGCTCGTCGTAAGTCACGAATACAATCCGCCCGGGCGAAGAGCCCTTGATCGCCAGAGCCGCCGCCACATGCAGGCTGTCGAGCGACCGTAAGCCGTGTTTTCGGCCGTGACGGCGCGTCAGGCGAATTGCCGCGGCAAAGACCTCGGACCACTCCAGCAGCGGACGCCGCAGTATCATCGCTCCCAAATCTCGTTCCATCCAGCGCCGGACTTCCGCCGCCTGGCGGGCGGCGAAGGCGCCATCGCCAAGCCGCCGCTCCAGCGCATGAGCGCACTCCAATTCGTGCAGCGAGTGGTACGGCATGAAATCAGGCGCGAGCTGCACGACAAACGCCGCAAGAGCGGCGGACTCCGGCTCCTCCACATACAATTTCACCAGGGCGCTGGTGTCCAGATAGACGCGGTTCACGGTGAATTTCGTTCCTCGATGATCACGTCGCTGAGGCTCCGTTTCGCCCTGACCGCACGCGCCGCAAAATCCGGCCACTCCGCCCGCGTCTTCTGCGGAATGATCGGCACCAACCGCGCCATTGGCCGGCCGCGCCGTGTGACGACAATCTCCTCCCCATGATCAATTTGCCGAACGATCTCGCTGAGGTTGTGTTGCATCTGCCGAAGGGTGACCGTCTTCATGTGCGTCATCAACGACGCACATTTATTAAAAGTCAATTTTGGTGAGCGTGAAAACAGGGTTTGCATACCATGACTGTAGCAAGGTGGAGCGGACGGTCTCTCGGACGCTTCGGGCGCCGCCAGCGCCCGCCTCGAAATGCACCTCACAGCAGTTGTTATTAGTCTGGCATGCCACCCCCACCAATCGTTGACGTGCCCGCCAGGGCGCATAAGATTCAGTCCATGTTCCGGTCGATCACCACCAGTCTCATGCGGGGTCCTTTCGAGGACCTCTGTGATCGCCCGCTCCGGGAAATTCGTGAAATGCTTGCTCACATGCAGGCACAGATCGCTGTCCAAAGTACCCGAACCGACAAACTCCTAGAGCAGGTCGGTAACATTCGTGGAGAGATCGGCGAACTGCGCGGTGAGATCGGCGAACTGCGCGGTGAAATGCGCGGCGAGATCGGCAGTCTGAAAACTGAGGTCGCCGCCGTGAAATCCGACGTCACCCTTCTCCGGACCGACACCGCCCAGCGCATCATCCGGCTCGAAGACCGCAGCTGGTAAGCCGCTGGTCGAGCGGCTCGTCTCTTGAGACGCTTGTATCGGCGCGTCCGCGCCTGGTGGAGCGGACGGTCTCTCGGACGCTTCGGGCGCCACTAGCGCCCGCTCTCATGCCAGGATCAGCCGATACGGTTGTTCGGACACCCAATTACGCTGCGTCCAAAAGCGTCTCGAGACGAGCCGCTCCACCAGGCGCTTCCGCGCCGATGCGTCAGCCGGAGACGCGCCTTCCCAGCCGCTTCCCTCTCCACTCGCGCAAAGCGCGCCCCGTCATGCGCAAGCAAAGGTGGAGCGGACGGTCTCTCGGACGCTTCGGGCGCCCCTAGCGCCCGCTCTCATGGCAGGATCAGCCGACGGTTGTTCCGACACCCAATTACGCTGCGTCCAAAAGCGTCTCGAGACGAGCCGCTCCACCAGCTGTCGCGTTGCGCCAGCAAGCCATTCTTGGCGGCGCCGAAGGTGCGGAATCGATCGAATGCGTCCGCCAAAAAAGCCGGGCAGACATGGCGCAATAGCTGCTTTGCGACCGTCCAGGATGAAACCTAAGCTGGGCGTAGGACCGCGCCTTACACGACGCGTCTTCCCCTCCTTTCCCTCATCGCACATATAGTTCCGTAATTTGTTCTCCAACAATCTTTTATTTTAAAAAATAATGGGCTTGCGTCTCTACGCATGGATAGAGATTTTTTCAATAGGGTATTCTACGTACATAAACCACCCAACTCTAGCCATGAATCTTCGCCTTTTCACCTATGCGGCCCTGTTTGCCGCGATCGTCCCGTTTGCTCGGGCCGATGACGTCTCCGACCTAAAAGCAGCCATCCAGTCCAATTCTGCGAACGTGGCGGCCCTTGTCGCTGCAGCGATAGCCGCCCACCCGAGCGATACCAGCGCCCTAGTCACCGCGGCCATCGGGCAGGCTCCCAGTCAAGTCGCTACCATCGCAGCCGCAGCCGTTACCGTTAATCCTTCGGCTACGGTTACCATCACAAAGGCCGCCTTGGTCGGCCAATATTTCGCACCCAATCCCACCATGGCAGCCATCATAGCGGCGATTGTCAGCGTCCAGCCGAGCCAAGCGAGCCAGATTGTCGCCGCCGCCTTGCCAGGGGTCGAAGCGGCGGCGGCGCCCGGGATCGGCGTCAATACTGCCCTTATAGCGACCATAACCTCGGCAGCAGTTACGGCCGCACCCTCTTACGCGGGGGCTATAACAACTGCGATGATTAAGGGCTCCTCAGGGATCGATGACACCACGGTGACCGTGGCAGCGGTGCTCGCCGCACCCAGCGAAGCGGCCGCGATTGCCGCTGGCGCAGTCTCCGCGAATCCAGGAGACGCGGCCGCGATTGTTAGGGCCGCCGCCGCTGGAGTTACGATAGCGGCGAATAATTCGGGCTCTCCCGCAACCGTCACGGCCGCACAAATCGCCTCGGCTGCCACGGCTGCCGCTGGCCCAGGCGCCAATGCCGGAACCCTTCTCTCCGCGGCTAATGTCGGTATTGCTGGTGGCTATGGCCAGCTCGACCCGCTGGCAAGTTTGGCTAGCAACATCGCCTCCCAAACAATCTCGACGGCTGCCACAGCAAGCGCCGCGGCGGCAATCACGTCAGCTGCTACCGCCAGCCTCCAGCTGCCGAATCCCAACGACGTCGCCAGCGCTTCCAGCTAATAATTTCGAGCCGGGTCCGTCCAACTTCAACCGTCGTCACCTACGATGCGCCTCCGCCATACGCCAAACATGAATGCCCTGAGAAGGGCTCTTTTGATTTCAACGCTGACTGGCGTTTCCATTCTCGCCCTGGCCCCGGCCGCTAGGGCCATCGCGCCTATCAGCGACGACAGCGAAGTCTTTGTGACGGGCGTGGCCACGGTTTCCGAGAACGACAACCTGTTCTTGAATCATTCCAATCCCACGCGGACCTCGGTGACCGATCTTGTGCCTGGCTTTTCCTATGAGTTTGGCAAAGGGGCCTCCCTGGTCACCGGTCAATTTGCCTACAGCGAGGATTTTCAGTTTTTCGGGAAGGCGGGGAGCCAGCTCGATTACCAACTGGCAAACATCATCTTCTGGCTGAAGTACAATGACGCGGCAAACGCCTTCAACGTCGATGCGAGTTTTCATCAAGCTGACCAGCCTGAAGTGGGCATCCAAAACGTTGATTTCCTCGTCAATCGCGATCTATACCATGCCGACGGCACGGACGAGATGAGCTTGACGGAGAAGACCAGCTTTTCGCTGGGAGGGGCCATTGACGACACGCACTATCGTCAGCCGGGTTACGCCGATTATCTTTACACGGAAGTTCCGATAAACGTCTATTTTAAGGCGGAGCCGAAACTCGACCTGAGCGCCGGATTTCGCTATCGGAACAATTCGATCGGGCTGGGCGGAATCGACAGCGACGACTACTTCTACAACGTGGGTGCGCGTGGCGAATTTACGCCCAATCTGACCGGCGAATTCAATGTCGGCTATCAGGTCTCCCAACTGGTCAACGGTCCGGAATACAACGGCTTGGGATTGGATTCCAAATTCACCTATGCGGTCGATCCCAAGACATCGATCAACCTCACCGCCACTGACGATTTCAGCTATTCGGCGACCAGCGATGCCATCCGCACCATCGGCACCACGTTGGGGTTCACGTCATCCCTTTCGGAGCAATGGGCGGTCAGCGCGCAGCTGGGTTACAACGACTATTCGTATCTCACCACCCCCCGCAAGGACAACTATTACAGCGCCCAGGCGAGTTTGTCATACATCGTGAATCAGCATGTCAGTTTCTCCCTGAGCTACACGTTCGGCAAGGATGATTCAAATGTCCTTGCCGACAGCTTTATTGACAACATTTTCGGGATCTCCGGAGCGCTCCGTTTCTGATCTGAGGCTCCCCCTTTCTGTTTCTACGCGCGAATGCTTTTACGTTTGCTATGCATCACAACTGCTCTCTGTCTTTTCTCGGCACACATCTTGGCGGATGACGCGCTTACGTCGGCCGTGGCAGACGCGGCTCGGCCCGATTATGTGCTGGAGCCGTTCGATCTGATTCACGTCGTTGTCTTCCAGGAGCTAGATTTGGAGCGCCAGGTGCGGCTTACCCAGGAATCGACGGTAACACTCCCGCTGATTGGGACTGTCAGTCTCAAGAACAAGACGGTCCGGGAGGCGCAGGATCTGATTCGAGAACTCTATGACCGGGACTATCTGGTCAACCCGCAGATCAATATCGGGGTCATCGAATACGCCAAGGTCACGGTCAATGTTCTCGGCGCCGTGGAGCGAGCCGGGGCCATCCTCATTCCACCGGATCAACCATTGACCCTCCTCGATGCCATCACCCAGGCGGGCGGCTTCACACGCTTGGCCGATCGCAAGCACGTGAGGCTCACGCGCATGTCCAAGGACGGCCAGGGCAGCACCACGATCGTGATCAATGCGGACGAAATCATCCAGAGTACGACGGCCGATAAATGGCCCCTGCAGAAGAACGACATGATTTACGTGCCGGAACGCATCCTTTGAAGCTGAACGATGAGCTATCCTAGGAAACCATCCGACAAGGCCTATGGCCGGGGACGCTATCCGCGACCGTCCGGCGGTTCGTACGGCTATGGAGGCTACGGTGGATATGGCGCGTACGGTTACGGGTATCCTGGGGGCGCCTCGGGTTCGACCACGGTCCAGCAGACATTTCAGGATTACATGCTGATCCTGCGGGAGCGCATCTGGTATATCATAATCGCCTTCATCGTAGTCTTCGCGGGAACCGTGATCTACACTTACTCGCGCCAGCCGATATATCAGTCCGAGACGACGGTACAGATATTCCGGGAAGAACCGAAGGTGATGACGGTGCAGCAGGTGATGAACAGCGATATCAACTCGACGGAGGACCTCAACACTCAGATCAGCATCCTGGAAAGCAATACGATGGTCCAACGGGTGGCGGCACGGCTGACGGGAAGCGACCTGCAGCAATTTCTCGCCCCCTACCTCAAGCCGGGCCAGCCACCCCCGCGGCCGGAGGGAATTCTGGCAGGCAACCGGCATGTTATCCTGCAGAGGGCGAGCCTCATCCTGATCATCCAGTATCAGCATCCAAATCGGGACATCGCCGCCAAGGTCGCCAACCTCTTTGCCGACGAGTACATCGCTTACAATGCTCACATCCTGTCCGACGAATCCCTGACAGCGGTGCAGGAATTGGAGCAGCGGGCCGACGAACAGCGGAAGAAAGTCGACCAGATCGCCAACGCCCTCCAGGCGTACCGTGAGAAGAACAACCTCGTCTCCCTCGACGAACGCAAGGACATCGTCACGGAGAAACTTAAGGAGCTCAACACCTACGTAGCCCAGAGTTCAAACACCTTGCAGGCCGCCGAAACCCGCTGGAAGCAGGTGACGATAAGCAAGCAGAACGGCGACAACTTACTCGATTTGCCATTCATCGCGGACGTGCCACTAGTCGCACAACTCCAGCAGCAAATTGCCGGCCTTAAGATCACCGTAGCGCAATTGAGCCAGCGCTACCGCCCCAAACATCCCCAGATGCAGGCTGCGAATAATGCCCTGGCGGAGGCCG
>Ga0206831_1188_pt2 | contig 15609 bp, 15 predicted proteins | sample Alteio_BWOrgCont_73_FD_152876 | JGI IMG/M metagenome (GOLD analysis project Ga0206831, IMG submission 152876) | Enriched cells from forest soil in Barre Woods Harvard Forest LTER site, Petersham, Massachusetts, United States -... | ecosystem: Environmental > Terrestrial > Soil > Temperate forest >...
TCCCCGCGCAAGCGGGAATCCAGGCTTCAAATTAAGCTGATTTCAACCTAAGATTATTTCTGGAAATTGAAAAATTTGTAAGAAAGCATTTTTTAACGCTAGACTCCCGCTTTCGCGGGAATGACGAATATTTTTTGAATAGTTGACAATTGTGTCGTGTACAAAGGCGAACTTTATAAAGTGAACGACAACACAAACTTTAAAACGAGAAAACAGCTTGAATTTTGCGGTAGTTGTCTCCATTTAAATGGTAACTTAACTTTGAGAGATGAATATGTTTAAACGCGTCTTATTATTTTTAGCAACCAATCTATTGGTGATGGCGACGATTTCCATCGTCATGAGTATTTTCGGCATTAAGCCATATCTCACGGCACACGGCATCAATTATGAATCACTGCTAGTCTTCTGCTTTTTATGGGGCATGATTGGCGCGTTTATTTCGTTGGCCATGTCAAAATGGATGGCCAAGCACGGCATGGGTTTGCAGATGATCGATCCCAATAACATGAATGCACAAGAAGCGGAGCTGTATAACAAAGTCAAACTGTTAGCAGGCAGAGCAGGCTTGCCGACTATGCCAGAAGTGGGTGTCTATAATGCGCCGGAGATGAATGCGTTTGCAACGGGGCCCAATCAACGCAATGCCTTAGTTGCGGTTTCAACCGGCTTATTGAACAGCATGAATGATGCGCAAGTAGAAGCGGTGTTGGGCCATGAAATTTCACACATCAAAAATGGCGACATGGTGACGCTGACTTTAATTCAAGGCGTAGTGAATGCGTTTGCCATGTTTCTATCGCGCATTGTCGCTTACGCGATTGCGATGGCAATGAATCGCGGTGAAAATGAAAACAGCGGGCCAGGCTTTATCTATTTTATTTTAACTATCGTGTTCGATATTGTCTTTACTTTATTAGGTAGCATCGTCGTTGCCGCTTTCACACGTTGGCGCGAATACCGTGCTGATGCAGGTGGTGCGCGTTTAGCGGGCACACAAAATATGATCAGTGCTTTGGAACGCTTAGGGCAACCGGCCGCAGTCGAAGCGGAAGTAGCCAGCAAAAGCCAAGCCTCGATCCAAATCATGAAGATTTCCAGCCACAATCGCTGGTTAGGTTTGTTTGCGACGCATCCGTCGATTCCTGATCGCGTCGCAAGACTTCAACAAATGGAAAGATAAAATGTAGGGGCGGGGCTTGGTTTGGCCCGCCCGTCTGCCTCCCACAATCTTCGTCTTATTTAAGTGTCGTGTTGACATTCCCCTATAAAACCTATATTTTCACTCTTGGCGCCGAAACTGCCGTACAGCAGAAAACTTATCCTGTCCCCAGGAGATTTTCTGCCAGCCATTTTTGGCTGGGAGTGGACTAAATACAATACTCGCAAGAGGAATAAGTCTGCTGCCCTGTACGCAGTTTCGGCTCCCGGCCACCATTACCGTTTAATGGCAACTTTACGAAAAAGTACAGGAGTTCGTCATGAACGAAATTAATCCCATTGTTACTCAAAGCAGTACCGATATCTATGAAGAAATGTTGCGACTCATCGATGGCGCACATGCCATTACCGATGTTGCAAGCCAAGCTGAGTTTGAAGATCACGGCGCAGCGTACGGCAGTTATTCCAATCTCTTTATTCTTTTAACCGATATGTTGTGGAAGATTCGCAGTCTCGCGCAAGAGTTAGAAGATAAATTTTATCAGCGGGTGTAGGTCGGTTTACGCGAAATCGTGCGAAGCGCGATGAAGCAAGCCGACAAAAATAAAATATGAAAAAGCCTCCTTAAATTAATGGGGCTTTTGAAAATGGAATTCTAAAGAAATCGGGAAACTATTGAATAAATGAACATATCACATATAAAATCATTAGTTGCCACTGGCGAAACTAATACGGTTGAATTTAAAAAATCTACTGCGCAATTGCATGGTGCGGTAGAAACATTGTGTGCTTTTCTGAATGGAACAGGTGGAATAGTTTTGCTGGGTGTTAACCAAGATGGCAAATTGCTGGGACAAGATGTTACGGATAATACACAACAAGAAATTGCTAAAGAACTCAATAAAATAGAGCCTTTTGCTGCTATTGAAATCAATTATGTTGCGCTTGGAAATAATAAAAAAGTGATTGTGATGCAAGCAGAAAAAGGTAAGCATATTCCCTATATTTATGATGGTCGCGCATATCAACGTAATCAATCTGCGACTATGCGTATGACCCAACATCATTATGAACAATTATTGCTCGAGCGCGGCCAGCTAAATTCGTGGGAGGAATTAACTGCCAAAGAATGTGACATCAATGATTTAGATCACGGTGAAATACGCAAAGCCGTAAGCGATGGCATTACCGTTGGTCGCATTGATGCTGGCGTACAAAGTAAATCAATAGAAGAAATTCTCCTCGGTTGGAAATTAATGCAAGAGAATAAAATTAATAACGCAGCGGTTGTATTATTTGCCAAGCAAGATATGCTACGTTATCCGCAATGCCGCATTAAATTAGGGCGATTTATAGGCAAAGGCGAACGCCGTGACTTAGTAGATAGCAAAGATTTTAGTGGCAATGCTTTTTATTTATTATCGCAGGCAAATTTATTTATGATGAATCATTTGCCCATTGCCAGCTTTTTTGATCCGAATCAATTTCAGCGCCAGGATAAACCTGCTTTGCCGGTTTTAGCGGTACGAGAAGCAATGGTGAACGCGCTCTGTCATCGCGATTATTCCAAACGTTCTGGCATGATTACGCTGGCTATTTATGATGATCGTTTGGAAATATGGAATAGCGGTACTTTGCCATCAGAATTAAAAATCAAAAACTTAAAAGACTCGCATCATTCTATTCCACGTAACGAACGTATTTCTAAAGTTTTTTATGATCGTAAATTTTTTGAAGGTTGGGGCAGTGGCATAACGACCATGTTAAGGCTTTGCCGTGAACATGATGTGCCTGCGCCTGTATTTGGAGAAGATACGGGTGGATTTTCTATCACATTCCAATTTAAGACGCCGATTGGTGCGATTTCTGAGTTATCTGGTTCACCTGAACAGATAGAACTTACGGTAAGACAAAAAGAAATAATAGAAATTCTCACCAAACAGGGTGCTTTAGGAACCAAGAAAATTATAACTGAGTTAACGGATCCCCCTTCTGAAAGGATGGTAAGAAAAGATTTAAATTTACTCAAAGAAAAAGGAATTATTGAATTAGAAGGAAATACCAGAACTGCCATATGGAAATATAAGAGTAGTGTATAGGCAGTTATTTGAGGAATTTTGAGGAACTTTGAGGAACTTTGAGGAACTATATCGGAACTTGCAGTGCATTTGTGTTAATTTTTTTTAGTAAAAAGTATCGGTGCTCTCGTAAATCGACAAAAACTGGATCCCCGCTTTCGCGGGGATGACGGGGAAGAATATAAATTCAAGCATAATAAATCCCACCCAACACCGCCAATCGACTCGCTCCCGTCACGCTCGGCAAATTGCTGGGTTTTTTCTCTAAGGTGTTTTTCGCAAACCAGGCAAAGGCCATGGCTTCTACCCAATCGGGATCGATGCCGATTTCCGCACTGGATTTAACGCTCAACGGTGCCGCTAATTTGGCTAAACGTTGTAATAAAAATTTGTTATGCACACCGCCGCCGCAGACAATAATTTCGCCACTCTTGAAATCGCTAAAATCGTGTATTGCGCGCACAATACTTTCCGCAGTTAACTCGAGTAGAGTACGTTGAATATTTTCCGGCTTATATTTTTCAGAAGATAAAAACTTTTTTAACCAACTTAAATTAAAATATTCTTTGCCAGTGCTCTTGGGCGGCGCTTGGTTAAAATAAGGATCAGCTAATAATTTTTTTAATAATTCTTCGTCAACAGTACCACTGACTGCCCACTGTCCATTGTCATCATAAGGTAAATTTTTTTCCTGCGAAATCCAAGCATCTAATAAACCACTGGCAGGGCCGGTGTCAAAACCGATAATGGATTGTGTTGAATCGTGCGGTAATAAGGTAATATTGGCAATCCCGCCTAAGTTTAAAACGATGCGATCGATTTTATCCGAGCGCATGAAAGCGTGATGAAACGCTGGCGCCAGTGGTGCGCCTTGTCCATCCAGGCTGACATCTTTACGGCGAAAGTCGGCCACTGTTGTGATGCCCGTTAATTGCGCAATGGTATTAGGATCAGCAATTTGTAAAGTGAAGGGAGTTGCGAGAGTAGGGCGATGGCGGATATTTTGTCCATGCGAGCCAATCGCTATGACATCCACTTTTGGCACATTTGCTTTGCTGAGTAAATTCAATGCCGCGGTGGCGAACAATTCTCCTAATTGTCTATCAAGCTGACACATGCGATCGATTTCATTATCGCCAGGCTCAATAAATTCAAGAATTTGTTGTTTAAGAGCTGAGGGAATTGCTTGCGTATAATGAGCACGCAGAGTTGCCCGAGTATCAGAGAATTCAACTAAAACCGCGCTAACACTATCAACGCTGGTGCCAGATATAAGACCAATATACGACATTTTAAGATTCTCGATTTGAGGTTGGAGCTGAAGCTGGGGCCGAAATAAAATACTTTTGGCGCGCTAAGTTTTCCAAGTGCAGCAAGATCAGCCCAAATCCCCAGGGGATGGCAAATATCATGGACAAGTTGAAAGCAATGTTGAGATTGTTAGAAATACCTGGATCGCCATCGCTCAGTGCCACAATAATTTGCACAAAGACTAGCAGTAGAAGTGCGACAATTACATCCGCTAACACTATAACAAGAAATAATCCAAATGTTTTCCACCAATTGCCCTTAAGGAGATCAAGGGTATCCATCAATTGCTCTATGATAGAACCATGTCGGCTCGCAACTAACAGAGCCCAGCACCATAAAATTAGCGTTACCCAAATGAGGAAAGCTATTACGCACAGCAAGAAGAGCAACTTAAGCAAATAAAAAGGTAGTAAAAAACTGATAATGAACAAAATGATTAAAGCGAGAAACCATATTATTACATAAAACGCCCAACTCATAATTCCACTCAACAGCGGCCAGATGAAACGCTGCAGAGAAAATGTCATCGTCTCTTTAAGAGTAACGGTTTGCTTTTGTATGGTTTGTTGCAAGATATAGGTTAAGCCAGGGTTAAAAAAAGCTGCCACAATGCAAATAGTCAAGAGTAAGAGAATGGTGATTATTATCGCTGAAGCTTTTGTTGCAGTAAACGAACTCAGAGATAGTGTTACACCTGCAGCCATGATCGCTATCCCTATACATATCATCAGACCAATTAACAATAGGGCCCAGAGCAGTGTGCGCCAGAAAGTGATGCCATATAAGCGAAAACTCTCAGCTATTAAAGTACCAAATGAAAGGGGGGGCTGGTCGTGAATTTTAGTATTCATAGTTGTACCCTAATCTCGTAACAAAAGAAGTATAGTATAAAAAATTCTTGCCGCGCAACCTTACTATATTGCTGCGCGCGAAGTAAATTCGCGCTAGCAAGCAGAAGGTTAAAATTTATAAACTTTACTTGAATTTTGCGTGAATTTAGCGCATCATATGGCGCCTTTAAATTTTACCTTTTAGGAGTTAAATACCGTGAAATTATTTCGTTCCCTGTTTGTCTTAATTGCAGCTATGGGCCTCATGTTTGGCTTGAGTAGTTGCAGTAATAATAATGCTTCTTTGTCGGATGCGCAAAAAGCCCAAGTTGATCAACAAATTCATGATTATTTGTTAGCCAACCCTGACATTTTGAACCAAATGGTACAAAAATTGCAGGCGCAACAAATGCAACAACAACAAGCACAAGCTCGCGGTGCTATTAAGCAAAATGCAGCGCAGATAGTAAACGATCCTAATTCACCGGTGGCTGGCGATGCCAATGGTACAGTGACCGTGGTAGAATTTTTTGATTATCAGTGTGTGCATTGTGCTCACATGTATCCGATCGTGAAACAAGTGATGGCGGCTAATCCCAACGTACGATTTGTGTTTAAAGAATTCCCAATCTTTGGTGGTCCTTCACAATATGCGGCTACAGCTGCTTTAGCTGCAGTTAAACAAGGCAAATACCTGCAAATGCACAATGCCTTGTTTGACTCAGGCGACATCGAAGGCAAAATGACTAATGCGAAAGTGGATGCCATTGCGCGCAAAGCCGGTTTAAATGTGATGGAATTAAAACGCGCTATGAAAGCGGACGCAGTTGGTAATGAATTAAAATCTACCTTTATGTTGGCGCAACAATTGGGTATTCAAGGGACACCAGCCTTTATTATTGTGCCGACTAATTTGGGTGCAACTACGCCGGATGCGCAAATTGGTTTCATCCCGGGTGGTACGGATGTTAATGGCTTACAACAGGCGATTAACGCTGCGAAGTAATATGTTGCTGTAATACGAAAAAACCCGCGTGAAAACGCGGGTTTTTTCATTAATCAACGTCATCCCCGCGAAAGCGGGGACCCAGGCCGCAGTACAATAATATTTTTACTGTCTGGATTCCCGCTTTCGCGGGAATGACGACATATAATTATTTGGAACTGGATTATGTATCGTTGCCTAAAACCCATCCTCTTTTGTTTTCCCCCCGAAACCGCGCACAAATTTACTTTGAGGGCTTTAAAAATCCTCCATCAATTAAAATTAACGTGCTTCTTATTTCCAACCTTACCCCCCAAATCCGTCAATGTATTTGGTTTAAGCTTTAAAAACCCAGTGGGCATTGCCGCAGGCTTGGATAAAAATGGTGACTATCTGGATTGCTTAGCTGCGCTTGGCGTGGGATTTATTGAAGTGGGTGCAGTGACTCCTGTTGCACAAATCGGCAATCCAAAACCACGCTTATTTCGGCTTAAAGAAAAACATGCGCTCATCAATCGGATGGGTTTTAATAATAAAGGGATCGATTATTTAGTTGAAAATTTGAAAAAAAGAAAAACGGGTGATTGTTTAATTGGAGTGAATCTTGGGAAAAATAAAGATACCCCCTTAGAAAAAGCTCAAGATGATTATATAATTTGTTTGCGAAAAATTTATCCTTACGCCGATTTTATGACCATTAATATTTCTTCACCCAATACACCGGGCTTGCGTGAATTGCAACAAGAAAATCATTTGGAAAATTTATTGCAGCTGGTAAAACATGAGCGCGATGCTTTAGCAACGCAACATCATAAAAGAGTGCCGCTATTAGTTAAAATCGCGCCGGATTTGTCGCAAGCAGAAGTCAGAACTATGCTGCAAAGTATTGTTAGTGTAGGTATGGATGGGATTATCGCCACTAATACGACTCAAGCGCGTGATGCGGTTCAAGGCTTAAAACATGCGGGTGAAATCGGTGGTTTGAGTGGCCCACCCGTGAAAGAGTTAAGTTATCAAGTGTTGCAGTGCATTCGTGAAATTGATCAAACTATTCCGGTGATTTCAGTCGGCGGCATTGATTCAGTGCAAGAAGCAGAGCGCCGTTTTAAAGCGGGTACGCAATTGGTTCAGTTATACACCAGCTTAATTTATCAGGGGCCTTATTTACTGCGGAAAATTATTAAATATTTTAGGGTCATGCCCTAATAGATGAAATTTTTTGTAAGACGTTCAAAAAACACTCGTCATCCTCGCGAAAGCGGGGATCCAGAGTTCTAAAACTGGATTCCCGCTTTCGCGGGAATGACAACGGAGTTCTTAACTATAAAGATAAAGGAATCAAACGGATGAAGTATTAGCTTGGTTCAAAAACGTTTCTAGAATCACTTGCGCGGCTGTACTATTGAGTTGTTCTTTCGTGTAACGCTTCTTACCTTGCGCTGTTAAACGCTCAATAGCTTCGCGAGTAGAAAGCCGCTCGTCAACCAAATGCACGGGCAAACCAAAACGCTGTTCTAATTGCTTGGCAAAGCGGGTGGCGAGTTTAGTAGAAGAGCTTACGCCATCATCCATACTCAAGGGATGTCCAACCACTAAACCTATCGGTTTCCATTCTCGAATCAATTCTGCAATTTTTTCCCAATACTGCGCTGCCGCATCGACATTAATTTGCGTTAATGGGCTAGCGCTACCGGTAAAACTTTGTCCGACCGCCACGCCAATGCGTTTACGCCCCACGTCGAAGGCTAAGTAAGTACCTGGTTCTTTAGTTCGCGTAATTGTCTCCCATTTAATAACTATACTTCTCGCGGGTTAAAATTCAGGAATTATGACCAACATTTCTTATTAGTGCGACCCGTAGGGCAACCTACAGGGATGTAGGTTGTAAAAAATGGCCGTGTCAGAATCCTGAATTTTAATTCGTGAGAAGTATATAGCATCGTGGTTTTGACTCTCAATTCCTGAGGATATTATATACTTCTCCCTGGTCATAATTCCCAAATTTTAGCCCGGAAGAAGTATATCTAATATTTCATTATTAGGACAAATAAAAATGAAGCTCTATTTTCTTGCGCATTATATTAACGAATATCGTAGTAGTAGGGGTTGCCCCGCGCTTAGTTTTTCTGAAATCGTTAACAGGTTAAGGCCTTACGAGGCGCACCGGCATAAATGGCGTTTTGATATGTATGGACGCTGCTTAGAACACCGTATTATAAAATTACACAGCGTTCATATTGAAATAATTTTTCACATTTCGGAACAGACGGGAATTGATAATTGTCGCCTGTTTTTGACTAAAATTGGAGGTGATAAAGCAATTTATAGTGGATATGATATTTTTGACAATGGACGGCCCGGTTCAAAGGCTCTGGAGAATACACTAAAAATCCTATGCAATATAGAAGAGAATACTTTTTCAAAATTATCCGTCTCTGCGTTTGAAGACAATGCTCCGCAATCCTTGTCCTGGGAGTGGGATTTTGACGTTGTATATGCTAGGCCGCATCTAATAAACAGTATATCTCTCACAACAGCAGAATATTATTCCCAGGTGATTTATCCAAAATTAGGAGATTTAGTACAACGTATCTCTGCTTTGTTATTGAAGAAAAAAACCTATCAGAATATCGTTATAATAGAGCCAGCTTGTGGACAGGGAAATTGTGGTCGATATATATATAACAGCTTGCACTCTTCCGGCGTTCAACAAAAATGTTTTATTTTTGGATTTGACTTATATTCAGCACAAGTTAGGGATGCGAGTACTCAATCATTTACAATGCAGAACTACTGGCGGTCTACATATGAGGAAGGCAATGTCGTTGATTTTATTTCCTTAGTAGGTGGCTTTTTTAGCGGGCAAAAGATACAGCGATCAGATTCGCTCGTCATCGGGCTTTTCTCAGGTGCGCTGAATTGCCAGGTTTTACAGAATGTACAAGAGGCACACGCTGGCTTGGTAGGTGCTTTCCATTATTGTGATTTTGTGGTGGCAGGCGGCCAGACCCCTCTTCTTTTTAATAGCCATATCGCAAAAGCTACCGGATGGGAATTTTTTCCTCTGCAAAAAGGCCACGCCTTAAATGAGGGCTGTGCTTTAATTAAACCCTCCCGGGAAAATCGTGCCTATTTTCTCCGCAAGGCTATTTATCCAAATGCAAAAGGCTGGCTGGCTTGCCATCTCGCACTGAGCGCAGCTCCGGTTGATGATTTAAGTATTATTTTAGAGTTTCATACAGACTTATTACCTGAGATCAAAGAAATTAATCTAACGCATGCTTATCTGGATAGTGCTTATCTAGGTGAAAAAAACTTCATTAGTATTATAAAAGGATTTCGTTCATTAGCTTCGTTAATTTTCTCTCCTTCCGAGCAAGAAAATAGCGTGATTCAGCAGTTTTCGAAACAGAACAGCCATCTGCAAATAAGCTATCAAAAAACGTCCCATACATTACTGAACAGAATAGAAACATTACGCACGCCTCTGATGCCACATCGATTCCACGCCTGGCAAGCATCCTTACCATACTTTTTTCCACGATCCCCTCGGGAAGAACAAACGACAAACCCCCTACTTTTCTTTGAAAAAGTAAATTATGGTCCGCTGTCAATAAATTCCTTTCCCCAAGTGACGGGGCTTCCAATCAGGCCTATTACCACGCCTATTAAAGGAACAAACTATGTAAAGCTGATATTTGAACCTCAAGATCAGGTGGCTTGGTATTCCGCGCTAATTTATGGTGCAAGCTTTTGTCATAAATTGCAATGGCCTGTCACTTACAGTGAATACCATGTGATAGACTATATTAATGCGCATCCTCCGGCCAGTCCCTATTTACTTTCATACGAGCCATGTGGTGCTTCCCACTGGGACGAGCTTGATGATGAGGCAAAGAGAAAGACAGAATTCTATGCTGACCGCATGTTTTGTTTTGCTTCTCGCAGAAAAAGTGGGACATTGGCAGATTTAATGCAGTACTGTTGTCAATATCCGGTTATTAACTGGTTAAAATGTTGTACGCCGCTTTTATTGCAGGTGTGTAGAGGATTAAAGAAATTATCCGATATGGGAGTGGTACATAATGATTTACGTGCGGAAAATATTCTGATAGAAGAAGGGCCGGATAGAGAAATATCTCACTGGAAGGCATGCATTGCCGACTATGGTAATGCTTTTATTCTGGCTGATAGATCTATTCGTCCGCAAAATCAAAGCAAATGGAGAGCGCCGGAATATGGTAACCCTTCACTGGAAACGACCGCAATGGATATTTATGGACTGGCTATTTTAATCATTGAGTGTTTTAGCCGCATTAGCACTACAGATTACATTACGGAAGATATTATAAATATTGATAGAATTGATAAAAAATACTTGCCTCATTATTTTTTGCGTTATATGGAGACAAGAGAGCAGGAACTATTCACGATTTTACAACGCGCTGGCTTAATCAAACTGTTGGAAAATATGCTTGCCTTCCAAGCGGCTCAACGCCCACCTCTTCACCTCATAGTAGAAGGTTTGACTGAGTTTTTGCAGCAAGTGGATTGGATTATATAAGCTTTCCCCGCAGCCCGCGATTTGGTAAACTATTAGCCATGACTTCTATCGCGATTATCCAACAACAACTCGTCGCTGATTTTAACTGCTTTGACAATTGGTTAGATAAGTATGAGTATATCATCGACTTAGGTCGGCAATTGCCGGATTTTCCCGAGGAGTGGCAAATTGAGGATTACCGCATTCATGGCTGCCAAGCGCAAGTGTGGATCAAACCTGCGTTGCGGGAAGGGAATTTACATTTTGATGCTACCAGCGATGCTGCCATTGTGAAAGGTTTAATTGCGATTTTGCTGCAACTTTACAGCGATCGAACTCCTAAAGAAATTCTAGCGACCAAGCCGGATTTTATTAAAGCAATTGGCTTAGATCAGCATTTAAGCCCGACCCGTAGCAATGGCTTGTATCATATGTTAGAAGCGATATACCGTTTTGCCAAAGAGAATCATTTAGATCATGCCGCATAAACAACAAGCAATCGGAATTTTTGACAGCGGCAGCGGTGGGGTGAGTGTTGCAAAAGCTTTGCATGATCTATTACCTGCCGAGCATTTAGTTTACCTCGCCGATTTAGCGCACTTTCCGTATGGCGATAAAACTGCGCAACAAGTGCAAGATTATTCTTTGGCTTTGACAGATTATTTACTGGCCAAAAATTGCAAAATGATCATCATTGCCTGTGGCACGGCCAGTAGTGCAGCCAGTCAATTGTTACGCGGCTATCTTGCCACTGAAAAAATCGTCGTGGTAGATGCCATTAGCCCGGTGGTACAATTTGTTAAACATCGCTATCAAAACCAAACTATTGGCTTGATTGCGACCCCCCGCACGGTAGCGTCCAATGTTTATCAAGAACAATTGGCCGCAGCTGATATTACTCTGCATGCGGTCGCAGCACCTTTGCTTGCACCGGCGATTGAAGCGCAATTAAGTGGTGAGCAACATGATTACCACGATTTATTAGCCTTCTATTTAAAAACCTTGCCAAAAATTGAGGCGTTGATTTTAGGTTCGACACATTATCCCTTGATCAAAGGGCATCTGGAGCAGTATTATCAACACAGCATGGAATTAATCGACATTGCTGAATTGATTGCCCAGGCGGCGCAAAAAGTTTTACAAGAAAAAAATCTATTAGCGGATGCAACACAAATAGGCACACAAGAATTTTATACCACGCGGGTAAGCGCTGCTTTACAGCAAGTGGTAGAAAAGTTTTTTGGAAGTCATTCTCTTAACTTATGTGAGCTTAACCATGCAAAAATTTAAATTTTCGTCATCCCGGAAATTGCTCCGCAATTATCCGGGATCCAGGCTTTGCTAACTTAGGCCTAGATTCCCGCTTGCGCGGGAATGACAGTAAAAACCAGAGTACAATATGTATATTATGAAAAAATGTAGACTAAGCCTTTTATTATTCTGTTTATTACCTTTCACAGCCTTATGTAGCGGCTGGTATGGCGAGGCTGATGTCAGCAACGTGCTTTATAATCAGCCAGGCAATGCGACTCTCGCTAATCCATCAACGGGGGATAATACTTATTTCCCAAGTTCTATCAATCCTACTTTTGCCGGGGCGTTAAATTTTGGTTACGAATTTCGTAATTACAATCTGTTTCTTCCGGCTTTGCGTTTAGGTCTTATGTATGAATATTTTACGCCGTTTGAAGTGGATGGTTTTTTGGTGAATTCCAGTGGCCGGGAAAATTTTAAATATTATGATCAATCGCAAGCGGCATTTTTAGCAGCCCAATTAGATTTATTTAATGCCAGTGGTTTCGCGCCTTACATCAGCGCAGCAGCAGGGGCGGCCGCGAATCAATTTTATGGTTATCAGGAAGAGGATGACAATCCCTCTAACAGTTATTTGGGCAGACTGTATTTTCCGTTTGCCTGGCAATTAGGAGCAGGTGTTTCTTACACTTTCTTGCCGCACTGGACTTTAGGTCTAGGTTTTACTTTCACTAATTTAGGCGCTGTTAAATCTGGCAGTGGCAGTGTGCCGAGCACCGGTGCCGCGCTGGCACCACTTAGCTACTCACCCGTGGAAGCCAGTGCAGTGATGTTGAGTATTCGCAATACCTTATAGCAAAAGCATAAAAATTAATAGGGTAGCGTAATATGACAACGAACGTTCTGCAACGTCGGCTCTAACGCTATGCCATTAGCAGCAACACCGACAATCGCCGCATAATACAAGTGATTTTTTCTAGGAGTAAATGTGTAATCAATACCATCCCTATTAATCATTCCACCATCCGTTTGTGGATCCACTTGATAATGCACATTCGCTTGAGGCTGCCATGTGATAACCCAGTGGGTATTATTCCGCTTCAAATAATTGTTCGGATCTGTGTTAGGCGGGATGACTCGCGAATCTTTGCCATCCCAAATAACTTTACCCGTGCTCGTGTCAACAATTGATTTGATCTCATACCCTATCCAATTCTCACCCAAAGTGTGCGGAGGCTCAAAATTGACTGTGCACGTACCTTTGGGTGTGGATACCATTCCTATCGACAAGCCATTCTGAGTAGCTGCATATACTGTGATTTTATTGTCATTCTCAGTGGCATAAACACCATTGACCTGTTCGCCCGCTAGACCGTTCTCCTTGTTATAGTTAGTATCCCACGTTACGCCATTATCGTAGCTAATTGATAAACCTTTCTGAGTGGCCACATAAAGAGTAGCTGTGTCACCGCTGCCTGTGACATAAACATCAAGCACGTTATTACTTGCTAAGCCGTTTGCCGTAGTAAAATTCTTCCAATGGGCTCCGTTATCATAACCAATTGACAAACCACCGCGGGTCGCCAAGTAAATAGTAGCGGTATGACCACTATCTATAACCTTAATGCGCGAAATATAATTGCTACCTAAGCCATTATGAGTCGTGTAATGTGTCCAAGGCGCGAAAATAGCGCCATGCGTGCTCACTGCAAGACCTCTATCCATGATAGAGGTGTAAACAGTATCATTGGGACCCCATTTGCCACCATCACCCGTGGCATAAATAGCGGTACTATTGTAACCAATGTTAAATATCTCAGCCGCATCAAAATGACCATTTTGGTAAGCAATCGTTACGGCATGATCTGAAGCCAGATAAAGAGCGGTATCTCCACCGCTCCCTGTCGTAGCAATATCATTAACTGTTTTATCATTATAACGTGCCCACGTTTTGCCATTATCATTACTCCAAGCCAGTGCATCAGTGGGAGCTACAATACCTGCATAAATTTTTGTATTCTCGCCACTATTTGTCACGTGAATACTCAGCACTGTGTTACTCGCTAAACCATTCGCTGTCGTGCAATTCTCCCAACTATTTCCCGCATCACGACTAATAGCCACGCCATTATTTTGAGTCGCTAAATAAATAACGCCTGCATTTACGACAACTTTGTTGATAGCTTGATTGGGATAATAAGTTCGCCAAAATAGTTTGGGAGCTGGCGCACTATAGGTTGCGCTAAAAAATACTAAACAACCTAAAATAACAGCAAAAAAAATATGTAATATTTTAAACATCAAATTTCTCTATAAAATTATTGGAAAAATGGAGCTCGAATTCTTTTCGTAAACCTAGATTTTGTAATTGTCAACAGACCCTAACCCCAATCCAGAATAATTTTGCCGGACTGTCCGCTCGCCATCGTTTGAAACGCGGCTTCAAAATCATCAATCGCAAAATGATGCGTGATAACAGGTGAAATATTCAAACCACTTTGCAACATGCTGGCCATTTTGTACCAGGTTTCAAACATTTCACGGCCGTAAATGCCTTTCAAAAATAAACTTTTGAAAATCACGTCGTTCCAATCGATGGCGATCGGTGTCGGTGACACACCTAGCAAGGCTACGCGTCCGCCATAATTCATGGTTTTCAACATGTGGTTAAACGCTTGCCCATTGCCCGACATTTCTAAGCCAACGTCAAAGCCTTCAGTCATGCCGACTTTTTTCATGTACTCTTCCACTGAATCGCGTTTCACATTGAGCGCATGAGTCGCGCCGAGTTTTTGGGCGATTTCTAAGCGATAATCGTTCACATCGGTAATAAACACATAACGTGCGCCGATATGTTTGGCAATCGCCACCGCCATCAAGCCGACTGGGCCTGCGCCGGTGATCAACACATCTTCGCCGACTAAATCAAATGACAAAGCGGTATGTGTAGCATTGCCAAATGGATCTAAAATAGCAGCGACATCATCTTGAATATCATTCGGCAATTTAAACACATTCACCGCCGGCATCACAAAATATTCCGCGAAACAGCCGGTGACGTGATAACCGACGCCGCGAGTTTCACGACACAGATGCCGTTTACCGGCGCGACAATTACGACAATGGCCGCAGGTTAAATGGCCTTCGCCTGACACACGATCGCCAGCTTCTAAGCCTTGCACTTCGGAACCAATTTCGGCGATTACGCCCATAAATTCATGGCCTGTCACCAAGGGCACCGGCACATTTTTTTGCGCCCATTCGTCCCAATTGTAAATGTGCATATCCGTGCCGCAAATGGCGGTTTTTTTAATTTTGATCAACACATCATTGGGGCCAATCGTTGGCATAGCAACGTCGGTCATCCAAATACCTTTTTCTGCTTTCAGTTTTGCAAGTGCTTTCATAAATTTTTTCCTCCGATATGTTTCTGTTGTGCGACAATTT
>Ga0206831_1194_pt1 | contig 15565 bp, 17 predicted proteins | sample Alteio_BWOrgCont_73_FD_152876 | JGI IMG/M metagenome (GOLD analysis project Ga0206831, IMG submission 152876) | Enriched cells from forest soil in Barre Woods Harvard Forest LTER site, Petersham, Massachusetts, United States -... | ecosystem: Environmental > Terrestrial > Soil > Temperate forest >...
CACAATAATTTTTTTATAGAATCGTGAGAAAAATTTTATGGAACGCATCGGTATCATCGGCTACGGCCGCTTTGGCCAAACACTTGCGCAATTATTGCAGCAGGATTTTGCTGTTTCAGTATTTGATGTTAATCAAATTAATTTGCCAAAGCCTTTACAAGCTGTAAGTCTAGAAGAGCTGGCTTGCTTAGAAACTATTTTCCTCGCAGTCCCCATCCGAGCTTTTGCTGATATTGTGCAACAACTTGCTCCTTTGCTCACTGCGCGACACAGCGTGATTGATGTCTGTTCTGTCAAAGTGTATCCCGTGCAAATCATGCAACAGTATTTGCCAAGCAATGTTGATATCATCGCAACGCATCCTTTATTTGGGCCCGATTCAGTGCAGCAAGAATCTTTAAAATGGGTGCTGCATTCAGTGCGCGATCAATATCAACGATTTGATGCTTGGCAAACTTATTTTAAAAAACGCTGTTGGCAAACTATTAGCATGACTCCAGAGGAGCACGATCAGTATGCCGCACGGACACAAGCCATTACGCATTTTATTGGTCGCAGTTTAAAAGCCAGTGGCGCAGCAGCTTCTCCTATTGATACGCTGGGTTATCAAAAATTATTGCAAGTAATGGAACAAACTTGTCATGATAGCGTGGATTTATTTCACGACCTGATTCAATATAACCCTTACGCGAAAGTAGCATTAGAAGAGTTTTTACAAGTGGCTGAGGATTTGGTTAAAAAATCTTTTTAAAACCTTGGATTTCCACTTCGCCGCTTTGCGGCTCGTGAGAATGACAAAAAAATAGAGCGAAACCATGAACTACGAGATCGACCTTCAACATAAAAAATTACACGGCTCAATCGCCGTGCCACCTTCTAAATCACATACCCTGCGAGCTATTTTATTTGCCAGCCTTGCCGAAGGGATGAGTAAAATTGAAAATTATTTAACTTCGCCCGATACCACAGCGATGTTGCATGCCTGCCGACAATTAGGAGCGAAGATTCAGCAAACTGAGGGTGAGTTAATTATTCAGGGTGTAAATTTCAAGCCCAAATGTCCCGACGATGTTTTAGATGCAGGCAACTCCGGGCAAGTGCTGCGTTTTGTGGCGGCGATTGCGGCGGCTTTAGTACAAGATTACACAGTCATCACCGGTGATCATTCGATTCGTTTCCAACGTCCGATGCAGCCTTTGATCGATGGCATTAATCAGTTGGGTGGGTTTGCTGCGGCGAGTAAAAATGATGGCCGTGCGCCGATTATTGTGCGAGGTTTGTTAAGCGCGGGGCAGGCTAAAATTTTAGGCACGGATTCACAACCGGTGTCGGCTTTATTGATGGCAGCGGCTTTTGTGACAGGCGAAACGACCATTGAAGTACTTGAGCCTGGTGAAGTCCCTTGGGTTAGTTTAACCTTGAGTTGGTTCGATAGACTGGGCGTGCGTTACACACAAGAAAATTTTAGTCATTATAAAGTGGTAGGGCCAGTTCGCTATCAAGGTTTTCATTATCGGGTACCGGGGGATTTTAGTTCGGCTGCCTTTCCGATCGCGGCAGCGTTGGTTACCCAATCGAATATCAGTTTAGAAAACATCGATATGCAAGATGTGCAAGGCGACAAAGCGCTGATTCCAGCTTTAGAAAAAATGGGTGCTGAATTTAGTTATGATGAAAAGAAACAAGTGCTACATGTTAAGGGCGCAAGCGCTTTGCAAGGGATGCCAATTAATGTGAACGATTTTATTGATGCGGTGCCGATTTTAGCAACGATTGGCTGTTATGCTAAAGGCAAAACTGAAATTGTCGAGGCGGCCATTGCGCGATTAAAGGAATCCGATCGCATCAAGGTTATGGCAGACGAATTAAGTAAAATGGGCGCTACTATTAGTGCAACTGCAGATGGCTTAACGGTTGAAAGTAGTGCATTAAAAGGTGCGCGCGTGTACAGTCATCATGATCATCGTATTGCGATGGCGTTAACGATTGCAGCTTTGCGTGCCAAAGGCAAAACCATCGTAGAAAATACCGCGTGTGTGGCAAAGAGTTACCCCAATTTTGTGGCAAGTTTGCAGGCTTTGGGGGCGGAAATTAGGGTAATACCTTAGGGGATAGGTTGTAGGTCGGTTTACGAGAGTTTCGCGTGAGCGAAACGAACAAGCCGACAATCGGCCAAAAGTCGTCCCCACGTGGTAAGCATGCCTCTGCGAAAGCGGGGAAGCGAGATCCAATTTCAAAAACATGTCGGCTTGTTCGCTTGGCTTTTGCCAAGCTCTCGTAAACCGACCTACTGTTTTTGCCACAAAATCTAAAAAGTAGAATTATGTTTAACATCATCCTCATCGGCTTCTCCCATTGCGGCAAAACCAGCAGCGGCAAATTACTGGCTGAAAAACTAGGCTATCCATTTATCGATACCGACCAATTAATGTTGGTTGGAACGGAATTTAAAACCTCACGTGAATTACACAAAGCGTTAGGAAATGCAGCATTTCGGGATTTGGAAGCAGAAAAAATTGCCGCTTTGAACGAGTATGAAAATACCGTGATTGCGACGGGCGGGGGTGCAGTGTTAATGCCTGCCAATCAAGAAATTTTAAGTCAGCTAGGAAAACTGGTTTATTTGGTGAATACGGCTGAAATCTTATGGGCTCGCATCAAACGCCACGGTATTCCCAGTTATTTGAGTTCGGCGGACGATCCTTATGCAGCCTTTTTAGAGCTGTATAAAGAACGCGATGCTGTTTATCGACGCGTGGCTGATTTGTTGGTCGATACGCAAAATAAATCGCCGGAGCGGGTAGCCGCCCAATTGGCCCGTAAATTTTCCTGAAAATAAAATACCACGGGTAAACCCGTGGTATTTTATTTCCTTATTTGATTTCGCTGCGCGCGAAGTAAATTCGCGCTCGCGACCAGGGGGAGAATCGCGTTTCTCCCCCTGGAACCCCCATCGCGAAAAGATACCACGCGTAAACGCGTGGTATTCTAAGCTTATAAAATCCCCCCTACCCCCCTTTTTCAAAGGGGGGATTCATACTATAATCCTTAGCATATGATTATCTCCAGTGAGTTTGTGCCGGCAGTTGGTTTAAAAGGCCCCAATGCACAAACTATTTTAGCCAGCCTGATTCCGCGCAAACATCAAATTCGCGCCTCGCGTCGTGAGCGTTTGATTATGCCGGATAATGATTTTGTTGATTTCGATTGGTTTGACAATACAGTCAGTTCACCGATTGTCATTATTTTATATGGGATGACCGGTTCAATTGATGGTTATTATGTACAAGATATTTTAAAAGAAATTAAAGCCAATGGTTGGCGCGCCATTTTATTATATTACCGTGGTTGCAGTGGGGAACCGAATTTAATTGATCGCAGTTACCATTTGAGTGATACCCTGGGTTTAGATACCTTAGTGAAAGAATTGCGCCGCCGTGAACCCAATACGCCAATTACTGCTGTGGGTTATTCGATGGGTGCCAATATTTTATTGAAATGGCTGGGGGAAGTGGGTGCGGCTGCTGATTTAACCACCGCGGTGGCCGTTTCGACGCCATTTGATTTGCGGATGGCTTCTAACCGCTTACGACAAGGGTTTAGCAGTTTTTATCAATGGTGGTTGATTGGTGATTTGCACGACTACGTGCGCAGCAAATATCAGAACCGTAAACCGCCATTTGATTTTGGTGATGTGACGCAGCTTAAATCCTTTTGGGAATTTGATGATGCGATCACCGCGCCTTTGAATGGCTTTAAAGATGCCGCGGATTATTATGGCCGTTCCAGTTGTCGGCCGTCTTTAAAGAATATTACCGTACCTACTTTAGCCTTGCATGCTAGAGATGATCCTTTCATGATGCCAGCGACCATTCCAAGCGAAGCTGAATTATCGCCCACTACGACGATCGAATTAAGTGAGCACGGTGGGCATGTTGGATTCATTAGCGGTAATTTATTTTTGGGCAAATTGGAATTTTGGTTGCCTATCCGTATCACGCGCCATTTACAGGCGTGCTTGCAGCCTGTTGTTGAACCTATCACGATTACGGCTGAACCGGCGGTGAATCATGCCTAAATCACTGTTACGTAGTTTTATTCCGTGGGTGATTTTTTTTGCGTTATTTATTTATGATCAAATGCACTTACAAATTGGGGCCATTGGCGCTTTAGTGGCGCTGGTATTATTAAGTTGGCGTGGTTTGCGAGAAGGCTTTATTTTTGATTGGGGCAGTTTATTATTTTTTGTGTTCATTTGTTGTAGTGTCTTGATTTTATATCTACCATGGGTTCGTACTGATGCCGATTTGCTAGCCAGTTTAGCCTTAAGCATAATCGCTTGGATTTCTTTATTCTTGCAGCGACCCTTTACCTTAGAATATGCCAAACAATCGGTGGCACGTGAATATTGGCAAACGTCTTTATTTATGCGGACTAATCGTTACCTCACCATTTTGTGGGCTGGTGCTTTTACGGTGATTACTTTGCTGAGTATCATTAGCGAATTTAGTTTTGGTAAAAATTATTGGTTAGAAGATGCTTTGCCTTTGGTGTGTTTAATCGCGACCGTGATCGTGAGTCTGTGGTTTCCCAAATGGTACAGTCGGCGTGAAATTGGCGTGGGTGGCGTGATTACGCTAGAGGGTTTGTCGGATCTAAAATATTTAGAAACCGACACTGCCAAACTAAGTTATCGTACGATCGGGACAAACGGGCCGCGATTAGTGTTATTGCCTGGTATTAATATGAGCATGTATGGCTGGGATCCTTTATTAGTGGAAAGGTTGGCTGAACATTATCAAGTTGTTTTGTTGGATTATCCCGGTATCGGTGAATCACGTGTCCAAGCAAAAGAATTGAGTATTATCAGCTTAACGCAAATTTTACATGAATTTCTAGCGGCTTTAACAGCAGAGCCAGTGATCTTATTAGGCTATGCGATGGGCGGCTATTTTGCGCAGCTTATTACCATCAATTACAGTGAGCAAGTACAGGGCTTGGTGTTGATCGCGACCGATGCGGGAGGGCGCCGAGCCAGCCACCCCGATCCGGCTTTGCTGGATCGGATTCTCGATACCAAGGGTAGTTTAGAAGAACAATGTCAACGCTTGATGGATGTGTTATTTCCCGCGCCGGCCATTCCTGCCATGCAAGCCAAAATGCGCGATATTTTTCGCACCGCAGGTTTAGTGCGTTCTGTGCCGGGGCGAGCTGTATTAGCTGAAAAAGTGTTGCTGGATGAATGGTATGCTGCCGGCGGTGGAAGCTACAGTTATTTAAGCGATATTAATCAACCAACCTTAGTGATGATGGGAATTTTAGACCGAGTTGTGCATCGGCAAAATGGTATTGTGCTAGCCAATGGGATGCGTAATGCTAAATTGCTGGAATTTCCCGATGCGGGGCATGGTCTGATTTATCAGCATCCGGAACGGATAGTGGGCGAAATTGTGCAGTATTTTATGCATTGACTTAATATGAGCAGGAGCCACTGCTTTTGGTATAATTCCCTCATGACCCAACAAAAAGCTAATATCGTAATTTATCCCGGCACCTTTGATCCCATTACCTTTGGTCACGTTGATTTAATTGCGCGTGCGGCCAAGTTGTTTGATCAGGTGATCGTTGCCATTGCCCGTAGCAGCAAAAAAGTGCCGGCTTTTGCCTTAAATAAACGCATTAAATTGGCGCGTGAAGTGTTGGCTGAGTTCCCTAACGTAGAAGTGTGTGGCTTTGATATCTTGCTCACTAAGTTTGCTGAAAAAAGAAAAGCGAATATTATTTTGCGTGGCTTGCGAGCGCTGTCGGATTTTGAATATGAATTTCAATTAACCTGGATGAATCAACGCATCGCGCCCCATATGGAAACAGTTTTCTTAACGCCCGCGGCTAAATATGCTTATATTTCTTCCACACTGGTAAAAGAAATTGCCAGCCTGGGTGGCGATGTGTCGCAATTTGTCCCGCCGCTTGTGGCAAAGGCCTTAGAGCAACACTATGGGGATGGGGGCGAATGAGGATTTTCTGCTCGCTTGAGTTATTTACTAAAGACGCATGAATACATCCTTGTAGCTCTGCAAAAACATCCCTGTTTTTGAAGCTTTAGTAAATAACTCAAGCGAGCAGAAAATAGAGGGTTAAAAGAGGTAAAAAGATGGCTCTTATCATCACTGACGAATGCATCAATTGCGATGTTTGTGAGCCCGAGTGCCCCAATCAAGCCATTTATCAGGGCGAAGTCATTTATGAAATTCACCCTGAGCGTTGCACAGAATGTGTCGGGCATTTCGATACTCCGCAATGCCAGGAAGTGTGCCCGGTAGATTGCATTATTGTAGATCCTGAACATAAAGAAACCAAAGTTCAATTGCAGTTGAAGTATGAAGGGTTGATGCGGCAATCGCTTAAGGGAAAAAATTAAATCACGTTATCGTTGAATAAAACAGAGCAGGAGAGAGTGAAGCTATGTTACAATTTTGTTCTAAATTCTAAGGAGAGTGAGTGTGACCCAAGCTAATGATGAAATCAGTTTGCGAGAGATTGTTAGCATTTTGAAGAAAAGAAAATGGCTAGTGTTTGTCCCGATTGTTATTTGTCTAATAATTGCTATTATTTCGATTGTTTCCTATAAAAAAATGTACGCCTACACCCAAGGTATTTTGCCAGCCAATTATTATGTCGATGGCAAAATACAGTTTCTGGAATCACCGGGTGATTTAATCAGTCGCGTTAATATGATTTATATTCCCGAGTTTATTGATAGTTATAATGCAACCAACCCTACGTATCCTATTTCTTTGTTGGGCGATAAAGTCCAATTTGTTATTCCTAAAGATGTTTCTAATGAGTTTTACCTTTCTGCAGAAATGCCGAGAGATCGTTTAGCGGTATTTCAACAATTAAGTCAAGCGGTATTAAACAACATGCAAGCCAGTCAGCTGGATTTGATCAATATCAGCCGCCAACAAAACGAACAAACTGTTGCGATATTACAAACGCGCTTACCTAAATACCAACAATTAGATAACTTGATGCAAAATTCCCTTAAGACAGCAGTTTCCTCAACTGAACAGAACAATAATACCACCTCTTTATCATTAAGCGATTATTTAGCCTATGGTATGATGCAACAAAAGCAAGAAGCCTTGGTTGATTTACAATTGCAAATTATTTCCCTGCAGCAACAGTTGGCGACTCTTAAAGCGACTAGTTTTTATGGAGCGCTGGTGGCCTCGCCAGTGAGAGACCCAATCGGCATAGCAGGGAAAATTATTTTGGCGATTGTATTGGGCTTTATTATCGGCGTATTTCTTGCTTTTATGGTAGAAGGGTGGCAGCAAGTTAAAGAATAGTCGTTCAGCCTGTAGTCAAGCCCAGCAACTCAGCTTATCTTCTGATGCACAGCTCCTGTAAGTTGGTAGCTCAAGGCAAATTATGTTACAATTAAACGCTGAGTTTTGCATGGGGAATCATAATGAGTCAAACCAATACCAACGATGAAATCAGCTTGCGCGATATCGTTAATATTTTAAGAAGAAGGAAATGGGTAGTCATCATCGCGGTGATTGTCTGCCTCATTATTGCGCTTGGATTCGTAATAAAATCTAAAGCAAGGCCAGCATCGGCTCCAGCGCCAATCTATACTTATACGCAAAGCATTTTACCAGCCAATTACTATAGCAGTGGGAAAATACAACTGCTTGAATTACCAAGCGATTTAGGAGCGCGCGTTAACAATTTATACATTCCAGAATTTATTAACACTTATAATGCAGCGCACACTGAACAACTTAGCGCAGATAAAATTCAATTTACTTATCCGAAAGATCCTATTGTTCCTTCTCACGAGGGAATTGTCATTTATACTTCAACGGGTTTTTATCTCTCAGCGCAATTGCCCCCAAATAGCGATGCAGTTTTTCAACCAATGAGTCAATGGGTGTTAAATAATATTCAAAGCAGCGAAGCTGATTCGGCAACTATCTGGCGGCAACAAACGCAGCAAATTATCACTGTGCTCCAACCGCAATTACAACCACATCAAATGTCCCAAGGTCAAAGAGCAGCATTAATAAATTTGCAATTGCAATTAGTTTCTTTACAACAACAACTAGCCAGTTTTAAACCCGCTGCTTTTTATGGTTCTATGGCAATTTCTCCAGCAGCTTCTTCTGTTGTTGCCGCCCACCCGATTTCAGCTATTACAAAAATTATTTTAGGGATTATACTGGGCTTTATTATTGGTGTATTTTTAGCTTTTATGGTGGAAAGTTGGCAGCAGGTGAAAGAATAATTCCTGTTACGCAAGCGTAACAGGAGTATCTTGTTTTTATTGGCAATTACGAACTGAATTCGTAATTGCCATTTAGGGGGAGAATCGCGATTCTCCCCCTAAAAACCCCCATCGCGTAAAGAAGTTACTGCGTAACATGTAGAGGATAAAATTGAAAGGCATTATTTTAGCAGGTGGTTCGGGGACACGCTTGTATCCCATTACTAAAGGCTTAAGCAAGCAACTCTTGCCAGTGTATGACAAACCGATGGTGTATTACCCCTTATCGACCCTTATGCTAGCGGGCATCCGTGAGATTTTAATTATTTCAACGCCTAATGATATTCCTCTCTATGAAACTTTATTAGGTGATGGCTCGCAATGGGGCCTTACTTTTCAATATAAAGTTCAACCTTCCCCCGATGGCTTGGCGCAAGCTTTTATCTTAGGTGAAGAATTTATCGCTCAAGATGATGTATGTTTGATTTTAGGCGATAATATTTTTTATGGTGATCGCTTAGGAGCAGAGTTGCGTTCTGATGTGGCCGAATTGAGTGGTGGAACAGTGTTTGGTTACAAAGTCACCGATCCAGAACGCTATGGCGTAGTAGAATTTGACGAACATAATAAAGTGATTGGTATTGAAGAAAAACCTCTAAAGCCTAAATCGTCATATGCTGTAACGGGTTTATATTTTTACGATAACGATGTAGTAGAAATTGCCAAAAGTTTAAAACCTTCTGCGCGTGGCGAGTTAGAAATTACCGATGTCAATAAAGCCTATTTAAAGCGCGGCAAATTAACGGTGAAATTATTAAGCCGTGGTGTTGCCTGGTTGGATACGGGTACGCACGAATCTTTATTACAAGCCGCCCAATTTGTGCAAGTAGTAGAAGCGCGACAAGGCTTACGCATTGCTTGCCCGGAAGAATTAGCCTGGCGTTTAAAACACATCACCGACGCAGAATTGGCGGCCCTTGCACAGCCTTTATCAAAGTCTGATTATGGCAAATATTTATTAAGGTTAATTAATCAATAATGAATGTTATAACAACTCCCTTAGCAGGTCTTTTAATCATAGAACCTAAAGTATTTGGCGATAGTCGCGGTTTCTTTTTTGAAACTTATCAGAAACAGCGCTATCAACAGGCAGGTATTGAGTGTGAATTTGTCCAGGATAATATTTCGCGCTCCCAGTATGGTGTGTTGCGTGGCTTGCATTATCAATTGCAATACTCACAAGCAAAGTTAGTTTCTGTGTTACGTGGTAAAGTGTTCGATGTGGCAGTGGATATCCGTCGTAATTCACCAACCTTTGGACAATGGTTTGGTATTGAACTCAGTGAAGAGAATCACAAACAACTATTTGTGCCACAAGGTTTTGCGCATGGTTTTAGCGTTTTATCAGAAACGGTTGATTTTTGTTATAAGTGTAGTGAGCTTTATCATCCTGAAGATGAAAAGGGCATTGCCTGGAACGATCCTGCTTTAAGTATTAATTGGCAATTATCTGAACCGCAATTATCCGCTAAAGACCAACAATATGTCAATTTAGAAGAGATGCCACCCGAGCATTTGCCTATTTTATGAAAATTCTTGTTACCGGTGGAGGAGGGCAAGTCGGTCGGGAATTTGCCGATCTTCAAGATCCCAATGTTATTGTTCTATCTCGTGCAGAGTGTGATATTACAAGTGTTCAAAGTATTACCGCTGTGATTAACGAGCATCAGCCGACTATCATCGTTAATACGGCTGCGTACACCGCGGTGGATAAAGCCGAAAAAGAAGTTGAATTAGCATATCAAATTAATCGCGACGGCGTTGCTAATTTAGCCAAAGCTTGTGCGCAAGCGGATATTCCTCTCATTCATCTTTCTACTGATTATGTATTTGATGGCACTAAAAAAGGTGCTTATTGCGAAACAGATGTACCTAATCCACAAAGTATCTATGGAAAAAGCAAATTAGCCGGTGAAGAAGTATTGATGGCTTTACATGGCAAACACATCATTGTGCGGGTGAGTTGGGTATTTGGCCAATATGGTAAAAATTTTGTAAAAACGATTCAACGTTTGGCAAGCGAACGCGATGAGTTAAAAATTGTAGCTGATCAAATCGGTTGCCCCACCAGCGCGGCTTCTATTGCTAACATGATTATACAGCTCTGTGATAAAATTAATAAAGGCCAGGAGAAGTGGGGTCTTTTTCACTACTGTAATGCTCCTGCGACGACATGGTTTGAATTTGCCAAAAAAATCATTGCCGCAAGTAATGTTAATAAACCACTTTCTGTTTTGCCCCTTGCAACTAAGGAATATCCTACCCCAGCTAAACGCCCCGCTAATTCAGTGCTCAATTGTGACAAAATACAGGCTGTTTTTGATATAATGCAGGCTGATTGGCAACAGGAATTAGTAATGGTTTGCCAACAACTTGTTGGGTTTCAGGGTAAAGCAACAGTATGACTATTTTGTGGTCGAAATTTTCGGCCGCGAAATTTATCAATTTTTATGAATATATCACGCAATATTATCACTCAATTTTTACTCGAGCATATTCCCCACTTGCAGGGGATCTATTTATTTGGTTCATATGCACAAAATATGGCAGATAAAAAGAGTGATGTTGACATTGCTGTCTTAACGCCTGCCAAACTCAGTTTGGCTGAAAAAAATGAAACCGCTTTTTTGTTGAGTAAACGGCTCAACGTATCACAGGTCGATTTAATTGATCTAAAAACTGCCTCTACTGTTTTGCAAGAAGAAATTTTGTATACCGGTGAACGGATTGCCACGCAAGATGAAATGGCATGCGAAAAATATGAAGATTATATGGCGCGCAAAGCGCTCGATTTTGCCATTTTTTGCCGCCCTTTAGTAGAAGATATTCTAGCCAGGAAAAGCGTGTATGGATAAAGTGTTACTCACCAAATTTGCCAGTTTAGAAAAATGCATCAAGCGAGTGCGTGAAGAATATGTTGCTTGTGAAGGTGATATTGAACATGATATCTTGCGGCAAGACTCTATTTTATTGAATTTAGAGCGGGCTTGCGAGCAATGCCTTAGCATGGGTCAACGGATGATTCGTCTGAAAAAGTTAGGCTTACCGAAAGAGTATCGCGATATTTTCATTGTGCTTAAAGAAGCAAAAATAATTTCTGAAGAGTTATCTGAACGATTGCAGCGCATGGTCGGTTTTCGCAATGTAGCCATACATGATTATCAAGCTTTAGACTTTGAGCGTATCAAATGGATTATTGAAAAGGGTGTGGATGATTTATTAACATTTGGTAAAATCACAATTGAGGTAGTTTAAAGATATGGCTTACCAACCGAAAAATATCCTTATCACCGGTGGTGCTGGTTTTATTGGCTGCAATTTTGTGCGTTATTTATTGCAGCGTGATAAGCAAGTTAACATTGTCAATTTAGATTTATTGACCTATGCAGGTTCTTTGGAGAATCTTAAAGATTTACCAGATGCTTCACGTCATCACTTTGTGCAAGGCGATATCTGTGATCGCGCTTTGGTGGATAAATTATTACGCGAACATCAAATTGATACCATCGTCCATTTTGCCGCTGAAAGCCATGTGGATCGCTCAATTACCGGGCCGGCTGCTTTTATCCAAACCAATGTGGTTGGCACCTTTACCTTGCTTGAAGCAGCGCGCCAGTATTGGCTTAATGAAAAAAAGAGAGATGCTACGCAGTGTCGTTTCCACCATATTTCGACTGATGAGGTCTATGGTACCTTGGGTAAAAACGATCCAGCTTTTACCGAAACCACGCCTTACGCACCTAACTCACCGTATTCAGCTTCGAAAGCCAGCTCCGATCATTTAGTGCGCGCCTATTTCCATACCTATGGTTTGCCAATGACTTTATCAAATTGCTCCAATAATTACGGCCCTTACCAAAACCCTGAAAAATTTATTCCGACCGTTATTAATGCTTGTTATAATTGGCAATCAATTCCGGTGTATGGCGATGGCAGCAATATCCGCGATTGGCTATATGTAGAAGACCACTGTGTTGCAATCGATTTGATTATTAAACGAGGTCGCATCGGCGAAAATTATAATGTTGGCGGCGATAATGAACTTACTAATTTACAAGTCGTCGATACTATTTGCGGTTTGATGAATGAGCTTTATCCCCGTAAAGAAAGTTATAAAGTGCTCATCTCTTTTGTTAAAGATAGACCAGGTCACGATTGGCGTTATGCGATTGATTATACAAAGATTCAGAAAGAGTTGAGGTGGCGGCCTGTGACAGATTTTTTGATGGGCGTAAAGAAAATTTTTTCTCAAAAAAAACATTGAGATTTTCATTTATATAAAAGAGAAAGAGATGACATGCAAAGAAATGTTTTTTTGATAATTTTTTTAGTCTTGCTAAACAATATAAGCAACGCTGCTGCCTGCCAGAATGGTTCTAGTACTTTCATAGTTAACGTTAACAACCAATTACATGGTAACTCAAATTTACAAAATTTATCTGTGGCTATAGTTGAGTATGCACCAACCGTTCCACCTCGTTGGATTAATGATACAAATTTGGGGAGTTATCTTTGGCCTATATCTGTACCTGTTTGTAACGGAGATTATTTAGTGATTTACTCGTGGGATCCTATTATTACCCAACCATTTTGCATAATTAATAAAAGCGAATCTGTTAGTATCTTGGGTACTCCAGAAACTGCACATTGTGTTATTCAGCTGCCATCACCTAAGGATTGAATGATTTGTCAGTTTGTTGTTTAATTGTTTACAGTGTGATGGAAAAATTTGCTTCGCGTAAAGTTTGATGTCACCTAATCAAACTTGCAGGCTTCTTAAGTAAGTAGTATTGCGAGTTCAAATTTGGCATTCTAATTTTTAGACATTTGGAAATAACTATGGTTAGAAAAAACATATTGATTGGCGTAATTGGCTCCATTATAGCTTTTTTAGTTTCAATTCTGAATATTTTTTTTATCACTCATCTTGTTATTAAAAATCTAACTACTAATGATGCATCTGCCTGGTTTTTGTTTTATAGCATTGCCATGTTGCTTTATGTCTTTGATTTTGGCTTATCACCTACTTTGGGTCGTGAAATCAGTTTTTGCCATAAAAACAGCGTAGTTGATGCTAAGCGTATTAAATCTTTATTGGAAGCAGCTATAGGAGTCAATTTGCTGTTGGCAATTATTTGTTTTTTCTTGTTTCTAATTGTGGGTCTGCTGTATTTATCTAAAGTCTTCCCGCCAGTTGATTATTCAGTAATTAAATTCTCTTTTATGTATTTTTTAGGCGGGGGCTTCTTTCTATTTTTAAATATCCCTCTGTTTGCTACTAATTATGGATTAGGGCAAGTCTTTCTAGAACGAATGCTACGTTCTTTTTTATTAATGATTACTGTTATCACCGTATATGTTTTTTTTAAATTCAGCCATGATTTTGAATCACTATGTAAGATATGGCTGTTAATCAATTTGGTATTTCATATTTTCTTGCGTTTTTTAACGTTAAAAAAAGCGGGTATCCATTTTTTTGAAATAAGCGGGCATTTTGCTGAGGCAAAAATAATTATCTCGACAGGGTATCGACAAGGGTTAGTTGGCTTTGGTGCATGGGCGATTTTTCAGGCAGGCTATTTTATCATTGCGCATCAACTAGGCCCTTCATATGTTACACAATATGCGCCCCTAATGCAGATTGCAGGTGGGCTGATAACAGTTAGTGCTGTATTACAATATAGCCTTGTACCTTTTGTTTCAAGGCTATTTACGCAGCAAGAATTTAACAAAATAGCAGATGTTGCTCTGCGATTTAATAAATTTATTCTGCTTATCGTTATCACAGGTTCGGCGTATGTGTTTGTTAATGCGCCTCTATTTTTAAAATATTGGTTAGGCCCTTCTTTTCATTATTCTCACGTGACTTTGGGGGTCTTGTTGATAATGAGTATTTTAGAGATAAACCACGTATCAATTGCTACGGTTGCTATGGCCTGTGGCTATCTGAAGTTTGTAAAAATCTCTTGGCTCGGAGCTGCTCTGAGCTTCATTCTAGCTTTTGCGTTTGCTAAACCCTTAGGTATTCTGGGGGTTGCTTTGGGTTTGTTTTTAGCGCAGCTTACAACCAACAATTGGTGTGCCGTTTATTTAAGTTTAAAATTTCTCAAAATACCTTTTCGACGGTATGGCAGAACATTTTTTACCAGTCTTCTTTATGCAGGTATGATGTGTGTTATAATTGTAACAAGTCAGCAATTATACCTGACGGGTATTAGGTTGTTTGTTTATACAACATTATTAATGGGCTTTTTATTTTTTCTTTCAAATCTATTTTTATTCAAGCAAGAGATCATTCGACTTTGGAAAAAAAATAAAGCAAGCAATTTTATTTGACAAACCTGATGAGCACTTTACCCACATTAGCCATTAGCATTGTTAATTGGAATGGCGGCAATTTTATCCTCGATTGTTTAAATTCTATCTCCCAATGTACTGCGTATAATTATAATTTAGAACAGATTATTCTTGTTGATAATGCATCCACAGATGATTCACTGCATAAATTAAAAACGAGTACATTTAATTTTTATTTGAAAATAATAGAGAATACAAAAAACTATGGGTTTGGCCATGCGTGCAATCAAGCTGCGAAAGAAGTTGATTCAGATTATATTTTATTTTTAAACCCGGATACTATTTTGTTTGCTGATACGTTAGATAAAACCTTTGAATTTGTGGCGAAAAATAATAACTCGGCGATAGGTTTAATAGGTATTAAGCAAGTTGATCAAAATGGAAAAACTTTAAAAACGTGCAACCGGTTTCTAAAGTTAAGATATTTAGCTAATAGGATATTAGGGTTGACAAAGCTAAGCCCCCGTTGGTTTCCTGACTATACAATGTTAGAGTGGGATCACGAGAGTGATCGGTTCATAGAGCAGCCCATGGGGGCCTTCTATTTGATAAAAAAGACTATCTTTACTCAACTATCTGGGTTTAATAAAGACTTTTTTATGTATTTTGAAGATGCGGATCTTTGTTACAGATTGGCACAGACTGGTTATAAAGCTTACTATTTTGCTGGGGCTGCTATGGTTCACAAAATTAGCTCTACCACTGCCCACATTAAGCATTTGGGATTATTTTATAATTTGCAAGGCAGGCTTATTTATTCGCGTAAGCATTTTTCTTGTTTAGCATACTGTTGCACGGTATTTTTAACTTGTGTTATCGAACCTATAACCCGTATTGTTTTTATGTTACTTAAAAGAAATTTTCTGAGTGTAAAAG